>Ga0070729_10005327_pt1 | contig 13349 bp, 8 predicted proteins | sample tdDd472_FD_66725 | JGI IMG/M metagenome (GOLD analysis project Ga0070729, IMG submission 66725) | Marine sediment microbial communities from the Atlantic coast under amendment with organic carbon and nitrate - tdDd47.2 | ecosystem: Environmental > Aquatic > Marine > Coastal > Sediment | place...
TTTCGATAAGGCATTTGAGGTTTTTGGGGAATACAAATCCCACCTCATTGAACGAAAGACTGATTACCTCAAAGAGATGGAGCGTCAGATGATTTCCGACCAGAACATGATTAATCGTCGAACCTCCAACTACGCCGATAACAGTTCTGACAACCCCGCGGAAATGCAGTCAAGTGCTACGGAACGAAAGAACCGTGTCAAAAAACTGAAAGAGCAGCTTGAAGAGACCAAAAACATGACCTACCCGGCGTTTTTCTATTTCAAGCACGGAAATGCGCTGATGAAATCCAAACAAGTTGATAAGGCTCTGGAGAAGTACGAAGCCGCAGTTGAATCCGATCCAGAGTTTAAAGATACCTATGCGAACCTAGCGGTTGTCTACTTCATGGCTCAGGATTGTGAAAAGGCAAAGGCTACGTTCAAAAAAGGTCAGGAATTGGGGACTGAATTTCATCCCGCCTTTGAAAAAGATCTCAAAGCACGCTGCCAATAAGAAACTAGGGGAAAACGATGTATAAACGATTGGGAACGATGGGTTTCCTGGTGATCCTCGCCTTGATGGTTTCGGCCATACAGTCGGAAATTCAACCATTCTATACGTTGGACAAGGATCGAAATCTCAATCGACCGAAACCGGATCTTTACCGAAAATGGGAGGTTGTTGGAGCCGGAGCCGTGCCCAATGACCTCAACCGGAATCGGGCTATTTTCCCCGGTGTCCACCTTGTCTATATTGATCCTGTCGCCTTCAATCATCGTCGCGAGAGTGGCTTCTTCCCGGATGGGACCGTGATCATCATGGAAAACTACCACCAAAAGCGTCGTGAGGGAGTCAGTGGGATTGGTTATTTTGAAAGCGGTGAGCGTGATCTGCTCGTGAGTGTTAAGGATCGACGGGTATTCCCGGGTAGTGGCTGGAGTTATTACCTGTTTTCGGACAAGGAGATTCGTGAGGGTGTTCTGGCCAAGCCGCCCAGCCCCAAGAGCGATTGTCAGGCCTGCCACCTTACCCATGCTAGTGATGACGAGGTGTTCGTGGATTTTTATCCTCAACTTAAACGCAAGGCCGACGCAAATACCAAAAAAGTGAATGCCTCTGAATGAAAGGTCCCTTAGCATTCTCCAAAACCTACATGCTGCCATTTCTGCCATGGTATCTTGCGGGTTTCCTTTTGGTCATGGGTACACAGGCTACCATGGTGGCCATAATCGATGAGACACGTGCCGCTATCGACGCCCATGCTGATCTAGTTGTTTTACCTAGAGGCGAATCCAGACCTGGGGATGAAGGGCCAGTTTCCCAGAAATCAGAGGGCTTGTCGAAAGAAACAGTTTTACCCTATGTGAAACACATCGCCCTGCTTGGCTTGTTTCTGTTTTTTGTTCGGATTCTTTCGCGCTACCTCATTTTTACACCGGGTCGAATGATTGAGTTTCGAATTCGAAATCGATTCTTCCACACCTTATTGCATAAACCGCGAAACTTCTTTCGAGGCTTTGAAACGGGGGACCTGATCAGCCGCGCCTCAAATGATATTGGCTTTATCCGGGCCGCCTATGGATATGGCGTGCTGCAGGTCGTCAATGTGTTCTCGGCTTTTGGCTTTGGAATTTGGGCCATGTGGCGAATGGATCCTGTGACAACCCTATGGATTGGTCTGCCCATGTTCTCCACGCTTGTACTGGTCCAAATGAGCATTCGATTCCTTTTTAACTATTGGCGTCTGGCCAATGAGCAGCTAGGTGAGATGTCCAGTTTCTGCCTGGCCTCTTTCCAGGGCGTTTCGGCCCTTAAGGGGTATCATGCGGAACCGCGGTTTTCGTCGATGTTTGAACAACACAGCTCCACCTATTTAAAAACGAATCTGTTGATCACATCGGTTCGTTCTTTCATCATGCCCATGGTCAATTTTTCGGGACATATTGCGACCTTTATAGTGCTGTGGATCATCGGTTCTAAGATTATTGAAGGCGACCATACGATCGGTCAGGTGAGTGCTTACATGGGTTATATCGCCATGGTGATGCCGCCTTTACTTTCGCTTGGTTGGATGCTCAATGTGTTCAATCGAGCTGTTCCCGCTATCGAACGTCTGCAGGAAATTATTGAGTCGGATCCTGGGCCTGTTTCATTGACCGCCGGAGAAGCAAGCCAACCACGCCGTTTGGCTGTGAAGAACCTCGAACTTGGCTTTTCGGCATCTGACACACAGTTCCACTTGCGTGATATTTCGTTTGCCCTGGAGCCAGGTCGATCCCTTGGAATTGTTGGAGAAGTTGGGTCTGGCAAAACAGCTCTTATTGAAGCCATCCTACGTTTCAACCTTATTAAATCGGGCTCCATTACTTTGGATCAAACATCTGCAGAGGATTTGCCTCTTGCTGTTTATCGGGCAAACTTTTCTTTTGCATCCCAGCGTGCGTTTTTGTTTTCGACGAGTTTAAGAAATAATCTGCTTCTCGCCCTGCCGGAAGCTTCCCAGAATCTTGGTGATGAGGCATTGGTTGAGGCCCTGTCTCTGGCAGGTTTCACGCTTGATCCAGCCCAATTTCCAAAGGGGTTGGATACGGAAGTGGGCGAAAAAGGAATCATGCTTTCGGGCGGGCAGCGCCAACGCATCGCTCTGGCTCGTTGCTTTTTGAAGCCTGCTTCGATTTATATTCTCGACGATGTGCTGTCCGCTGTGGACCATGATACGGAGCGCCTCATCCTTCGAAATCTGAAATCGATGGCCAAAACGAATTCTTATATCATCGTTAGCCATCGGCTCAGCGCAGTTCAATGGTGTGACGAGATACTGGTGCTTGACGAAGGCCGGGTGGTTGCACGTGGAGACCATGAAACCCTTGTCAACCAGGCCGGATACTATCAAACCAGTTACCAATTTCAAAACAGCAAGGGGGACCTGTGAAGCAGGAATCGAACTGGAAGCTGTTTCGAACCTTTGCTGCGCCCGATCGCAACCGTTTTTTCCTGGGTGGAATTCTTATGGGTTGCTCTCTCGTCTTCGACCTGTCCAGGCCATTCATCTTAAAATGGGCACTTTCCGATATCGGGGCTGGTGACCTGCCAGAACTCCGGACCCACAGTTTGATTTTTCTCGGCCTGCTCGTTGGCGAATATATCTGCATTAGCCTGTTCACGTACCTGATATCAACGGGCTTGTTGAAAACCATCCACCGAATTCGGTCTGCTGTATTTGAACATGTGATCCATCTCAAAATGGCATTTTTCGACCGCCAGCCGGTGGGTCAACTCTTGACTCGAACTGTGAACGATGCCGAATCCTTGGCCGAGACGCTCAGGTCGGGGATTGCAACCTTCTTTGTGGATATTCTTACCATCTTCGGTGTTCTGTGGGTCATGTTCCGGCTGGAGTTGAGACTCGCCCCAATCATGCTGATCACTTTGCCCATCGTGGTCCTGGTCGTCCGATTCAGTGGGATTCAGTTGAAAAAGAATTTCCTGAAAATTAGAAAAAAACTCGCTCGCGCCAACGCTCTGATGGCTGAGGGGATCACTGGTGTGGAAGTACTGCAGTCCTTCCATGGAGAAGAAGCGTACTACCAGCGTTTCAAGGGAACGAATCGAGAATATCGTCAGGCCACTATCTGGAATAATGTTTATGATATCTCGCTCTACGCTTTTATCGACACGATAGCCGCATTTGTGACGGCAGCCATCTTATATTGGGCCTTCAATATCGAATTTGGTTGGGTTGAAGTCAGCTCGGTCATCGTGTTTCTCTCACTGATCGAAAGGGTTTTTGTGCCCATACGTGACCTGAGCAACAAATTCACAACCCTTCAACAGGCTATTGCAGCTATGGATCGCATTTTTGCGCTGTTGAGACGAAACGACACGATCCCCAATGGCACGAAACCGATCGAGGGTGATCGTCTTCATGTCGCTTTTGACGAGGTTACATTCCGCTATTCCCAAGATACGGAGCCCGTTATCTCAGGCATCCAATTCAAAGTTGAGCCCGGGCAAGTTCTCGCGCTTGTGGGCCGAACAGGAAGCGGTAAGAGTACGATCGGGAAGCTTCTGAATCGCAGCTATGAACCCTATGAAGGAGAAATTCGGGTTGGAGGTGTGGAACTTCGAGATTGTGATTACCATAGTTTGAGACGAAAAATCGCGGTGGTCCATCAGGATGTTGAGGTTTTTCCCGGAAGTTTGAGGCAGAATATTACGCTTTTTCGGGATGATATATCCACCGAGGCGATTATGCAGGCGATTCGGTTGGTAAAAGCGGAAGACTTCCTCAATAGCCTTGAGGGGGGGTTGGAATTTCAGGTGCGTGAGAACGGAGATAATCTTTCTGCTGGTCAACTCCAACTTATCATTTTTGCTCGTGCTTTGGTGCTTGACGCACCAATAATCCTTATGGACGAAGCAACTGCGAGTGTGGATTCTGTGACAGAGGCCTGGATCCAGGAGGCGATTTTGGCGATTTTGAGTTGTAAGACGGTTCTAATTGTCGCACACCGTCTCTCTACGATTGCTCATGCAGATGAAATCCTAGTTTTGGACAAGGGGAAGATTGTCGAACGGGGAACCTACCAGAATCTGAAAGAACATCAAGGGCTTTTTGCGGAGTTTCTCGAGGCGGTTCATTAAGTCGTTTTTTGTCATTTACTTGAAACCATGACTCCTTGGCTTTTTTCCGATTTGTGTGGTGCGTCACGCTGTAGGATATTGGGAAATTCACTTCGATCATGCTTGTGCTCTGTGGTACAATGCCGCAATGGATTTATATCAAACCCAATTAATCTTTTCCGTTCCACAGTAAATATTGGAGGCTTCAAATGTTGAAGAAACTTTTATTAGTGGTATTAGTGGCCGCTGCGCCGCTTTTCGCAAAGTTAGACGACCTGGAAGAGGTGAATTTTCCATTAAATTCATCCGTGGTCGTTGATGCCTTTCCCGGGCTTGATCTGCTGGCAGAGGTGATGAAAAAATACCCTGACCTGTCCCTCGAAGTAGTAGGGCACACTGACAGTATCGGTGGATCTAATTACAATAAGAACTTGTCCATGAAACGGGCTGAAGCCGTTAAAGCCTATCTTCTTCAAAAAGGAGTGGGTGCTTCCCAAATTACAACCATGGGCAAAGGCAAGGAAGCCTTTAAAACGGAGAACGAGAGCCGAGAAGGTCGTTTTCAAAATCGCCGCGTTGAGTTGTTACTTTACGAAATGCTCGATGGCGTGAAAACCAAAGTGTCTTATGAACGCCTGATTGCTCTGTTCTGTGGCAAAGATGCCAGTGGTGTCGCGATGGTCGATGATCACGGCAAAATCATGCAGAAGCTCTCTGAGCTCGAAAAGAATCAAAAAGCGATTCAAGAAGCAATTGCTGCCCAAAAGGCGGCTCAGCCAGTTGCACCTGTAGCACCTGCCCAACAGGACGAGTCATCCAAGGACAAATGGAACTCTTCTCATTTTAGTCACACGGCGAACTTCTCCCCATATGGCAGCGTGTCCTTTGATGTAGGAAACGATGACTATGACGACTTCAATGGTCGGGTTCGTGGTTATTACTTCCGTCCACTCAATGACAATGTGGCGTTGCAGTTCCAAGGTGATTGGTACCACAGCGACATGAATAAAGAAGGCGGCCTGGATGCAGCCATGGTTTTCCAGCGCAAGTTCTTCAAAATGGGTGGTGCTCTTTCCTACAAAATGGTTAACCAGGAAGGTTGGGATTCTGCACTTCTAGCTCAGGGTGCTGTTGTCATGAATTTCCAGTTCCGCAAGGGCCATTTTGGTTTCTATGCGACCACTGGATTCGACGACGGTGACGTGGTTCGTACGGATCAGGTCGATCTCGTTTATACGCGGGAAACTTATCTAGAAGTTGTCGACCAAGTCGGATTCGACTTTGGTGCACTGCTTGGCGAAAAGTTCTCTGTGCAGGGTTCAATCGCCAAATTGGACACAGATCTCTCAGCAGACATGAGCGCAGATCTGACTCTCGAATACCTCGCTCACGAAAAATATTCTGTGTACTTGCAGGGCAATATGAATCGCAACATCATCACCGATGATGACAATATGCGCTATGCATTGGGTGTTCGACTGGGCTCTTGGGTTCAACCCAAATATGCCGATAATGAAGTTGTCTCGCCCATTAACATTCCAACAATTAAGTACGAAGTGGCTTCGCGCATGATTCGAACCGGAAACACTGCTCCCACCGCCGACGCGGGCATGAGCCAGGTCAACGTTCCCGCAGGAACCGTGACACTTGACGCGTCTGCATCCTCGGATCGCGAAGGCGATGCCTTGACCTTCAAGTGGATCCAAACTGCAGGTCCTCTTGTAACGCTGGCCACACCGGATCAAGCTGTTACGACTTTCGAAGGCCATGCCGGTGAAGCCTATACCTTTATGGTTTCGGTTACCGACAGTTACGGTGAAACAGGAAGCGACATGGTTCAGGTGGTAATGGAAGAAGTAGAGCTGTCTGCACCCGTTATCGAGTTCTTCTCAGCTACGCCCGATACCATTGATGAGGGTGAAATTACGAACTTGAATTGGTCTACGAGTTATGCTGAATCCGTGACCATTGATGTGCTTGGACAGGTAAACGCAACGGGTTCAATTGCACTCAATCCTTCTGAAACAACGATCTACACTCTTACAGCAACCAACAGCAAGGGCACGGTGAGTGAAACCGTTACCGTGACCGTGATTCCTGAGGTGGTTCCCGATCCCAACAACCGCCCAGTCGCCCACGCGGGACCTGATCAGTTCAGGCAAACCGCCGGCATGGTTCAGCTAGATGGTTCTGCTTCCTATGATCCCGATGGTGATACACTTACCTACAAATGGATCGTGGTCGCGGCGTCCCAGCCTGTTACCCTTGCGGGTGCTGATACTCCAACGCCATCCTTCGATGCTCTCAGCGGACAATCTTACGTCTTCAGATTGATTGTGTCTGACGGTAAGGGCGGAATTTCAACCGATGATGTGGTGATTCGCGTCTTCTAATTCATCGATTTTAAAAAAACGAAAAAACCCGCCGATCTTCGGCGGGTTTTTTTATTTGCGTTTTCAGTTTGGAAAGAGAGTTGAGTGCCATGTCGGTTTAGAGATCCCTACTGGACCGTTTTCAGGTTTCGAATCGCATGTGAGATATGGGCTCTCGTTCTTAAATGGGACGTGAAAAACAACTTTTTTGGATCCTGAGGTTCCCGCAATGGAAGGGGATCCTTTCGTTCCCCATTCATAAGAAGGGAAGCTAAGTCGTCGCCATGGCGCTTTCAAAAACCAGATCATAGTTCAGGGCCAAGGCGATTTTCCCAGTTCCAAGCAGGGTAAAACCCTGAATTGAGGCATTGTGCTCAAAAATCGGATGGTTCAGCTTTCGAATGACCACCTTTTGGTTTTTCACAACGGAATCAACCGCGAGGGCCGTTAATTGGTTTTTTTCATCCTTTAAAACAATGGCAATTTTGTTTTCTCTCATGCTTGAATTGATATCTTTGGAGCCGATCAGTTCACTTAAATGTTTCAATGCAATGACTTGGTCATGAAAAGTGATGAAGCAATCATCATCGACATGATGGACGTCTTCAGGAGACAGATTGATGATTTTATCTATCAGCTCGGAAGGCAACACATATTGTTCTTGGTTATGTTCAAATATGACGGCCTCCTTGGTGACCATGGTCTGGGTCATGGGGATTTTCAGACTGAAGCGTGTACCTTTTCCTTGTTCAGAGGAAATAGAGAGTGCACCGCCCAGTTTCTCAAGGTTGGTTTTCACGACATCCATTCCAACTCCCCGTCCAGATAGGTTGGATACTTTTGATGCAGTTGAGAAACCTGGCTGAAGAATTAACTCCTGAATGTCAGTGTCCGATAATTGATTGACGATCTCGGCTTGAATAAGTCCATTTTCAAGTGCTTTCTTAACGATTTTATCGTTATCCAGGCCTTTTCCATCATCTTCTAATTCAATAAGGGCCCACTCTTCGTCTGCCTTGGCTCTTAAAACAAGTTTTCCGCATTCAGGTTTTCCCTGTGAAATGCGATCCTCAGTATTCGCCTCAATCCCATGGTCGATCGCATTTCTCAGTAAATGGACCAGGGGATCCTCGATGAGTTCTACCATGTTTTTGTCAATTTCTGTGTCGTCGCCGATCAACTCAATTTGCGCCTTTTTGCCGGCTTGACTGGAGACTTCTCGGACTAAGCGGGTGAATTTTTTGAATAAATTGGTCAGGGGAATCTTTCTTATTTCCATGATACTGAACTGCATATCGGTGGACAATTCCTCAAGTTGAATGATCGCAGCCTTAAAGTTCCTGAGTGTGGCGTCCATTTCGTTTCTGGATTGAATATTGGTGAGGACATAGTTAAAGATGTCTGTTGTAATGATGAGCTCCCCAACCTGGTCCATGAACTCGTCTAGTTTATCCTGATGAATACGGATGAACTTTTCTATCGAAGGTTTCTTTTGTGTTGTCTCCTCCGGTTTTGACACGGCTTCTTTTTGTGTTTTCTTACGGTATTGGGGTGGAATTTCGTAGGTAGCGATAAATCCACGGTGCATAATGTCCAGGAACTGCGTGTAAAAATCATTAAAAACTTCCTGGTAGAGCGCGTCATCCAAAATTTTCCATGAAACCTTAAAATCACTCAGTCGCTGTTCGGTGATCACAAATGCAGGTTCGTGCTCGGTGCCGTCGAATACGGGTTTGATGGCCTTCAGTGCATCTTCAACTTCTACAAGAAGATCATCGGTTACTTTTCGCTCGCGCATTTTGTCAATGGCAGAAAAAACGATTTTCGTGTGAGGTGAATAATCAATAGAATTGACTGTACAGTCAAAGTTCACAGGACGTTTCTGGCGTTCAATGTCAATTTTCTCTATCGCGTTATCGATGAGACCCAAAATGTTTCGAAGTTCAGGATTGGCCTTCGCATTGATACCCTTTTGCTTCATCGCCGAAAACACCATCGACATTTTCGAAAGCATATCTTCACTTTGTTTGATTAGATCGGTTTTGGAACTTTCATGATTCGATGCGTTGATCTGGTCGATTAATAATTGATCTTCTGCGGTGGTTTCAAGGCTCTCTGGATCGACCGTCAGGCACTCTAGCTGCGCCTGTACACGATCATTTGCTCTCAGAATGAGGGATATGAGGTCCGGATAGACCTGCCTTTGTCCTTTTTTTAATCCATCAAGAACGTTTTCAACTGTATGGGTTAACTGGACAATTGGTTCCAGGCGTAAAAAACCTGCACTTCCCTTTATACTGTGGTAACAGCGAAATACAGAGTTTAATAATTCCTTGTCCGCTGGTCGGTTTTCAATCTCAACAATCTCAAACTCTGCTTGCTTGAGCGCCATCATGCTTTCTTCGATAAAATCTACTAAAAATTCACTTGAACTGCTGACCATTCTGAAACACTCCATGTGGTTGGGATATGCCTGCACCAGGCGTGGATTCTCAAATTAGTGTGGCCATCCATGAGGGGATCGATCTCGAATTCAGACCAAGTCTTTGATTCTTGGCCTGAATCGGACATACGTGCTGTGTAGCAACTGCTATTCCAATTACCAGCTCCCAAATCTATGAGTTGGGCCCTATATCCCTAATAAAGAAATCTTTTTTTGGCCTCTGAATACTTTTTTCCACAAAAATCGGATTGTCAATTCCAAAAAAAGTGGAAAATCGATATGATTGGGTGTTTGGAGCTCTAAATTACATCCCATTTTCGGGGAAAACGGGAGGCGCCATGTCGAATATCCTGGTCATTGAAGACAATAGGAATTATGCCGTTTTACTTGAACGCCGGTTATTGAGGTTAGGTCATCAAGCTCGTATTTGTCCCGACCTTCAAACCGCATTAAATACGGTGGAAGGGGAGAAGTTCGATATTGTTCTACTGGATGTGGTGTTACCAGACGGAAATGGAATTGATGCGATCCCGCTGTTAAAGGAAAAAGGAAACGGCCCCGAAATCATAGTGATGACCGGGCAGCCCACCCTGGAAGGCGCCGAAAAAGCTGTCCTGAAGGGCGCCTGGGATTACATAGAAAAGCCGGCACAAATTGGCCAACTACTGTTACCCTTAAGCAGGGTTGTACAATATCAGGAAGAGAAAAGGAAAACCAAACAAATCATTCCGCTTAAAAGGGAAGGCTTGATTGGTGCTTCCAGGCCATTTCAACGCTGCCTTGAGCAGTTAAGCGCTACCATTAATTCTGATATGAGTGTGCTCATTACAGGCGAAACCGGGGTTGGAAAGGAACGCATTTGTCACACGATTCACCAGAATAGTTTGAGGCAATCTCGAGAACTTGTTGTCGTGGATTGCGCCTCGTTGACGGAAACGCTTGTTGAGAGCACCCTTTTTGGCCATGAAAAATACGCATTTACGGGAGCCAATGAACGACACATCGGCCTAATTGGGCTCGCGCATGGCAGCACGCTTTTCCTAGATGAGGTTTCCGAGATGCCGCTTTCCATACAGAAGAAGTTTTTAAGAGTCCTTCAGGAACGTCGTTATCGACCAGTTGGTAGCAAGATTGAACGCGATAGCAATTTTCGGATTCTCTCGGCCACGAATAAACGTCTCGAACACTTGGTTGAGGAGGGAAAATTTCGAAAGGACCTCCTGTTCCGACTCAATTCCTTCGTGATTGAAGTCCCCCCGCTTAGGGATCGAAAAGATGACATTAAAGAGCTTGTGTTTCATTTTGTCAATCAGATAACGGATCAGCTCAATATTCCTTCGAAGGGAATTTCGCCGGATGTTTATGACCTGTTGAGTGCGTATCATTGGCCCGGAAATGTGAGGGAACTCAAGAATATGGTCGAGGTTGCCATCAGTTCGGCAATTCAAGAACCGATTTTGTTTCCAGTCCATTTTCCTTCAAAGCTTAGAGTGCTTAAAGCGCAGCAACCCATCAGTACAACGGCTGAAGAAACGCGAGGAAGAGGAACAGGGCATTCGGTACGCTACTCGATTTCTCCTGAAAACCTACCAACCTACAAGACGTTTCGTCAGAGCGCCTTCTTTGAGATTGAAAAGGAGTATTTAGTCGAAGTATTACGTAAATCAAAGGGTTGCACTGAACGCGCGTGCTCAATTACAAATCTGAAAAAGAGTCGATTGTATCAACTATTAAAAGTCCACGGATTAAAGGCCAACAAAACCTGATCACCCTTTGACGTTCAATTGGAAAGGAAATGATCAGGACAAGATCTTTTGAATCGCTTGGAGGAGATCGTGCTTTCGGAATGGTTTTGCAAGGGTCCCATCCGCCCCGCATACCCTTGCAATTTCAAGGAAATCCACCGACATGTCTCGACAACCACCCGAAATTGCAATGATACCTATGTTGGAATTCGTTGCCATAATACTTCGAATAGTTTCCAAACCCTCCTGTTCCGGCATGAAAATATCCATTATGACTAAATCTATGGAATCCACAGCCGCCAATACCTCTTCGGCTTCTAGGCCATTGCCCGCTTCATACAACTCGAAGCGCTCTCCCTTCAGCATCTTTTTAATGAGTTTGCGCATGTTCGCATCATCATCAACAATAAGAATTCTTTTTGGATGCATGTTTTGTTTACACCTTTGTCTCTTCCGCAGTGGTTGGGCCTATGTGGCCGAAACGTTTGACAGAGAATGAAGCAAAATACATTCCTTGAAATGCAGGTCAGGATGAGAAGGTTGAACAAAAAAAATTAACTTTAGCCTTAGCGGTCCCATTCTTGCTATCAATTGAAATGGCCCCCTTGTGGTTTTATCAATCGAAGGAGAACCGCCATATGAAAACAACCTGTTTGCTTTGCGGTCGGGTGTTGAAGGTTTTTGACTCCAAAATTCATGGTGATCAAGTGGTCAGTCATGGATTATGCGATGCCTGTCTTCATCATTCCATTGCACAAATGGGAGCATCTATTCAGGAGTTCATAGAAGGTTTTACCACTCCTGTCGCCGTTCTATCTAGGGAGGGGCGAGTATTGGCCGTGAACCAGAGAGCCGAAGACATGATTGGCAAACCTCCGAATCAGATAAAGGGGTTTTTAGGTGGTGAAGTTTTTGAATGTGAAAATTCGCACTTGCCACAGGGATGTGGTAAGACGAAGCACTGTAACGGGTGTGATATTCGGAACTCCATTTTAAGAACATACAAAGAAAACGAAGGACAAGCTAGAGTTACCAGTTTCTTGCGAAGAGTACTAAAGGATGGATCCATTAAAGATGTGGTTTGGACCTTCTCGACTTCAATTCACAAAGGGGTTGTGTTCTTATCTATTGAGTCCGAGGAATGTTAGGAATGAAGTGTAAACCAAGGCATGCTACGTTTCAAAGGATCGAGTGTGTTGGTTCTTTGCTGAACATGTCCTACAAGGAGACGCCTAATCGACTTTTAGGATAGGATGAAGGAAGTTGTGATGCTCGAAAAAGGTCAACCAAGCGGAACCATTTGGGATTGTAAACAAGAAAGTTCAGCGAGTGAGCAAAGCTTTTTCCGGGAACTCTACCAAAATACGCCTGCAATGCTGCACTCTATCGACCACGACGGGGTCCTTTTGTGTGTAAGCAATAAGTGGCTCGAGGTGATGGGCTATTCCAGGGAGGAAGTGATTGGTCGAAAATCAATTGACTTCTTGACCGAGGAATCTCGGCGCAGAGCGATTCACGAAACCTTGCCAGCATTTTTTAAGGATGGATTCTGTTCAAACGTGCCTTACAAATTTATTAAAAAGAATGGGCAAACGATTGATATTCTTCTCTCGGCGAATTCCGAAAAGGATTCTCGAGGTAAGTTTATTAGGTCCTTGTGTTTTTTGCAGGATGTCACCCACACCAAACAATTGGGAAAGGAGCTGAAGGCCAAGCAGTATTACCTGGAAAAGGCCCAGGAGTTGGGCAAAATAGGGACATGGGAGCTTGATCTCAAAACCGATCGCCTTGTGTGGACCGATCAATGCTGTGTGATTTTCGGTGTGCCGAAGGGCAGCGTTGTCGATTTGACATTTTTCCTTGAGCGCGTTCATCCACAGGATCGTGCCTATGTGGAAAATGCCTGGGCCATGGCCTTATCAGGAGAACCCTACAAGGTGGAACACCGTCTTTTAGTAGATGGGCAAGTGAAATGGGTTCGTCAAGAAGCCGAGATTCATCTCGACACCGCCTTGGCAATTGGCTTTACGCAGGATATCACTGGACGGGTTGCTATTGAGAATTCATTGGAGATGAGTGAGCAGCGCTTTCAGCGCGCTGTTGAGAATGCGAAAGATCCGACAGCCTATCATGCTGAAGGCGAGGTGCTCTACCTGAGTCGATCCTGGTGTGAACAGACGGGATAT
>Ga0070729_10005328_pt1 | contig 13345 bp, 14 predicted proteins | sample tdDd472_FD_66725 | JGI IMG/M metagenome (GOLD analysis project Ga0070729, IMG submission 66725) | Marine sediment microbial communities from the Atlantic coast under amendment with organic carbon and nitrate - tdDd47.2 | ecosystem: Environmental > Aquatic > Marine > Coastal > Sediment | place...
GATCGTGCTGCCTGGGTTGAATCCCTCAAGGGTGTGAACGATCCGTGGTCCAAGGCCCTGTATGATGTCGTTGTGCCTGTGGGGGCATCCGGTGTGGAACGTAGTGTGGACCTCATCGTGGAGCAGCTTGCTAACGAAGCTGTTCAGGTGACTGACGCTTCCCGTGCCAAGGTTGCAGACTTCATGCTGGCCGCCAAGGTCGGCACTGTTCTGGCCACTGAAGGGCACACCGTGCTTGTGGCCGCCAAGGACAAGACTGTCACCCTGACCATCAACAAGCATGTTCTCATGCTGGAACGTCTTGAGCGTGAACTGTCTGACATCGTCAGCGGTGTGGATGGTGTTGAAAAGGTCGAAACCGTAGTCGGCAAGGGCTTCCATCAGACTGATATCTACCGCAAGATGGACTTCGACATTCCGTCCAAGGTTCTGCTGGTTGATGACGAACGTGAGTTCGTCCAGACCCTGTCCGAGCGTTTGATGATGCGCGACATGGGTTCCGCAGTTGTGTATGATGGCGAGTCCGCATTGAACTTGGTCCAAGAGGACGAACCCGAAGTCATGATTCTCGACCTCAAGATGCCCGGCATCGACGGTATCGAGGTTCTGCGTCGGGTCAAGTCAGACCATCCCAATATTCAGGTCATCATTCTGACCGGCCATGGCTCGGAAAAGGATCGTCAGATCTGCATGGAGCTGGGCGCATTTGCTTACCTGCACAAACCCGTGGACATTGACGTCCTGAGTGAAACACTCAAGGCCGCCAACGAAAAGGTCCAGGGAATCAAGTAATCAAGACCGGGTGACGTTATGATATTCGAAAAGATCAGACCGCAATTCTGGGATATTGATCCCAGCACGGGACCAGGCAAGAACCTGTTCAACTACCGTCGCATCTGGCGTTTTGCCATTGCGATTCTGGCGGTTGTTGCATTGGTTCCACTGCTTGTCATGGCTTTTATCGACTATAACGTCACCCGGCATTCTCTTGAATCAGAAAATCTCTTGCGCACGGCACGAACCACGTCCAATGCGCGGCGGACCGTGGCTTATTTCCTTGAAGAGCGTACCAATGCGCTGGATTTTCTGGTCAAGCATCAGGGTATTTCCAGTTTGCGCGACTGCGACAATCTTCAATCCGTGCTTGACTCCCTGAAAGCCAGTTTTGGCGGCTTCGTGGATATCGGTATTGTTGATCACAAGGGGCGGCAGGTCGCCTATATCGGGCCGCATGACCTGCTTGGTATCGACTATAGTGGGCAGGAATGGTTCGAGAGTACCAAGGAGCGTGGAGCTTATATCAGTGGTGTTTTCCTCGGATTCCGTGATGAGCCGCATTTGATTGTGGCGCGTAAGGTTCGTGATGAGAAGACCGGCAGAGATTTCGTACTTCGAGCCACGCTGGATACCGGTAAGTTCAATGCCATTCTTTTTTCCATTGACCTGCCTGGTGGTGGGGATGCCATGCTTGTGGACCGGGAAGGAGTCATTCAGACTCCATCCAGAGAACATGGCGAACTGTTTTCCAAGGTTGATCTGGTTTTGCCTGCCTATTCCGATAGGACCAGCGTGAATCAGATCAAGGCAAAGGACGGCACGGATTATACTGTCGGATATGCCTATGTCCGTGGAACGCCGTTCATCATTCTTGTGGTCAAGGATACAGCGGCGCTGATGAAGCCGCTTGAGACCATTCGTATGGAACTCCTGTGGATTTTGGCCGTCAGTATCCTTGTTATTATGCTGGTTATCGTGGGTGTGGCGACCTATATGGTCAACAAAATTTATGTTGCGGATCAGACCCGCGCACGGACGCTGCACCGTATGGAACACACCAACCGTATGGCATCCATCGGGCGGCTGGCCGCTGGTGTGGCGCATGAGATCAACAATCCGCTGGCCATCATCAATGAAAAGGCCGGGCTCATCAACGACCTGTTTATCTACAAGCAGGAGTATGCTCACGACGAGCGGTTGTTGGCGAATATCAAATCCATTCTCGGCTCGGTGGCGCGTTGTGGCAAGATCACCAAGCGGCTCTTGAGTTTTGCCCGTCATATCGACGTGGAAATGGATTCCATTGAGTTCAAGGAACTGGCAGATGAGGTTGTCGACTTCCTGCGCAAGGAAGCGGAGTACCGGTCAATATCCATTACCATGGATATTCCGGAGAACCTGCCATCGTTTGTGTCTGATCGCGGCAAGCTGCAACAGATCTTCCTCAATCTGATCAACAATGCATTCCAGGCCATGAATGATGGTGGCCGACTGTCCATTTCTGCGCGCAGGATCACTGAAAATCGGCTGGTCTTTTCTGTGGAAGATGACGGTTGCGGTATTCCGGAAGCAGACATTAAACAGATTTTCGATCCGTTTTTCTCGACCAAGAAAAAGACCGGTGGCACTGGTCTTGGCCTTTCAATCACCTATGGGCTTGTTCAGGAGTTGGACGGCACCATGGCTGTTGAAAGTGAGGTCGGTAGAGGAACGGTATTCACCATAACAATGCCCCTTCAGGGTTCACATAAGGCGTAAGTGAAATGAAAGTATTGCTGGTTGACGATGAAGTGGAACTGGTTTCCGCTATGGCTGAAAGGCTCGGATTTCGCGGCGTGGACGCGGACTGGACCGACAATGGTGAAGAGGCCCTGAAAATGGCTGCCGAAACCGAATATGCCGTGGCTGTGCTCGACATGAAGATGCCCAAGCTGAGTGGCTTGGAACTCATGAAGTTGTTGGCACAGGAGCATCCTGCCATGAAGTACATTTTCCTTTCCGGTCACGGTTCAGAAACGGATTTCAAGGCTGGTTGTGCCGCCGGATGCAATTATTTGATCAAGCCTATCCAGATCGAAGACCTGATGGCCAAAATTCAGGAAGCCATCGGCTGACGAAAGGGGATTTGCATATGACACAGACAATGAATACCCGTGAAGGGCTCCAATTTTTCGGACGCGTCAGTGCGTCCGTGTCCCATGAGATCAAGAACGTCTTTGCCGTTATCAATGAGGCGGCGGGATTGATCGAGGACTTTACGCTTATGGCAGAGCGGGGCGTTCCCCTTCAGCCTGAAAGGTTGAAGAATGCCGCGAATTCCATCCAGGGACAGATCAAGCGCGGCGATTCCATTATCAAGAACATGAACGCCTTTGCGCACTCCACGGACGAAGGTGTCCGTGAGGTCAATCTCGTGGAAATTCTTGAATTGACTACTGCTCTGGCGACACGTCTTGCCGACATGCAACAGATCCGGCTGACAACGGGGGATTGTGAACCAGTCTCTCTGTCCGCCAACCCCTTTGATCTGACGCGGCTGCTGCACTCCTCAATTGCAGCTGCAGTCGACAACCTGGACGCCGGCGACACCCTGTCCGTGAGCGTGAAACCCGTAAATGGTGGAGCATCGTTCTCCCTTTCCGTCCCCGGAAAGGATGCACCGCTCAAAAGTGACGAATCGTTTTCATCCTTGGCGCAGGCCATGAACGTCAGCGTGACGATGGATGAAGACTCGCGGGCTGCCGTACTGTTCCTTCGGGCACAGTAGCCAGTCGAAAACACTACATTCATATCTCTCAGGAGAAATACAATGGCTGAAAAAGTACTGCTTATCGACGACGAAGTTGAGTTTTTGGAAGCTCTGTCCGAGCGGATGGAATTGCGTGGCATGAACGTCACCACTGCAGAGACTGCTGGCAATGCTGTCACTGCTCTGGATACCAACGAATATGATGCCATCGTGCTTGACTTGCAGATGCCCGACATGAACGGCATCGACATGCTCAAGGTCATCAAGAAGAGCCACCCCGAGATGCAGGTCATTCTGCTCACAGGTCAGGCAACGCTTGAGGCTGGAATCCAGGCCATGAAGCTCGGTGCCATGGACTTCATGGAAAAGCCCGCCGATATCGAATCTCTGACCGAAAAGATTCGCAAGGCTCAGGCCAAGAAAATGGTCATCGTGGAAAAGAAAACCGCTGACAAGGTGAATGACATTCTGAAGTCCAAGGGCTGGTAGGCCGCTTGTTGACTCACGCCTGATGCGGTTCCTGGCGCCTTAGCGTCGCCAATCGTGTTAAAAAGGGCTGTCGTGCATATGCACGGCAGCCCTTTCTATTTTTTATGGTGGGAATTATGCGTTCTTTTTGAGTGTGGGCCAGCCTGTGATGATGGCTACGATAGATATTCCGGCCAGTACGATGCAGTACCAGTTGCTGGTGACGACATCCACGGGAGATATCCCGGCGATGGAACCGGCGAGGAGTACCTGAGCCGCGTACGGGGTCACACCCTGAACGATGCAGGAGAAGATATCCAGCAGGCTTGCGCTGCGGCGTGGGTCAACGCCGGTATCCGTGGCGATTTCCTTGGCGAGCCGTCCGGTAAGGATGATGGCGACCGTGTTGTTGGCCGTGCATGCGTCGGCCAGTGAGACCAGCGCTGCAATGCCGAATTCACCGGACCTCCGTTTGTTGCCGCGTCCCGCCTTGAGTGCGAGAGCGTTGACCTTCTCCAGTAGCCATTGCAGGCCGCCGTTGTAGCGGATGAGTTCACCAAGACCGCCTACGAGCATGGACAGGACCAGAATTTCGTGCATGCCGGTGAAACCCGCGAAGATATCCTTTGAAAGCGTGAGCAGCGAGTAGTCCTGCACGGCATAGAGACCGACAGCTCCTGCCAGTACGATACCCGAGGCCAGAACGACAAACACGTTCACGCCTGCAACGGCCAATCCCAGAATAACCAGATAGGGCAGGACTCGGATGAATTCCCAGTCTCCGACATGGGTGACACCGCCCGCCGAGCCGAACAGGCCGAGCAGGATAAGTGTTGCCAGTGCCGCCGGCAGGACAATGCGAATGTTCATCTTGAACTTGTCGCTCATGGCGCATCCCTGGGTACGGGTGGCGGCGATAGTGGTATCCGAGATCATGGAGAGGTTGTCGCCGAACATGGCACCACCCACGATGGTTCCCATGAGGACCGCGCTTGAAATATCGGTCTGCTGCGCGACTCCTGCTGCAATGGGTGCGATGGCTGCAATTGTTCCCATGGACGTTCCCATGGCCGTGGCAACAAAGGCGGCAATGGCGAACAGGCCCGGAAGGACAAGCTCTGCCGGGATAAAGGTCAGACCCAGATTGACGGTGGCGTCTACGCCGCCAATGGCCTTGGCAACTGAAGCGAATCCACCCGCCAGCAGGTAGATGATGCACATGGTGACGATGTTGATATCACCCACGCCTTTGAGAAAAATGGTGATTTTGTTGTCCAGCTTCCCTTTGCCCATGGCAAGGGCAATGGCGATGGCCGGGAGAATGGCCACGGCTGCTGAGAGTTGGTAAAAGGCCATGCTCACACCCTGTGCGGACAGATACGATCCTGTGCCGATGAACAGGACGAGAAAGAACAGGAGTGGGAGCAGTGCGCTTCCGCGTGGTGTTGATTGTTGATCCATTATTGTAATCCTTGCTGTTGCTCCGTGATTTTTGGTCAGCGGAGGTCAGTGGTTTATTGCCTTCAGCACGACAGTATGCGGCGCTTTGTGAAAAGCGGGTGCCGGTCACCTTGTCGGGCAGAAAGTAGATATCGGGCGTGCGTCGTCGGGGTGGAATCAGGCGGTCGAGATTGCGTTCACTGCCAGTTTTCTGCGGCGAAGTCGAAGCCTGTGCGAGAGGATGAGTCTTGGAAGAAGTGAAAGGAACTTGAAGGCACGGGGTGTACCCGAGCCATGTTCCGGGAAGCTGTTTTGTTCGGTGCGTTGCATGATGTATATCTGTGGTCTGTTCAGGGCATCTATCCTTTCAGGATGTCTGCCTGAACCCACGTTTCGAATTCGTCTATTTTTGTGTTGAGGTTGAATGTATCGCGACACGCCTGAACACTGGCTTCTTTGAGTGCGTTCAGTTGAGTCGTATTCATGCCCATGAGTCGTTCAAGGATGACTTGGAATTCGTCCGGCCCAGCTTTGGCGGGCATGAGATAGTCTGCCAATGCGTCCGGCCAGATCTCACCGATACCGCCGATGTCGCGGGCAATAGGGATGAGTCCGGCGGCCATGGCTTCCAGCAGGGCGTTGGGCATCCCCTCGTTTTCCGAGGGAAGCAGAAAAATGTCAGCTTCGGCCAGATGTTCCTGCACATTGGTGGAAAAGCCGTGCCATGTGAGTACGCCCTGTTCTTCCAGGGTGCGGTATCTTTCGCGAAGTTCATCGAGCAGTTTGCCGGTACCGACGATATCGTAACGGACAGAGTCGGTCTGCATGGCGGTCAGGGCATCGAGTACGTCCGAATGTCGTTTGTCCACATTGATCTGACTGGTGGAAACAAGACGGAGTGGGCCGTTGCCCATGGGTTTGATCGCGTCCACCGGTTTTTTTGAGTTGAGGATGATTTTGACCTTGTCTACCGGGATGTGAGGCAGGCGTTCCCAAACGCCGTCAGCCACGGTTTTGCTCGGGCAGAGCATCCATGGTCGGGTGATGGCGTGCAAGGTGCGCAGACGGGGGGATGGAGTCATATCTCCGGGCAACCCCACGCGTTGGATGACCGGGATGCCGAGCACCGCAGCGGCTACACCCGCGGTGTTGATGTCCTTGCCTATGTTGCCGATAACCACGTCCGGGCGAGAGCGCAGGAACGCGGCTACGAATCGACCGATGGTCAGCGGGTTGTAATCGAATCCGAAGTCGATCTTGCGTGCATCCACACCGGCAGCTTGCAGCTTGTCGATGAGTTCCGTCTGGCGTCCGAATACGCGAACATCGTGACCGCGTGCGGCCAGTTCCGTGGCATAGTCCACGGTCCAGGTCTTGACCCCGCCCCATTTGCGGGTGGAATTGACGAATACGATGTTCATTTAACAGCCCTGTTTAGTACGTTGACGCAAGGTGCCTATTCCTCTCCTGAAACGGCGCGGGAGTCAATAAAGACGTGCATATTGAAAAGGCCCGGAAGAGTTGCTTCCGGGCCTTGTGTTGTGTGCATGGTGGAGTTTTTTTAGATGTAGACCAGCGTCAATATGACCATTGTACCAAGGAATATTGCACCGAAGATTGCGCCGAGGGCCCACCATCTGGCCTGACTGATGAAACCGGAGCCGTACCAGATTGGTGCGGGACCGGTTGCGTATGGGGTGATGATGCCCATGAGGCCGAGTGATGCGGCCAACATGAGGGCGAGCTTTGCCAGCATGGGTGCTGGCATGAGCGGTGCGGCGGTTGCCATGAACAGGGGCAGCAGAGCCGTGGTGTGGGCCGTGGTGCTGGCGAAGAAGTAGTGGAGTACGAAGAAGAGTACCACGAGCAGCAGGGCCACAGTGGTCGGGGGCATACCCTGAAGATAGGCGGCGACCAGATTACCGAGCCATTCAAGAATGCCGGTTTTGCTCAGGCCTGACGCCATGGCGACCAGTGTCGCGAACCAGACCAAGACGTTCCACGCGCTTTTGTTGGTGATGACATCTTCCCATGAGAGGATACCAGTCAGGACCATGAGTGTCAGGACGAAAATGGCGGCCATAGTTGAATCAACACCAATCTGCTTGCCGAATATCCAGAGTACCAGAGCCAGGATCGCGTACCCGAGCATCATCAGTTCCCTGAGGGAAATTTTGCCCATTTTTCGGAGTTCCGAGGTAGCCCACGCCGGGGCCTCCGGGGACTGTTTCTGTGTCGGCGGGTAGATCACGTAGGCGAGCCATGGTGTGAACAGAAAAAGTGGAATCATGGCCGGAAGCATGACCGCAGCCCAGTGCCCCCAGCTGATAGTCACGCCGGATGCCTGTTGGATCAGGTCGAGGGCCAGCAGGTTGGGAGCCAGAGCGGTCAGGAACATGGAGCTGGTCACGCAGGTTGCAGCGATGCCGACCCATTTCAGGTATGCGCCGATTTTGCGCGGTTCATGGTCAGGGGTGGAGTTGAACATGGGTGGAATATTGCTGACCACCGGATAAATGGTTCCTGCGCTTCTGGCCGTGTTGGATGGCATGAACGGCGACAGGACACCGTCCGCAAAGGCGATGGCATAGCCGAGGCCCAACGTGTTTCGTCCAAGAAATTTGATGAGTATCAGACTGATTCGCTTGCCAAGACCGGTCTTTTGGTACCCCAGTGCGAACATGAAGGCTGCGAAGATGAGCCAGATGACGCTGTTGGAAAAACCGGATAATGCCCATGCACGGCTCGCAGCAGGACTTGGGTCCACCAGGCCGAGGAGCGCGACTGCCGTCACGCCTGCCAGTCCGACCAATGCGGCGGGAACCGGCTCGACAATAAGGCCGACCACGACGCCGACGAAGATACTGAAGAAATACCACGCTTCAGGTGTGAGGCCTTCAGGTGCGGGGAAGAGTGCCATGATAACGGCCACAATGATGGGGGAGAACTGTGCGAGTCGATGCATGAAAGTCCCTCTGGTGGAGTGGTAAAAGGTGATTAAGCCTTTCGGAGCTTAGCATGGGGTATACACACAATTAGAATATTTGGTCAATTCAAGGGAAATCCGAAAGTGTGGAATAAAAAAAAGGCCTGGTAGTCGTATGCTCCAGGTCGTTTTCAAGGTCGACCTCAATGTCGATTATGGGTGTGTTTCAGGGTTGGGTTACGAGAAGAGCGAAAAACGGATGCCGTTGTTTTCGCTGTAGCCGATGCAACCGGTCCACGCGCTGAGGGGGGAAAAGAGTCCCTTGAAAGAAAAGCGACGTCTGGTCATTTCAATGCTCCGTGTTGAGGTTTAATGGTGGGCGTGGACGGCTCAATGCTATCCACGCCCATACAGTAATGTTTCTTATTCAGAGTGCAATGCCTGTGGTAGAGATTTTACATAAGTTTCGATATCGTCACGCACGCGCCGATAGATTTTCAGAATTTCTTCCTCATCGGTCAGCCCTTTTGCCAGACTCGGCGGATCATCGAATCCGACATGTACGACCTTGGATTTGGCAGGAAAGTATGGGCAGTTTTCGTGGGCGTGGCCGCAGACCGTGACCACGTAGTCGAACTCGATGTCTTCCGGTAGATCGGAGACGAGTTTGGAGGTGTGGCTGGAGATGTCGATGCCGACTTCAGCCATGACCTTGATCGCATATGGATTCATGCCGTGGGTTTCGACTCCGGCGGAGTATGCGTTGAACTCGTCGCCTTTGAGATGACGTGTCCATCCTTCGGCCATCTGGCTGCGGCAGGAATTGCCCGTGCAGAGAAAGAGAATGTTCATGATTTGTTCCTACTTGTTTGGTGTCGGGGCCTTGCGCACATGGCAGACACCGGCCAGAGTCTTTTCTTCGTGAGGGAAGTATTTCTTTTTGAAGTATATGGCCACGTTGACCAGCGCGATGAGTACTGGCACCTCGACCAGCGGACCGATGACAGCGGCGAAAGCCTCGCCCGAATTGATGCCAAAGACCGCGATGGCAACCGCGATAGCCAGCTCGAAGTTGTTGGAGGCTGCGGTAAAGCTGAGTGTCGTAGCCTGTTCGTAGGTCGCGTCAGCCTTCCATGAAAGGTAGAACGACACCAGGAACATGAGCAGAAAGTATATGGTCAAAGGAATGGCGATGCGGATGACGTCGAACGGCAGGGCAACGACCCGGTCTCCCTTGAGGGAGAACATGACGAGGATGGTGAAGAGCAGAAAGATGAGCGTCAGGGGGCTGATTTTCGGGATGAAGGCATTTTCGTACCAGTTTTTGCCTTTGAGTTTGATGCCGATGAACCGCGAAGCCATGCCTGCGATGAACGGAATGCCGAGGTAAATGAAGACGGATTCGGCGATCTGGCCCATGGAAATATCCACCACCACGCCTTCCAGACCGAACCAGCCGGGCAGGATCGTGATGAAAACATAGGCGTAGACCGAGAAAAAAAGCACCTGAAAGATGGAGTTGAAGGCGACCAGCCCAGCACAGTATTCCGAGTCACCGTGGGCCAGTTCGTTCCAGACGATGACCATGGCAATACACCGGGCCAACCCGATGAGGATGAGCCCGACCATATATTCGTGCTGGCCGGACAGGAAGGCGATGGCCAGAAAGAACATGAGTATCGGACCGATGACCCAGTTCTGGACCAGCGAGAGGGCGAGTACCTTGAAGTTGCGGAAGACCTGACCGAGTTGTTCGTACTTCACCTTGGCCAGCGGCGGATACATCATCAATATAAGACCGATAGCAATGGGGATGTTGGTGGTGCCGACTTGAAAGGAGTCGATTACGTCCTTGATGCCGGGAAAGAAATAGCCGCTGCCCACGCCGATAAACATGGCGAGGAATATCCACAGAGTGAGAAAACGGTCCAGAAATGACAGCCTTTTCATGGTTGATTCAGGCATGAAGGCATCCTCGTTTTGATTGCGTTTCACACGCATCAGTGTCTTTTGTTTTTATATGGTGGATGAGTCGGGAATAGTCCCGTCGCGCTTCTTCCATGGCAGGTAGGTTCTGCCTGAGTATCTGAAGCACCAAAGCCTGAATTTCTTCATTCGGGGTTGTTGTCAGGGTATAATACACCCATTTCCCTTTTCGTTGACTCGATACCCAGTCCGCATTTTTTAGAAAAGACATGTGCCGGGATACCGTGGATTGCGGCAGCTCCAACCCAGCCATCAGGTCACAGACACAAAGTTCTCCATGATCCAGAAGCCGGATAATCCTCAGTCGGGTGGGATCGGATACCCCCTTCAAACGTCGCGCTAACTTTTGCATTATCAGTCAATAAATCCGCTTATGCGGATGCGTCAATGATAGTTGTGTGACTTTTGCGTGTCATAATGGGTCGACGTATAGATAAATTCTATTCTTAATATCGAGTGACTTGATATTATCAATTGGTTCTCAATGAGGAATTTCGATATTTTTCAGCGGGTTTATTTGATTCGTCTGTCGTGGGGGCGCGGCGGTTAACATTGAGATTTGGAGGGTGACGTGAAGAATTTCTTTTCATCGCGGATGGGAATCATCTGCGTCGGGCTGGTAATCGGCCTGTTTGCTTCCTTGCTGCAATACTGGGGAAATCCCGGTAACATGGGAATCTGTGTGGCCTGTTTCGAGCGTGATATTGCCGGAGCCATCGGCATGCATCGAGCCGGAGTGGTCCAGTATATTCGGCCCGAGATCATCGGTTTCGTGCTCGGTGCCATGATCGCGGCTTTTGCGGCCAAAGACTTTCGACCTCGTGCCGGATCGGCTCCCGTGGTTCGTTTTGTTCTGGGTGCATTCGCCATGATCGGTGCGTTGGTCTTTTTGGGGTGCCCATGGCGTGCCGTGCTTCGGTTGGCCGGTGGTGATCTGAATGCGGTCATCGGCCTGCTTGGTCTGGTTGTGGGTATCGGCATCGGCACTATCTTCTTCAAACAAGGATATTCGCTGGGGCGCAGCAACAAGACCTACACCTCAGTGGGACTTCTTATGCCTCTGCTTATGATTGGATTGCTCGCATTGGCCTTTTTGTATCCGCCGATTATGGGCGAAGCCAAGTCCGGTGTGCTGTTCTATAGTTTGAAAGGCCCTGGTGCCATGCATGCGCCGCTGCTGGCCTCTTTGGGTATCGGCCTGCTGGTTGGCGTTCTGGCCCAGCGCAGCCGGTTCTGCACCATGGGTGCTGTCCGCGATTTGCTTCTGTTCAAGCAGGTGCATCTGTTATCCGGGTTCCTGGCCCTGCTGGTCGCCGCTTTTGTCATGAACCTTGTCCTCGGTCAGTTCAATTTGGGCTTTGAAGGTCAGCCCGTGGCGCATACCCAGTCCCTCTGGAACTTCATGGGCATGGTTTTGGCCGGTCTGTGTTTTGCTCTGGCTGGCGGTTGTCCCGGCAGGCAGTTATTTATGGCCGGTGAGGGTGACGGTGACGCTTCCGTATTCGTGTTCGGCATGATTGTCGGGGCTGCATTTGCCCACAATTTCGGGTTGGCAAGTTCTCCCAAGGGCGTTGGTCCGCATGGCATAGCTGCCGTGTTTATCGGTTTGGCGGTGTGCCTGTTTATCGGTTTTACCATGCGCAAGAAGGCGTAAGGAGTTCGTCATGAGTGAAGTAGTTGATGCACGCGGCCTGTCATGCCCCCAGCCGGTTCTGGTCATGCTGCAAAAAATAGAGGCTATGGGGTCCGGCAAGGTCGATATTCTGGTAGATACCGAAACATCCATGGAAAATGTGTCCCGTGCGGCCGGGGCCAAAGGGTGGAGTGTTAACGTGGTTTCCGAGTCAGACGAGGAATACCGTATCGAATTGTCCAAGGGGTAATTCTTGAGCTTTATTGAGACCATCAGACGTAAACTGTTTGGCGACAAGGACGGGCAGCGCGCTGATCGCGGGCTGCTCGTTTTCGAGAATACTAGCGAGGTCATTCGAGCCGAGCGGGTACTTCGAGCCGAGGGGTGGGATATCAAGGTTATGGGACCTCCTCCGGAAATTCAGACCGGGTGCGATCTGGTGGTTGAGTTTCCACTCATTGAAGAATTGAACATCCGGCGCAGTTTGGAAGAGCATGGCTCGACTCCGCAGGATGTTGTGCCTGTGGTAGGCCCCTTGCTTGATCCGGTGGACTTGTACCAGGTCAAGGACTTCGGGGATTATCTGATGGTCCGCGCTGCCAATATGAAATTGACAGTGGATAAAAAGACTTTGGTTATCGTCAACATCTCCGGTGGCGGGTGTCCTGATGTGCCGTATCTGGCTGTGCAGATGATCGGCAAGACCTTGGATGAGGCGCCAGCCCCGCGCGAGATCGGCCACACCTTGTGCGGCTATGCCCTTGATTTGGCGTACCAGGAAGTGAGGCGTTTATGCTCGCGATAGTAGGAACCGTCCCGGATCTGGATGTGCCTGTTCTGGATGCGTCTGTGGCGATTAAAGGCAATGAGTTGCTGGTGAACGGCAGAACCATTTGTCCAGACCGGGGAACTCCAGCCCTGTTGGCCGCAGCGGTCAAGACAGCCTTATATCTGAATGAGCCCATGCCACACGCTTTTCTGGTGGGCGATCAGGGCAGGGGCGACGGCAGTCGTGAGCTTTATGCACACTTAGCAGCCGTGTTGCCGAGCCGAAAATATTCGACCATGGTTTTCCATTATCTTCAGCCGGATGTTGATTGGCATAACAAGGTGCTTCTGGCCATTCAGGAGATGACCAACCCGCCCAGACTCATTGCGGACGCTGGTTTTATGTACGCGGCCAAGATGAGCGGGCAGGCCCCGGCCTATGATTTGTTTACACCGGATGCTGGAGAATTGGCGTTCTTGGCTGATGAAACTGCGCCTCATCCATTTTATACTCGTGGTTTTATTCTGCATGACGAAAACCATGCCCCGGATCTGATTGTGCGTGCCTATGCCCATGAGAATGCGGCGATTACGCTGT
>Ga0070729_10005333_pt1 | contig 13342 bp, 14 predicted proteins | sample tdDd472_FD_66725 | JGI IMG/M metagenome (GOLD analysis project Ga0070729, IMG submission 66725) | Marine sediment microbial communities from the Atlantic coast under amendment with organic carbon and nitrate - tdDd47.2 | ecosystem: Environmental > Aquatic > Marine > Coastal > Sediment | place...
GAAAAACTGCCGCTTAAGCGCAGCCTGTTCGAACAGGTGGAAGCCTACGCCCCCGCCGACGCCATCGTCGCCTCCAACACCTCGGTCATCCAGATCACCAAGATCGTCGAAGGCCGATCCTCGGCGCATCGGATGCTCGGGACCCATTGGTGGAATCCGCCGCACATGATCCCGCTGGTCGAAGTGATCAAGACCGAATGGACCGACGACCGCGTCGCCGAGACCATGCGGTCGCTTCTGGCCGATTGCGGCAAGACCCCGGTGATGGTCGAAAAGGACGTGCCGGGCTTCATCGGCAATCGCCTGCAGCACGCATTATGGCGCGAAGCGATCAGCCTGGTGGAGAACGGGATCTGCGACGCGAAAGCCGTCGACACGGTGATCAAGGCGAGCTTCGGACGCCGCCTCGCGGTGCTCGGCCCGCTGGAAAACGCCGACCTCGTCGGCACCGATCTGACCCTCGACGTTCAGCAGAACGTTCTTTTCGACCTCGAAAGCCGTCAAAGCCCCTCACCGTACCTTAAGCGCCTCGTCGAAGAAGGACGCCTCGGCATGAAAACGGGCGAAGGCTTCCGAAACTGGACACCGGAGCAGGCCAGTGACGTCAGGTCGCGCCTGGCCCGGTATCTGACAAAACTGGAGACCATTCTGGAATAGGAACCGGTCATCCGACAGGGAGGAAAACGATGACTGACACCAAGAGCAAACACAAACTTTCAAGGCGCCGGATCCTGCTTGGCGGCACGGCGCTGCTCGCCGCCCCGGCAATCCTGCGCCACACACGGGCCTATGCGGCCGAGCGGGTGCTCAAGATCGGCCATGTGAGCCCGCTGACCGGGCCGCTCGCCGGCTTCGGCGAGGCCGACGAGCACGTCATCGCCGGCATCCGCAAGATCTTCGAAGGCGGCCTCGACAATAACGGCCGGAAGGTCAAGGTCGAGATCATCCACAAGGACAGCCAGTCCAACCCGAACCGGGCCGCCGAGGTCGCCAGCGATCTGATCCTGCGCGACGAGGTCAACATCATCGTCGCCGACTCGACTCCCGACACCACCAACCCCGTGGCCCAGCAGGCGGAAGTCAACGAAGTCCCCTGCATCACCACCAACTGCCCCTGGCAGCCCTACTTCTTCGGCCGCAAGGGCGATCCGGCCAAGGGCTTCGACTACACCTATCACTTCTTCTGGGGACTCGAGGACGTGATCGGCGCGTTTCTCGACCTGTGGGATACGAGCGGCGTCGGCAAGACCATCGCCGGCATCTTCCCCAACGACGCCGACGGCAATGCCTGGGGCGATCCGGAACGGGGCCTGCCCAAACCGCTGGCGGCGGCCGGCTACAAGCTGATCGATCCCGGCCGTTATCAACCGCTCAACGACGACTTCTCCGCCCAGATCTCCGCCTACAAGGATGCCGGCTGCGAAATCGTCACAGGCAACATGATCCCGCCGGACTTCGCGACCTTCTGGTCGCAATGCGCCCAGCAGGGTTTCAAGCCGAAGGTGGTGACCATCGGCAAGGCGCTGCTGTTCCCCTCGGTGATCAATTCGCTGGGCGACCGCGGCGACGGGCTCACCTCGGAGATCTGGTGGACCCCGAGCCATCCCTTCAAGTCGAGCCTGACCGGCGCGAGCTGCAAGGAACTGGCGGACGACTATGTGAAAGCGACCGGCCGTCCGTGGACGCAGCCGATCGGCTTCAAGCACGCGCTCTACGAGGTGACGGCGGACGTCATCACGCGCACCGCCGATCTCGACGACACGGCGGCGATCATGGCGGCGATCAAGTCGACCAAACTTGCGACCATCGTCGGTGACGTCGACTGGTCGAAGGGCCCCGTACCGAACGTTACCAAGACGCCCCTGGTCTCCGGCCAGTGGCAGAAAGGCGCCAACGGTTTCGAACTGGTGATCACCAACAACAAGAACGCGCCGTTCATTCCCAAGACGGGCGAGCTGAAGCTGCTCGGCTAGGGACGTTGGCCTGCCGGGCGCCGGCCTCGGTCCTGCATGAGGGGCCGGCGCCCGGATAAATGCCTGTCGGGAAGGAGAACTGAAACGCACCATGATTCCGGTACTCAAACTCGATCGCCTCACCAAAGCCTTCGGCGCCGTCGTCGTGTCGGACGCGTTGAGCTTCGAGCTGGCCGAGGGGGAGGCGCTCGGCGTCATCGGGCCGAACGGGGCCGGCAAGACGTCAATGTTCAACCTGATCACCGGCACCTTTAGGCCGGACGGCGGCGACATCTATTTTGCCGGCGAAAAAATCACCCGCCTCTCCGCTCCCGTCCGCTGCCGGAAAGGCATCGCGCGGTCGTTCCAGATCCCGCAGCCGTTCGGCGGCATGAGCGTGTTCGAGAACGTCCTCGTCGCCGCCACGCAAGCCTCACGCCTCGGCCATCGTGCCGCGCAGAAAAGATCGCTCGAGGTGCTCGAACAGACCGGCCTGATCGGCAAGGCCAACCTGCTCGCCGGCAAGCTGACGCTGATCGAGCGCAAGCGGCTCGAACTTGCGCGCGCGCTTGCCGCGAACCCGAAACTGCTGCTGCTCGATGAAATCGCCGGCGGCCTCACCGAGCACGAATGCCTCGAGCTGGTCGAAACCATCCGGGCGATCCGGGCGGGCGGCGTGTCCATCGTCTGGATCGAGCACATCGTCCACGCGCTGATGGCGGTGGTCGACCGGCTGATCGTCATCGATTTCGGCCGGATGATCGCCCAGGGCGATCCGAAGACGACGATGGAAAGCCGCGAGGTGCAGGAAATCTACATGGGGATCGAGGCCGATGGCTGAGCCGCTTCTCCAGACCGTCGGGCTCGACGCCTTCTACGGCGACTTCCAGGCCCTGTTCGACGTGTCGGTCCGTTTCGACGAAGGAGAAGTCGTGGCGATCATCGGCGCCAACGGCGCCGGCAAGTCGACCCTGATGCGCTCGATCACCGGACTGCTCGGCAACTGCCCGGAGATGGTCCGCCATCGCGGCGCCCCCATCGGCGGGCTGCGCGCCGACCAGATCGCCCGGCTCGGCATCGCCATGGTGCCCGAGGGTCGGCAGCTTTTCCCCTCGCTCAGCGTCGAGGAAAACCTCGTCATCGGCGGCCAGGTCGGCCGGCCCGGCCCGTGGTCGCTGAAGACCGTCTACCAGCTGTTTCCGATCCTGGGAGAACGCCGCACGCAAGCCTCCACGTCGCTGTCCGGCGGCCAGCAGCAGATGGTGGCCATCGGCCGCGCGCTGATGGCCAATCCCGACCTGATCCTGTTCGACGAGATCTCCCTCGGCCTCGCGCCGACGGTCATCAAGTCGATCTACGAAGCCCTTCCGGGCATCATCTCGACCGGCGTCGGCGCGGTCGTCGTCGAACAGGACATCACCAAGGCGCTCGGGGTTTCGGATCGCGTCTACTGCCTGCAGGAAGGCAGGCTTTCGCTGGAAGGATCGCCCGCCAGCCTGACGCGCGAGGACATCACCCGCGCCTATTTCGGCCTGTGACCCATGGAATGGATCAATTCCATCGTGCAGGGCATTCTGGTGGGGGGCCTCTACGCGTTGTTCGCGGCCGGGCTGTCGCTGATCTTCGGCGTCATGCGGCTGGTCAACATCGCCCATGGCGACCTGATCGTGTTCGCCGCCTATCTGGCGCTCACCACCATCACCATGACAGGCGTACACCCGCTGCTGGCACTGCTGATCGTGGTTCCGGTGATGGGATTAGCCGGCTATGCGCTACAACGCACCATTCTCAACCGGACGCTGGGCGACGACATCCTGCCGCCGCTGCTCGTGACCTTCGGCCTGTCGGTCATCCTGCAGAATGCGCTTCTGGAGATCTACACCGCGGACCCGCAGAAGCTGAACGCCGGCAGCTTCGAAACCCAAAGCCTGTCGATCGGCGGCGGCCTGAATATCGGGCTGTTTCCGCTATTGATGTTCGCGACCGCCGTCCTCGTGATCGGCGGACTGCAATGGGTCTTCTACCATTCGGCCATCGGCCGCGCATTTCGCGCCACCTCCGACAACCAGGACGTGGCCCAGCTCATGGGGCTCAACAAGGCGCATGTCTACGGTCTCGCCATGGCGCTTTCGTTGGCAGTCGTGGCGATCGCCGGGGTGTTCCTGGGCATCCGCACCAGCTTCGATCCTGCCGGCGGCCCGGGGAGGCTGATCTTCGGCTTCGAGGCGGTCATCATCGGCGGGCTCGGCAATCTGTGGGGGACGCTCGCCGGCGGCGTGATCCTCGGCGTCAGCCAGACGATCGGCGCCAAGATCCATCCCGGCTGGCAATTGCTGGCCGGCCATATCGCCTTCCTGCTCGTGCTGGCCGTGCGGCCACGCGGACTGTTTCCGAGGATCGACGATGAGCGCGGTTAGCGGATACCGGGTGGTTCGCTCCTCCACCGCGAGCCGCATCGCGGCGGGCGTCGCGGTGGTGCTGATCGTTGCGCTCGTCGCCGCACCGTGGTGGGCCGGCCGCGCCGACATGCGGCTGATGAGCGAATTGTTCCTGTATCTGGCGCTGGCGAGCACCTGGAACCTGCTGGCAGGCTATGCCGGGCTGGTTTCGGTCGGCCAGCAGGCCTTTGTCGGTTTCGGCGGCTACATCCTGTTCGCGCTTGCGATCTTCGCCGGCGTCCATCCGCTCGTGGCCGTTCCCCTCGCCGGCATTGCCGCGGCGGTGGTCGCCATGCCGGTGGCCCTGCTTATCTTCCGCCTCAGGGGCGCCTATTTCGCCATCGGCACCTGGGTCGTGGCCGAGGTGTTCCGCCTGATCTTCGCGCAAGTCGCCTCGCTGGGCGGCGGCTCGGGCACCAGCCTGCCCGTCGGCATCGTCAAGGCGATCGCCCGCAACCGCTCGGCCCGCGAGGCGGCGACCTACTGGATGGCGCTGGGCGCGGTCGCGCTGGTCATCGGCTTCGTCTGGCTGCTGCTCAGGTCGCGGTCCGGCCTGGCGCTGACGGCGATCCGCGACAACGAGCGGGCGTCGGCCGGTCTCGGCATCGACATCTGGCGGACCAAGTTCCTGGTCTATGTCGCCTCCGCCGGCCTTACCGCCGCGGTCGGCGCGCTGATCTTCCTGCAGAAGCTGCGGATCTCACCGGACGCGGCCTTCAACGTCAACGACTGGACCGCCTTCGTCATCTTCATCGTCGTCATCGGCGGCATCGGCACGATCGAGGGACCGATCCTCGGGGTTCTGGTGTTCTTCCTGCTGCGCGAGACCCTCGCCGATCTCGGAACCATCTATCTGATGATCCTCGGCGCGGTGGCGATCGTGATCATGCTGAAGGCGCCGAAGGGCCTGTGGGGGACGTTCGCGGCACGGTTCGATCTCGAACTGTTTCCGGTCAAGCACCGGGTCGTCGCGGAAAAGGAGTGAACGGGAAAACCAAAGAACGACAGACGAAAACCACGGCCTGCATTCAAGGGCCGAACGCAAACCGAACCACCACAAGGGAGGACCAACGATGAAACTGAAAACCTATCTGGCCGTCGGCGCGATGGCCGTCGGACTCTGGGGCGGACAGGCGGCTGCCGAAACGCTCAAGGTCACGACCTTTCTTCCGCCGATGCACACCTTCGTCAAGGCGGTCAAGGCCTGGGGCGAGGAGCTTTCGCAGAAGTCGGGCGGCAAGCTGACGCTCGAGATCTTTCCCGCCGGACAGCTCGGCCCGCCGCCGCGCCAGTTCGACATCGTCCGTTCCGGCGGCGCCGATATCGCCATCTTCCTGCACGCGATGACGCCGGGACGCTTCAAGCTTACCGAAATGGCCGGTCTGCCGCTGACCTTTCCGTCCGCCGGACAGGCAAGCGCCGTGACGTCGCGCCGCCTGACCGAGCTCGCGCCGGACTACCTGGCGGCGGAGCATCCGGGAACGCGCATCCTGTGGATGGCCGTCACGCCGCCGCTGAAGATCAATCTGTCGAAGGCCGACCCCAGCGATCTCGCCAACATCAAGGGCCTGCGTATCCGCTATGCCGGCTCCACCTGGCAGAAGATCGTCGAAGTGCTCGGCGCCTCTCCGGTGCCGGTTCCGCCCGCCAAGTCGGCGGACGCGATCAGCAAGGGTGTCGTCGACGGCGCGACCTTCCCCTACGAAGCGACCAAGGCCTTCCATCTCGGCCCGGTGACGAAATATTCCGTCGAACCGGGTCTCGCCTCCGCCACCTTCGCGGTGGTGATCTCGGAAGCCGCCTACAACCGGCTTTCCCCCGATCTCCGAAAACTGATCGACGACACCACCGGGCCGGACCGGGCGGAATGGTATGGCAAGCTCTGGGATGCCAGCGAGGCATCCGGGCGCGACTACATGAAGGAAGCAGGCGTGACCTTCGTGACGCTCACGGCCGACCAGCTCGCGAGCCTGAAGGGCCCGTTCAAACGTATTGTCGATGAGGCGGTATCCAAGGCGGGCGACAAGGCCGCGGACTTCCTCGCCGCCTACACCAAATAGAACGTCGCGTGCCCGCCGCTCGCCGGCGGGCACGCACTTCATCTTTCGAGGACGCCCGAATGAGCGGCAACGACGAGACCAGCGATCCGGTATCGCGGATCTATCACGGCATCGCCGGAGTCGCGCTCTGCGTCATGATGCTGATCGTCGTCGTCGACGTGGTGCTCAGGGCGCTGTTCAACACCCCGATCAAGGGCGCCTACGACGTCGTCTCGATCTCGCTTCTGTTCATGACCGTGTTCGGCATGGCGCCGGTCGTGGCGCGGCGGGGCGAGATCCTCGTCGACCTGGTAGACGGCATATTCCCGCCGCATATCCTCAACATCCTGGCCGTGATCGCCGCGCTGACCGGCGTCGGGCTGTTCGCATTCTTCGGCTGGGCGATGATCAACCCGGCGCTGGACGCCTGGAAATGGGGCGAGACATCCCTCGAACTGGGCCTGCCGAAATGGCCGCTGTGGATCGTTGCCTTTACCGGCCTTGTCGGCATCTTCTGGGCCTATCTTCTGCAACTGAGGGCCTCGCTTCGCGGCGCCGGCCACGCGCCCGACGAGGAGGGCGGCCTGTGAGCACGCTGGCGCTCGGCCTCGGCGGCATCGGACTGATGCTCGTGCTGCTGTTCCTGCGCCAGCCGGTGTGGCTCGCCCTCGCCGTCATCGGGCTTGGCGGCAACTGGATCCTGAACGGGCTCTCCGCCTCGAAATTCGCGGCCGGCACCACGCTGTTCGACGTCGGGTCGAACTACGACCTGTCCGTCATTCCGCTGTTCGTCCTGATGGGCGAGATCGCCACCGGGTCGCGGATGTCGGCGGAACTCTTCAATGCCGCTCGGATCGTCTCCTCCGGTCTTCGCGGCGGACTGGCGGTGGCCTCCATCGCCGCCTCGGGCGCGTTCGGTGCGATCTGCGGCAGTTCGGTGGCGACGGCAGCCAGCATGACCCGCATCGCCATGCCGGAGATGAGCCGGATCGGCTACGAACCGAGCTACTCGGCGGCGGCGGTGGCGGCGGGCGGATCGCTCGGCATCCTGATCCCGCCGTCGATCATCCTGGTCATCTACGGCTCGATCACAGAAACCAGCGTCGCCCATCTTTTCGCCGCTTCGATGATCCCCGGGATCGTCCTTCTAGCCCTCTACGTGGTCGTGGCCCTGTGGGTTGCCCGGTCCTCGAGCGCGGCGCCGATCGAGGAAGCGGCGTCGTTGCGGGAGCGGCTCAAAGCCCTGCGCGACCCGTGGCAGTTCCTGGTGCTGTTCCTTCTGACCATCGGCGGCATCTATGCCGGGCTCTTCAGCCCGACGGAAGCGGCGTCGGTGGGCGCGTTCGGAGCGATCCTGCTCGGCTTCCTCAAGGGCACGCTCGACCGCGACGGGCTCGTGAATGCCATCAAGGCAAGCGTTCTGGTCTCCTGCGCCCTGTTCATGATCATCGCCGGCGCGACGCTGTTCTCTAAGTTCATCGTCCAGACCCGGCTGCCGGATACGCTTCTGGCGCTGGCGCAGGACTCGAACCTCGACGCCTGGATGGTCATGACGCTGATTGTGGCGATCTATATCGTTCTGGGGTGTTTCCTCGAAGGCCTCGGGATGATCCTGATCACCGTTCCGGTCTTCCTGCCGGTGGTTACCGGGTTCGGATTCGACCCGATCTGGTTCGGCGTGCTGGTCGCGGTGCTGGTCGAGCTCGGCCTCATCACGCCGCCGGTCGGCATGAACCTGTTCATCATCCGTGCCCAGGTCGAGGGACTCGAGATGAGACAGATCTATCGCGGCATCCTGCCGTTCCTCGTCGCCCCCGTCGTGCTTATCCTCTTGATGTTCGCCATGCCCTCCCTGGCCCTGTGGCTGCCCCACGTCCTTTACTGAAAGAAAGCACCGTGACCCGAAAACGCGTCCTCGTCCGCCATGAACGATCCGACTGGTCGGACTGGTATGTCGACAAGCTGTCGGCGGAGTTTCCCGGATTCGACTTCCGTGCCGCCCATACCCCCGAAGAGACGATGGAACTGGCGCCGGACACGCATGTCTATATCGGCATCGGCCCGCGGATGACTCCGGCGCTCGTCAAGGCGATGCCGAAGCTCGAATGGATCCAGTCGCTGACCACCGGCGTCGACAACCTTCTGACGATGGAGGAAATGCCGCGCGGCGTGCCGATCAGCAAATGCGTCGGCGTCCACGGCCCGCAGATGTCGGAACTGGCGCTGATGTTCATGCTCGCCCTCGCCCGGCGACTGCCCGTGGCGTTGGAAAACCAGCGCGAGGGCAAATGGGAGCGCTGGGCCCAGTCGCTGCTCTATCGGAAGACCGTCTGCATCCTCGGGCTCGGCAGCATCGCCGAGACCCTCGCCGCCTGTTGCTCGGTGATGGGAATGACCGTCACCGGCGTTTCCGACGGACGCAGGCAGGCGCCGCATGTCGACCGGATCTATCCGCGCGCCGCTTTGAAAGAGGCGGTCTCTGAGGCTGATTTCTTCGTGGTTCTGATTCCGCTGACGCCGGAAACCCGCCACATCGTCGACGCCGAAATCATCGGCGCGATGAAACCGACCGCGTTTCTCGTCAACATCGCACGCGGCGGATGCGTCGACGAGGCCGCGCTGGTCGAGGCGCTCGAAAGCTGCGCCATCGCCGGCGCCGGCATCGACGTCTTCGAGACGGTGCCCCTGCCCGCCGACCACCCCTTGCGGCAGATGCCGAACGTGATCCTGACGCCACATATTGGCGGCTATTCCGATATCTACCACGAGCAATGCTACCCCATCGTCGCCGAGAATTTCCGCGCTTTTGCCGAGGGCGGGCCCGACAGTCTCGCGGACGCGATCCGGCTCTGAAAGGACAATCATGACGACCAATTCACCGATATCCGACGCCGAGATGGAACGCCGCTGGTCCGTGGCCCGGACCGTGATGGAGGCGGATGGGTTCGACGCGCTGGTCATGCAGGCGCGCGAGGACTGGATCGGCGGCTATGTGCGCTGGTTCACCGACGTACCGGCGAACAACGGCTATCCCCGAACCGTCCTGTTCTTCGCCGACCGTCCCATGGTCGTCATCGAAATGGGCGGCTTCGGCACCGACCGGGCCACCGATGCGGGTGCGATCGAGACCCGTGGCGTGGGCCGGCTGCTATGCACCCCGTCGTTCCATTCGATCTGCTATACGGTCGATTACGACACCGACCTCGTGGTCAGGGCGCTCCGCGACGAAGGCGCCCGGCGTATCGGCATCCTCTGCCCCCGGGCCTTGCCCCACGGGATGATGACGGCGCTCGAGCAGGGTTTCGAGACGGTCGACGCGTCGGACGCCCTCGACCGGGCCAAGGCGATCAAGAGCGACGAGGAAATCGCGCTGATCCAGGAGACCGCGGCGCTGCAGGACAAGGTCTTCGCCGAAGTCTGCGATTTCCTCAGGCCCGGTTTGACCGACCGCGACGTCGCCGCCCATGCCGAAGCCGTCGGCCGCAGGCTCGGCTCGGACCAGGGGATTTTCCTCGGTCTCTCCGCCCCCTTGGGCCAGCCGTCGCGGTTCATGAACCGTCCCTTCCAGACCCGGCGGATCGAACAGGGCGACCACCTATCGCTGCTCATCGAGATCAACGGCCCCGGCGGGCTCTATACCGAAATCGCCCGCACCATGGTGCTCGGCAAGGCCGACGATCACCTGCTCGAAGCCTTCGGCAACGTGAAGGCCGCACAGGATCATACCCTGTCTCTGATGAAGCCCGGCACCGATCCGGCGATCATCGCCGGGGCGCATGACGCCTGGATGCAGGCGCGCGGCCTGCCGCCGGAGATCCGGCTCTATTCGCACGGTCAGGGCTGCGAAATGGTCGAACGGCCGCTGATCCGCAAGGACGAAACCCTGCCGCTGGCCGAGAACATGTGCTTCGCGGTGCATCCCGGCTACGACGACGGCCGGGTCTTCGCGGTCATCTGCGACAATTACATGATCGGCGCCGACGGGCCGGGCGAGTGCCTGCATAAGACCGAGAAAAAGATTTTCGAACTCTGAGGACCCCGCCATGACGCCCAAGATCGCGCTCGAAGAACATTTCATGCATCCCGACTTCGTCGACTATTGGGCGACGACGTTCATCAACATCTCGCCGGAGCTGTCCGGCAAGGCGCGCGACGCGCTGGAGGATTTCGGCGACGGCCGGCTCGAGGTGATGGATTCCATCGGCCTGGAAAAATCCATCCTCTCCCTCGCCGGCCCCGGCGTGCAGGCGGAAAAGCGGACCGAGACCGCCGTGCGGTTAGCGCGCGAGGTCAATGATTTCCTGGCGAAGGAAATCGCCAAACGGCCCGACCGCTACGGCGGCTTCGCCCATCTCGCCATGCAGGACCCGCAGGCCGCGGCGGACGAACTCGCGCGCTGCGTCCGCGATCTCGGCATGCAGGGGGCGATGATCAACGGCCAGACCGGCGGGACCTATCTCGACGACGACCGCTACGCGGTCTTCTGGGAACGGGTCTCCGATCTCGAGGTCCCGATCTATATCCACCCGAACAATCCGCCCGAACGGGTCCACATGTTCCACGACCATCCCGAACTCTATGGCCCGGTCTGGTCGTGGACGGTGGAAACGGCGACGCACGCCCTGCGGCTGGTGTTTTCGGGGACCTTCGACCGCTTTCCGCGGGCGCGGCTGATCCTCGGCCATCTGGGTGAGACGCTGCCGTTCCTGCTCTGGCGGCTCGACAGCCGCTGGGAAATCTCCAATCGCGGCGAGATGCGGCTCGATAAAAAACCCTCCGACTATTTCCGGCAGAATGTCTGGTGCACGACATCCGGCGTCTGCGCCGACGTGCCGCTGCGCTGCGCCATCGACGAGATGGGTCTCGACCGGGTGCTGTTCTCGGTCGATTACCCGTTCGAGCGCACCGATATCGCCGGCGAATGGATCGAGAAAGCGGCGATCACCGACGACGAACGCGAGAAGATCTGCCACGCCAACGCCCGCGCCCTGCTGAAGCTCTGACCCAACAAGAGAAGAGGCGCGAATCGTCAAACTGACGGAAACAGGAGGGAACGATGAACGGATTTCGACTTTCGGTACTCACGGCTTTCGCCGTTTTGGCGACGACCGTCCCCGGCGCGGCGCAAATAGCGGATTCGCCCGAAACAGCCCGAACTCTCAAGAAGCTGGGAACTGAGCTCAGCCGGGAAGTCGTCGGCGCGACGATGAAGACATACGGTCCGCTTCTCGCCCGGATGCCGAAGGACGGCGTGACCGTGATGGCGGATCTGAAATACGGTGAAGCGGAACGCAAAGTCCTCGACGTCTACAAACCGGCCGATGCCAACGGAACGCAACCGATCCTGATCTTCGGCCATGGCGGCGGTTTCGTCCGCGGCGACAAGAAGGCGGTGGCCAATCTGGGATTCTATTTCGCCCGCCACGGCGTGGTCACCATCGCTTTCAACTATCGGCTCGCACCGGCCGATAGCTGGCCGTCGGGTCCCGAGGACGTGGCGGGTGTGATGAAGTGGATCCACGCCAATCCTTCGGTTCATGGCGGCAATACGAAAAAGGTGATCGTCGGCGGCCATTCCGCCGGTTCCGCCCACGCGGCCGCCTATGCGATGTACGAGCAATACCAGATCGAGAACGACGGCATGATCGGGGTGATCCTGGTCTCGCCGCCAACGGCGAACCTGACAGATCACACGATCGATCCCCGGCGCGACGCGCTCTATTACGGAACCGACGCCTCGACCTATTCGGACCGCTCGTACATCAACAAGCTCGACGGCCGCAAGGTGCCGGTCATGATCGCGGTCGGAGGAATGGACATCCCGCTGGTCCAGTCTCAAGCGGGCCAATTGATCCAGGCGCTCTACAAGCGCGATGGCGCCCTTCCCGCGATATCGACTGCGGAAGGCCACAACCACATCTCGATCGTCGCCCATTTCGGAACGACGGACGAGACCCTCGGCCCGGACATGCTCGAATTCATCAAGTACGTTTCGCTCGACTGAGCCGGCGCGGCCGGAAGAGTGCCTGCCTTTGGCGTTCCTTTGGCGGGACGGGAAATCCGCTAGGGCCTGTTTACATACATAAGGCATGGGATTCCCAATTCGGTGGAAATTTGATTCAAGGTTGAAAAATGGAGGTCAGCCTTGATTCGATTGATGTTGAGCGATGCCCAATGGGAGCGCATTGCGCCTGAGTTGTCCGGCAAGCCAGGCGATCCGGGTTGCAGCGGCCGCAACAACCGGCTTTTTATCGAAGCGGTTCTATGGATCGCGCGCACGGGCGCGCCGTGGCGCGATCTGCCGGATGACTTCGGCAAGTGGTTCACCATATACACACGCTTCTGGCGCTGGGCGCAGAAAGGCGTCTGGGAGCGGGTTTTCAAGGCTTTGTCCGATGACCCCGACTTCGAATACGTCGTTGTCGATGGCACGCTCGTCCGGGTCCACCAGCATGGCGCCGGCGCAAAAGGGGGACTCAAAATCAGGCCATAGGCCGCTCGCGCGGCGGTCCGACCACCAAGATCATGGCGCTCACAGACGCGCTCGGCAATCTCGTCCGCTTTCTTCTCCTGCCCGGCCAGCGTCATGACAGTATCGGCGTCGAGCCGCTGATCACCGGGCTCGATTTTGAGGCGCTTCTCGGTGACAAGGCCTTCGACAACAATTGGCTGCGCGCCAACCTCAACGAGCGCGGAGCAGCTGCGGTCATCCCGTCCAAAGCAGACCGCACCGTTCCCATCCCTCATGATGTCGAAATCTACAAATGGCGCCATCTGATCGAAAACTTCTTCTGCGAGCTCAAGGCCTTCAGACGCATCGCAACCCGATACGAAAAGACCGATGCCTGCTTCACCGGGCTCATCAACCTCGTCGCGGCTTTCCTTTGGATCCGGTGATTGTAAACAGGCCCTA
>Ga0070729_10005335_pt1 | contig 13340 bp, 9 predicted proteins | sample tdDd472_FD_66725 | JGI IMG/M metagenome (GOLD analysis project Ga0070729, IMG submission 66725) | Marine sediment microbial communities from the Atlantic coast under amendment with organic carbon and nitrate - tdDd47.2 | ecosystem: Environmental > Aquatic > Marine > Coastal > Sediment | place...
CAATGGGTGATGAATTTTTACTGTAGTCTCAAATTTTAACTAGTTGAAGGTCTGTACGAGTGGCGTGCCCACTACCTAGTCAGAATCACTGGAGAGTGTTTGCGACATCAATTTGGCTGATCAAAATGATGAACAGCAATCTGATAATAAATATGCATTGAGTCATGAATGTATGATCCAAAAATTATAGTGCTTTCAGGATCTAGCCTGGCAACTGTCCACCTATAGAGTTAAATCTTCATGTTTAAGAATAGAATATTAGAATTTATTGCGTTTATTCGTGCGTGCTACCTGTTACTTGATGGTAGGCGGGGGGTATTCGTATTTTTTATAGCTCTATCCATAGTTACAGCTTTGTCGGAAGGCGTTGGAGTAACAATGCTGGTCCCAATTCTAGAAAGCCAATCAGAGGCAATGAACTTTTCTGACATCCCTATGATGGGTATGGTTTCTGATTATTTTAGTGATATGGACCCAAATACGAAGTTGCAAAGTGTTTCGGCAGTGCTCGCTGTGATTCTATTACTTAGAGGCATTTTACTATACTTTGTTGGCGTGTTGGGGGGGATGATCCCACTCAACTTGCAACAAATACTTTTTGCGCGCGGATATGATGCTCTATTGCACGTCGAATACAGCTACTTTACAGAAAAAACTACAGGTGATCATGCTAATAGCCTTTACGACTGGGTCATGCGTGTAACCAGTGTACTCACCAATGTGGCTGTAGCGACGTATGCCATAATTTTGTTTCTTGTTTATCTTGTCTTGATGCTGTCTTTGTCTTGGGAGATGGCAATCATGGGAGCCATTTTAGCTATCTTCATGTCTGCAGCCTTAAAGAAATTCTCAATCAAAGTATTGCGCCGAACCGGTGAAGAATTATCAGATAAGACAGGGAAGGTTTCCGAATTGATATTTGAAACCATTGGTGGGATGAAATTTATTCGCGCCGCTGCCATGGAAGAGAAAATGTTTTCGCGCTATCAAATTGCCGTGGATGAGAGAACTTCAGCCAATAAAATTATGGTCTTGTATCAGTCCATCACCAGCCCGTTTTTGACAACTTTCTCCGGTCTTCTCATTTGTTTTTTGCTGTTTATTGCCCCTTATATCAATGATGGGAAGGAGCAATGGATAGGCGGTCTTTTTTTGTTCTTGTTTCTGACGATGCGGTTGCTTGCGCCTGTGTCACAAATCAGTCAAGCGAGTATGCAGATAGCTAGCCATATGTTTGCCCTTGAACGACTGGAAAAATTCTTTGTTGAGACTGAACAGCGCAAGCAACCTAGCGGCAACAAGCCATATTCAGATGTGAAAAGTGAAATTGCGTTCGAGAACGTTTTCTTTCAGTATGATGAAAGTGTTAAACGAGCGATTAATGGTCTCTCGCTCAAAATACCCGTAGGAAAAATGGTGGCCATTGTCGGGCCCTCTGGTTCGGGCAAGTCGACGTTGGTTTCACTTCTAACGCGGTTTTACGACTTGCAAAATGGGCGGATCACATTTGATGGGCAAGATCTGGCAGCTATTGATGTTTACGAATTACGGCGCAACGTAAGTGTCGTTAGTCAGGATACGTTTATTTTTAACGATACAGTGCGCAATAACTTGCTGTTTGCTGCTGATGGGGTGTCAGATGATGATATTGTTCACGCGGCCAAACTCGCTGCGGCAGATGAGTTTATTCGAACACTTCCTGAAGGGTATGACACCAAACTCGGGGATCGTGGTGTACGCCTTTCGGGGGGGCAAAAGCAACGTATTGCCATTGCCCGGGCCATTTTGGGCAGCTCTGACTTGTTGATTTTCGATGAGGCGACCAGTCATTTAGATACCTATACGGAACAGGCCATCCAGAATGCAGTTGAGGTATTACGCCAAGATCGCACGGTATTGGTCATTGCCCATCGCCTTTCCACCATTCGTCGTGCCGATATTGTCGCTGTGGTTGAGGACGGAGCCGTTATTGAGCAAGGTAGTCATGTAGAACTCATGGCTGCACAGGGCAGGTACTGGGATATGGTCAATCACCAAAATTTGGACCTTGTGGATGTGGAGGATGAGGGAGCAGAAGCGTGAGGTGGTTTCTTTCCCATATCAAATGGTCGATAGCAACACTCTGTGATCTAGAGATATAGATAATATGGTGCGTATTAGCATTTTTTGTCGTTGTTGAACAAATACGTCAATCCTATGTAGGTAAAGGGATTGTATGGCAATGGAATGGTCTAGGGTATTGGGTGATCGGACTGGGTGTTAAGTTTAGCTTCTATGTACATGTCGATACCGAGCTTACAAGGCGTTGGGTGAGGCATTAGTCAAGCTAGTTCGAAAATTCCGGTTCAAGTTAAACCTAGGGCCAATAATTGAAATCAAGTGCGGAAATCATCAATATGTCCGAAAATAATATGAGCCAAATGAAAGTGTTATTGTGTACTATTCCTGATGGGGATTTGGAATCAACACTGGTACCTATTGATGAGGGTGATGATGGTCGTGTTTTCCAGGCGACGCTGGGAATTCAATCGCTCGTAAATTGGATGAATAAAAAAGGTTTTGATGATGCCTTTGAGTATTACGACATCAATAATTTACGTCCGACAGATGAGGAATTGATTAGCCGGTTTTCCGAAATTAAGCCTACCGTCGTTGGATTAAGTGCCCCTCTCTCCCACTGTTACCCGAATGTGAAGCGCATTGCGGCAATACTCCGTGATATACTTCCTGATGTCTGGATTATCGTCGGTGGGCACGTGACAGCCTCGGCGAAAGTAATCTTAAGTCAAACAGAAACAGATATTTGTGTCATTGGTGATGGTGAAATCGCATGGGTGCAGTTGCTCGAATACATTAAAAAAGTGCCGTCCAGATTTTGTCCGGACGAAGAGGTATTACAATCAATTCTGGGAGTTGCGTTTCATGACCAATCTGGAATATTTCAGTTTAGTGGTTATGGGCAACAACTTCCTGCGGACGAGCTAAATTTTATTGATTTTGAGTTTATGAAAACGGGCCTGCACAACAGACCTGAGTTGTTCCGAAAGTTCTTCCCTCTTTCAAAAGATGACGAAATTGTTTCTGAGGTTTTTATCAACAAAGAAAGCCCATTTTATCGGGAAAATAACGATTATGACTCTGAAGCGGGAGGGACTATTGCAAGCATCCCGACATCCAAGGGATGCGTTGCAAAATGCACCTTCTGTCAACGATACACTAAAGGCTATAGGGTTTATGACCTTGATAAAATTGAAGAATACATTGTTGATTTGAAAACAAAATACAATGTAAACGTCTTTTCTGTGGCCGATGAAAATTTTGGCAGCAACAAAAAACAAGCCTATCAAGTAGCTGAAGTCTTCAAGAAATGTGGTGTATATTGGCAAGCTGGCGGCGCCCGCTGTACAAGTTTTACCCATGAAGATTTCGAATTTTTGAAAGAGAACAACTGTATCTATATTAAGTTTGGCATCGAAAGTGGTAGCCAAACCATTTTAGATATCATGGAAAAAAAATTTAACCGTCAGAATGTCCTCGATGCGGTTAAGAACTGCGCTGATATTGGCTTAATGACCTCTCCGGATGCGCTCATGTTGGGTATGCCAGGAGAAACATACGACACCGTCAGAGAATCTGCCAACTTCATTGCTCAGTTAAGGTACATCGTTGGGCTCGATAATAATATTTCCACGCCGTTTTGGGCGACAGCATTTCCTGGGACGCCGCTCTATGAATATTCTCAACAAATAGGGATTATTGGGAATTCAATTGAAGATGAAGAAGCTTGGCTTTATCGCCTTTCAAAAGCAAAAACAACATTTTACAACTATTACAATCAAACGGGTGAAGAAATTAAAACCATTTTTTTCTGGGGGGACTTGTTTGTGCTAGAGGGAAAACGAGCCTACCTTGAAAATGTTTTGCACGATAAAATTAGTCTGATTGAGAAAATCAAGAGATTGTATGTACAGTGTATTCAGCCTGAAATTAGTGGATATGTTAATGTTATAGCATCCCTTCACAATAAAAAATCACCAGCTTATGTTGGCAGTACCAAAAGTTTGCCCCGTAAATTTATGTCACATGGTATAGCGCTAGTGCGCTTCATGTTGTCACTTGCAAATTTAATTTTGCCGCGCGCTATTGTATTCCCAGTGTATAAGTTGCTTTCAGATTTAAAGTTTGAACATATAAAGAAATCGTATTCAGGCTCGTTTGGTCAGTTGAGCTTATTCCAAGAGCAGCTACGACCCAATAAGGAGATGTTGATCACGCCCGAAAGGCTGAAGAAAAAAGAACGCCAACAAGAGAGATCTTTGCGCTCATTCGTAAGAGAAAACAGGTCCCGTTACGACGCTAACGCTGCAGAAAACAATGAAGCAAGACTGTCTCTTGCTTCAGGGCAATAGAAATAAAAAAAGGCTCGTCTTGAAATGGTTGGAATATGTGAAGGGCTGCGCGCTCTTTGGAAACTGTCTCCCGAGTGGGGGATGAGATTTAGTGGGTGATAGGACTGAGAATGGAACGAGAATCTCCCTTTAAGGAAATATATGCGTTATGCAATGCAGGAAACTCTGCGGCTAAGCTAAACGCACTTCCTGACTTTCCCCGCTATATGGATATTGAACTTACCAATACCTGCAATTTTCGATGCCTGATGTGTCCGACAGGTACGCATTCGATGCAACGTGCAAGTGGTTTTATGGAACCAGAGGTATTCTACAAAATCCTTGATGAAATTCGGCCTTACAAAACGCCATTACGTTTTATTCGTTATGGTGAGCCGACCCTTCACAAGCATCTCGTCGAATTTATTCGTGCTGCGACGGGTGCCGGATGCATGACGCATATCAATACGAACGGCAGTAAGTTGGATCGTGATGCTATTAAAGCTTTGATCGATGCAGGTTTGTCGTCACTTAAGTTTTCTTTTCAGGGCGTTGACGAAAAAAGCTTTTTGGAAATGCGCAATACGGACTTTTTCTCGGACTTAGTGGGTGTCATCCGTATGACCCATGAGGTGCGTGGAGACAGGGCTTTTCCTTACCTTCATGTTTCGACAACCATTACCTATGAGACACCCGAACAAGTGAATGCTTTCCACGCGTTGCTCAAAGGGATTACAGACAAAGTCTCCGTGGGGCGTACGGTTTTAGATCATTTGGATATCGAATCTGTGAGATTGCGTCCAAAGGAAATGGAGATGCTTAAACGTCTCATGGAAGAAGAATCCGTCATCAAAAAGCATCCCGAATGTCCGGAGGTGTTTGACAAACTATCGGTCAACTTCGACGGCACCGTGACAGCGTGCTGTGGGGATAGTGATAATATGATGCTGGTGGGGGATGTTACCAAGAACACGATTGGTGAGATTTGGGTCTCTGATAAAATGAAGCTGTATCGTGAGATGCTCGCCGATATGCGACACGACGAATTGCCTTTGTGTCGCACATGTTATGATTACCAGGGGCTGCAGACGCCGGGGTTGCAAAAAGTCTAAACGCTATAAGCAAGCGGTTGCCTAGGGCGTATCTCTGCACAAGAGCGTGTGAGCGAGTCTGGTAATCTTCCAGTAATGACGATTGTCTATATTCGAACAAGTCATATCGGATCGTGAATTAATATAGAAATGTCAGATAAACATTTGAATGTGATCATAACCACAGTTCCGTTTGGGACTGTCGATACCAAGCCACTTGAACTTCTTGATGCCGCAGGGCTGAATTACGTAATCAACCCTCTGGGGCGGAAACTGCGTCCTGAGGAGGTTGCTGGTGTGATTGGTGATGCGGATATCGTTATAGCTGGCACGGAACCGATTACCGATGAGGTCATGGCGGCATGCCCCAATCTCAAGGCTATATGTCGGGTCGGTATCGGCTTGGACAGTGTTGACCTTTTGTCCGCGCGTCGACGTGAAATCTTGGTATCCTACACCCCAGACGGGCCTTCGCCCGCTGTGGCGGAACTGACAATTGGGTTGATGATTGACCTCCTGCGTGAAGTGACCAAAGCGGACCGTGACATTCGATCTGGGACTTGGTTTCGCAAAGCTGGTCGACGGTTGTCTGAATGCACCGTTGGTGTGATCGGCTGTGGACGCATTGGTGGTGGTGTGATTAAGCATCTGGCGGGCGGTTTCCCCGGAGTGAAAATCCTTGCTAACGACATTCGTGATGTTGTGGACCTAGACGATATGGTGCGTTGGGCCGATAAAGATACGATCTATAAAGAATGCGATGTCGTGAGCCTGCATGTGCCGTTGACGCCGGATACGATGAACCTCATTACATCTCGGGAAATCGCGGACTTTAAAGAACGCGCCATCCTTTTGAACACGGCGCGTGGCGGCGTGGTCAACGAATCCGACCTAGCCCAGGCCCTGCAAAGTGGCCTGCTGGGGGCTGCGGCCATTGATGCTTTTGAGGAAGAGCCTTATGAAGGGCAACTGTGCGGGGTGGAAAATGTGGTGCTGACGTGCCATCTGGGGTCCATGACTGAGGATTGTCGTGCACGCATGGAAATCGAAGCGACGGAGGAGGCGGTGCGTTTTGCCCAGGCAGTACCATTTGCAACCCCTGTTCCAAAAGACGAATACGATATGGCCATGCGTCTGGCCGGACAATAACGGGTAGGGCCTTAAGGGGTAACGATGAAAATATTGGTTACGGGAGGCTCCGGTTTTTTGGGGAGCCATGTTGCGGACGCATTGAGCGAAGCCGGTCATGATGTGACTGTGTTCGATCTTACCCCTTCGCCATATCTGCAGCCCAATCAGGAAATGTTTATTGGCGATGTCACCGATGTTGATGCCGTAAACGAGGCAGTTCAGGACTGCGACGTGATCTATCACTTGGCGGCCTTGGCCGACATTAATGAAGCCATCAATAAGCCGCGCGATACCTTATCGGTTAACCTAATGGGTACGATGAACATGCTGGAAGCCGCCCGCGAACATGGGGTTCAGCGGTTTGTCTTCTCGAGCTCCATCTACGTATATTCCGATCAGGGTTCGTTCTACCGAACCTCAAAACAGGCATGCGAGCATCTGATCCAGGATTATCATGATCGGTATGGCCTGGAATATACGATCCTACGTTATGGTTCGCTTTACGGCCCACGCGCGGACAAATCCAATGCGGTCTACAAAATGGTAACATCGGCTTTGGAAAAGCAAAAAATTGAATATGGCGGAAACGGTCGTGAAGTTCGCGAATATATTCACATTCGCGACGCTGCTTTGATGAGTGCGGATGTTCTCGATGATGAATTTAAAAGCGCCATTCTGCATTTGACTGGTCGCGAACGACTGACCACGGGCAACATGCTGGAAATGCTCCGAGAGATGTTCAATGGCAATGTTGAAATTTCGTTGGGGACTGACACTCTTACAGGGCATTATATGCAAACGCCCTACAATTACACCCCCCGCCTGGGGCGTAAGATGACTCGAAATACCTATATTGATTTGGGTTTGGGGTTGCTCGACGTGATCCAATACCTCGACCAGGCCAATCCCGAAACGCACCCGCCGGTACCCAGCCCAGAAGAGGGAGAGTAGCCGCTGATGCTGCGGGTCCTAAGAGAGTTTTCGTTTTGGTGGGATGCCTTTTGTCTCAATGCGCCTGGTGCGATAGGTGAGTGGTTGCGGGCGAGGCTTTTTTTCAAGAGAACGCAAAATGCTGCGGCGAAAATAATGATCGGCCCAGGTGTGTCTGTGCGTGGATGGGATAACCTGCACTATGCTGAAAATCTCAATGTCGGCAGGGGATGCATCTTTGAAACATCTTTGGGCGAAATATCCATTGGGAAAAATGTCTCGTTTAATTCGGGCCTTGTGCTTTCTTCAAACCATGGGCGCATCGAAATTGGCGATGATGTGCAAATTGGCATGAACACCGTAATGCGTGCTGCAGGGCATTGTTTTGATCAATCTCCGGATATTCCGATTAATCAACAAGGGCATGTCGAGGGTAAAATCGTAATCGGAAACGATGTTTGGATCGGAGCTAACGTTACAATTTTGCCTAATGCACACATAGAAAATCACTGTGTCATCGGGGCAGGGGCCGTTGTGTCGGGAACAATTCCTGAGGGCAGTGTCGCGGTCGGCGTCCCTGCGAAAGTGACAAGAGCTTTACGCCAACCCGAAAAATAAATCTAAAATTCAGGCGTGTGTAGCATAATCTTTTGAGTGCTCGTGCTTGCGTTTTACGTAATGTCGTTGTGACCAATGTTGAACTTGGAACGAACATGTCAGTTTTGAAAATATATCTGTGTGACTTGACGCATGAAACGGTCATCCTGGTTTCGGATACTATCCCGATCAATATCGGATATATCGGATCCTATGCGAAAAAGGTCTATGGAGGTTCTGTTGATATTTCATTGTTTAAATATCCACAATCGGCCATCGACGCTATCCTCAATGATCCACCGGATATACTCGCGCTCAGTAATTATTCCTGGAACAGCAACTTATCCGAACACGTCGCCTCTATTGCGAAAAGCATCAACAAGGACTGTATTACGGTTCAAGGAGGCACCAACTTCCCTCATGATGCAGAACAGCAGTTGGTGTTTTTGCGGGGGCGCCCCTATACCGATATCCATGTTGAATTTGAAGGGGAAGTGTCTTTTTCCAACATCGTCGGTCGCGCTTTAACTGCGCGTGATGGAGGAATCGGGGTGTTTGATGCGCCCCTCGACGGTAGTGTCTTTATCCAACCCGATACCTTTGATGGCGATGTCCCTGTTCTTGTGAGAGGGGAGCGTCCAGATAGACTAAAAATGCTTGATGATATCCCGTCTCCCTATCTGAACGGCATGCTCGATCACTTTTTTGACGGGCGGCTTTCTCCCTTTATTGAGACAAATCGTGGTTGTCCCTTTAAATGTTCGTTTTGCCATACGGGCAACAAATATTTTACGAAGATAAATATGTTTTCGGTTGAGCGGATCACTGCTGAACTCGAATATATCGCGAAGAAAGCTTCCAATTCGAAGAATGCTCTTTTACATATTGCGGATACCAATTTCGGGATGTTTCCGCGAGACCGCGATATTTGTGAGACACTGTTGAAGACTCAGAAAAAGTATAAGTGGCCTCTCAGCATTACGGCAACGACGGGTAAGAACAATAAACAGCGAGTTATCGATATCACGGGTATCTTGGGCGACGCTTTTTCCGTTTCGATGTCAGTTCAGTCTATGGATGAGACTGTCTTGTCTAATATCAATCGCGCCAATATTCGTCTTGAAGACTATATGGAGATCAATCAGCACTTGTTGCAGATGGATCGTAAAACTAAGGGCGAAATGATCCTGGCCCTACCTGGGGAAACCAAAAAAAGTTTCTCCGATGGTCTGAAAAAGATCGTTGAGTCAGGCGTTGCTACGATGACGATCTATTCCTTGATGATGTTGTATGGTACGGAGTTCAAAAACCCCAAATATCGCAAGCAACATAAGATGGTCGGGAAGTACAGAATTGTCCCTCTGAATTATGGCGAGTACAACGGAACTCTCGTCTTCGATTACGAAGAGGTGTGCATCAGCACAGACACGATGTCCTTTGACAATTATTTGGACCTGCGTCAACTATCTCTACTCGTAGAGACCGTGCACAATAATCGACCCTTTGAAGAGTTCTATCGCTATGCATTAAGCCTTGGGGTGTCACGTGCAGACATGTTGCTTTGCGTGTTTGATGCCCTCAATCGGGCACCGGAAAGCATTAAACAGAATTTTGATGACTTTATGGAAGAGACGAAAAATGAGCTCTGGGATTCTGAATCAGACATGATTCAGCACTATCGGGTTCGCGACAATTACGAAAATTTGTTGCAGGGTAAGGTTGGGGGTAACCTCATCTACAAATACAAGTCTAAGAATTTAGCCACGGCCATGTCCTCTTGGATTGATTTCCTGACCTCTTTATTAAAAAATTTGGTCGCCGCCAAAGTGGGCAAGGATTTAGATAAGGAAACTGCCTTTAAGGAAATAGAAGCTCTAGCTGCTTTTTGTCACAACAAAACTTACCAATTTCTCAGTGCGAGCGATTATGAAGACGTTGTTGAAATGAAAAGTGATTACAATTTTCCGGCTTGGCTTAAGGGAGATGAGACTGTCGCCCTTGCGGACTATAAGTACGATTCACCTGTAACGTTCTTATTTAAATTTACGGACGATCAGATCAGAGTGCGCAACGATCAGTTCCAACGTTATGGCACGGATATCAACGCGCTTTCGAAAATCGTAACCCGGGTATATCTGGAAAATCTTTTTAGATCCGTTTTCATCGGCAACGTCAATTTGGCGGATCAAGCGGATGAACGGCAATCTAGTACTCAATATGCATTGAGTAATTAAAAAACACCAATTGTTGAACAAATAGAGATTCACAATGATTGCAGCCATTCTTATCGGCCGTGAAGGCTCGACGGGCTTTCCGGGAAAAAACGTCTGTCCCGTACTAGGACGCCCCCTTGTGGCGTACCCAATTATGGCTGCTCAAGCCGCACCGAGTATTGATCGCATTTACGTTTCTACGGACAGTCAGGCCATCAAGGATATTGCGGCTAAATTTGGGACAATTGTAATCGATCGCCCGGGTTATCTGTGTAGCAAGGAAGCCTTGGGCGAGGATGCCTATGTGCATGCTTATGAACTGATAAAAGCGGAATGTGCGGAACAAGGCGAAGTGTTGGAATTGCTGGTTCTGTTGATGGCGAATGCTCCGACCATTTCAGCCGAGATTTTGGAAGAAGGCATTCGCGTACTGCGTAAACAACCGCAAACTGACAGTGCCGTGACGGTCAGTTGCTACAATATGTGGAGCCCCCTGCGGGCAAGAAAGATTGTGGAAGATGGGCACCTGCAGCCGTTTGTGCCGTTCGAGACATTTGGCGATCCCAAAACGTTGAACTGCGACCGTGACAGTCAGGGAAATGTGTTGTTCGCAGATATGGGAGTGTCGATCATCCGGCCTCGAAACCTCGACAGCATGGAAGATGGCTTGTTGCCGCAAAAATGGATGGGGCAAAACATTTGGCCGTTGGAAAATTATGGCGGACTGGACGTTGATTACGATTATCAAATGCCACAAGCCGAATTCTGGCTCAAGAAGCATGGTATTAAGCCTGCCTAAAAGAGAAAAACACTAATAGGTGTTTGGTCTTGATGCAAAAGGTGGCGTACGGGATACTCCGATGTCGGGCCGGGGTGCATTGCGCGATCAAAAACGGTGCGTTTTTGGTTACCGCTGATGGGCAGGATGATGTGACGACTGCTCAAAAGGCAGGTAGGGGTCATGCTGATGCGGGGGTGGTCTGGGCGCTGAGCAGCTTGGAAATACCCGCTTTCAATCGGAGATGAGGGGAACAGAGAGGCGATATGGCCATCGTTGCCCATGCCGACAAAGACAACGTCAAATGGCTGAACGATGTTTTGCAGTCGCGTCTCACATTCTTGTAAGGCTTCAGGCGGGCTGGCGGCGGTGGTTTTTAAACCTATAAATTGAGCCCCCGTTGCGTTTAACAAAGTCTCGCGTACAAGCCGCTCATTACTGTCTGGGTGATTGGCGGGGACCCATCGTTCATCCGTCAGGGTAATCTTAATACGACCCCAATCAATATCGGTCTTTGTCAGTAGAGGTAAAATCGTCATCGCGCTGCGCCCACCGGGCACCACCAGACTTGCCTCAGCGCGCTGAAGGAGTGCTGCGGAGAGCATATTGACCACTGTGTCTGCAACTGCTGTGGGGGCAGCGTGTTCGGGGATAGTATTTAAAATTGGCATGAATGGTATCCGTCGTTTTGTCGCAATGCCGCATCCGCAGGAGTTTTTAGGTGCGTTGCACCTGATCGTAGCCCTCATATAACCATGTTTTGATGAGGGTTTGCACAGTTAGGGTAAACAAATGGCTCTCATCGGGGGCAATGTGGCTGCTAGCTCTTCCTGGTAGATACAGCGCATAGCTGGGTGTTGCGCTTGGGTTCTGAATCTAGCATGCTGTTCCCGACCAAAAAATACCGGTTTCTGGTACATATGCTTTGTAATGAAGCTGGTTTTGTCTATCTATGTACTGAGACTGCCTTTATCTATCGTTGCCGCATGGGCATTGTTCGAAGTATCCATATGTTTAATATGGGATATTGAGGATTGTATTGGGAACAAAATGAACACGTTAAAGAAAAAACCAACTATATTCCTCGCGGATTTGGTTCATGACAAATACATTTATAATTACTGTGTTCCATTGAATATTGGTTACATTGCGGCACGTGTTCTCGATGAATTTAAAGATGATGTCGACCTGCGTTTGTTCAAGTTCCCGACTGAGCTTGTAGAGGCGTTAAAAGATAAACCGGATATCATTGGCTTAAGTAATTATGATTGGAATATTAATCTAAACCAAACAATCATTGAAATTGCCCGGCGCTATAACCCAGATGTCTTTATTGTTATGGGGGGGCCGAATATTCGTGGTGGGGATGATGGAGCACGAGAATTTTTAACACGGTACTCCAAGATTGATGCTTACATTGTTTATGAAGGTGAAGATGCCTTCGCGAATGTCGTGCGTCATTTGGTCGGCCATGAAGGCACCTTGAGAGAGAATTTGATTAAGAACGAAGTTGTTCTGCCGCAGCTTGCTTACCTTACGCCGGGAAATCAAAAATTCGTTATAGGTGGCTTGTGTGAGAGTATTAGCGCGAAACATATTCCGCACCCGTCAGCGTGGCTGTCAGGGGTGTTGGATCCGTTTTTGAACAATGAAGCATACCCCCTATCCCCGATTATCGAAACCACACGTGGCTGCCCATATAGCTGCACCTATTGCACGGCTTGGGGAACAAATGCGACCGGTATCAAGACCGTTCGCCTGTTTGATATGGACGTGGTTTTTGATGAACTAGAATATGTTTTCAAAAATTCCGAACACGAATTTTATCTCATTATTGGTGATGCCAATATTGGGATTCTTCCCCGTGACTTAGAAGTGGCTGAGCGAATTCGCTACATGTCAGAAAAATATGGGAAAGTTACGCAGGTTGGAATTGATACGTCGAAAAACAGCCTCGATCGAAACATTGAAATCTACAATATCTTGGGTGGGCTTAGCATCCCCACATTTGCCCAACAAACATTTAATGATGCTGTTTCGGTTAATATCGGGCGCAAGAATGTAACCTTTGGAGAAACCAAAAATATGGTGGACAAGGTTCATGAGAATGGATCGAGTATTAGCACGGATCTCTTGATTGGGTTGCCTGGTGAAAGCAAAGACGAACACATTACCAGTACAAAGATGGCCTATGATGCTGGGTTTGATAGAT
>Ga0070729_10005339_pt1 | contig 13327 bp, 12 predicted proteins | sample tdDd472_FD_66725 | JGI IMG/M metagenome (GOLD analysis project Ga0070729, IMG submission 66725) | Marine sediment microbial communities from the Atlantic coast under amendment with organic carbon and nitrate - tdDd47.2 | ecosystem: Environmental > Aquatic > Marine > Coastal > Sediment | place...
ACCAGCGTGGAGCAGTGGACGGTCTTGATGTTGTACTTCTTCTCGGTGATCTCCGACCAGATCTCCTTGCCGCCGCCATAGTACCACCAGGCAGCGTATTCCTTGACGTCGGGGCCGAAGGGGAAGGTGGTGAACAGCGGCGCGGACGGCACGACGCCCTCGGCGAAGCCGATGGAATACCACGAGGCCTCGACCGCTCCGGTGGAGACCGCGTCCCAGACCTCGCCGGTGGCGACGATCTCGCCGGGATTCTTGACGTCGAACTTGACGGAACCGCCAGTGAGAAGACTGACCTTTTCGGCGATGTCCCAGGCCGGCTTGCCGAGCAGCGGCAGCGATTTCGGGAAAATCGCCTGCATCTCGATGTCCTTGGCGGCGGCGCCCGTGGCCATCATCGCGACGGCGCAGGCGGTGACGATTAATCTGGTCTTCATTGCATTTCCTCCCTTTGTTTCGCGTGCATCAGGCCACGCGATCGCCTTTCTTGACCTGAACGGTCCGGTTGTCGACGGCCGGCAGCATCTTCGCCGGGTCGCGGGTGACCATCACGTCGATGACGCTCGGCCGGTCCTTCTCGGCGAAAGCGGCCTGGAGCGCGGCAGCGAGATCGCCGGGCTCGTCCACCCGGATCCCGTGACAGCCCATCGCTTCGGCCAGTTTCGCATAATTCGTCTCGGCGAGGTCAGAACTCTGGTAGTTGCCCTCACCATACATCAGGTGCTGCAGTGCCTTGACGTAGCCCGACGCCGCGTTGTTGACCACGATCACCGTGATGCCGAGCTTCATCCGCCGCGCGGTTTCCAGCTCGCCGAGCACCATGTTGAAGCCGCCGTCGCCGGTGAGTCCGACAACCACCGCGTCGGGGGCGGCGAGCTGCGCGCCCATGGCGCCGGGCAGGCCATAGCCGATGGAAGCGAAGCCGCGATCGGGCACGAAGGTGCGCCGGGCACGCTTGGAATTGAACAACAGCCCGCCCCAATGGGCGGCGAAACCGCCATCGGCGATCAGGTGGCCGTCCTCGGGAAGGTGATTGTTCAGTTCGGTGATCAGGCGGGCCATATTGACCGGTGTCTCGTCCGAATAAAGCCGGTCGGCCGCGACCTCGTCATGCCATTTCCGCATCTTCGCCGGGATCCCGGCGAGGTAGGCGGCGCGCCTTTCGCGCTGACCGGCGGCGCTCGGGGACAGCGCCTCGGTCAGGTCGTCGAGGCCGGCGCGGGCGTCGCCCCACAGCTTCACCGTCGGCTGATAGGTTCGGCCCATCTCCTCGGCGACGTTGTCGAGATGGATGACGGTCTGGCCCTTCGCGGGAATGGTGAAGCGCTTGGTGGCGATCTCGCCGAGCTTGCAACCGGCGACGACGATGCAGTCGGAGGCGAAGATCAGCTCGTTGGCTATCCGGTCGTAGCGGCCGAACAGTCCGGCGCTGAGCGGCGAGGTGCAGGCGATCGACCCCTTGCCGCTCATGGTGTGGGCGACCGGGATACCGTTCTCCTCGGCGAACCGCGTTACGGCTTCGGTGGCGCGGCTGATATGGATGCCGCCGCCGCAGAGCAGGATCGGCCGCTCGGCCGCCGCGATCAGCTCGGCTGCCCTGGAAACGCTCGCCGCGTCGGGACGGCAGCGCAGGGCCGGCGCCGCCTCATGGGCGGGATCGACGGCGAAGTCGCCGTCCTCGAAGCCCCAAAGCCCGTGGGCGATGTCCTCCGGCACGTCGACGATCACCGGGCCCGGCCGCCCCGAGGTGGCGACCGCGAAGGCGCGGCGCATGATCTCGGGGATGCGGTGGATCGCCTCGATCCTCAGAAGCTCCTTGCAGGCGGGACGCAGGATCGACACCTGGTCTGTCTCCTGGGTCATGTTCTTACCGGCATGGTCGCGCTGGGCGTCGCCGACGATGGCGACGATGGGCGAGCCGGCGTTGAGCGCCTCGACCAGCCCGGTCACCAGATTGGTGGCGCCGGGACCGAGCGTGGCGTCGACCAGCCCGACCCGGCCGGAGACCTTGGCATAGGCGTCGGCGGCGAAGACGGCGCAGCGTTCGTCGTTGATCAGGTTATGCGAAAGGCCCAGCCGCCGGGCGGCGTCATAGAACGGCAGCAGCTGGAAGCCGCCCATGCCGAACATCGGTCCGGCGCCATGGGCGAGCAGCATCCGCACCAGCGCCTCGCCGCCGGTCATTTCATTGGAAAGGGTCATCAGTCCTCGCCTCCGACCGCGCCGCGCGCGGCTTCACTGATCATCGCCGGCGTCACCTTCAACTGTTCCTCCAGGTTGGGAGCATAGGCGATCAGGCTGCGCGGGCTGCCGAGCCGCCGCGGCAGCGCCTTGAGCCGTACGGTCTGCGCAACGGTCGCCACCACCTCGGCCCCGAAGCCGGCGACGGCGACGGATTCATGCGCCACCACCAGCCGGCCGGTCTTGCGGACGCTCGACAGCACCGCAGCCTTGTCCCAGGGCCAGAGGCTGAGGAGGTCGATCACCTCGGCATCGATCCCCTCCCCGGCCAGCGTCTCGGCCGCATCGAGGCAGAGATTGGCGGTGTTCGACCAAGACACAATCGTCACGTCGCCGCCCTCACGGCGCACCCGCGCCTTGCCGAATTCGCCCGCAAGGTCCGTGTCGACCTCGCCTTCGTCGAGCCAGATATCCTTGTGCTCGAGATAGACGACGGGATCGTCGCAGGCGATCGCCGCCTTCATCATCGAATAATTGTCCTGCGGCGTCGCCGGGCAACAGACCACAAGGCCTGGGATGTGGGCGTACCAGCTTTCCAGCGACTGGCTGTGCTGGGCGGCCGACGAGCGCCACATGCCCATCGGCTTGCGGATCACCATCGGCGCGCGGCTCTGGCCGCCGAACATGAAGCGCGCCTTGGCGATCTGGTTGACCAGTTCGTCGGTGGCGCAGAGGGCAAAGTCCGCGAAGCGCATCTCTACGATCGGCCTCGTGCCGACCATGGCGGCGCCGAAGGCCGCGCCCATGATCGCGGCCTCGGAAATCGGCGCGTCGGAAATGCGCTCGGGGCCGAATTCCTCGACGAGGCCGTCATATTGCTTGAACACGCCGCCGCGACCGAGATCCTCGCCGACGCACCAGACGGTGGGATCGGCGCGCATCGCCTCGGCGATGGCGAGGCGGGCGGCGCCGGCATAGGTCATCGCCGCCATCAGAACGCCTCCATCGCGGGAGAGCCGATATCCTGGACATCGGCGAAGACGCTGTCGTCGGCGGGCCACGGAGCGGCGCGGGCGGCATCGAGCGCGGCCGTCATCTCTTCCGCCGCGGCGCCATGCAGCGCGTCCATGTCGGCTTCCGCGACGCCGGCCTCGGCCAGTTCCACCCGGAGCCGCATGATCGGACAGGCAGTCTCGCGCATATGTTCGGCCTCGCCCTCGGGGCGATAGGTGGCCGGGTCGAAATAGGTGTGGCCGCTCAGGCGATAGGTCTTCACGTAGAGGAACTCGGGCTTGCCGGTGGCGCGGATGCGGCCGGTGATCTCGGCGGCGGTCGCGGCCAGCGCCGTGACGTCGTTACCGTCTGCTTCCGTGGTCCTGAGGCCGAGCGCCCGCGCCCGGTCGGCGACCCGGCCCGAGGTCATGGCGGAGGTCAGGGTCGAGGCGGAATAGTGATTGTCCTCGCAGACGAACAGGATCGGCAGGTCGAAGACGCCGGCCCAGTTCACGCCTTCGAGGAAGGGGCCGCGATTGGCGGCGCCGTCGCCGAACAGGCAGACGACGATGCGGTCGCCACCGAGCAGCTTGACCCCGTGGGCGGCACCGGCGGCGATATGGATGTTGGCGGCGACGACGCCGTTGGCCCCCAGCATGCCGACGCCGAAATCGGCGATGTGCATCGAGCCGCCCTTGCCGCCGCAGCAGCCGCCCTCGCGGCCGAGAAGCTCCTTCATCATCGCGGGCGCCTCGGCGCCCTTGGCAAGCGTGTGTCCGTGGCCGCGATGGGTCGACAGAATATAGTCTTCCCGCCGCAGGGGCTCCATCACGGCGACGGCGACGGCCTCCTGGCCGATGGACAGATGGATGGCGCCGAGCACCAGCTGCTCGTCAATCGCCGCGCGGCGGGCGGTCTCCTCGAAAGCGCGGATCCGCTCCATCAGTTCAAGGCGCCGCAAGCCCGCCTCGACATCGAAATTCGGTCGGCTCAAAAAAGCCCCTCCTCTTCCAGCGCGCTGAGCTTTTCGCCCAGCAGCGCGACCTCGTGACGAAGCAGCGGAACCAGTTCCTGCTCGATGCGCGCTTCGCTCATCCGTTCGTTGATCGCGCCGATGCCGATCGCCGCGACGAGCCTGCCGCCACTCGTCCTGATCGGCAGCGCCACGGCGCTCATGCCCGGTATCGGGATCGAGGGATTGAGCGCGTAGCCCCGCCGCTCGAAATCCTCGGCCAGTTCCTCGGCCAGCTCGGGCGTCAGGTTGTAGTCGGCCATCCAGGCGATATTGGCCCTGGCGGCGACCTGCCGCGTCCGCTTCGGCGTCGAGGCGTAGAGCGCCTGGCCGGTGGCCCCAACCCCGAGCGGCATCCGGTCGCCGGCGTCGAGCGACAGGGTGCGGATCGGAAAGGCGCCCAGTTCGCGGGCGACGCAGATCGACACCGCGCCCTCGGGGATCGACAGGAAGACCGTGTCGGCGGAGGCGTCGGCGATGCGGCGCATGGAACGCTTGGTCAGGGCGACGAGGTTGGAGCGGTTGGCGGTGCGCGCCAGCGCCGCGAGCGCGCTGCCCAGATGGTATTTGCGGCTGTCGGGGTCCTGGTAGACGTAGTGGACGTCCATCAGCGAGGCGAGGACGCGATGGGTCGTGGCCTTGGTGAATTCGGTCCAGGCCATGATTTCGGTGAAGCTCGCCCCCAGCGGCATCCGCGCAAGGGCGCTGAGCGCGCTCTGCGCGCGCGCGATCGATCCCACCAGCGCGTCCGTGCCCACGTTTCCTCCCCGAATTCCAATTAGGCAGTTCCATTTATCGGAACTTTTGTTTTAACTATTAGAAATTGTTGCGGTGGGCTGTCAAACGAAATATCTCTCGCCCATGGAAACAAAGGTCCGGTTCTTCGACTCGATTACCGACGCGAAGGACGACGCGCGCGGATGCGTCGCCGTCTCCGGGTCCCATGGCGGGCTCTACGCGGCGGCGGTCGCCTCGCGCGCCGGGCTGCGGGCCGTGATCCTCAACGATTCCGGACGCGGACTGAACGATGCCGGGATCGCCGGCGTCGCCGCGCTCGCCGAAGTGGGCATGGCGGCCGGCGCCGTCGACTGCATGAGCGCCGAAATCGGCTCGGCGCGGGACGCGTTCGACAACGGCCGGATCTCCTATGTCAACGCTATCGCCGCCGCCCTCGGCGTGGAATCGGGGCAGAGCGCGAAAGAGGCGCTTGCCCTTCTCGAAGAGGCTCCCGCCCCGGCCGGGATGCTCGACGCCGTCCCCGAGGCGCGCTGGGAGGAGGAGATCGCAGGCGTCCGAATCCTCTGCGTCGATTCCGCCTCCCTGATCGCGCCGGCGGACGCGGGACGGATCATCGTCACCGGCTCGCATGGCGGGCTGATCGGCGGCGATCCGACGCGGGCCTCGAAGGCGGACGCGCGCTTCGTCAGCTTCTCCGACGCGGGGCGCGGCAAGAACGATGTCGGCCTCTCCCGCCTTCCCGCGCTCGACGTCCGCGCCATCGCGGCGGTGACGCTCGACTGCATGAGCTGCGAGATCGGCAATGCGGCGTCCGCGCTCGCAACCGGCATCGTCTCGGCCGCGAACGAGACGGCGCGCGGGTACGGGATTTCCGAAGGCAGTACGCTGAAGGATGCGATACGCGCGTGCGGCGGAGAGCCATGAATGCTGATTGAGGCCCGTTCGGACCGGTTGGTCACTCCCCGCCCGGCTTGCGCAAACGGTGCGAGATCGGCGCGAGCGCATCGGAGGCGATCCGGAACATCTCGAAACGCTCGTCGTGATAGCGGCGCCGGGCGGGGTCGGGCTGGTAGAGGGCGCCGCCGTCGCCAAGATCCGCCGTTTCTTCCCGCAACCGGCGCGGAATTCTCGCCGCACCGACCAGCCCGGTCTCGCGGTTTGCTGCGACATGGACGGGCCGATCGAGGATATCGGCCTTGAGCTGGCAGAGCGTGGGGCTGGAGGCCAGTCCGCCGGAAAAGCAGACATGGCTGACGCCGGTTCCGGTCGCGGCTTCCGCGCGGGCGAGGATTTCCCGCGACAGGTAGTTGATACCCTCGGCCACGCCGCGCAGGAAATCGCCGGTCTCGTGCTCGGCGTTCAGACCGAGAAAAGCGCCCTGCAGGTCCGGATCCCACCAGGGCGTCCGTTCGCCGTCGAGATAGGGCAGGAACAGCGGTGCGGGACGGTCGCCGGCGACGGCCGCCGCCAAAGCGGCCTCCGGCTCGACACCGGGAGAAAACCGCCGCAACGCCCATTCGAGCCGGGTGGCGGCCCCCTGACTCGGCCCGCCCAATTGCCAAAGGTCCGGCCCCCATTCGATGCTCAGCAATCCTTCGGCCGAGTACGGCCTAGTGGAAATGACGCCGGACACGTCGCTGGTTCCGGAGATCGAATAGGCGACGCCGGGGGTCAGCCCGCCGGAGCCGAGGACGCAAGCCCAGGTGTCGATGGAGCCGCAAAAGACCGGCTTGCCCGCCAGCTTCGAAAGCGGCGCGGGAAGCGAAGGCAGGACTGTCCCGACGGGCTCGAAGGGGGAGATCGCCTCGGGCAACACGTTAGGGTCGAGCCCGAGAGCGGCAAGAACGCCGGCCCTGTCCGCCGCCAGCGACCGGGTCATCGGGGTTTGCGAGATCCGGTCCGAAACGGCCCTTCCGGTCAGTCGATAATTCAGAAAGTCCTTCGGCTCGACGACCTTGCGCAGCCGGCGCCAATTTTCGGGTTCGCACTCGCGGAGCCAGAGCAGCCGGGCGAGCGGGTCGAAGGGGCCGAGAGTTTCCGGCAGACCGTGTGCGTCCTCGAGGATTTCGGCCGCGCGCGAATCCTGAAACGCGATCGCCGGGCGGATGACCGTTCCCGCTCCATCGAGGAAGACCTGGGTTCGGGTGAAGCCGCATCCGGCGATCGCCTCTACGGTGGCGAGGTCATGGCCTTCGCCGGCCAGCGCCTCGCAACCCTCGATAACGGCATTCCACCATGCGAGCGGATCGGCCTCGAAGCGGCGGTCGCCGTCGTGGCGGATTTCCAACGGTAGACGGACGAAGCCGTCGAAGCGGCCATCCGCGTCGACCAGCGCAAGCCGGAGGCTGCTGCCGCCCAGATCGAAGGCCAGTACATGCGGCATGTGTCGCGCGCCCCGTAACCGAGTATCCGGCGCGGCGCTGGTCAGTGGACCCGGTTGACCTCGCCGCTGAGGATATAGTGCGACAGGTTATCGGCCGTCAGGTCGCCGCCTTCAAGGGTGATCTGGTTCTCGCCGGTGCGCAGGATGGTCACCCGGTCGGCAAGCTCGGCCACGTCCTGCATGGCGTGACTGATCAGGATGACGGTCTTGCCGGCAGCCTTCAGCGAGCGGACGAGGTCGAGGACATGGGCGGTCTCGCGCACGCCGAGGGCGGCCGTCGGTTCGTCGAGAATGACCACGTTGGCGTTCCATCTGAGCGCGCGGCTGATCGCCACCGCCTGCCGCTGGCCGCCGGAAAGCGCGTTGACCTTGCTGTTCATGTCTGTGATCGAGTCGTTGAGTTCCGACATGTAGCCGAGCGCCTCGTTTCGCATCCGCTTCTTGTCGAGAAGCCGGATGCCGAGGAAGCTTCGGGTCAGCTCGGCGCCCATGAAGATGTTCTGGTAGATGGTCATTTCCGGGGCGATCGCGAGATCCTGGTGGATCGTGGCGAGACCGGCGCGCAGAGCGGCGCTGGGGGACTCGAAACGCCGTTCGGCTCCGTCGATGACGATCTCGCCGCGGTCGGGTCGTTCGACCCCGGCGAGGATCTTGATCAGGGTGGACTTGCCCGCACCGTTGTCGCCGCAGATCGCGTGGATTTCGCCTTCGTGAACATCGACGCTGACGCCGCGCAGGGCTTCGACGGCGCCGTAGTTCTTGTAGATGTTCCGTGTCGAGATCTTGACCGACATGAAATCCTCGCGTCCTGGCTTGGGCGGTGCGGGCGGATCGCCGCTACTTCAGGAACTTGTCGACATTGGACTTGTCCACCAGCGTCGCCGGGGTGAACAGATAGGGCCCGGGGACCAGATCGGTCTTGGCGACGCCGTCGACGGCGATCTTCTTCATCATGGTCACGGCGGATTTCGCCATGTCCTCGAAGGGGATCGCCACGGTCGCCGTCATCAGCGACTCGGGGTCCTTGATACGGCGATAGACTTCCTGGCCGCCGTCGATCGAGACCAGCGACACGTCGCCCTTCTTCAGGCCGCCTTCGCGCAGCAGGTCGTCGATGATCAGCGCCTGGCCATCGAAGGACGCCCATACGCCCTTGAAGTTGCCGGCGTTCTGCAGGATCAGGGCGCTCATGCCGTTGCGCACGTCGTCCATCCAGCTCTTGGTGCGGGCCATGGAATGGGAGCCGACGACCTTGACCGCCGGGTTCTCCTTGAGGACCACGTCGAGGACCTCGCCGCGGATGCGCGCGCCGGTGTTGGATTCGAAGCGCTGGACGAGAACGTTGCCCTCGAAGTTGATCGTGCCGAGCAGGTAGATCGCCGATTCCGCCGCCATGATGTATTCGTTCGGGGTCACGTCGAACAGGGTGTGCGGGCTGGCGCCCGACGAGATGGTGATGACCGGGATGCCGGCCTTCTTGGCCGCCTCGAACTGGCCGTCGAACTGGACCGGCTTCGACATGCAAAGGATCAGGCCGGAGACCTTCTTCTGGATGAGGTTGTCGAGCTGCGAGGCATGGGTCTCCAGCGAGCCGTTGGAATTGAGGACCTGGGCGGTCCAGCCCAGCTTCTCGGCCTCGGCGCCGACGGTCTTGGCGCAGCGCGCCTGGGTCTCCGCCGACATCTGGAACGCCACCACGCCCAGGTCGAACGCCTGCGCCTGGCCGGCTGCCATGGCCATGCCCGCCACGCCTATGGCGGCTGCGATAGTCTTGAACTTGTTCATGATTCTTCTCCCACCTCCTTGTTTAGAGAGCGAATGCCGCTCTCTTTAGAACGGACGCCGAAACGGCGACCGATACGACGATGATGATGCCCAGCATGATGTCCTGGATGTAATATTGCGCCCCCAGCAGAACGAGGCCGTTGGACAGGATGACGATGATCAGCGCGCCGACGAAGGTGCCGAGCACGTTGGGTTTCGCGGGCGTGAACATGGTCATGCCCAGAAGCGTGGCGGCGATGCCGTTGAGCAGGAAATCGCCGGCCATCTGCGGGGCGGCCGAGGACAGATTGGCGACCAGGAAGACCGCGGTCAGGCCGGCCGCCAGACCGGAGAGCGCGAGGCCCAGGATCTTGCAGTTGCGGGTGTTGATCCCCGACCGGTTCGCTGCTTCCTCGTTCTCGCCGGTCGCCTGCATGTGGACGCCGGTGCGGGTCTGGGTCGACAGCACGAAGGCGATGGCGATGAGCACCAGGGTGATGATCACGAGCACCGGAACCGGGCCGAGCTTGCCGCGTCCGATGAACAGGAAATCCTTGTCCCAGCGGCCGACGAAGGCGACGCCGCCGGTAATCATGAACGCCACGCCGTTGGCGACGGAACTGGTGCCCAGCGTCGAGATCAACGAGGGCACCTTGAGGACGGTGACCAGGAAGCCGTTCAGGAGCCCTGCGCCGGTGCCCATGGCGAGGCCGGCGGCGACCGCCAGCGGCCAGGCGATGTCCCGCGAGATCAGGCTGCCGATGACGACGGCGGACAGGCTGCAGACATTGGCGAAGGACAGATCGAGCTCCGCGGCGATCAGCGCGAAGGTGAAGCCGATGGCGAGGATCGACAGGAAGCTCACCTGCTTGAGGACGTTGAGCAGGTTGGCGGTCGAGGCGAAATTTCTGGCGAAGATCAGCAGGAACACGAAAAGCGCGATCCCGGCGAGGAACGTCCCGTAGATTTCGATGAAGGACTTGAGCCTCATGGCCGCGCCTTCCGGTTTCGCCGCCGCTCCGTATGTTCGGAGCCCGGCCGATTGATCGCCGATCCGGTCATCCCAGGCACTCCGGCGGACAGCCCCTGCTCCAGAATGGCGCGGTGGCGCGGGCCTCGTCGTGGTCGCGATAGCCGTCGGGCGGCGGGCTGACGTCGCCCCACCAGCCATGGGCGCAGACCGAGCGCCAGGCCATCTGGTCCTCGAGCGAGCGTTCCGGCGTGTCGTGGGCGTGCTTGAGCCGCTGCCAGGCGGCGCGCACCGCCCGGTCGGCGGCGTCGGACGGCTCGACGCAATAATCGTAGAACGCCGCCGTCAAAGCCTCCATCTCCGTCGCGATCTCGGGCCATTCGTCGCGCGTCAGGTGCCAGGCGCCGAGCCAGTCGGCGACCACGGCCTCGACCGCGCCCTCCCTGCCCCGGTCCATGAACCGGCGGGTGGTCAGCAGCATGTGGCGCACCAGTTCGCTGGCGGCATGATCGCGGCGCGCCCGCTCGGCGGCCTGCTTCATCCGGTCGATCGAGCCGCTGGCGATTTCGCCGAATTCCTCGAGCATATGGGTCATGAAAAGGCTTTCCGTCTTGGAGCGGCATCGGCGTCGAGCGAGCGGAGGGAGGAGGCGATGCGGGAGAACATGGCGTCGGCGTCGAGCGTGCCGATGACATGGGCGTTGGCGGGCTCGCCGCCGCGCGCCCACCAGTCGATGGTCGAGCGTCCGACGGTCGGCCCCTCGGCGGTCTCGATATGGACGTGGCAGTCGCGGCCCTCGAACAGCTCCGGCCACAACAGCCAGGCGACGGTGCACGGGTCGTGCATCGGGTGGCCCTCGCCGCCGCCGGTCGCCTCGCCGTTGGAGCGCTCGCGGCGGAGCATGGAGAGGATCGCCGCGCCGACGGCGCCGCCGCCGTCGAAATCCTGTTGGCGCTTCGGCGTCGCCACCGCCTGATAGGTGGCGTTGAGCGGGAACAGGGTGATCGGAAGGCCGGCCTTGAAGACCACCGCCGCGGCGTGGGGATCGACGTAGAAATTGAACTCCGCCGCCGCTGTCATGTTGCCCAGGTCGCGGGCGCCGCCCATGACGACGAGGCGGTCGATCTTCGTCTTGATGTCGGGCGCCTGTAGCAGCGCAAGCGCGATGTTGGTCAGCGGACCGAGCGCGCAGATCGTCACCTTCGAGTCACTGGCGCGCAGATCGTCGATCAGGAAGGAAACCGCATGGCCGGGACGCGCGGGTTGACGCGGCGCGGGCAGCGCCATCCCGGCGAGCCCGTCGGGTCCGCAGATGAACTCGGCGGTGTGGAGCGGACGCAGGATCGGCTGGGCGCAGCCGGCGTAGACCGGCACGTCCTCGCGGCCGGCGAGCTGGCAGATCCTGAGTGCATTGATCGTGGTCTGTCCGACGCCGACATTGCCCGCCACCGTTGTGATGCCAACGACCTCCAGCTCCTCGGACGCACTCAGCGCCAGCAGGATCGCCATGGCGTCGTCCTGGCCCGGATCGGTGTCGATGATCACCCGCGTCTTCATGCCGGCCTTTTCATTCCTTGCGGGCGCTCCCCAGCGTCGAGGTCCTAGATCTCACGGCGCTTGCAGTGCGTCCGAATATATTTTAGTTACTAAGATATTCAGCATTTAAGAGAATGGGCCGGATGGTTGTCAAGCGACAAAATGCTAAGCGGGACACAAGCGACAAGGCGGAGCGGGTCGTCGAGCTCGAGCGCAAGATCCGGGCGGCGAGCGCGCAGCGTACGCTCTATTCCGGCGTGCTCGCCAGCAAGCTGGGGCTGAACCAGACCGATCTGGAATGCCTGTTCCTCATCACGCTGGGCGAGGCCGTCACGCCGGGGCTGCTGGCGACGGAGACCGGGCTGACGAGCGGCGCGATCACCGGCGTCGTCGACCGCATCGAACGCGCCGGCTACATAAGCCGCCGCCGCGACCCCGACGACCGTCGCCGGGTGTTCCTGGAGCCGGTTCCGGAGCGGATCGAGGAAATCCGCGCTATCAACCGGCGGGCAACGCGGCCCTGGTTCGAAGAGCTCGGTCGCTATTCCGACGGCGAACTGGAACTGCTGCTGGATTTCGCCGAGCGCAACTACCAGGCTGCGGTCAACGCCACCATCGCCCTCCGCCGCGAGTTGACCGAGTAACGGGACGGCACGATCAGGGTTGCGGCTGCGATGCGGCTTTCGTACCGGCCGGGCCGGTCCTGCGCGCCCGCCTCGCCGTTATCCACGCGTTCCAGGGCCTACCGAAGCAATCCCCGATAGTTAACGACCATTTAAACTAACACGTGACACGCGAACCCACATGTGTTCAAGTTTCCTCGGTGTAAACCGTGTAATAGTGAACTTGTAGCGTTAGTAGGGCGCTGGGGAGCGTGACGTGGTACGAGTGTTGGTGGCGGGCGACCCGACGATCGACGACTTTTTATTATTTATCCCCCCGAAAAAGAAAGAGCAATCGCAGGACTGGGAGCGGTATGACCGATTCCTGCTGATGAGCACCGATGGCGGCGTTCACCTTACCGTCGATACTCTTGAAGAGCTCGCCAAGACCCTAGGATCAACCGAATTGACCGTCGACTCGCTGGTCGCGGAACAAAAGAAGGATGGCATACCGGTAGCGCTGCACTCGCTGGTCGAACTGAAACCGACATCGGACAACGACAAACCCAATGGTGACGCCGAGCCGGAAGGCGACACCGAATCCGATGGCGACACCGAACCCGAAACCATCGAGGCGCGCGTCACGAATTTCCGCGGATATTCGCTTAGGCGAAGCGAAAAACAATGGAGCGACCCGAAATTGGCCGGGAGTTCCGAATCGTATGACATCGTCGTCCTGAACGATGCCGGAGGCGCGTTGCGGACCAGCGAGGAATTCGCCAAGTTGCTCGCTGGCCCAATCGAGAAGTCGAAGCTTCTCATCCACAAAATGCACAACAATTGGGTCCCCACAACAGCGCTGCATAAGCGGTTGGGCCAGGACGTGACCAAAGAGTCCAAAAGGCGCGAAAACCGCATCCTGCACGTCAGCGCCGACGACCTGCGCCGAAACCGCATCACACTGCGATCGGTACTGACCTGGTCGGCGGCGCTGGAAGATCTCGAGCGGGCGGTCCGGACCAACCCGGACTTGCGCGAGTTGCTTCGGATCTACGCGACGGTCATCGTTCAGTTCGATCTGGAAGGCGTCGCGCTGCTCCGGTCGGATCCGGACTGCAAAACGGTAAAATGCACGCTGATCTACGATTCCG
>Ga0070729_10005341_pt1 | contig 13326 bp, 11 predicted proteins | sample tdDd472_FD_66725 | JGI IMG/M metagenome (GOLD analysis project Ga0070729, IMG submission 66725) | Marine sediment microbial communities from the Atlantic coast under amendment with organic carbon and nitrate - tdDd47.2 | ecosystem: Environmental > Aquatic > Marine > Coastal > Sediment | place...
ATGTGGCTCCAATACGAGATAATGTGGAGGCGATGCATTATCGCCATAAGAGGGAGAAAGCAAGAGGGGAAAAAGGACATATGTATTTGCCATAAACCAGATAACGTCATATCTTTTTCAAATAATCGATACAGCTCATTACGGCCTCAGATGGTCGGACCAATGACAAAATCAAACAAGTGACCACCTATGGACGATACATATATTATTAGTGCAATAGGTTGGGCTCGCGGAATTGTTTTCTTCTCCGGGATACTCGGTGCACATACAATCTCTGAAATATTTTCTAAAGGTAGGAGTAAACGTATCCATTATCTGTACTCACTAGGATTTATGGTTATCTTTGCAATCAGTTTTTTCTACTCAATTTAGGAGTCCGCAATGAAAGAATTAGCTACTCCATTTTCAATTTTGATTTTAGCTGTAACCATCGCTTGGGCAGCATATATAATAAAACCAACTCGCCCCGGTGACTGTACAAATACCGACAGAAAAATTGTAGATGCGATTATGTATAAGGAAATGAAGTACAGCCCTATAGGTGCAAGCGCTGAGACCCTTAAACACGTACGAGAACAACGAAAAAACGCCAAAGGTCGACTAATCGAAATGGGATATGGAGGCTGCTTTGGAGAATAGAACAAGCCTTTTGAGATAGATAGTGTAGTTTTCTATAGACCTGTAGAGTAGGATTAATGACAAATGCTGACCAAGCGTTTGCATGGTCAAAATTTAACAAGAATATGCACTTAAGATAGCAATAGGTAATAAACGAAAGAAGAGTTTACACCACAGAGTAAACCCTTAATTTTGTTGCTGTTCACAAAAAAATTTCAACAAAGAGTACGGCCACTGCCCACAAGGGCCCAGCTTTACTGAGTCTGTAATTTTATTTGCAGTTTTTCCAAAAGCCGCTTTTGATAGTCAGCCGGGAATTCCCATATGGGCATCTCGACATTTCTCGCCAACCCCCTCTCTTCAGGTGAAAGATCATACATCAAGGTCATGAGTATATCACTGCTGACCCACGGGCTATCACGGAAATATCCATGACCATTCCCAGCGTCTGCATCCGCTGCCCCCGTCACGTCGATGACACGGAGCTTAGGGTTGGCCTCAAGAAAATTCCGCACAGGTGCAGACATCTCACGACTGACCTGCCCAAGCCTTCCCCAATCGAAAAGCCATTCAGCCACAGCTACAGCACTGTCTGAATCAGAGACGTAAACGGATAAATCATCGACAATATCAAGCATGCCCTCCCGGATGTTCGACGCAAAGATGGCACCATCCATATCGCTGCCGATAAGCATGACGTGGCCTAGCTTCAACTTCTTCAACTCCGCCTTTGAGGCGCACTTATTGGCAAGGGTCAACTGAAAAAGGGCCTTGTCCACAACCCGTGTCCCGGCACTGTAACCGACAATATGAATTCGCTCGGCATCTGTACTTTGTGCGAGAAATTCCAGAAATGCCCGAAACTGATACGACGAAAGTTCTGCAGTCTCAAGATCGGACAAATACGCCAAGGTCTTCGGAGTGGCTGGCCAGGAGTAGGCGACAAAAGCCCCATCATATCCAAGGAAATGCCACAGTTCAGCCGTGACTAAAATAGGATTGTCAAAATCGACCTTATATCCATGGACATACACAAAAACATCTTTCCGTTGTGATTTTGCCAACTGCTGATCTATATGCCGGGCAAACTCCTTGCCGGTAGTCTCGACTCCTGTACTATTGAAGTCCTTTGCAATGAACCGGTTCAGACTTGAACCAAGCACCCCGTACTCGGTGACATTCTCCACCTTGAGAGGATACTTATCAGTTCGGTTTTTAAGCAGAGAGACACGCTTGGCCTCTTCCCAACTGAAATCCCCATCCCCAAGCTTGATGCTGGCAGCACCGAACCTGAGGACTCCTCCCCGAAGAGAACTGTAGGCAAGCTCCCCTTCGACAGCTGGTGCCCGATTGGTGGCGTAGTAAACCGTATTCGGCGGACGGACATCGTTCTCGAAAGGATTGACGAACTCGGAATAAATGGCGGGTGCAGGCATGAGATCAATAGTTTCACCCTTGGAAGATGATGAGCACCCGGATATCAGGAACAAAGAAACCATCATGCACACGGCGAACATACTGCTTGTTTTCAACAATCCGTCTCTGCTTCTCATGGGACTATCCATTCCGTTTCTATTTAGTTGTCTTTGGTGGGAGGCCATTCCCGCAACATCGATCGAGAAAATTTCGGCATTTCAGTCTCAACCGCCACCAATTCTCACGATACGGATACGATGGCAGGAGTATATATACTTGCAACAACTGTATTGTACACGCAACCGCTGAATAAAAAAAACCCGCTCTCCGAGGAGAACGGGCTTGATTTCATGGTGCCCCCAGCGCGATTCGAACACGCGGCACCAGGATTAGGAATCCTGTGCTCTATCCACCTGAGCTATGGGGGCACGGGGAATTTCTCCTATCTGACCGCAGGTGAAAAGGCAAGTGTTTCATCATTCAGGTTGTGCAATACACATTTTGTTGCGTGCAAATTCATTCACACTGTTTACAAGTGATAAAAAAGGCCTATAGTTCTCAAAAGCGGCCAAATGCCGCCATCCTGTTTTCCGCATTACATTTTCGGAGGCCTTATGATTCGCAAATTCAAAACACTCGCTCTCGCCTTTGCCTTTATCATGGCTGTGCCGCTTATTGCACAGGCCAACGGACTACCCGTATTCACGGAACTGGCCGCCAAGGCAGGCAAGGCCGTTGTCTTTATTTCAACAGAAAAAACAGCCGCTCCCGGACATGGACAACAGTTCCGGCAGCAGGTCCCGGAAGGGCACCCATTCCGAGAGTTCTTCGAACGGTTCGATCAGTTCTTCGGCCAACAGCAGGGACAGCCCCGCAAACAGGTGGGCCAGGGTTCCGGCTTCGTCATCACCAGCGACGGCCTGATTGTGACCAACAATCACGTCATCGAAGGTGCGGACAAAGTGACTGTCCGTTTCCAGGACAACAAAAAAATCTATGAAGCCGAAGTCGTCGGAGCAGACCGCGAAACCGACTTGGCTGTCATCAAAATCAAAGCAGACAGCGCGCTGTCCACGTTGCCACTTGGTAACTCCGATGCCATTCAGGTCGGTGAATGGGTCTTGGCTATCGGCAACCCCTTCGGACTGGACAACACGGTCACGGCTGGCATTATCTCGGCCAAACACCGCATTATCGGCGCTGGTCCGTTCGACAACTTCCTTCAGACAGATGCCTCAATCAACCCCGGAAACTCCGGTGGTCCGCTGCTCAACATGCGTGGTCAAGTGATCGGTATCAACACCGCCATCAACGCTGCCGCCGACAACATCGGCTTTGCTATCCCCAGTACTCAGGCTGAAAAAATCATCCGCCAACTCCAGCAGGGCAAGACCGTTCAACGCGGCTGGCTCGGCGTGACCATTCAGCGCGTGGGCGAAACCCAGGCCAAGGCTCTTGGCCTGTCCGAACCCACCGGCGCACTGATCGCATCAGTGGGCAAAAAATCTCCAGCCGACAAGGGTGGAGTCAAGCAGGGCGATGTCATCCTTGAAGTCAACGGCAAAAAGGTCGAAGACAACAACGATCTGCTCAAGCAGATTGCCGGATTGGCACCGGGCGACAAGGCCCGTCTCGGCCTGTGGCGCAACGGGAAAAAAGTGAACAAGACCGTTACGCTGGGACAGCGCAATGAAAAATCCCTGGCTGCCATGAGCCCCAAAAATCAGGGACCGACCAAAACCGCTACGGTTCTCGGCATGCAGTTGAAGTCTGTCACCGATCAGGAAGCGCAGGCTCTCGGACTGGACAAGACTCAAGGACTGCTCGTGGTCAATGTTGACCGCAACACCGCAGCCGGAGAGGAAGGCATCCGTCAGGGTGACGTCGTCATTCAGGCCAACCAGAAAGACGTAAACACCGTGGCAGAGCTGAAAAGCGTCATCAAACGCGACAAGAAGCGCGGCGCGGTCATGCTCCTCATCAAACGACAGGGCCAGAACAGCTTCGTGGCTCTGCCGCTCGACAAGTAAACCCAAAGGGGGCTCCACAGGGAGCCCCCTTCTTCTATTAGGAATATACTATTGAACCCTGCTACACTCATCGCCCCAGCCAAGATCAACCTGCACCTGGAAATTCTGGGACTGCGTGAAGACGGCTATCACGAATTGCGTACCCTATTCTTTCCCGTAGATATGCCGTGTGATCTTATCAAGATCGAACCGGGCCACGACGAACATTTCTACATTCGCTGCCCGGAAAAACCGGAATTAGAAACCACTTCCAACCTCATATATGCGGCATGGAAAAAATTTGGCGAGGCCACTGGCTTCCAGCCCGGCATCTTCGTCACCCTGACAAAACGCATCCCCATGGGAGGAGGACTCGGTGGCGGCAGTTCCGATGCAGCGGCCATGCTCAAATGGCTCAATACCGAGGCTGGCGACAAGGCCTTGTCACAGGAAGAAATGTTCTCCCTGGCAGCAACTTTGGGTGCGGATGTTCCCTTCTTCCTGATGGACGGACCGGCCTGGGCCAAAGGTATCGGCGAGATACTTGAACCCGCTTCCGTAGACCTGTCCGGTATGACCCTGCTCATCGCCTGCCCTGACATTGAAATCCCCACTCCGTGGGCTTTCTCGGCCTGGGACAAAAAAAACGACTCTCCAGAGGCCTCCCAGTCCTTGACAACCCGAGAATCTGATAATAAGACTCCATCTCCCGTTTCGCCCCGGGAAATGACGAACGACTTTGAGCCTGTTGTCTTCGAAAAGCATCCAAGACTCCAGAAAATCAAAGAAAGAATCATAGCATCAGGGGCGGAAACAGCCGCGATGAGCGGATCGGGAGCCTCCCTATTCGGCATTTTCCGAGACAGGGAAACAGCAATGACCGCTGGAAAGGCTCTTGAAAAGGACGGGATTGAAATTTTCACGATGGATTGTCGATAGATTTTCCATCAAAGATAAAGGTCGTATCGCACGACCACTCAAGCAAATGCCGAAAACGGCCTTTCCCTCAAAACGGGACGAAATTTGCCGAGAAGTGGTCAAGCGCAAGGCGCAAGCTGAATCAAGGGCCGCCGCGTATACAAATACGCAAGGATCTTGATTCTGCGCAGCAACGCAGCGATTGGCCGCTTATCGGCAAATTTCGTTGGGGCGTCGTCAAGTGGTAAGACACCAGGTTTTGGTCCTGATATTCGGGGGTTCGAATCCTCCCGCCCCAGCCACTTTTTCTATAACCATGAGGTAATTGTCATCATGCACGGCGAATTGAAGATCATCAGTGGATCTGCAAGCCCGAAACTGGCCGACGCTATTTGTGAGCATCTGGGAACCAAAGCTTCCCCTGTCCTGCGCGAGCGTTTCTCCGACGGTGAAATCCGTATCGAAATCGGTGAGAACGTCCGCGGCGACGATGTATTCGTTGTCCAGCCCACCTGTTCGCCGGTAAACTTCCACCTCATGGAACTCTGCCTCATGCTGGATGCGCTCAAGCGTGCCAGCGCATCCCGCGTTACCGCGGTGGTGCCCTACTTCGGGTATGCTCGTCAGGACCGCAAGGTCGTGCCCCGCGCACCCATTTCCGCCAAGATGGTTGCTGACCTGCTTTCCACCGCAGGCATGCAACGTCTGGTGACCATTGACCTGCACGCCGGTCAGATTCAGGGCTTCTTCAACTGTCCAGTGGACAACCTGTTTGCCGCCCCGGCCCTGCTCGAACACCTGCGCGAGCGCAATGACGAAGACTTCGTCATCATCTCGCCCGACGCAGGCGGCGTGGAACGCGCCCGTGCCTACGCCAAACGCCTCGGCGCATCGCTGGCAATCGTGGACAAACGCCGCGACGCCCCGAACCAGGCCAAGGCAATGCACATCATCGGCGATGTAAAAGACAAGGTTGCCGTGGTTATCGACGACATGATCGACACTGCAGGTACCATGTGTGCAGCCGCCAATGTCATCATGGAAAATGGCGCCAAGGACGTGCTGGCCTGTGCCACGCACCCGGTCCTGTCCGGTCCGGCTATCAACCGTTTGCAAGAATCAGCATTTTCCGAAGTGGTTGTCACCGACACCATCCCGCTCAGCGAGGAAGCCCAGGCCTGCTCCAAAATAAAGCAGCGCTCCGTGGCCTCCCTGCTGGCAAAAGCTATCAATAATGTACACACGGAATCGTCCGTGTCTGTACTCTTCGTATAAGGGAATCATCCCGCAAACCATTTGAAGCGCGAGCGTCCGTTCATAGTGAACGGCCAGGGCGTAACAGGAGAAACATCATGGCAGAACTGCTGAAACTCAACGTTCAGGAACGCACTGAACTGGGCAAAGGCCCTAACCGCCGCCTCCGTACTACCGGTATGGTTCCCGGCATCTACTACGATGCCAAGGGCGCAAACATCCCTGTCAAAGTAGCAATGGTCCCCTTGCAGAAAGCATATTCCGCTCTGGGAAGCGCACAGGTCTTCGACCTGGTTCTGGAAAAAGAAGGCAAGACCGAAACCATTCCTGCTCTGCTGTGGCGTGTCCGCAACGAGCCGGTCAAAGGTGTGCCCGAGCACGTTGATTTCTTCGGTGTGGATTTGAGCAAGGAAATCAAGGTTTCCGTCCACTTCGAAATCATCGGAGACTCCAAAGGCGTCAAGCTTGGCGGCGTCGTGGAACTCTACCGCGACTCCATCGAAGTCATTTGTAAGCCGCTTGAGATTCCGAGCTCCATCGTCATCGATATCACTGAGTTTGATATCATGGATTCCATCCACATCGAAGACGTACAGTTCCCCGAAGGCGTCACCCCGGTCTTTGACGAAAACTACGCTGTTGTTGCCGTCCAGGCAGCTCGCGAAGAGGAAGAAGAGATCGAAGGCGAAGAGGAAGATGTCATTGTCGCCACAGATACCGAAGAGGCTGCTTCCGAGTAAGCCCCTCTTTCACAATACAAAGACTTCCCGGAGCGTGATCTCACGCTCCGGGATTATTTTTGCCCCCGCTCAAAGAGCCTGATAGACTGCTGTCTGTCACCAACAAAATAGATTCTCAGACGGACCATGGATTACAAAAGTGCGATCATCGGTTTGGGCAATCCTGGCCCCAAGTACGAGAAGACCCGACACAACATCGGTTTCATGCTCGTAGATCATTTGTTGCGCCTGGGTGCTGAACGTAAATCCATGCGTCTTGAACAAATCGACGAATCCGGTGACTACGAATTGTGGCACGTCAAGTTTGCCGGTGCATATAGACTCCTGGCCAAACCAATGACTTTCATGAACCTCAGTGGCAAAGCCGTTTCCAAAATCTGTGGCCGCCACAGGCTCACTCCAGAAGATGTCCTCGTGATTCATGATGAACTCGACCTTCCCGTGGGACGGATGAAGTTCAAAAAAGGTGGCGGTAACAACGGTCACAATGGATTGGAATCGATTCAAGAACGACTCGGCACAGCCGGTTTTTTTCGCCTTAGGCTTGGCGTTGGCCGCCCTGAAGACCGATACAAACCAATCAGCGACTGGGTTCTGGAACCGTTCGAAAAGAAGAATATCGAACATCTTCCGGGAATCATCAGCCATGCAGCCAAAGGATTAGACATCTTTTACCGACGCGGCATGGGATTTGCGACCCAGCATATTAACTCTTTTTCCTTGGAGGAAGAGTAAATACAGTAACCGTGGACTCCTCCACGTATTTTCGATATGATGTTCTTCTGCCGTGTGTAATAAAGTATTTTCAAGGAGCTTAGGTCCCAGTGTTCAAGGTTAATGAATTGGTTGTGTACCCATCTCAGGGAGTTGGCCGCGTCGAGCGAATAGAGTCCCAGGAGATCGGCGGCGTTAAGGCCGATTTTTACATAGTCCGCATCTTGAGCAACAACGTGACCCTCATGGTTCCCGTGGCTAATGCTGAGAATGTTGGACTCAGGTCTGTATGCAACAAGCGTTTGGGTCAGGAAATATTCGAATCTCTCAATGATCGGACTGGTTTTACCGGATACACCGGACAGAACTGGAACCGCCGCTATCGCGAATACTCCGAAAAACTGAAAAGTGGTGACTTGGCCGATGTGGCCTATGTCCTAAAAGAGCTGTTCTTGATCGGCCGGGACAAGGAACTTTCCTTTGGGGAACGCCGCCTGCTCGAACAGGCCATGGGACTGGTGTCCATGGAACTGGCTTACTCCCTGGACCGGGACCAGGAAGACATCAAGGAAGATATCAATGAGATGTTCGCCGATGTCATTGCAGCACAGGAGAAAGACGACTAACGGGGCTTGTCAAGGCCAACCGTTTCATGTACCTCCTAAATCAGATGTCGCTTCGCGGCGCAGTTATTTTTCCCACTATCATTAATTTTCTTTGAAGACCCCGAAGGCTGTTAGCGCAACTTCAATGAGAGGTATGCTTTATAGTATTACCGTCTGAACCGACCAATCTAAGCGGTTCCTTTATAGCATTCAAAGACCCCGCCTCTCTAATTTCACATATTACAAAACAGTGCTTTTAATAGGCTTTTTCAACATCACTCAACCTCAACAAAAATTTTCGATTATGGTCAACAAAAAACCTGGCAATGAAGGCAAAGGCAAAGGTCCCGCCCCCAAAAGAGCCCCCAGAGGCAAAAAGGCTGCACCAAAATCCGAAGGCAAGGCCAAAGGCAAGACCAACGGCAACGGCAACGGCAACGGCAACGGCGGCAGCCTGAACCTGACGGAACTTAAGCTCAAGTCCATGCAGGACCTCACCGAGCTGGCCATGCAATTCGGTGTTGAAAATCCGAGTACCATGCGCAAGCAGGAGTTGATCTTCTCCCTGCTGCAGGAATGTGCCTCTCAGGACGGACAAATTTTCGGAGAAGGCGTCCTTGAAATCCTGCCTGACGGATTTGGATTCCTCCGCTCTCCCATGTACAGCTACATGGCTGGCCCAGACGATATTTATGTTTCTCCTTCCCAGATCCGCCGCTTTGGCCTCCGCAAGGGTGACGTGGTTTCCGGCCAGATTCGTCCCCCCAAGGAAGGAGAACGGTATTTCGCTCTACTCCGCGTTTCCGAAATCGGATTCGAAGACCCGAAACACTCCAAAAACCTCGTTCTCTTCGATAATCTGACTCCCCTCTATCCCGAAGAACAGCTCAAGCTGGAAAACGGGGACAAAAACTACTCCGCTCGCATCATCGACTTGTTGGCTCCCATCGGTAAAGGGCAGCGCGGCGTCATCGTGGCCCCGCCCCGCACCGGTAAGACCATCATGCTTCAGACCATTGCCAACTCCATCAATGCCAACCACCCTGAGGTGGACCTCATTGTTCTGCTCATCGACGAGCGGCCCGAGGAAGTGACGGACATGCAGCGCACAGTCAAGGCTGAAGTCGTCAGCTCCACCTTTGACGAACCGCCGCAGCGGCACGTGCAGGTTGCAGATATGGTCATTGAAAAAGCCAAACGTCTGGTTGAACGCAAGCGCGACGTGGTCATCCTTCTGGATTCCATCACCCGTCTCGGACGCGCATACAACGCAGTGACTCCCTCAAGTGGTCGCGTTCTGTCCGGTGGTATTGACGCCAACGCCCTGCAGCGCCCCAAGCGTTTCTTCGGCGCTGCCCGTAACATTGAAGAAGGCGGCTCCCTGACCATCATATCCACTGCACTCATCGACACTGGTTCCCGCATGGACGAAGTCATTTTCGAAGAATTCAAGGGCACCGGCAACATGGAACTCTATCTGGATCGCCATCTTTCCGACAAACGCGTCTACCCGGCTATCGATATCAATCGTTCCGGTACCCGCAAGGAAGAGCTGCTGCTCGAAGACGATGTGCTCAACCGCGTCTGGATTCTCAGAAAGCTTCTCTCCCCCATGAACTCCATCGATTCCATGGAATTTCTGCGCGGCAAGATGAAGAATACCAAGAACAATCGCGACTTCCTGGATTCAATGGCCAGATAAGACGCATCCACAGACACGACAAAGGCGCGACCACTTGTGGTCGCGCCTTTTTTATGCGGCGCCGCTGCACATGGTTGCGTTGCCTCTTCAAATGATTACTATGAGGCAAACGAAACATATGGAAGGAATATGATACGACGTCTGCTTGCGACATTGCCTGCTTTTTTGGCGGCTCTGCTTCTGATTTTCGCCCCCATGGTCGATGCCAACGCCAATATGTTGACTGGCGACAAGTTGACCTTACGCGACGAAAATAAAATGGGCCGTGAATTCGACCAGGTCATCCGCAGTCAGATGGGCATGGTGGGTGACACCTACGTCACTGATTTCGTAGCCGATGTCGTCAACCGTATCGTGGCTGGTAAACGCCCTATGCCCTTCAAGGTCAAAAGCGCAGTTATCGCCAACCCAATCATGAACGCCTTCGCCATTCCCGGCGGGTTCATCTATATTTTCACAGGCCTGATTCAAGAAGTGACTTCAGAATCGCAACTGGCCGGAGTCATCTCGCACGAACTCGCACACGTTTCCCAACGCCATGTGGTCCATCGCATCGAAAAACAAAAAAAAATCGGGCTGCTCTCCACGGTCGGAGTCCTGACCGGCCTCCTGCTCGGCATTGCCGCTGGCGGCGGCGATGCGGCACAGGTGGGAACAGCCCTTGCTTTGGGCAGTTCAGGAGCAGCCACCCAGGCCATGCTCAACTATTCACGCGAAGATGAAGACGAAGCAGACCATGTGGGACTCAATGCTCTGGTCAAGGCAGGATACAACCCTGAGGGCATGCCCCAGATGTTTGAGATCATGCAAAAGAACAAGTGGTTCGACTCTGGCTCCCAGATGCCTGCCTACTTATCCACTCACCCCGGAACAGCGGATCGTATCACATATCTCAATGACCGCATCGCACGCATGCCCAAGGGATTCACCCAGCGCACCGACGACAACACGAGACTACACAGAGTCCAGGTCCTGGTCCGCGCCAAGATGTCACCAGCCAATACAGCCCTGGCCTACTGGAATGATAAAAAGGCCAATGAACTCACTCCCATGGACCAGATCGGACGCGGCATAGCCCTCTCGCGACTCAAAAAAATGGACGAAGCTGAAAAAGCGTATGAAAGAGCACTTGCGCAGGATGGAAATGATCCACTCATATCCCGTGAAGCTGGAATTTTTTATTTCAAAACAGGACGCGCTGATAAAGCGTTCACCCTCCTGCAAAAAGCGACTATCCAAAACTCAAGAGACGCCATTGGCCTGTTCTATCTCGCCCGACTGCAAAGTGAGGCCAAACAGTACAGGCAGGCCATCGCCAATATGCAAAAAGTCGAAAAGCTGGTCCCTGAGGATTGGGAAGTCCATCATCATTTGGGAATGATACTTGGCGAATCCGGTGATACGTTCGGCGGGAACCTGCACCTTGCCTATGCAGGTGTATACTCCATGAACATGCGTAAAGCCGCTCTGCATGCACAAAAAGCCACGGCGCTCGCAAAGACCGACGCCCAGCAGGAAGAAGTTAAAAAACTGAATGAACTCATCAAGGAGCGGGGCAAGCTCAAGAAATAGGCAAGCCTTGTGAACCGGGCCTTTTTGGCGTAGGTTGCATTTTTTTCAAACAGGGACACTGAATATCATGATCGTCGCAAGGACCATAGAGGAACTTCAGGACGTCGTCGGTGAGTCATGCGTGACCATCGGAAATTTCGACGGCGTTCACAAAGGCCACCAAAAACTCATTGAGTTAGCGTGCTTACGCGCTAAATCTCAAGGCCTCGTTAGCGTGGTCGTCACTTTTGATCCGCACCCCTTGCGAGTCTTGCGTAGCGATAAAACACCACCCTTCATTACCCTGACCGAGCAAAAGCTCGAACTCATCTCTCAGCATGGCCCTCAGGTCTGCCTGCTTCTGGAGTTCTCCATGGAAATGGCCAAACTCTCGCCCGAGGAATTCGTCAAGAAATACCTTGTAGACGGGCTGGGCATGAAGGAAATGATCATCGGCTACGACTACCACTTGGGTAAAGCGCGCGCCGGAAACTTTGAAATACTGACCAAACTGGGTGAAAAGCACGACTTCACTGTGGACCGATTGGACCCGGTTTCCATCGACAATGCCGTGGTCAGCTCAACCCGTATCCGTGATCTGGTTCAAGCCGGAACAGTCTGGCCCGCACGTTCGCTCCTTGGTCGATTCTATCAGATCAAAGGTGAAGTGGTGCACGGAATGAACCGGGGCGGAAAGCTCCTCGGTTTTCCCACGGCCAACCTCAAGTTGGTGGATGAGCTTTTCCCCAAACCCGGCGTCTACGCCATTTGGGTTGAAGTTGATAAAGTCGTTCACATGGGCGTGGCGAACATCGGTAAAAACCCGACGTTCGGCAATGACGCCCTGTCTGTGGAGGCTCATATTCTCGATTTTTCCGGAGACATCTATGGCGCGGATATCCGCGTACACTTTGTCCAGCGCATCCGTGATGAAAAAAAATTCAACGGCATAGAAGAACTCAAAGACCGCATAGCCAAAGACGTGGAACTGGGCCGCCAGCTTCTGTCCCAACCCGAAGCGGCCATCAAACTGACCCGACCCGATCTGGGCCGTACCGACGGATAATTCCATGTCTCTGCAAGTGATAACCAGGCTGATCAATTACTGGTCAGAGTTCGTCAAATCCTACCGCATGGTCACCTCATTCAGGTGGCTGATCATCGGCGTTCTGGTTGGCATTATGTCCGGCCTTGTGGCCGTGGCCTTTTTCTGGCTCGTGGAACTCGGCAAATTTCTCATTCAAAACAATTTGGCGGGTATCGCTGCCGTGGAACCTGCCGGTGAAGGTATCTTCCATGGTCATACCGGTGAATTCCGCCCATGGGTAATACCGGTTTTCACCACCGGAACCGCCATCCTCACGGGTTGGCTGGTACAGCGGTTCATCCCGGAGACCATGGACGGCGGGACTGACGGCACGGATGCCACTATCAATGCATTTCACAACCATGGTGGTATCATCAAGGCGCGGGTGGCTATTATCCGTGGTCTGTGCTCTATCCTGACCATTGCCTCAGGTGGCTCCGCAGGACGCGAAGGCCCCATCACCCAGATGGGCGCAGGCGTGGGCGCGTGGCTTGCCAAAATTTTCAATCTCTCGGCCAAGGAACGCCGTCTGCTCCTGCTTTCTGGTGCGGCTGGCGGACTAGGTGCCATTTTTCGCGCTCCTCTGGGCGGTGCACTCACGGCTGTTGAAGTTATTTACCGCGAAGACTTCGAGGCCGAAGCCATCCTGCCCGCGGTCATGAGTTCCGTAGTTTCCTATTCCATTTTCACATTCTTCTACGGCACAGAACCG
>Ga0070729_10005343_pt1 | contig 13323 bp, 6 predicted proteins | sample tdDd472_FD_66725 | JGI IMG/M metagenome (GOLD analysis project Ga0070729, IMG submission 66725) | Marine sediment microbial communities from the Atlantic coast under amendment with organic carbon and nitrate - tdDd47.2 | ecosystem: Environmental > Aquatic > Marine > Coastal > Sediment | place...
GTAATGGTAAACTAAATTTTGAGAATTATTTCCGATTTTTACTTAATAATCGTTTTAATAAAGCCACAGAATTGCTGACGGAAGAATATTTGAAATTGGAGCAAAAATATTACGAATCGGATTCGTTATTACCGGTATTTTCCACTCTTCATTTAGGGCAAAAAGAGCAATTAAACTATAAGATTGATTCAGATTCTGTCATTACCGTGGTATCTCGAAAAGACATTGTGATCGAGAACACATTTATAACTGTGGGTGGGGCTTTCGTAAGACTACTGCTTGAGGATGATGATAAATCAAGTATTTTGTTTAATGAGGTTGATGATCTTTATGACCAGAAAAATGGATGGTATGAAGGTGTTTTAAACGGAACAAATGAGACAATTACATTTTTGAACATGGAGACAAATGCTTCTGTAATAAATGCACTTTGTCTAAAATCCTTTCAGAATTATTATTGAGTAAGGGTAACCAATAATTTTCCTGTTTGTCTTTTAGAGGATTTTTTTGTATTAATATTGTACCCGATTTTGAGGGTTGGGGATAGTTTAAAATAATCGAAAATTGAATGGTACGAGGTTTATACATCTCAGGTCGAAATGACTCAGGGGAGCGGCGTCACTTTTTTTTATCTCTCGGAGTTGAACTGATATATTTTAAAGATATCAATTCGGTGGGAGATTACGCATTCGAAGTTGTGTTTGTAGAAAACAGCTCGTTTGACATTCCGGAATTATCGGGCGAAATTGCAAAATTATCGAAATACTTTCCGGTGGTTATTGATTTGTATTCTACACAGGAACTTAAATTCGAGTTACCTGCAGCGGGGTTGATCTATCCCGGTATGGGAAGTGATACTGTGACAGCAATTATAAAACACTCGGTTTTTACCTTCAAGAATAATAAAACATTACACCGTATCTCACATCTTACAGAACTCCTCTCTGCATTGAATCAATTTGTAAAGCAAAAAGAAGATGTGAAGACTATTTCAAAATTCTGTATAGATTACTTGATCGACAATGAAGTTTATACCCGATGTGAAATAATTCTTAAAAACTTTTTCGGAAAGGTTGACTTTTCTTATTCCGGAACGCAAAAATCTGATAAGGGTAAAGGTGATTTGGTAAATCATTTCGCTAATCTGTTAAGCAATACAGAAAATGATAACAATGAGATTGTACTTTCGATTACGAGGAAAGAGCAAAATTTTGGCTTTTTACGATTCTATTTGCCAAACAATAAATTAAACGATGAAATTGAAATGAATTTACTTAATGACATTACATTTTTAATGGCAGAATTTATGAGTGATGCACTGAAAGCAGATAATGAGTTGATTCAATTAACACTCCAGCAGCAAACGAAATCGTTGTTACATGCTCAAAGATTAGGGAATCTGGGCAACTGGGTGCTTAATCTTACGACCGGTGAAATAACCGGTTCGGAAACAGCTTATGACATAATTGATTTTAGAGGTGAAAACGGTTTATTCTTCAGGGATATTCGCCACTTAATATGTGAAAGTGATTTAGGGCGATTCGATTCTTTGTTTGAAAAAATTATTTCGGATAAGAAAGAACAAGAAGCACAATTTTGTCTGAACACTTTTGGGGGTGTGGAGAAATATATTCTTATTCGTGCAGAATTTGTAGAATATAAAGGGTTTAATGAGTTGACCGGAATTATTCAGGATATCACAGAAACAAGAAAAGCCCGCCTGGCTGTTGTGGAGAGTGAAGAAAAGTTCAGAACCTTTTTTGAACTGGGGCTGATAGGAATGTGTATACTGAATTTAGACCTTTCCTGGATTAATGTTAATAATAAATTTTGCGAAATGTTGGGTTATTCTAAGGATGAACTGGAAAATATCCATTGGGATGCAATTACCCATCCGAAACACTCCAGAGAAGAGATGATCGGTATTGAAAAAATACGGACAGGCATTAGTAATTCATTTTTTGGTGAAAAGAGGTTTATTTCTAAAAGCAATAAAATTTTGAATACCCGTATTTCGATAAAATCAGTTTGCAAGGATGGTATAAAACCAGATTACTTTCTCTGTCTTGTTGACGATATCAGTGAAAAGGTAGAGTACCAGCAATCGCTGGAAGAGTATAAGGACAAACTGGAAGAAATGGTTTTATTCCGGACCAAACAGGCAAAAGAATCGGAAGAAAGATTTCGTACTTTAGCTGAAAACAGTGAAGACTCGATCATGCGGTTTAATCTAAAATTTGAACATCTTTACGTAAATCGCGTAGTTGAAATGCAAACAGGAATTAAACAACATGATTTTATCGGTAAAACGCATGAACAATTAGGATTTGATAAAAACATTATTGAAGTAATTGATAAAGCACTTAATAATGCTGTTTTATCAAAAAGAAAAAATAGGATTGAATTCATGCTCCCAAACGGGTTGTGGATTGACTGGCTAATAATACCTGAATTTGACGAAAATGGCGAAGTTAAAAGTCTGATGACCTCGGGCAGGGATATTACTGAACGCAAACGGGTAGAAGAAAAGCTGAATAGAGCCCTGGAGCTTGAGAGGCAGACAAGTGAAATGAAGTCACGATTTATATCTACTACTTCGCATGAATTTCGCACCCCACTAACAACAATTTTGGCATCTGCCGAACTGCTTGAGATGTTTTCACATAAATGGCCAGAAGAAAAACTTCTTGAACACTATAATAAGATTTATACAGCTGTTGATTATATGACGTCTTTACTGGATGATGTATTAACAATTAATCATAATGAGTCAGGAAGGCTGCTCTTATCAGCGAAAAAAGGAAATCTGGATGATTTCTGTAAAGCAGTATTTGAGGATGCCCGGCATATATCGGGATTAAATCACATTTTGGAATATAGGTTTGTCGGTGAAAATGTGGTGCACGAGTACGATCCCAAACTATTGAGACAGATATTATCAAATTTACTTTCAAATGCCATTAAATATTCTCCCCACGGGGGAGTAATAGAATTGAAAATAAAACCCGCCAAAAATGGAACCGAGTTCACGGTGAGCGATCAAGGTTTGGGGATTTCTGACAAAGAAATTGATAAAGTGTTTGATGCATTTCACCGAGGGACAAATAGCACGGCTATAGCAGGAACAGGGTTGGGGTTAACAATTGTGAAACAACTCGTGGAACTGATGAACGGCAAATTGCGCGTGATTTCGGCGCCGGGTGAAGGGAGTAAGTTTTTTGTGACTTTACCAATCTGAGGGATGGATGAATAAAATTTTGCTTGTTGAAGATTCAAAAGATTTAACCGGTAATCTTAGTGACCTGTTTACCGAACACAATCTGGAATATATAGTTGCGGGTTCAGCGGAGGAGGGGCTTGAACTATTGAATCATATTTTCCCGGGGCTTATAATTTGTGATTTTAAACTGCCAAAACTTTCCGGATACGAGTTTTTACTCACGCTGAAAAAAAACAAAAAACTATCATCTATTCCATTTATAATGATTAGTGCAACGACTGAAAATTCCATTATAAAAAAAATTATTGATGGGGGTGCGGACGTATATATAAAAAAACCTTTCAGGAACAAATTACTGGTTGAAGAAATTTTGAAACAATTGAAGTTAGCAGCATGAAGATTAATATTAATTTGTTAACTTAATATTGTAAAACACAGCCATTAAATAATATCTATAATCTTACGCAGGTAAGTGATGTATAAGATTCTTGTTGTTGAAGATGAGTTGAATGTTAGAGAAAATATTTGCGAAATTTTATTCTCGTATAATTTTGAAGTAATATCGGCGGAAAATGGAAAAGTTGCGTTGGAATTACTTAATAATTTTTCACCTGATCTGATAGTATCAGATATAATGATGCCGGTCATGGATGGTTATCAATTTTATTCCGAGTGTAAAAACAACGAAGCATGGGAAGATATACCTTTTATCTTTCTTTCGGCAAAATCCCAACCTAAAGATATCCGGGAAGGTATGGCTTCTGGTGCGGAAGATTATATTATAAAACCCTTCAGAGCCACGGACCTGATAAATTCAATCAATATAAGAATTGATAAGAGGGAAAATTCGCGCAAAAAGCTGGATATTGTGAAAAACGATATCGCACGATACGTCCCTCACGAGCTACGCACTCCTTTGATTAGTATCCTGGGGTTTTCTGATATAATTCTCAGTTCGCAGGAAGAGTTATCGGTTGCTGAGATAATTGAAATGGTAACAAGGATTAAACGTGCAGGAAAAAGATTACACGGGTTAATTGAAAAATTTATTCTCTTTACCGAACTGGAATTTAAGTTGTTCGATAAAAATGAGTTATCCGCTTTAAGGGAAGAAAGAGTTCCCGGCTTTGACAAATCTGTTAAAACAATCGTGAGTGAGAGAAGCTCATTTTATGAGCGGGATGAAGACCCAATATTAGAGCTTGAACCGTGTAATATTTCAGGTGATACATTTTTCATGGAAGCATTACTGAAAGAAATTATTGATAACGCATTCAAGTTTTCGCCTATTGGTTCACCGATTTTAATTTCCGGAAAAATTGTCGATAATAATTATAACCTTATTGTTGAAGATAAAGGGATTGGTTTTGATACTACAAGAATAAATAATCTTGAGTCGTTTGTTCAGTTTAACAGAAACAAAACCCAACAAACAGGCATAGGACTGGGGCTGGTTATTGTAAAAAAAATTGTTGAAATGTTTGAAGGCAGGATAATGTTTAAATCAGAATCAGGCAAATTTACAAGGGTAGAAGTATTATTGAAGCTTGCCTAATTAGCGGTACACAATGTTGCATTAGTTGGAAATTGTTAATGACATTTATGTCTTATTCGCTAATTTTTGTTTGGTCCCGGATATCCGTTTGAAGAGTCTCCTATTTGTTGATGGAGCTAATTGTTAAATAAATTGCTATATTATGATAAATAATAACCGGTAGATACTGTTAATGAATAAACGTTATCTAATTATACTCGCGTTATTTTCGATTATATTCGGGGTTTACTTCCTTTTTAAGGTATATGAAAATGTTGAAAAACAATCATACCAGCAATTGTACAATGAAAAAGTAGTTTTTGCCAAACAAGCCTCCCGAGGTATTGAATCTTTTTTTGAATATTACGAACACTCCTTAAAATTTTTAGCCAGTATCGATGAAATTTCAGAATTAAACCAGATTGGTAAAAAGCGAATGGCAGATTTTTATCTTAGCCATGATATGCAAATTACCGCAATTACCCGTGTATCAAAGGATGGAAAACTTGTTTATACATTTCCTGAAAATTCCGGAGTTATTGGTGTTGACCTTTCCGGGCAGGAACATAACAGGTATTTAATTGAGCAAAAAAAGCCTACTGTAAGTGATGTTATTACACTTGTACAGGGATATAAAGCAGTGGTATCGGTTTACCCGGTTTTTAACGATGGCGAGTTTGACGGAGGTATTTCCGTTGTAATACCGTTCAGTTATTTAGCAAGGAATTTCCTGGATAAGCTTATAATTGGTGAGCAGGGAGAGGCTCTGGTTATAAGTAAAAACGGAATTGCTATTTTTGCCCCAGAATCAGGGCATATCGGGGAGAAATTTGTTAAAAACCATCGCCCGGGAGATGGTATATATACACTATATCAAAAAATGATGACAGGTTCATCGGGTGTTGCAGTTTTTGAGGATAAAAGTGACGCCGGTATGGGTGAAGTGACAAAAAAACACGCTGTTTTTTACCCTATGCGCTTTGGTAATACGTATTGGTCGATAAGCGTTATCACAACAGAAAACCACGTCGTAGCGCTGATGAAGGATTTTAGTAACAACTTTACTTACGTGGGTGTTCTAAGTTTTTCATTTTTTGCACTATTTATGGTGGCGTTTTATATTCTGGAAAAAAAATATAATGTAAAAATTAGCGAGGCAGAAGAAAATTACAGGATACTTACCGAGAGAACCGGTCAGATATTTTTTCATTATGACAGGATTACAAAAAAACTATTGATTGAAGGAAATAGTGAGTCAATGATTGGCTATACTCCTGATGAAATTAAAAAGAATAAATTTGATTTTTGGCGTTATAATGTGCACCCCGATGATAGAGATAAAATAAGACAACTTTCAAGGAAATTCAAAAATACTCCGGGTAACTTTACTGTTGATTTCAGGTTCAAGCATAAAAAGGGTTACTACATTTACATGGAGAACAGTAGTATCTCAATTGTGGAAACCGGGAATAAAAAATCCAGGTTTATTGGTGCAATTAAGGATATTACAGACCGGAAGCGGCTTGAAGCGGAATTAAAAAGACACTCTGATGAGCTGGAAAAAATAGTGAAACTTCGTACCGCCGCGTTGATAAATCTTACTGACAGGTTGAAGGAAGATATAAAACGCCGTCAGGGTGTGGAAGAGGAGCTGATTTCTGCGAAGGAGTTGGCTGAAAGAAGTGATCGGCTGAAATCCGAATTCCTTGCTCAAATTTCGCACGAGATTAGAACCCCGATAAATACAATCATGAATTTTGTTTCATTAATCAAGATGGAAGCGGAATCTTTCCTTTCGGACGAAGTACGTGAAGGATTTGTATCAATTGATAATGCAACTGTAAGACTTTTGCGCACAATTGATCTGGTACTCGATATGTCTGATGTCGAAGCCGGAAGCTATGAAGCAAATTTTGTGGAATTGAGTTTGCAGAATGATGTTATCCGGAGTTTGTTCTCTGAATTTGAGAAACGTGCTGCCGAAAAAGGACTTGCATTAAAAGTAACAGGGGATATCCTTTTAGAAGATGTGAAAATGTTTCTTGACCGTTACACTGTTACGCAGATTTTCGCGAACTTGATTGATAATGCAATAAAATATACTAAAAGTGGTTCTGTTACAATAACTGTTTCAAAAACTGCAGAGGATGTAAGTGTTGCGGTTTCGGATACCGGCATAGGTATAAAGGAAGAATTTATACCAAGTCTTTTTGATAAATTTACTCAGGAAGAGCAAGGCTATACACGCAAGTTTGAAGGAAACGGGTTAGGGCTGGCACTTGTTAAGAAATATTGCGAAATTAATAATGCAGAGATTAAAGTAACAAGTAAAAAAGGTGAAGGTTCCACTTTTACAGTAGTATTCCATCCTGTTTTCCTGCGGTGATCATTCCTAAAGTTTTCTCAAATTAACCCGATAATATACAATAGCTGTTTTAGCTAGGGGGGTATTATTTAAAATAATACACTTAATGTACTGATTTGTTTAAAGAAAAAGTTTATATTTCGTTACTTAGGGTGTGCTGTGCAATATGCAAAAGAAGAAGTGGTAATGGAAAAAAATGAGTTTCATGGCAATGTTGAACTGCTAAAAAGAAGATTAAACGATCTTGAGGAGATGATTCTCACTTCTAAAGAGTATGAGCAGCGATTTCATTTTATTCAGCATGTGCTTGATAATGTTCATGATGCTATTGTTGCTACCGATCTTCAAGATAACATTACATTATGGAATGAAGCTGCCACAAGAATCTATGGCTGGACCCCCGAAGAGGTTATGGGGAAAAAGTTCGATAGTATTATACCAACAGAAATTTTCGGGCTTTCTCTCAATGAGCTAAAACTGATTCTTCTCTCACAAGGGCATTGGCACGGGCAGGCTACCCACTTTAATAAAATTGGTGAAGAAAAACGAATAGACCTTTCTGTTTCCATCCTGAAAAATAAACGCGGTGTTGATATGGGGTTGGTTTCCATTAACCGTGATATTACCGAGAAAAAGCTGGCAGAGAGGGTGATTAAGGAAACTGAACAAAAATTCCGCAGACTGGTGGAAAGTATCCCGTCAATGGCAGTTTCCGGTTTTGATAATGAAAGAAAAGTAATTTTCTGGAATGGCGCGTGTGAGGCTCTTTATGGTTACTCGAAGGATGAGGCACTCGGAGCGCAATTTGAAAACCTTATCTTTCCGGACGGAATGAAGCCGAAAATTATTAATGAGATTAATGACTGGCTTGAAAAAGGAATTAAGATTAATGCCGGGGAGTTCGGGCTGAAGAAAAAAGATGGTTCTATTGTCCCCGTGCATTCAAGTCACGTCATGCTCAGGAGTCATAGTAACAAGATTGAGATGTATCAGATTGATATTGATTTAAGCGAGATAAAACTTGCCGAGGATGCACTGCGTAAGGAGCGTGACAAGGCACAAAGATATTTCGATATTGCAGGAACTATTTTGCTGGTCCTTGACACCAAAGGGGAGGTTGTGCTCATCAATCAGAAGGGCTGCAAGGTTCTCGGGTACTGGGAAAAGGAAATAGTTGGGAAAAGTTGGTTCGATAATTTTGTACCAAATGAAAATATTGAAGAGGTTAAGGAAATTTTCAGGAGGGTAATGTCCGGTGATGTTACACATTCCGAACGGTTTATCAATTATGTTCATACCCGCTCCGGTGAAAGAAGAACGATGGCATGGCATAACACTATTCTTACTGATGATAATGGTAATGTAACCGGGGTTTTAAGCTCGGGTGAAGATATTACGGAAACTAAAATAGCCGAGGAAGCGCTTGTAATTGCGAAAGAAAAGGCTGAAAATTCGGACAGGCTAAAAACTGAATTCCTCGCGCAGATGTCGCATGAAATACGTACACCGATTAACTCGATTCTTAGTTTTACCAACTTTATCGAAGAGGAGCTGGGCGAAAGCATGACTGAAGACCTCGAGATGGGTTTTGATATTATCAAGATAGGGGGTAAACGACTGATTAGAACCATCGATCTTATTCTTAACATGTCTGAAATTCAAGCCGGAACTTACGATTATGTACCGAAAGAGCTGGATTTTTATCTTGATATCTGCGCTAACCTTGTTGATGAGTTCAAGCACCAGGCTGAAACCAAGGGTTTGGCATTTAACCTGATTAAAAAGGTAGAGGATAGTTCCATTATTGCCGATGAGTACACGGTTATCCAGATTTTTAATAATTTGCTCGATAATGCAGTTAAGTACACCATGGAAGGAAAAGTTGAGCTGGTGATAGACCGGGATAAAACCGGCAGGCTTATCGTGGATGTTGTTGATACGGGGATTGGTATCGGGAAGGAATATCTCCCGAATTTGTTTAACATGTTCAGTCAGGAAGATACGGGTTATGCACGCAGTTTTGAGGGAAATGGACTGGGTTTGGCACTCGTGAGAAATTACATTGAGTTGAATAAGGCAGAAATTAAAGTTAAAAGTGAGAAAAATAAAGGTTCGGTTTTCAGAATTATATTCCCACCTTTTAAGAGATGATTTTAGTATCATGTAAACGAAAAGCCCCGACAGTATAATCTATCGGGGCTTTTTTGTATTTCCTGTACCTTCCGAGTGCCCACGGCAAGAATCGAACTTGCGACCTGCGGTTTAGGAAACCGTCGCTCTATCCCCTGAGCTACGTGGGCAAAGTTTAATTTTAGGCTAAAATCGAACTTTCCGCATCTCTTAAACACCTGTACGGAACTGTTTTAAGCACTTAAAATGTCATTAAAAACTTAGTACAATCTACATCCATTCGAGGCGAAAATTTAACAATAAAATAAAGACCAATTTTGCATAGACAAACATATCACATTTCTATTTTAATAGCAAGAATACTGTGCAATCACAATATTTTTAATTTACTAATAATAATTTATAATTGTAAAACAATACCCGGAGAGCGAATAAGTAAATCTATAAAAGGAAAAACATTTTTGTCATTAAATTTGTCATTAGATTAGGATACCGGGGTATATTTTGTTTGTGCAATTTCCACCAAGATAATTGAATATCGCTGAAAAAATAATTTTGGTTTTCGGGGGATTTGCTTTTTCAGGGGGAGGCGGCAAAGTTAATATCTACCCAATCAAGCAATCTCAATTTGCATGATTTATCCGGCAACCAGATTAAACAATCTTTTTTCCAGCCATAAACAAAACTTCACTTTTTTTACTAAGTGAACAACTTTGTGAACAGGTCGTGAATCTCTAAACCTCTTATAGATACTGGGTTAAACGTGTATTGGTTATTAAAAATGAACAACTAAGTGAACAGAGATATATTATATTATATATATATATATATAAACATACTATATATATATCTGTGTTCATCAACCTGTTCAAAATTGGGGAGACTAATGCTCGAACCCCTTGTTAACACTGACTGAAACTCTGATGTAAACCTGTTCACTTTCCTGTTCACCTATTTTTCACTGAAATAATCTACATCAAAACGACGCAAATAGATAGCCTGTGACACCGTTTCTCACGAAAAGACATACATTCACCGCCTTGAACCGTGCAACTCTCTCAGAAATGATTTGTGGAAGCCACAGAGCATCTCATTTCACATACCCACCACATTTATTATGCCAATGATAATACGGCTTTTATAAATAGAAATGTTAAAAATCAAGAATAGACTTTCCGACATACATAAGTTATTTGATTACATTCTATTACGAGAAACAGCTAAAGCACCACATTGCTACTTGCTGATTTAAGAACATTTATGAGTAAGTCTTGAAATGCGTCCATATCATACGAATCGATGATATCTATCACCTCGTAAACAGAGCCACCTTGCCCTAAAGATTTTTCATACACCTTATCTTTTCTATTCTCTATATAGTACCCTGCAACAAGAAATAAGTCCAATTCTCCATTTAAGAGGTGTTCTTCGAATTTCAATTCCGAATAGCTCCGATTTGTCTTTGATGTAAATTGAAACAATGGTCGAATATGAAAATCACAGGTCTTTTCACTGTGTTTCGCACTGCTGATATATCTTAAGATTATTTGAAAATCGAGTATTCCCTTTAACAAAGTTCTATTTTTATTTATAGAAGACCTTGATTCAACTATAAACTCACAAAGATTTTCAGTATGTTCAATTTTTATATCATACTCGTCAACAGCACTACGAAAGCCATCGGTTCTAACATTATCGTATCGCAGCACCTTCCACGAAGTTGAGAGGTCAGCTTCTTCAATTGTCTCAGTCAAAAAGATAGAACAGTATTCTTCTGCAAGACAGCCTTGCAACTGTGACATATATTTTTTATTCACAGACCTTGAAATACCCGCTTGGCTTGCGGACATTGTGAATTGAGATTTTTGTTCGGCTTGTTCTTGTATTTTTTTATATATTTCAGATTCAAAATCAATTTTTGCCTTTTGTACCACCCAATTAGTATTTGGTGGAAACCTAAGAACTTTTCTTTCAAAATAGTCAGTAATCATATACAACCCTCCGGTAAATTGTTTGAGTATTATATTTAACTCCACTGGTCTTGACAAACCCAGCTATTTTTTCATAAAAATCTTCGTAATCGGATGTTAAAACACGCAAGACGTCCTTAGTTTCCTCATCGATGCTGGGAATGAAAACTGTTTCGTTTTTAACTAACAACCTTTCAATTAAAAATCTTACGAGATTAAATTTTACTAATGAGTTAAATCTTAGTTGCTCAATTCCATTTTCAACTTTAAAGTCAATTACATATTCCCCAAAGAGATTTTTTTCATCATAAAATCCATCCACCGAACCATCCGGTATTTGAATATTTTCCTTTTCGTTACATTCCTTCAAAAGCTCGCTGTATTCGTTAATTTCTTCAAATCTTAACTTAATTTTCTTTACAATATCGCTTAGGCTATGTTTTGTTTTGACTTTCGTTTGTACTATTGATTTTGATTTCTCATTTCTATCATTAACATATTTTTTTGCATTAGAAAGTAGCTCTAATACTTCGGCATCGCTTAGACCCACAATGCTACCAATAAACTTTTCAAACTGTATTCTTTTACTGTCACTTATTTCAACCTGAATATTATTTGAAGGTCTGGCGGCTATGACTTTGAATAAGTCGTCAAACTCTTCAAGCCGTTTATCAAATAGTACTGGATTGGGAAAAATTGTCCGTCGTACGATTGAAACATCGACATCGCTTATGGTTTGATGTCCAGTCATTTGTCTGGCAAATAACTCAATAAAAAATCTATACATGATTGAATTAAATATTCCAAAGATTAAATTAGAGTATTTTTTCCACTTTTGATGAACGGTTATACAATATAATACTTTGTCATTAAACACCCTTGAAGTACGATTATCAATAGTGCTATATTTATCTCCAATTTTTGATTGAAATATGAAATCCGGGGCTTGTGTTAAGTTTATGGAATACCAGAACTTTCTACCCTGTACTGATGACCTTTCGTTGATTTGATATTTAGGTGATTCACCCAATAGAATATAGTCCAGAACTCGCTCGCCCTTTTTCTTCAAAAATACTTTTGACTCGTTGCAAATTAAAACGTAATACTTAAGCTTTTTTTTGCTAATTTGTAAGTTGTGGGCTTCTTTTGAACTCTTGAATAAGGGTTTACAGTACTCTCGTTCAATAAGGTGATGTTGATTTGTCAATTTAGAATAGTACCAACCGTATTTTTTTAATAGGCTATTTCTTTTTTCAATCGGTTGTCCTGTCGTAAGCAAAAACTCTGAATCATTTAGAATCTCTAATTTCTGAGTTTCATCAACTAAGTAAAAGAAATCATTAGCACCTGATTTTATGCCGTATCGAACTTCTACAACTGTATCAGTATTAACAAAATTTTTCTGATGGTCTTTAATTATTTTCTTAAAAATCTCAGGTGCTCGCAAAAAATTCGCACCCCAAAAACCATTTTCGTATTTTCCAGCTATGGTTGACTTTTCTTCTAACCACTTTTGGTTCACGTTTACCATTTCAATATTGGAACTGGACTCGCCTGATAAAATTTGTAAGACAAACTTAGAAACAAATTTACTATAATCGTTTCGATTCGATGAATTGAATAATTCATCATAACTTTTTGTTATTTTCACAAAACGAACTATATTTTCCTCCCTTTGTTCATTCACAGAACACTTTTCTAAAATAAGTATTACAGTATTGATTGATGCTGTTGAAAAACTGCGAATCGCCTGATTTTCTATTATGCAAATTATCTTAAAGTTCTCCAATAAAAACTTTTGTAAACTCGTACCAAAATTGGTATCCAACCACGAACTTGCAATTACATAACCTAATTTGCCGCCTTCTTTAAGAAACGAAGATGTGTGAATTAAATAATAGACATATAAATCACATTTTGCATCAAGATTACCGCCAATATAATGTCTTTTACTTAACTCAATCCATTTTTTTTTGTTCTCCATCATTTCGTGACGGGTATAAGGTGGATTTCCAATACAAACATCAAATTCTGGAAGTTTGACGGATGCTATTCGACCATCCAACTTTTTTACAGTCAACTGTTTTGACTTATTGAGAACAAT
>Ga0070729_10005346_pt1 | contig 13319 bp, 14 predicted proteins | sample tdDd472_FD_66725 | JGI IMG/M metagenome (GOLD analysis project Ga0070729, IMG submission 66725) | Marine sediment microbial communities from the Atlantic coast under amendment with organic carbon and nitrate - tdDd47.2 | ecosystem: Environmental > Aquatic > Marine > Coastal > Sediment | place...
ATGCGGAAATCGGGATGGGCGCCGTGATCGCGGGGAAAGGACGGGCGGGTGTTCGGGTTGGGGGTGGCAAACCCCTCGGCCACGGTGCTGCCCAGCCCGGCGTAGCCCTGGCCGTAGGCGGGCAGGGCGGCCAGCAGGAGCAACAGGAGGGCCAGTCTAGCGCGCATTGGCGAACACCTTGAGCAGTTCTGAGGGCGGCAGGCGATAAAGGCGGCGCGCCGGAAGCGCGGCGGCCAGCCCGGCGGCCAGCAATGCCAGGCCGAACAGCCGCAGCCAGTCGGCGGGAAAAAGATACATCGGCAGCCGCCAGCCAAAGGCCTGCACGTTGATCACCGCCAGCAGCACCCAGGCCAGCGCCAGCCCCAGCGGCAGCGCCAGCAGCGCGGTGAGTGCCGCCAGAAGCAGGCTGCGCCCCAGCTCCAGCCGCGCCAGCGTGCCGCGTGTCAGCCCCAGCGCCCAGACCGGCGCCAGTTGCGGCAGCCGCAGCGACCACAGGGTCAGCAGGCTGGTGAGGATCGCGAACCCCGCCACGCCCAGCGTCAGCAGGTTCAGCGCCCCGGTCACAACGAAGGTCTTGTCGAACACGGCCAGCGATTGCGCCTTGAGCCCGGCCTGGTCGATCAGGGCCGAGGCGGGCAGGTCGAAGGCCGCGCGCAGGTCTCGCATCAGCCCTGGCACCGCCTCGGGGGAAAGGCGCACGCCAAAGCGGCGGTTGGGCACCGCGCTGGCATGGGACAAGAGCGCGGGCAGCGCCACGATGGCCTGCCCGGTGGGGTTGCCGTAATCGGAATAGACCCCGGCGATCGGCAGGGTCCAGCCTGGGGCCAGTTGCACCCGGTCGCCAGACCACAGGGCGGCGCGGCGGGCAAGCTGCTCGTTGATGAAGGCCGCAGCACCCGCGTTGACCCGGTCCCAGGCGTCGGGGGCCTGCTCCAGCAGCGGCCAGTTCTTGCTGTAGGTGGGGTGATCGACCACGCCGTAGACGGTGACCGGGACGCTTTGCACCGTGAACTCGGCCGAGCGGATCGGCAACACCGCGTCGCTCCGCGGGGCCAGCCAGCGGGCGATCTCCTCCCCCTGCGCATCGTCGCGGGCGGTCAGGTACAACTCGGACACCAGCCGCTGATCGAGCCAGCCGGTGAAGGTGAGGCGAAAGCTCGACACCATCGTGCCGACGCCGACATTGGCCGCCAATGCCAGCAGCAGCGCCATCAGCGCCAGCCCGATGCCGGGAAGCTGCGCCCGCGTATCGGCCCAGAGCCAGTCGCCCACCGGCCCCCGTGCCAGCCGCCGTCCGAGGTGCAGCACCAGCGCCAGCGCCGGCGGCAGCAGCAGCGCCGCCCCCAGCATCAGCCCGGCGATCAGGGCAAAGCCACCGACCAGCCCCGGCACCAGAACCAGCGCCACGCCCCCGGCGCCGATCAGGCCCAGACCCGCCAGCGCCATGCGCCGCTCGCCCCGCGCGGCACGCTGGGCCCAGGCCTGCAATCCCGGCGCAGACAGCAGCGGCATATGCACCATCCGCCAGAGCGCCTGGGCACTGGCCACCCCGGTTCCGGCAAGGGCCATCACCAGCCCGCCCAGCACCCAGGACGGGCGCAGCGACAGCCCGCCAGCCACCGGCGCGCCGTAAAGCCCGCGCAGGGTGGCGGCCACGTCAGGCAGCAGCGCGGCGGCCACGAGGTAGCCCAGCACCAGCCCCAGCCCGCCGCCGATCAGCGCCAGCACCAGCAGTTCGCCCAGCATCAGCGCTGTCAGCAGCCGCAGGGGCAGCCCGAGCGCGCGCAGGGTGCGCACCATGCCGCGCCGTTGTTCAAAGGCAAGGCCGACCGTGCCATGCACGATGAACAGCCCGACGGCAAAGGACAGCAGCCCGAAGGCGGTAAGGTTCAGGTGAAAACTGTCGGTCAGCCGCGCGGTATCGGTGCCGGCGCGCGAGACCCGGCGTTGCAGATCGGGGGCAAGGTCGGCCAGCGGCGTCAGCCCGGGCGGCTGGTTCGGCAGGATCAGCAGCCGGTCGATCTGGCCGGGCCGGGCCAGCAGCCGTTCGGCAACCCCGATGTCGGTCATCACCATGCCGGGCGGGACGCTGTCACTGACCTGCACCTTGGGCAGGCCCGGCACATCGGTCAGGATCGCGGCAAGGTCCGGCGGGGCGATGAGCATGCCGCCCTGCGCCAGCATCCGCCCCAGCATCGCGGCATCGCGCTTCATCGCGGCGGTAAAGGCGGGCAGGGGCGGATGGGTCACGGGATCGAGGCCCAGCACCGTGACCCGCAGATCCCCCAGTCGCGCGCGCCCCTCCAGCACCGGCGACAGCTGCCATCCGGCGCGGCGCAGCGCCACGTAACGCGGCAGCGGGATCGGCCCGCCGGGGGCCTCCAGCACATCCAGCGCGCCGCTGCCGATCTGGGCGGTCGCGCGGGCATAGCTGGCGCGCGCCTCGGCATTGATCGCCTGCACCGCCGACCACAGGGCCGTGGCCAGTGCCAACCCGGCCAGCAGCGTCGCCAATTGCAGCGGATGCCGCCGCCAATGCGAGGCCAACGCCTGCAGCGCCGCCCCGATCATGCGATGCACCCGCCGCTCAGATGCGCGCGGGCATCCAGCCGCGCGGCGATGCGGTCGGAATGGGTGACGAGAAACAGCGCCGTGCCGCTGGCGCGCACCAGATCCAGCATCAGCTCCATCACCGCGGTGCTGGCGGTCTCGTCGAGGTTGCCGGTGGGCTCATCCGCCAGCAGCAGGGCCGGGCGCGCCGCCAGCGCCCGGCCGATGGCCACCCGCTGTTGCTGGCCGCCGGAAAGCTGTTCGGGATAGCGCGCGACCAGTTCCGCCAGCCCGAGCCGTTCGGTCAACTCCTCGATCCAGACGGGATCCTGGCGCCCCGCCAGCCGGGCATGAAACCCCAGGTTCTGCCCGACGGTCAGTGAGGGGATCAGGTTGAACTGCTGGAACACCAGCGCCACCCGGTCGCGCCGCAACGCCGCGCGCCCCGTGTCGTCGAGGCCCGACAGCGCGGTGCCCGCGAGCCGGATCTCGCCCGCGTCGAAACTGTCCAGCGCCCCGGCCAGGTGCAACAGCGTGCTCTTGCCGCTGCCGCTTTCCCCGGTCAGCGCCAGCGTCTGGCCCGCGTCCAGCGTCAGCGATACCCCCTGCAACACCGGGCGCGCGCCGGGATAGGTCTTTTTCACGTCCTCGATGGTCAGCAGCATCGGCGGCCTCGTCTTGCGCGGGTGCGCCATCAATTGGGCTTCGCGGGCGCGCTGTCCACCCCCTTGGGCGGAATGCCGCGTGCTGCCCGACGCGCGGATTGACGTGTGGCATGCAACCGGGTGATCTGGTCGGCATGATGCGTCATCGCTTGCCCCTTGCCGCCGTGCTCGGACTGCTCCTGATCGCACCGGCCCGCGCCGATGCGCCGGAGGATACCTGCCGCGCCCGGGCCGAGCGTCTCAGCGGGTTCAGTCCGGGCGGCCTGACGGCCGAGGTGGGCAATGTCACGGTTCGGTTGGGCGGATCGGTCGCGCTGGGGGTGTCGCGCAGCAGCGGCCCGGCCGCGCCCGCCGCACCGCCCTTTGCCGGGGCCGCCGCCCGGGAACGCCTCAAAGCCGAGCGCAATGAAAAACGGGCAGCGCTTTACCAGCAATACTTCGACCAATGCATGAGCGCAGCGCAGGATTAAGCACAACTTGAACTCTGCCATTTTAATGCATTGAAACAATTACCTGAACGGTACACCTCAAAGCAAGGGCGAGAAGAGACGCGCCACCGGCGCGCCATAGCGGATCAGCGGCGATTGCTGCGCGATTCCCTCCTTCATCTCATAGGCGTTGCCGAAATCCGCGCGCAGCATGGCATCGACGCGCCCGGCGAAACCGGCATCGAAGAACAGCGCCATCGCCTCGAAATTCAGCCGGAACGACCGGTTGTCGAGGTTCGTGGTGCCCACCGCCGCCAGGGTGTCGTCCACCACGAACGCCTTCTGGTGCATGAACCCGCCGGTATAGCGGAACACCCGCACGCCAGCCTCGGTCATCGCGTCGAAATAGGCCCAGGCCGCCAGCCAGGGCATCCAGTGATCGGTCCTGTCCGGCACCAGCAGGCGCACATCGACCCCGCGCAGCGCGGCGTGGCGCAGCGCGGTGATGATATCCATGTCCGGCACGAAATAGGGCGAGGCGATCCAGACCCGCTGCCGCGCCGCGGCGATGGCGGAAAAGAACATCAGGCTTCCGGTCTCGGTCTCGTCGCCCGGGCCGGTGGCGACGATCAGCGCCGTGGCATCCGCCGGATCGCGCGGCGCGGTCCAGTTGAGATCCGCCAGCGGCGCAGCGCCGGTGATCCAGTGCCAGTCCTCGAGAAAGATCAGCTGCAACTGCGACACCACCGGCCCGCGCAGCCGCAGATGGGTGTCGCGCCAGCGCCCATAGGCCTTGCTGCGCCCGAGGTATTCGTCGCCCACGTTCAGCCCGCCGGTAAAGCCGGTTTCGCCATCCACGATCAGGCTCTTGCGGTGGTTGCGGTAATTGACCTGGAACCGGAAGGCGGGCGCGCGCGCCCGCTTGCGTCGCGCGACCTCGACTCCGGCGGCGCGCAGCCGGGCGAAATAGCGCCCGGGCAGGCCGAAACTTCCCAGCGCGTCGGTCATCACCCGCACCCGCACTCCGCGCGCCGCCGCCGCGATCAGCCGGTCCTGAAAGGCGCGCCCGAGGCGATCGTTGCGGATGATGTAGAACTGCACCAGCACATAGTCTTGCGCCGCGTCGATGGCGGCGAACATGGTGTCAAAGGCCGCCGCGCCGTCGATCAGCAACTCGGCCCCGTTGCCCCGGACTGCCGGCATGTTGGCGCAATGCTCGAACGGGGCAAGGTTGACCCGCGTCCGGGCGGGGTCCGGCGCGTTGCTGGCCGCAAAATCCCGGATTGCCTCGACCGCCTGCCGCGCCTCGCGCCGCGAGACCAGATAGCCGTGCAGCCGGTGATGCCCGAGAAACAAGTAGGCTGGCACCGCGACAAAGGGCAGGGCGAGCAGGAACACCACCCAGCCGACCGCCCCCTGCGGCGTCCGCGCGGTGGCGGCGGCGCGAAAGGCAAAAAGGACCGAGGCGGCATAAAGCGCCGCGATCCCGAGACTGCCGAGAACAACCCACATCAGGCCGGCGCCCGCCTGTCGGGCCGTGCCGCCGGGCGGCTGTGCCGATCATCCCGCATGCGGGGCCGGGATCAGGATTTTCGCAGCCGGTCGAAGGCCGTCTTGATCCGCATCCCCAGGTCCTTGGCGGCCTCGCCCACCTCTTCCGCGGATTTGTCGAGCTGGGTCTTGTGGACGAATTTGTCCCAATCCTTGACCAGATCCTCCCATTCCTCCTCGGCCTCCTTGCTGGCCAGGTGCATCTGCAGCTTCAACTCGTCCCGGGTCTGTTTCAGCTTGGCGGTGAAATCGTCGAAATCGCTCATTCCTGGTCTCCTTGGTCCGTGCCGGGGCCCCCGGCGCATCGGTCTGCGAAAGGGTGCCGCCGATACCGGTCAAAAGCAATCGCGCAGATTGGCACGCACTGGAACGGGGCACCGGCCAAGGTTAGGATGGCGCCATGACACGCGAGAGACAAAACCCCCTGGCGCTCGGCCTGCGCGCGTTCCTCCGCGCGCTGGGGCGGTTCGGCGACAAGGGCGGCTGGGTGATGAGCAGCCATGTGGCGATGTCGCTGATGATGGCGCTGTTTCCCTTCGTCCTCTTTGTGGTAGCGCTGGCCGGGTTCCTGTCGCGCGACGTGCCGGTGGACGACCTGTTCACGCTGCTGCTGGGGTCCTGGCCGCACCAGGTCGCCGCCCCGATCGAGCGCGAGCTGCGCGCGGTGCTGGCGGCCTCCGATTCGCGGCTGATGACGCTGGGCGGGGTGCTGGCGCTCTATTTCGCGTCCAACGGGGTGGATGCGGTCCGGGTGGCGATGGCGCGGGCCTATCACGACACCGATCCGCGCCCCTATTGGCAACGGCGGCTGCTGTGCCTGGGGCTGGTCATCGCGGGCGCAGTACTGGCGCTGGCCGGGATCGCGGTCGACGTGGTCTGGCCGATTTATTCGAACATGCTGCGCGACGCGGTGCCGGGCGAGGTGACATCCTGGTTCACCGGTGTCGGGGTGAGCTGGATCTTCGTCGCCGCGGCGCCGGTCCTGGGGGTAGTTGCGGTTCATGTGCTGTTGCCCGGGCGGCGCCACGGGCTGGGCCAGATCCTGCCGGGGATCGTGCTGACGCTGGCGCTCGGGGCGCTGGCGGGCTGGGGATTCTCGGTCTATATTGCGCGTTTTGCCGCCTATTCGGCCACCTACGCGGGCCTTGCCGGGGCGATGTCGGCGCTGATCTTTCTTTACCTCAATGCCGCGATCCTGATCCTGGGGGCCGAATTCAACGGCGCGCTGATCGACGCCAGGCAAAAGGGCGCGCCGGTCGCCCGGTGAATTCCCGGACAATGTCTGGTTCCGGCCCCATTGGCGGCCCGATTGCGGGGCAGGTTGGCCCGGTGATTGCACCGGAGCACGCCATGACCGCCGAAGACACCACCAGCCGCCACACCCGCCTGTTCGCGCTGATCCATCAGCAGGCGCGCGCCGAATATACCGCGCTGCGCCTGGAGCGGCGGACGAAACGGCCGCTGGCAGACCCCCATCAATTCATGGTGATTGCCGCGCGCTCCTGGACCGCGCCACCGCAGGTGACACGGCACAACTGATCAGCTGCGAAAGCCGGTGGCGACCACGAATTTTTCGGAACTGTCCGAACGGGACGCCGGCGGTTTCACATTCGCCACCTTGGCGAATTTCTGCTTCAACAACTTCTGCAGATCGCCCTCGGCGCCGCCGGCAAGCACCTTGGCGACAAAGGTGCCACCCTCTTCCAGCACGTCAAAGGCGAAATAGGCCGCCGCCTCGCACAGCGCGATGATGCGCAGGTGGTCGGTCTGCTTGTGACCGGAACTGGAGGCCGCCATGTCCGACATCACCACGTCGGCCTTGCCGCCGAGCCATTCCTTGACCTGCTCGTCGGCGTCATCGGCCATGAAATCGAGCTGGTGGATCTCGGCCCCCGCAATCGGTTCGACCTCCTGCAGGTCGATGCCGACGATCCGGCCCACCGCCTTGCCCGATTTCTCGCCCAGGGCATTGATGCGCGGCACCGCGACCTGGATCCAGCCGCCGGGGGCGCAGCCCAGATCGACCACCCGCGCGCCGGGCACGAGAAAGCGGTACTTTTCATCAAGCTCCAGGATCTTGAAGGCGGCACGCCCACGAAAGCCCTCGGCCTGGGCGCGCTTGACGTAGGGATCGTTGAGCTGCCGTTGCAGCCAACGGGTCGAGGACAGCGTGCGCCCGCGTGCCGTCTTCACCTTGACCGTCAGGTCCCGCTGTCCGCGTCCCGATGTGTTTCGCCCGGTGGGTTTCTTGGCCATGATCCTGTTCCTCGCAATCGGAGTCCGATACCGGGTCTCGCCGGGCCGGGCAAGGGCGGCTAGGGGGCATCCTCGCCCCAGGGCGGCGGGACCGGGGCGCCGTTGACGCGGGCCTCTCCGGCCTCATTGTCCAGAACGACCGGATTTTCGTACAGTTCCAGCGTCGGGCGCACGCCGAAGCGGCCCTCCATCCAGTCGGCCCAGCCGGCGTTGAACCAGGCCTCGGCGTCGGCCCGGCTGGCGAATTCGTAGATGCCGCCGCCGCCCGCCTCGCCGTTCAGGTAATACTTGCGCCGCAACCCCTTGACCTCGTGGAAGATCCTGGTCGATTCCAGCGATTGGCGGATGACCTCGGCGCCGGGCCGTTTCGGGCCGGGCAGCGGGATCTTGACGATGGCGATGATCATGACGGCTCCCCCTGATCGAACGGTTTCGGCCCGGTTTCGTACACTGCGCCGCCCGCCCGGGTCAGAACGGGCCATCCTCCAGCACGCCATCGGCGCTCATCTGGGCGTAGAGCAACCCCTCGCGCAATCCCCGGTCCGCCACCGACAGCCGGTCGGTCGGCCAGCAGCGCAACAACGCCTGGAGAATCGCGGCACCCGACATGATCAGCGCCTGCCGGTCCTCACCGATGCGCGGATCGCGACGGCGGCCGACGGGCCCGAGATCGAGATAGCCACGGATCACCTTGTCGATCTGATCGCTGGTCATGCGCAACCCGTCCACCTTGGTCCGGTCATAGCGTTTCAGCCCCAGATGGCTGGCCGCGACCGTGGTCACGGTGCCCGAGGTGCCAACGATCTGGAACCCCTGGCGCGCCTGTTCGTCCTGATAGGGGGCGAATTCAGCGAGGTTTTCCTCAAAAAACCAGCTCATCAGGGCAAAGCGCGCGGAATCGTCCTCGACGTCATAGAACTGGTCGCGCAGCGTCGCCACGCCCAGCGGCACCGAGATCCAGTCCACCACCTTGGCGGCGGGAAACGGGCTCTCGGGCGGATGGAACCCGGCGTGCAGCCGCATGATCGCGCGCGGCCGGTCGCGGCGCGGCACCGAGGAAATGTCGATCCAAACCAGCTCGGTCGAGCCGCCGCCGATATCGACCACCAGCAACTGGTCGGTCTTGGTCGAGACCAGCGGCGCGCAGGAAATCACCGCCAGCCGCGCCTCCTCCTCGGGCTGGATGATTTCCAGCGTCAGCCCGGTCTCGCGCTTGACCTGGCGGATGAATTCGCGCGCATTGGCGGCGCGGCGGCAGGCCTCGGTCGCGACCAGCCGCATGTGACGAACCTTGTTGCGCTTGAGCTTCTGCTGGCAGATCCGCAGCGCCTGGATTGTGCGCCCCATCGAGGCGCGCGACAACCGCCCGGTCCGCTCCAGCCCGGAGCCGAGTTGCACGGATTTCGAGAAGCTGTCCACCACATGGAACCCGCTGCCCTTTGGCTGGGCAATGAGCATGCGGCAACTGTTGGTACCCAGATCCAGCGCCGCATAAAGCGCATCTGGATCGGGCCGGGACGGCGCAGGGCTTTCGACCGGTATCGGGAACGCGCCCGCACCTTTGGGACGCTTGGGCGCCATGACAACACGCCCTCCGAGTTCGAGTTATGTTCAAGCTATGTCTTTGCCGTGCGCCGCGCAAGGGATCATCCCGCTCATATTGAAGATGAGAAGAATGGGGGGCCTGCGGACTGGCCAGCGCCGGCCCGATTGCCTAGGCATTGGTCGCGTAAGGCGTCGTTTTCGTCGAAAACCGGCGACGGCGCGCGGCACTCCTGCCGTAGAGAGAGCGAAGAGAAGACGGGGAATCAGAACCATGCCGGACGTCACTGTTGTTTACTGGCGCGACATCCCGGCCCAGGTCATCGTGGGCAAGGGGCGCCGCGGCGCCAAGCGCCCGCTGGCCGAGCGGTTCGAACAGGCCATCGACCGTGCCGCCATGAAGACCGGCGCGGCGGGAACCGACGCCTACCTTGCCGAATGGCGCAAGGCGGCCCCCTATACCGTCGAGGGCGACCCGGCCGAGGTGGCCGAGGCCGAGGCGGCGCGTCTCGAAACGGAATACGATCAGGACCGCATCAAGGCCCTGATCACCAACGACGGCTGGGCATGAGCCCTGCTTCACTCTGGGAGGCCGCAATGGCATTGTTGAACTTCAAAAGACGCGACGCGACCGCCCCGGCGCCGGTGAACCGCCAGGTCGAGGCGCTGCTGGAGAATTACTCGATCGAGGTGATGCCGCGCACCGCCGAGAAGGTCGATGATTTCCGCGACCTGCTGCCCGAGGGCACCCGCGTCTATATCGCCCATATCGACGGCACGGCCGTAGAGGACATGGTGCGCACTGCCGCCCGGCTGGCGCGCGACGGGTTCGCGGTGATGCCGCATTTCCCGGCCCGGATCATCAAGGACAAGGTGACGCTGGAGAACTGGATCGCCATGTATCAGGGCGAGGCCGGAGTCGATCAGGCGCTGTTGCTGGCCGGCGGAGTCTCGTCGCCACAGGGCGATTTCGAAAACTCCATGCAACTGATGGAAACCGGCCTCTTTGACAAGGCGGGCTTCAAGCGGCTGCATGTCGCCGGCCATCCGGAGGGCAACCGCGATATCGACCCCGATGGCGGTGACAGGAATGTCCTGGAAGCGCTTCAATGGAAACAGAAATTCAGCGAGCGCAGCGATGCGCAGATGGCGCTGGCCACCCAGTTCGCGTTCGACGCCAAGCCGATCATCGCCTGGGCCGACTGGCTCAAGGCGGCGGGCATCGACCTGCCGATCCATATCGGGATCGCCGGACCAGCCAAGCTGCAGACGCTGATCAAGTTCGCGATCGCCTGCGGTGTCGGCCCGTCGCTCAAGGTGCTGCAGAAACGGGCGATGGATGTGACCAAGTTGCTGCTGCCCTATGAACCCACCGAGGTTCTGGCGGAACTGGCCGCCCACAAGGCTGCCAATCCGGATTTCAACATCACCAACGTGCATTTCTTCCCGCTTGGCGGTATCAAGGGCAACGCCACCTGGGCAAAAGACCATGGCGGCGCCTCCGCCGTTCCCGCAAACCAGATCTGAAAGGCCGTTTCATGACGCGCACCGTAGTCGAAAGCAAAACCAAGACCGCCGTCATCGGCTTTGACGAGCCCTTTTGCGTCATCGGTGAACGCATCAACCCCACCGGCCGCAAGAAGCTGGCGGCGGAGCTGGAGGCGGGCGATTTCTCGACCGTGGAGCGGGACGCGGTGGCGCAGGTCGCCGCCGGGGCCAACATCCTCGATATCAACGCCGGGGTGGTCTACAACTCCAACCCCAACCCGAACGAGACCGAGCCGCCGCTGATGACCAAGATCGTCCAGATGGTGCAGGCGCTGGTCGACATTCCGCTGTGCATCGACAGCTCTGTTCCAGGCGCGCTCGAGGCCGGGCTGGCGACCGCCGAGGGCCGACCGCTGCTCAACTCCGTCACCGGCGAAGAGGAGCGGATGGAGCTGGTCCTGCCGCTGGTCAAGAAATACAACGTGCCGGTGGTGGCGATCTCCAACGACGACACCGGGATCTCCGAAGATCCCGACGTGCGTTTCGCGGTGGCCAAGAAGATCGTCGAGCGTGCTGCCGATTTCGGCATTCCGGCGCATGACATCGTGGTCGATCCGCTGGTGATGCCGATCGGCGCCATGGCGACTGCCGGTCAGCAAGTCTTTGCGCTGGTTCGGCGGCTGCGCGAGGAACTGGGCGTGAACACCACCTGCGGCGCCTCCAACGTCTCCTTCGGGCTGCCCAACCGGCACGGGATCAACAACGCGTTCCTGCCGATGGCGATGGGCGCGGGGATGACCAGCGCGATCATGAACCCCTGCGCGCTGCCAGTGGCGGCGAGCAAGATCGCCGAAAAGCGCGCCGAGGTGGAGGCCGCAGGGATCGTTCTGCCAGAGGGGATGGACGACGAGGCATTTTGCCAGCTCTTCGGTCTGGGCAGCACCCTGTTCCGCCCCGGCTCGGAAATGACGGCCATTCGCGCCGCCAACCTGCTGACCAACAACGACCCGCACGGCGGCGCGTGGATCCGGTTCAACAAGCCGCCCGCCGCACCGGGCGAAGAGGCCGCGGGTGGCCGCCGCGGACGCGCTGGGGGACGCCGCCGCCGCGCCTGAGGCGGCGCCGGATCGGGAAAGCCGGGCCTCGCGTCCGGCTTTTTATGCAAAACTTTAAAAGTACGTTTTTGTAATTTTAGATCAACATCTTGCATATATATTTTCATGTTTTGAACGAGATGCCGGGCCTTGACCAAGTCCGATAGATCTCACCGTTGATCCGCTCCCTGACGATAATGCTTGACCGCAAGGGGGGCTTTCGGGTGGGCTGTCGGTCATGGACATCCAGCCCAACCCCCTTCGCGGCGATGCCGATGCCATGGCCGAGCTTGGCGACTTTCCGCTGCCCAGCACCGATGCCGACCGGCCGCGCGCCCTGGTGCAGAGGTGCCCGCGCCATGCGGTGACGCCCCTGGTCCGATCCGACGCGCTGGCGCAACGCCTGGGCCTTGGGTCGCTCTGGCTCAAGGATGAACGAAACCGCATGGGGCTGGGCAGTTTCAAGGCGCTCGGGGCGGCCTATGTGATCGCCTGCGATGCCGCCGAGGGGGATGTCTCCGGCGTCACCTATGTCACCGCCAGCGCCGGCAATCACGGGCTGTCGGTCGCCGCCGGGGCCCGGGCCTTTGGCGCACGCGCGGTGGTCTACATCGCCGAGACCGTGCCCGAGAGCTTTGCCGAAAGACTGCGCGCCGAGGGGGCCGAAGTGGTCCGCGAGGGCACCAGTTACGAGGCCAGCATGGAGGCCGCCGCTGCGGCGGCCCGGACCAAGGGCTGGCAATTGCTGTCGGACAGCTCATGGCCCGGCTACATGGCGCGGCCGCACCGGTTGATGGAGGGATACCTCGTGCTGATTGACGAGGTCATCCGCGAGATGCCGCAGGTGCCCAGCCATGTGTTCCTGCAGGCCGGGGTCGGCGGGCTGGCCGGGGCGGCGGCGGCACTGATGCGGGCACGTTGGGGCGATGCGCCACTGATCGCTGTGGTGGAGCCAGAGGCCGCCCCGGCGCTCGCGGCCTCGATCGCCGCAGCTCGCCCGGTGGTGACCGAGGGGCCAGTCTCGGACATGGGGCGGCTCGATTGCAAGGAACCTTCTTGGATCGCGCTGCGCGGGCTGGCGCGGGATGCCGATGTCTTCCTGACCATCAGCGAGGGCGAGGGGCATCGCGGGGCCGAGATCGCCGCGGATGCAGGGTTTGCGACCACGCCTTCGGGCGCGGCCGGCCTGTCCGGGCTGATTGCGGCGACCGATGCGGGAGCGCTGGGGCTGGGCAAGACCACCCGCGCCTTGGTCATTCTCAGCGAGGGGCCGGAGGGATGAGCGCGCCGCCGCGCGGATTTCCGGCCTCGGAATACCGCGCAAGGGTCGCGCGCGCGCAGAGCCGGATGGCAGACCGGGGGCTGGCCGCGCTGCTGCTGACGACCGAGGCCGATCTGCGCTATTTCAGCGGGTTTCTGACCCGGTTCTGGGAAAGCCCGACGCGGCCCTGGTTCCTGATCGTGCCCCGGGAGGGCGATCCGGTGGCGGTGATCCCGGCGATCGGCGCCGCCCTGATGGCGCGGACCTGGATCACCGATATCCGGACCTGGCCGGCGCCGTGCCCCGCCGACGACGGCGTGAGCCTGCTGGCCGAAACCCTGACCGAGGTGGCCGGGCACGGTGGGCATGTCGGGCTGCCGATGGGGCTGGAAAGCCAGTTGCGTATGCCGCTGGCCGATTGGCGGCGGCTGCGCGCGCGCGCCGGGGTGGGGTTTACCGACGACGGCGGCATCCTGCGCGGTCT
>Ga0070729_10005349_pt1 | contig 13308 bp, 12 predicted proteins | sample tdDd472_FD_66725 | JGI IMG/M metagenome (GOLD analysis project Ga0070729, IMG submission 66725) | Marine sediment microbial communities from the Atlantic coast under amendment with organic carbon and nitrate - tdDd47.2 | ecosystem: Environmental > Aquatic > Marine > Coastal > Sediment | place...
CATAGCCAGGAGCAGCCGGAACTGCAAATGCTATTGATGTAGCGATGAAAATCAAAACAACTTGTGAAAGGGAAAAAGATATACCCAGACACATTCCTAATAACCAGTACTGCGCAATAGTAATGAGCCAGATAATCAAAGACTGGATTGTAATTAATCTAATGTGTGGAGTTTTAAAAAGTGTGGTTAATCCCTCTACAAGATTAACAAGGTTATGAAATAACTTTTTATCATTAAACTTTTCATTAAATTTTTGCCATAGGGTTGTTACAAAGTTCTTTTGAGTATTAATCACAAGGATAACAATAGTAAATATTACTAGTATTGCAATTCCTGCAATTCCTGCTTTTCTTATACCTTCTGGAAAATCAGGAAACAGTATTACTCCCAGACCTATAAAAAATGCAAAAACTAATGTGTCTAGTAAACGTTCATTTACTATGGTTCCAAAGGCAGCAGTTGAAGGGATGTTTTCATTTTTACCAAGAGTGTAGGCTCGGAGAACTTCACCCATTTTTAATGGAAAAACATTGTTGCCGAAATAGCCAATCATCTCCATTTTGAATAATTGCCAAACTGTAATTTTTTTGATTGGCATTACCAAATACTTCCAACGCCATGCACGTAAGTAGACTGTAAATAACACTACAAACATTGAGGCAAAAAAGTACCAGAGATTGACAGATAAAAAAGCATCAGCAAATTCACGAAAATCAAAATCTCGAAATCCCAACCATATACCCAAGGCACTGATGATGATAGAGAATATTGTTTTGTAATTTAAAAATCGATTGGTCTTCAAACTTGTATGTAATCTCATGGGCGTAAATCTATAAAATCTTCTTCGTGAATATTTTTAACTTCAAATAATACTTTTTCATCGATCTTGTGGCTATAATATTCCAGGAATTCAATCACGATACTTGTTTCCTGAAAATCTACATATTCCACTGCTCTGATCTCTTTTTCAGCAGGATCAATTGTTACTATCATATTTTTAAAAAAACTGTTGTCATCAATGGATTTCAGGTCAATTTTCATCAGGTTTGTATCTGCTACTTCTTCGATTTGTTGAACCTGATATTCTGACATATTGCCATTGAGAACATTGTATATTAATCGCAAACTGGAACTGGGATCAAATTCTTCCACTACAATTTGAAAATTTACTTTGTCAATACTCCACAACCAGGCACCATCAAATAGAATCTGTGAACTTGGATAATTTACACGGAAAATATCTTTTGTATGAAGATAAAATTGTCCAATGTCTTCCTGAACCACTTCACTGCGAGCAAAATTCTGGATGATTTTGTATTCCATCTGAAAGGGAATCTGTTCGAGGTAATTGGCTGAAATTGTATCTAGAATTGATCCATCTTCAGCAAACCCTGTTGAGATTGTAAATGTTAGTAAAAGTAATGTATAAATAATTTTTTTCATTTTGATCCAATCTTTTTTCAATAAAAAGAACCTAACGAAGGTTCTGGAATATATTTGTGTGATTCATCACTTATGTTGATTTGTCTTTAACCTTTTATTAACCAATAGGTTTCACTTCGAAGATCATGCTTCGACAGGCTCAGTATGACAAGGTAGAAACCTTCTAATTGGTCATATGACCTTATTCACATCACCGTACATTAGGTCGAGGTAGTCTTCATCAACCAAAACATCACGAGCTTTGCTACCAGTGTGTGGACCAACGATTCCATCTCGTTCCAATTGATCGATCAATCTGCCGGCTCTAGCATAGCCGATACGTAACCGTCGTTGAAGCAGGCTTACAGAACCTTGCATATGGTTAACAACAATACGCACAGCATCATCGTAAAGAGAATCTTTTTCATCACTATCAAAGTAATCATCACGTTCAGATGGTTCATCTTCGATTACTTTAGGAAGTTTTGCACTTTCACATTTGGGTTGTGCCTGAATATGAGCCAGAATATCATCAAGTTCGTCGTTTGTAATATAAGCACTATGTAATCTCATAGGTTCAGGATGTTGTGGTGTAGTAAGGAGCATGTCTCCGCGTCCCAATAATTTTTCTGCACCATTTTGATCCAAAATTGTACGAGAATCAATTTTTGATGTTACCTGGAAGGCCATTCTTGCTGGAAAATTTGCTTTGATAACACCGGTTATCACATCAACTGATGGACGTTGTGTCGCTACAATCAGATGAATTCCAATGGCGCGGGCTTTTTGTGCCAGACGAGCAATTGGCTCTTCAACTTCTTTCGCTGATGTCATCATCAGATCAGCCAATTCATCGATAACAACTACAATATAGGGCAGTTTTTCATCATTAATTCTACCTAGCATAATTTTTTCATTGTATTCTTCAATATTTCTTACTGAAGCATTGGCTAGTATTTCGTAGCGTAGATCCATTTCAATACAAACAGATTTTAAAAGGATAACAGCACTATCGGCTTCTGTAACAATATATTCATCAAGGTTTCCACAGGTAATCAGGTGATAGCCAATCAGTTTTTTGTAGGCAGCCAATTCCAGTTTTTTTGGATCGATCATGACGAATTTTACTTCATCAGGTTTTGCTTTGTAAAGGATTGAAGCGATCATCATATTCACCGCCACTGATTTACCGGAGCCTGTTGCTCCCGCTACCAGCAAGTGAGGCATTTTTCGCAGGTCAGCAGTATAAACTTCTCCTGTACTGGTTTTTCCCAATGCAAGAGACATTACATTATCGGAATTTTTAAATTTTGGTGATTCCAATATGGATTTAATATAGATGGTTTCCATCTTATCATTTGGAATTTCTATACCCACTACAGAAGTGCCTGGAATCGGAGCGACAATCCTTACACGAATTGCTTCTAAAACTCTGGCCAAATCATCAGCCAATCGGGTGATTTTTCCGACACGAATTCCTGCTGCTGGTTCCACTTTGAAAGTTGTGATCAATGGGCCTGGAGCGACGGCTACAACTTCCCCTTGTACTTTGAAAGTATCCAGTTCCCGCTCAAGAATATTGGATTTTTTATCCAATTCTTCTTTGGAAACTAAAGGGACTTTTGATGTATTTTCATCTAAAAATTTTGTTGGTGGTGTTGTGTATTTACCACGAGGTTTTTTCGGTGTTTTTCGGCTGAATGCGGGTTCTGAAACAGATTCATTCTCAGGCATTTGCTGGGGTTGCGGTTCAGGTTTAGGTTTTTGAACTGGTTTAAGTTTTTTCCGTTTTGGTTTGCTGATTTCAACAGTTGGAGTATTTGAATAAACAGGTTTTTTTCTTTTGAAAGTTGGAAGTTTGAAATCCAACTTGAAAATCTTGTTTATCAATTCCAAATACCCAATTGTAAGGAAAAGTCTGATAATTACTAAAAGTAATCCAATAACAATCAGAATTGTCCCTGTTAGTCCAGTGAAATCGTACATGGCTTTTGCCATTATTCCTGCTGCTAGTCCGGAATTGCGGAAATCATGGTTGAACATTTGTGGATTCATCACGGTTGGTAATGCAATCAGCATAGAAATAAGAAAAGCAGAAAGAATGGATGCGATAGTTCCTGGTAGGATTTTTTTCAGGTTTTTACCAAGAAAAATCCAAATACCCCAGAGCATTATCAAAATAGGGAAGATGTAAGCACTGATCCCGATGAAAGTCTTGATCATGAAATGCGAGACATAAATCCCGATGATTCCCATCCAATTGTCGAGCACAACATTGTTGGAAATTGTTGGCTCTTCTGCCGGATTGTAAGATACCAGGCATAGAAAAACCAACAATCCCATGATTGTGGATAATATTCCGACAATTTCTTTCTGCTTCAGCGACATGTTACACCAATGGTGGTTTAACGATTTCCGCTTGTAGATTTTTTCTACGAGTTTGAATCAGGATTTTTGTACCGGATTTTCTGTAGGGAAATGCTACATAGCCAAGGCCGATTCCAATTCCCAGTGATGGTGAATGGGTTCCACTGGCTACAAATCCGATTTCCTGTTCTTTTTCGTTCAATATTTTGTAATGATGACGTGGGATTCCTTTGTCGATCATTTTGAATGCGATGTGTTTGCGTTTCAATCCTTCTTCTTTCACTTTTACAAGTGCATCTTTGCCGATGAAAGATTCTTTGTCCATTTTTACAACCCAACCAAGGCTTGCTTCCAATGGATTTGTGTCTTGATCAATGTCATTGCCATAAAGTGACATTTTCTTTTCTATACGCAATGTATCACGGGCACCGAGTCCGATTGGCAAAATACTAAATTCTTCTCCGGCTTTCATCACTGCATCCCAGACCACAGGAGCATCTTCTGCTTTTAAGTAAAGTTCGAAGCCCTTTTCCCCAGTATATCCGGTAGCCGAAATGATCATTTTTTTACCTGCCAGTTCTTCTTCTACAAAAGAGAACATTTTCATTTCATTGAGATTTACTTTTGTCAGTTTCTGTAAAGTCGCAATGGAATCAGGACCCTGGACTGCCAACAATCCGGTTTCATCTGATTCATTGGTAAGTGTTACACCTTCCAGTAAATGGTCAGATGCCCAGTTGAAATCTTTTTCCATGTTTGATGCATTGACAACCATGTAAAAATGGTCATCAGCAATTTTGTAAATAATGAGATCGTCCACAATTCCACCTTCAGGATATAGCATCATAGAATAATGGGCTTTTCCCGGAGTCAATGTTGTGACATCATTTACAGTCAATTCATTAAGAAATTTTTCTGCTTTTGCACCTTTGACACGAAATTCTCCCATGTGTGAAACGTCAAACATTCCCACACTTTCGCGTACTTTGAGGTGCTCTTCCATGATTCCTGAATACTGGATTGGCATAAAATATCCTGCAAAAGGAACCATCTTCGCATTCAGGTTTACATGTGCATCATACAGAGTTGTTTTTTTTGTATCAGCCATTTCTCTCTCCTTATTAAATCATGTTTAAGGCTGTTTTGATGTATTGTTCCAAAGTGGCAGCATTTCCAAGATTTGCCACAGCTTTGGTGACAGATTTCTCTGCTGTAATTTTGTTGTATCCCAGTGAAACCAAAGCACGAATCGCTTCATCCACAACTTGTGTTTTTGTTGAAATTAATGCTGTAGGTGCCATTGCATCTCCGGTATTCAATTTTGGTAATTTTTCTGCCAATTCCACGATAATTCGCTGGGCAGTTTTTTTACCAATTCCAGGTATAAGTGTCAGGGCTTTGACATCCTCATTTATGATGCGTTGTTTGAATTCATTGACACTAGCACCAGACAAAATGGAAATGCCGGTACGGGCACCAATTCCCGAAACATCGATGAGCAAGCGAAATAAATCTCTCTCAGGATCACTTGCAAAACCATAGAGGCTCTGATCATCTTCACGGACTTTAAAATGCGTGAGCAATTTTACTGAGTCGCCGGGTTGTCCGATGTTTTCATAGGTTGACAGGGGAATGAAAATTTTGTAGCCAATTCCCTGAACATCTACAATTGCAGTAGTAGGTTCCTTGGTTATGATTTTTCCACTGATATATTCGTACATATTATAATCCTGTCAACTTAAAGTGATTGTAATGACAAATTGCTGCTGCCAGGGCATCACTGCTGTCAAGGGAAAGCATGTTTGGTGAAATTTTCAATAGGTTTGCTACCATAAATTTCACCTGGTCTTTGGAAGCCGAACCATTTCCGGTCAAGGAAGATTTGATCTTCTTGGGTGGGTATTCTCCGATTTCCAAATGATGTTTGGCAGCTGCCAAAATCACCATTCCTCGTGCATGTCCCAATTTCAAAGCGATGCTGACATTCTGAGCATAAATCGACTGCTCAATAGCAACTGCATCAGGTTTATATTTTGAAATAACTTTTTCGATTTCGTCGTAAATTGTCACCAGTCTGTCGGGAAATTTCATATCAGGAGTTGTATCAATTGTGCCTGAATCTACATAACGGATATCCTTGCCAATTTTTTCAATGATCCCACACCCGGTATGTTTCAATCCGGGATCAACTCCCAGAATGATTTGTCCTGACAAATTATTCTTCCAATTGCTCGATTATTTCTTCAGGAATATCAAAATTTGCAAAGACTTCAGAAACATCGTCATTGTCTTCCAAGAAATCGATCAATTTAAGAAGTTTTTTTGCTACATCTACAGAATCAATTTTAATTTCATTTTTTGGAAGTTTGTCAATGACAGATTCCTGAACTTCGATATTCTGTTTTTCCAGTTCATTACGTACTGTCATCAAATCAGAAGGTTCAGTGTAAATTACATGAACTTCGTCTTCGGTTACAACATCTTCAGCTCCGGCTTCGGTTGCAGCCATGAAAATGTCATCTTCAGAAATGTTTTCCGATGAAACTACGATTTTACCTTTTGTTTCAAACATCCATGCAACAGATCCTGTTGTTCCCAGGTTTCCACCATACTTGTCAAGTAAATGACGTACTTCAGCAACAGTACGTTTTTTATTATCAGTTGTAGCATTTATTAGAATCGCAACGCCACCAGGTCCATAACCTTCGTAGCAATATTCTTCGTAGTTTACACCTTCCAGTTCGCCAGTTCCTTTTTGAATTGCTCTTTCGATATTCTTTTTTGGCATATTGGCATCTTTGGCACCCTGAACTGCTGTTTTTAGTCTTGGATTTGCTTCTTCATCGCCACCACCCATTTTGGCTGCGATTTGGATTTCTTTGATCAATTTTGTAAAAATTTTTCCTCTGGCTGCATCTTTTGCACCTTTTTTTCTTTTAATGGTACTCCATTTGGAATGTCCAGACATATTAAAATCCTTTCTATTTATCTTTTCTATTTGTTGGCTGTGATTCTTTCCTTCACCTTGATCCTTGAAGGAATGATCCAGGCACTATTAAATTGCCTGTTTTTTGCATCTTGAAGTAGTTGCTCAGCATTGTTTCTATCTTTGCAATTTCCTATACGAATTTTGTAATAAGGAGAATTGAAAATTGATAGGACCTCCTCATTTGGGAATTGATCATTTGCAAGATTTTTAATGCTATCTGCTTCATAAAAATTTTTCGTGGAAAACAATTGTATCTTCCAACCCTGCATCTTGATTTCACGAAATTCATTTTCTGAAACACTACCATAAGTGTAGCCGTGTACATCGGAAATGATTTCATAAATATCCGATGTATTCAGAATTGAAACCGGAGGCTCGTTCAGTGTCAATGGATCAAAATCCTCGTTCTGTTTTGCAATGACCTGTGCATTGAGATAAGTCACCGAGAAAATTGATATTAATATTAATAATTTTTTCATAATTCTATCCATAATAGTTATATACAGAAAAATATAAGCAATTTTGAGTAATTTCGAAAAGGGTTTTAAGAGGGATTTAATAAATAAATAGATAAGAAATAGGCCACAGATTATACTGATTGACAAAGATAATTTTTCTTGTTATTATTACAATTTGTAATTATCTGAGAAATCTGAGGCACAAAGTCTTACACTTCCTCGCAAAATTCGTTGTAAACCCAACCCTGTTTCCCATCGATCAGTTCAATCTTGAACCAATTGCCATCGGTATCGAGAATGGAAAAAAGTGTACCTTCATGGATGTTAAAGAGAGTTGTAGATTCTCCATCAGGAGCAGCGAATACATCTATCCTTTCTTCGAGAACAACACCTTTTGTTGTAAGTTCTTCCTTCTGGTGTTTTTGCCAGGTTGGATAAAATGTTACCAACGCCAGAACCATAGAAATGATAATGATATTTCGTGATGATTTGAAATTGTATTTCGCTATAATTACAGAAATGAAAAATACCAAAACTGCAAACAGGATGAATGAACTAAATAAAATCGACCAAACTTTGATGGAGAAAAGATTGATGAAATTGTTATGCAGTTTCACAATAAAACTTTCCCGTGGTACTTGAATTCTATCTTGTACTTTTACATTTACAAGTTTGAGATTAAAAGCAATATTCTCATCATCTGGCATTAGGATTTTTGCTTTTTCATAGTAGAGAATTGCCTTGCCGATTTCATCAATTTTGTAATATGCATTGCCAAGGTTGTAGTAAAGTGTTCCGCTAACTTTGCCATTGGTGAGGATTTCTTCATAAATCTTGATCGCTTCAGAATAATTTTCCTGTTGATAATAATCGTTTGCTTTGGCAAAAAGATATTCCACATCCTGAGCATAGATGAAAGTTGCCAGAATTGATAAAATTGCAATGGTTTTGAATAGATTTTTCATTATATCACCTTGCTGAGTTTGGTCAGTAAATCTTTACATTTTGCTTTCAGGTCACTTTCGCTGGTTGAACCTAGAGCTCCGGGCGAATATTTGAAAAGTTCCATGTTTTCCAGGAAGGTAAAGGTTTCTTTGGTCAGGTCATCATCTACATTTTTCTGTTTCAATGCTTCTTTGATGTCCATTGGACTGAGTCCTGCTTCCTGAAGGTTTAATCTGTCTGAAATGAATCCTTTCAAAACACTATCAAGAATTTCCATTGATTCTGATGTCTGCAATTCTATTACGCTGTTAAGGCGATCCTGTGCTTTTTTCATCGCTTTGTTCTTACGGACAAGAACTGGATTGCTACCTATGGTTTTTTGATGGGTTTTGATAGCAATGGCAATTATGAAAAGCAAGAGTGAAATCAAATTGATAACAATGAAAGTTCCGTTTTGGTAAAATCGAGTGTTTGCCTTCCGCCAGTTGACTTTTCCCTTCACAATATAGCGAATGTCCTGATCCAGTATTTTAATTTCTTCTTTGTTGAGACCGGAATTATAAGAGACCATATTTTTGTCTTCATTTACTGTAACATCAAATTTATGTGATCTGAGAGTTTGATATTTTTGTTTTGTTGGATCAAAGTAAGTGAAATCGATGGATGGAATTGTCAAGGTTCCTGCTTTGTGAGGAATTAATACATATTCATATGTGGCTGATCCACGGACTTTTGTTTTTTTCTGATTTACTTTATTCACTTTTGGGGGAAAAACTTCAACGTAATCCGGCAAAACCGGTTGTGGAAAATCCACTGCATTGATATTACCAAATCCGGTGACATTATATTTCAGCGTAATAGCTTTGTCTCTGGAGATTTCCATTGTGTCAATGTCACCTGTGACACGGACATTTTCCATTACAGGAGGCATAATGTCTGGATCGTGAAATGTTGGTAATGGTTTCACATCGATGGAAAGGGGAGATGCAATGACGCGTTTTACTGTAGTTCTGTCGAACATTGAAGTACCAAAAAACGAATCATCGAAAAAGGAATCAAATTGTGAGTTGGAATTCCGTTTTTTCTTCGGTAAAACCACTTCGCATTGGGTGATCATAGGATCTATTTCCAGTTTCCCACTTTCTGTTGGAAAAAGTGCAATTCGCTTAATAACCGCTGAATAAAATTCTTCACCATCAATCACGATTTTTGAAGATTGTGGATTTTTGATTTCCTTCAATTCTTCTACCCAAAATCCTTTGGCTTCCGGCAATTTTTCTGTTCCGTAATTTGTGATCTGCATGTTATAAACTAGTTTATATTCAATAATTACCTGTTCACCAAGATAGACGGATTTTTTTGAAGGAACTGCATCCAGAAAAATGCGGCCTTTGCCAGATGTTTCTATTTTTCCTTGCTGAGTCTGTGCATTTTGATTGTTTTGGTTATTTTGATTTCCGGAAGAGTAGCGGCCTTTTGTTACTTTTGCCACTACACGATCTGCACTATATTTTTTCTTTTTGTATTGGACAGAAAAACCATTGATTATCAATTCACCTTCGGCCTTTGGTTGTAGTTGCCAGGTGTAGGATATTTTTGATGTCATTTTGCCATTGACAAATTGGAAGTTGCTGGACTGAAATGGTCCATTGATCACTAGAAAGTTTTTTCCCTGAGGTTCAGGTAAATGTTTGATCTTATTGGTTCCGTCAACATCGACTGTATAGGAAAGGATATCATTGAGTGTAATGTTTGATGAATTAACACTTGCAGATATTGTAATATCATCAGCAATTGCCAGTGAAAGTAATATTGAAATCGTCAGTAAAAGTTTCCATAAGTTCTGTATGTTCATTTTACCAATCCTTTTCTTTCTTTGAACCGCTGGTTTTCACTTTTACACGTTTTTTCATCATATCTTTTTGGTTTTGTTTCAGACTGTTGAGCAATTGGGCTGCTTCCTGCTTTTTCATTTCCTGTTTTTTCTGTTCCTCACTTTGAGGTTGTGGCTGTTGCTGCTGTTGATCTTTTTTTTGTTCTTCCTGCTTCTGCTGATCCTGTTGTTGCTGTTCTTTTTTCTCGTCTTCTTTCTTTTCCTGATCCTGCTTATCTTTTTGGTCTTGTTGCTGATCTTTATTCTGTTGATCTTGTTGGTCTTGCGTATTCTGGTCTTTTTTATCCTGTTTATCCTGTTTGTCCTGATTTTGCTGGTCTTGCTTCTGTTGATCCTTTTTCTGATCTTTGTTCTGATCCTGATTGTTCTGGTTTTGTTGATTTTGTTGCTGCTGCTGTTGTTGCTGAAGCATTCTTTTGGCTAATTCGTAGTTGTGTTTCGCTTCGTAATCCTGTGGATTGAGTTCCAGGGCTTTACGGAAAAACTTCAGGGCTTCATCAGGTTTTTGAGATTGGAGCAAAATATTGCCAAGGTTGTAGTAGGCTGCGGATTTTTCAATATCGGTTTTTGCTGCGATGGATTTTTCAAATTCCTTCATTGCTTCTTCGATATTGTTGCTTTTGTAAAGTGCCACACCTTTGCCGAAATGTGCTTGCGACCATTCCGGATGTTCGTTGATGACACGGTCATATTCTTTGATTGCTTCCTGGTAATCGCCTTTTTCTATCATTTTTACCGGTTTATCTTTGGAAAAGGCAAAAACTGAGAGCATTAGTATCGAAAGTGAAATTCTGAATAACATTTTTATCATTCCGTCTCCTCATTTTTCTTATTCTTGTCCTGAATAAAAAATTCCAGTAATAGTAAAAACAGTCCAATTGCCAGAAATATCTGGTAGCGGTTTTCAAAATCACTGAATTCATGAGTTTTAAAGTCTTTTTGTTCCATGCCTCGAATCTTTTCATACATATTGTTAAAGGCATTATTATCTTTGTTCAGGTTGAAATATTTTCCATTGGTTGCTGAGGCAAATTCTTTCATAGTATTCTCCTGAAGTGCTGTTGTTACTACTTTGCCTGATCGATCTTTTTTGTATGAAATGTTGCCGTCATTGGCTACAACCGGAATTGGTGCTCCAGTATAACTTCCGACGCCGATTGAGTAGATCACAATTCCCAAATCTTTGGCTTTTGCAATTACTTCATCGATTTTTCCTTCATGATCTTCACCATCGGAAATGACAACGATAACTTTGTGCTTTTTATCATCACCTTTGAATGCATCGATTCCACGCTGAACAGCATCAGCCATGGCAGTTCCCTGCACACCGATAATGTCGCTGGAAATCGCATCGAGGAATAATTTCGCTGCGCTATAATCTAGTGTCAAAGGACATTGCAAATGACTTACGCCGGCAAATGCTACCAATCCAATCCTGTCACCTTTCATCTTGTCGATGAATTTGCTGGATTCATATTTTACACGTTCCAGTCGGGAAGGAGCTAAATCCTCAGCATTCATGGAATTGGATATATCAAGAGCGATGACAACATCAACGCCTTTTCGTTCCACTTTTTTGAGGGTTTTTCCTACTTTGGGACCAATTACAGCGATTCCCAGAAATACTAATGCAAAAATAGTAAGGTAATTTTTTGTTTTTCGTCGAGATGAGTTGAAGTTTATTAATAATTTTTTGTGAATCGCTTGATCAGCAAAATTTTTCAAATCTCTCTGTCTGCTTTTAGTTCTATAAATGTATAGGGCTATAATTGCCAATATGATAAAGAAAATCCAGAATAATTCAGGGTGTTCAAATTTCAGCATTAGGGTGTTTTCCTCCAGATTGTTCGTTCCAGAATAATTGCTGCTATCAGAAGGAAAAATCCTGGTAGCAAGAACCAAAAGTACATTTCAAAATAATTGTAGTAATCTGTTACCTTGATCTCGGTTTTTTCCATTTTGCTAATTTCATTATATACATGTGAAAGCATTTCCTGATTGGTTGCACGGAAATATTTCCCACCAGTTGCCTGTGCAACTTCTGTGAGAACTTTTTCATCGATTTGTACATCTACATTTCTATAGGTTGTTCTACCACCAAATCCTTGAACCGGATAAGGTGCTTTGCCTTCTTTACCTGCACCGATAGTATAGATTTTTATATTGAAGGTTTTAGCCAGGTCTGCAGCTGTCAGCGGATCAAGTTCTCCGGCATTATTTCTACCATCGGAAAGTAGAATCAGGACTTTGCTTTTAGCATCACTGTCACGGAGACGGTTGACAGAATTGGCGATTGCCATTCCAATTGCTGTTCCATCGAATTCCTTTTCCGCTGTTGTAACCTGGTCAATAAAATTGTTGAGTACATTATAATCAATTGTCAGTGGACATTGTAAGAATGTTTCTCCTGCGAATACAACTAAACCGATTCGATCGTCTTTGCGGTTTTCCACAAATTGTTTTGCAACTACTTTGGCTGCCTCGAGACGGTTTGGTTTGAAATCCACTGCAAGCATTGATGTTGAAATATCCAGTGCCAGAACGATATCAATTCCTTCTGTGGAAAAGACTTTCTCTGTATTCACTTTTTGTGGACGTGCCAATGCAAAAATTAGCAGAGCCAGTCCAGCCATTTTCAGATAGAATATTGTTGATATTTTCCACTTATCATTGCCGGCCAAATCCAGAATAGGTTGAATGGATGAAAAGGTGATGCTCTGTTCGCGTCTACTACCTTTCTTTACATTCAAATAGATCAAAATCGGTATCACAAGCAGAAATACCAGAAAATACCAATGGGAAAAATAAATCATGTTTCAGATGTTCCTATTTCATTGTTATTAAGAAAAAACTACAGGTTTTTTACACAGCCAAAGATGATAAGTTCCATAAAAATTATCAAGGATTTTTTTTGATGTAATTAGGATAAATTGAGTGAATTAAGAAAATATCAAACCACCTATCGTAATTTTTTGCTTTTAGTTCGATTGAATTTCAAATATTGAATATAGATCAAAGAATTTTGAAGTAAACTGAATATCCAATGATGAATACAGAATTTCCCAATTTTCAAAAAAAAAGTCCCGGAGTAATCCGGGACTTTTTTTTTATATTATATAAGAAATATTACATTTCTTCAACAGCAGCCTGTGCAGCAGCCAGACGTGCGATTGGTACACGGTAAGGAGAACAAGAAACGTAATTCATGCCAACTTTGTGACAGAATTTAACGG
>Ga0070729_10005350_pt1 | contig 13307 bp, 8 predicted proteins | sample tdDd472_FD_66725 | JGI IMG/M metagenome (GOLD analysis project Ga0070729, IMG submission 66725) | Marine sediment microbial communities from the Atlantic coast under amendment with organic carbon and nitrate - tdDd47.2 | ecosystem: Environmental > Aquatic > Marine > Coastal > Sediment | place...
ACCATCTCGATCACGGTGCCGATCGCACTCAAGGAGTTCAGCCAGGAGATCGGCGTCAAGTCGAACCAGATGCTGATGCACTTGATGCGCAACGGCATCATGGCCACCCAGAACACCACCCTCGACGAGGAGACGGTGCTCGTGCTGGCCGAGTCGTTCAACCGCACGGTCGAAATCCAGAGCGCAAAGAACGTCGAGGACGAGCTCTCGCAGCTCCTCGAGACGACGGGCGCCGACGAGGGCGACACCAAGACCCTCACCCGCCCGCCGGTCGTTGCCGTCCTCGGCCACGTCGACCACGGCAAAACGTCGCTGCTCGACTACATCCGCAAATCACGCGTAACCGCGGGGGAAGCGGGCGGCATCACGCAGCACATCGGCGCGTACACCGTCGATGTCGACGGACACAGCCGGATCACCTTCCTCGACACCCCGGGTCACGAGGCGTTCACCGCCATGCGCGCCCGTGGCGCCAAGGTCACCGACATCGTGATCCTGATCGTGGCGGCCGACGACGGCGTCATGCCCCAGACCGAAGAGGCACTCAACCACGCCCGCGCGGCGGAAGTGCCGATCATCGTCGCGGTCAACAAGTGCGACCTGCCGCAGGCCAACCCCGACAAGGCGCGCCAGATGCTGGCCGGCCTCAACCTCGCTCCCGAGGAATGGGGTGGCACGACCGCCATGATCGACGTCTCGGCGCACACCGGCCAAGGCGTCCAGGAGCTGCTCGAACGCATCTCGCTCGAGGCGGAGCTGCTGGACCTCCAGGGCCACCCCGACCGCTCCGCCGAAGGCTTCGTCATCGAGGCCAGCAAGCAGACCGGCCGCGGCGTTGTCGCGACGCTGCTCGTCAAGGACGGCACGCTCAATCGCGGCGACCTGGTGCTCTCCGGCGCTTGCCAGGGACGCGTCAAGTCGATGACCGACGACAAGGGCAAGCAGGTGCAGTCCGCACCGCCCAGCACGGCGGTCGAGCTCACGGGCCTCGACGAGGTCCCCGAGGCGGGCTGGCGCTTCCAGGTCATCGAGAACAAGGAACTCGCCAAGAAGGTCGCCGAGGATCGCCAACAGCGCCAGCGCGAGCAGGCGCTCGCCAGCAAGGCGGGTTCGCCGCTCGAACGCCTGATGGACCGTCTCGGTGCTGCCGAGACGCGCGAGCTGCACCTCGTCCTCAAGGCGGACGTGAAGGGATCGGTCGAGGCGATTCGCGCCAAGATCGAGAAGCTCTCCAACGACGACGTGAAGGTCAAACTGCTGCACGCCGCGGTGGGTGCGATCAACGAGTCGGACATCCTGCTGGCGGAGGCCTCGGGCGCCATGGTCCTCGGTTTCCACGTTCTCGCGGACGCCAAGTCGCGAGCCGCAGCCGAGAATGCGGGCGTCGAGATTCGCACGTACCAGATCATCTACGAGTTGCTGGCGGACATCCGCGGCGCCGTCGAGGGCCTGCTGCCGACCGATACCAAGGAGACCGTCACCGGCCACGCCGAGATCCGTCAGATCTTCGTCTACCGCAAGACCAAGATCGGCGGTTGCATGGTCACCGACGGAACCGGACGCCGCGATTCGAAGGTGCGCCTCATCCGCGACGGCCGCGTGATCTACGACGACGGCGAGCTCGAGTCGCTCAAGCGCTTCAAGGACGATGCCAAGGAAGTCCGCGAAGGCTACGAGTGCGGCATGAAGATCGCCGGCTACGACGACATCAAGGAAGGCGACATCATCGAGTTCTACGACCTCGAGGAGATCCGCCGCACGCTGGACTGATTACATTGTGCAAGCCGCTGACGCGGCTAGCACGGTCGTGGACGGGTTCGGAGTCCCTGGACATCGGGTGCGAGCGGCCGATGCGGCTGGCGCGGTGATCGACGAAATCAAGTAGGCGGTTCTTCGCGCGCGAAGGGCCGCCTACAATCGTGTCAGGATGTTCGTTGCGACGTTGCAGGTCGATCTTTCGGTGCCGAAGGCGCGTTCGCTCAAGGACAAGCGGCAGGTCGTGAAATCGATCCTGGATCGGACGCGCTCACGCTTCAACGTGAGTGCGGCCGAAGTGGAGTCGCACGACCTCCATCAGCGCGCCGGGCTGGCTTTCGCCTCGGTGAGCCGGGATTCGGGTTATGCGCGGGGGCAGATGGACACGCTGCTCGATACGCTCCGCACGCACCCGGCCGCACGGGTCATCGACCACCAGATCGAAGTCTTTTGAGCCTCTTTCCTTCCCTCTCCCGCACCCACTCCCGATAATCGATCCATGCCGAACCCGCGCCGCATTGAACGCCTCGAGCAGCACATCCTTCGCACGCTCGGCCCCGAGGTCTCTCAGCTGGCCGACCCGCGTCTCGGCCTCGTGACCATCACCCGCATTCGCCTGAGCCGCGATCTGGGGCTGGCCCGCGTGAACTGGTCGTGCGTCGGCACGGAACAGGAGCGCACCCTTTCCGAGCACGCGCTCGAACACGCCCGGGGCTACCTGACGAGCGTCGTGGCGGAAGCGATGGCAACGCGACAGACCCCGCGGCTCGAGTTTCACTACGACGAGTCGATGGAGAACGCCGCGCGCATCAGCGAGATCCTGAACAAGCTGGCGCTGGAGCGCGGCGACGATGCGGAAGAGGATGCCGACGACGAAACCGACGGCGAAGAAGAGGATTCGAGCCCCGAGTCGGACGACCCGGGACCCGAAATGGGGTAAGTGAGGGGATTTGAACCCCCGACCCCCAGAACCACAATCTGGTGCTCTAACCAACTGAGCTACACCTACCGGCGGGAGTCCCAAACATTAACGTTCCGGGCTCTGAACGCAAGGGATTCGGAATGCTCGCGATCGCGTACGGATTCCTCGAATTCGCGCTAAAGCAGAGCTTCGGGACGAGCGAGCTTAGAATAGGCGTCCAATCTCCCATGAGGCTGCATCCCATGCGTATTCTTCTCGTCCTGTGGCTGGCCCTGGTTCCGGCCTGCACAGGCAATATCGGTGACCTGTTCTCGCTCTTCCCGGCCTCCGCGTTCGCACCGGACGAGGGCACGGACGGAGACGACGGAGGCGTTCGTCCGGGCACCTTCGTGCCGCTGGAAGTCGCCTTCCTCGAGGCCTCCCAGGGCGTCACCGGCTCAGTCCGGAACATCGCCACGGCGAGCGTCGCCGGGCAGACCTTGGCGTTCCTTTCGGCCGGCGTCGACGGCGTCCACATGGTGGACGCGAGCGTGCCGGAGTCGATGAATTCCTCCTCGTACATCACCACCATCAGTGACGACGTCCTGGCCTCCGCCACCGCGGAGATCGCCGGTGGACGCGTGGACGACGTCGCGGTCGTCGACAACACCTACCTGATCTGCGTCGCGGTCGGGAGCGGCTCCGCCAACGCGGTGACGATGTTCCACATCCCGACGCTAGTCGACCTCGCGGTCAGCGAGACGGCGGATCTCTCGGGCGCGTTCGTACCGGGGACCGGCGCCATCGCCGTCGACGGAACGCCCGAGGGCAACGCCGGCGGCGCGACGGGCGCCAGCAGCCTCTTCCTCGTCGCCACCGGCGGCGCGGAATTGGGGATCGGCTCCATTACGACGACCCCCCTGCCGGGCAGCTGGGCCGCTTTGCCGCCGGTCACCTCGACGACCCCGCAGATCGACCGCTTCCTGAAAGTGGAGTTCAACTTCCCCGTGGGCTACGCGACCGTCGCGGTGGGCGATGAGATTCAGCTCGCGACGTTGGCCGTCACGATCTCGCCTCCGGGCGTCGGCGTCACCGGAGCACTCGATCCGGTCACCGGCACCCTGACGGCCATGGACGGGAACAACGGCTCGGAGCCGGGGACCTTCGTCGCCGGATTGGCGCTCGACGGCGCCAACAATCTCTATGTTTCCGGCCAGAACGACGTCCGCACCTTCAGCCTCGCGAGCCCCCAGGATCCGTTCGAGGGCTCGACGATCTTCAACGCGGGGATCTCGATCGGCGGCATCACCGCCACACCGGGGTTCGTCTACGTCGGAGACGGGGCCACCTTGCGTGTCACGGCGCTGGTCGCAGGCGTTACGACGCCGATCGTCGCCCTGCAGAACACGGGCCGCCGTTACTTCGACGGAGTCTTCACCTCGAGCGCTGCCGGGCGATTCGTACTCGCTTGCGCTAATGATCGAGGCTTGCGCGTCATCCAGTTCAGCGACATTCCCTAGGGGCCACGATGGACCGCACGTGCGCGACACTCCTCCTGCTATTCGCTGCCCTCGCGACTCCCGTCCGCGCTCAGGGAGCCGAGCAACCCAAGCCGATCGAGTACCTCGGCAAGGGGATCGAACTCCACTCGGCCGGAAAGCTCGAGGAGGCGATTCCGTACTTCGCGCGCTACCGCGAACTCGTCCCGCGAGACTGGCGGGGCCACACTTGGCAGGCGCTGACGCTGCTCAAGCAGGCCAGTCAAGAGACCAACACCAGGCGACGCGCGGCGCTGATCGATGAGGCTCGCGCCATGCAGGCTCCGCTCATCAAGCAGGCGGGTGTCCCCTTTCGCAGTCCGTTGCGGCACTATCTCAACGGGATGGCCGCCAATACCGCGGGCGACCGCGCGGGCGCGTACAACCACCTGCAGAAGGCGGTGCTGGCCAATCCGACGCTCTTCAAGCCGTTCGAGTCGATCCGCCTTCATCACTACGTGAATCAGGCCTTCGCGCTCGCCTCGATGGACCTCGCGACGACCTACATCATGCAGGGTGCCTACGAGGACGCGAACCGGCACATGGAGACCGCGAAGCGCTACCTGCCTGCCGATGATCCTCGCCAACGGTATGTGGAGGTCAACCTCGCGGTGGTGAAGGAGGGAATGGGCCAGTACGAAGTTGCCATCAAGCATGTGCGCAACTGCATCGAGTTCGCGCGCAAGGCGGGCGACGACGACAAGGCACTCGAGCACACCGCGACCATCGCACTGATCCACCTTCACAGCAAGGACATCGAGGCGGCGCGCAAGGTCCTGGACGAACTCCCGAAGGACACCAAGAACGCGGACATCGTCGCCGCGCGCTGCCGCATCCGGATGATCGAGACCGAGCGCGATCCGGAGCGACTGCTCGATACGCTCGCGTACTTCCGGGAGGCGATGAAGGACTTCCCCGAGGATCAACTGCAGCGCCTGGTCGTCGACTACGGCAACCTGTGCATCACGTACATCTCGCGCAACGATGCCGAGAAGAACCGCGCGCTCCTGGAGCAGGCGGTGACGTTCGTGAACGCGACGCGTTTGCGCCACCCGGAGTGCCCGCCCCCGTACTGGCTCCTCTCCAAGCTCCACGCCATGCTCGGCAACGAGAAGAAGGCAGCGGAGTACAAGATGCTCCACACGCGCAAGAAAGACGAGTACAAGAACAAGCGTCAGTACGACAAGCGCGGCCGCACGCGCTGCGCGCAGACGACCTAACGCCCCGCCTGCTCAGGACGCCGCGGGCGCTACTTCTGGCGGACCTCGAGCACGCGATCGAGTTCGTCGGGTTCGATCTTCTGGCGGTCGCCGTTCGGCCACTCGATTTCGATCGTGACCTTGCCCGGTTTCTTCCCCAGGCCAAAGTGCATGCGCGGATCACAGCTTCCGAGGAAGCCGCGCCCGCGGGATACCTGACGGTACTGGGCTCCAAACGCCCCGCTCACCTTCACCTTGGCGTGGAGAGCTTCGCGCGTCACCTGCTTGGACGTGTTCCCGACCAGCTTGAGCTGCAACCAATGACCGGCCGCGCTGCCGCGCTCGTTCGTGAGCAGGGTCGGCGTCGTGTTCATGTCCACGATGACCAGATCGAGGTCGCCGTCGTTGTCCTTGTCGAAGTAGGCGGCACCGCGCGAACTCTCCACGACGGCAAACCCCGGCCCGGCGTCGGCGCTGACATCCTTGAGCTTCAACTTTCCGGTGGGAATGAACTCATTGCGGATCAGCTGGTTGGACTGTTTGAAGCTCGTTCCGAGCTCCGGCACCGTGTCGACCTCGGGATAGACGTGCCCGTTCGCGAAAAACACGTCCTGGTCCCCGTCGTTGTCGAAGTCGAAATACAGCGCGCCCCAGCCGAGCGCCGAGTACACCGCTTCCCGCAGTCCGGTACGCACCGACCACTCGTCCCAGTACATCGTTCCCTTGAACGGCTTGCCGACGTAGATGTTGAAGGTCTGCAGCGAGAAGTTGGTCTTCAGCAGGTCCGCGTGGCCGTCACTGTTGAGATCGCCCATGTCGGCACCCATGCCGGCCATCGACTCCCCCATGGTCGATAGGGCCACGCCGCGGCTCTCGCCACACTCCAAAAACGTGCCGTCCTTCTGGTTCTCGAAGTAGTGCGACGGAACGGAATCGTTGGCCACATACACGTCCGGCCAACCGTCCCCGTTGAGGTCCGCAAACACGGGCTGAAAACCGTAGGCGGGCCCGAGCGATGTTGTGACCTTGCCGGGACGGAAGATCCCGGCCTCCATGGTCACGTCCTCGAACTGCGGCACTCCGTCCTTGACGCCCAGACCGCGGTACAGGTGATCCTGCTGCGCCGGGAGCCCCAGGGGCCCGCAGTACACGAGGAGCTTCTGCCAGAGGCAGACGGTCGCTTTCAGGATCTCGCCGTTCGGTCCGCGCTTGATGCTTTTGTAGGTTCGAATCCACTCGAACATGTCGGCGTAGTTCGAGATGTACAGGTCCGGGATGCCGTCGCGGTTGTAGTCGCCCACCGCGATGCCGGCCGACCACTCCGAGGCGCTACCCGCGATGCCGGCGGCGACGGCGACATCGGTGAACTGGCCCTTTCCGTCGTTGAGATAGAGCCGGTTCCCCTGCAGGTTCGCGACGATCAGATCGGGGTCCCCGTCGTTGTCGACGTCCGCGGCACACGCTCCGAACCCCCAGCGATCGCATGCAACCCCGCGTGCCTTCGCCTCATCCTTGAACGTGCCGTCCTCCTGCTGGATGTAGAGGGCGTTGGCGGGTTGGTCCTTGCCTTCGTAGAGCTTGTCGTAGAACGGCGGCTGCAGGCGATTCCCGTTGGGCGCATAGATGTCCATCCGACCGTCCCCATTGGCGTCGAACGTCGCGATGCCGGGCCCGACGGCGCTCATGATGAACTGCTTTTTGCCCTCCTCGCCCGTGCGATTGATCCCCGTAAGGCCCAACTCGTCGGCCCGATCGACGTACCAAGGCGATTCCGGAGCCGCCGGCTTCTCCACCGGTTCGTCCTCCGGGTCGGGATCGGGGCCCGGATCCGGGTCCGGACTGAAATCCGGGTCGACCACCGGTGCCTGCGATTGGGCCTCCTCAGCGGGTTTTCCGGACTCCCCGTTTCCACACGCAACGAGAGACAGAAGTCCGGGGAGAACAAGGCAGGCCAGGGCGAGTCGCATGCCCTGATTCTAGAGGCCGTTCTCAACTCCCGATGAGCGCGCACACGGAGCGGACTTTCCCGCCTCTCCCAAATTCCTGTCCCCCGCCGTGCGCACAATTGACCGTTGCCCCTGTAACCGACCTCGATCGTGCTTTTGATCTTGCACGACCACGACCGATGGTGTAATTAAGCGGGTCGCACACAACATGTTGGGTGCGGATTGAATCAAGGTGACTCCGGCGGGTAGGCCGGAATCGCCCGGAATCGGCGGCGCCGACAGGCAAAAAGCGGGTTCGTGGGCGGCTTTTTTGTGAGGTGCTTCGCCCTGTCGCGACGCACGGTTTTAGACGCGGGTTTTTGGAGCCATGCGGTGCTCGATTCGGCCGATTGAGGGGCTGGGTTGGACGCGGCAACGGGACTGGAAGGACGGAACGAAAATGAAGATCGCACGACGCTTTACCAAGACGGCAGGTGATCCCTACGCGGACATCGAATTCGTGGAGCGCGTATCGCGCATCGTGGAGCCGAACGGTAGCGTCGTGTTCGAGTGCAAGGGCGTCGTCGTCCCCTCCAGCTGGAGCCAGGTGGCCACCGACGTGATCGCACAGAAGTACTTCCGCAAGGCAGGCGTCCCCGCCGCGTTGCGCGCGGTCGAAGAGGAAGGCGTGCCGGAGTGGCTGTGGCGCTCCGAGGCCGACCACGATGCACTCCGCGCACTCCCGAAGGCGGAGCGCCTCGGGATGGAGAAGGACAGCCGTCAGGTCTTCCATCGCCTCGCCGGCTGCTGGACCTACTGGGCGTGGAAGGACGGGCTCCTCACCACCGAGGACGACGCGCGCGCCTACTACGACGAGATGCGCTACATGCTCGCGCACCAGATGGCCGCCCCGAACTCGCCGCAGTGGTTCAACACCGGGCTCAACTGGGCCTACGGCATCAACGGCCCCGCCCAGGGTCACTACTACACCGACGCGAAGACCGGCAAGACCTACCGCAGCCGCGACTCGTACACACGCCCGCAGCCGCACGCCTGCTTCATTAGCAGCGTCAGCGACGACCTCGTCGGCGACGGCGGCATCATGGACCTGTGGACACGCGAAGCGCGCCTGTTCAAGTACGGGTCGGGCACCGGCACGAACTTCAGCGCCATCCGCGGCGAGAACGAATCGCTCTCCGGCGGCGGACGCAGCAGCGGCCTGATGAGCTTCCTGAAGATCGGCGACCGCGCGGCCGGCGCCATCAAGTCGGGCGGCACCACGCGGCGCGCGGCCAAGATGGTCATCGTCGACATCGACCACCCGGACATCGAGCAGTTCATCAACTGGAAGGTGACCGAGGAGCAGAAGGTCGCCGCCCTGGTCACCGGCTCGCGCCTCGCCGAGAGGAACCTCAACGCGATCATGCGCGCCTCCGCGCAACTCGACGAGAAGACCGCCGAGAACGGGTCCGAATCCACCGACCTGAAAGCCGGATTGGCTGCCGCGGTGCGGACCGCGCGCGAAGCGTTGATCCCCGAGAACTACATCGTGCGCTCGCTGCAGCTGGCCAAGCAGGGCTACACGCACATCGAGTTCCCGACCTACGACACCAACTGGAACTCGGAAGCGTACGCGACCGTCTCCGGACAGAACTCCAACAACTCTGTCCGCGTGACGAACGCGTTCCTCGAGACCGTCGACCGCGACGAGGACTGGAGCCTCACCGCGCGCACCACGGGCGAGGTCCACAAGACCGTCAAGGCACGCGAACTGTGGGACCAGATCTCGTACGCCGCGTGGTCGTGCGCCGATCCCGGCATGCAGTACGACACGACCATCAACGAGTGGCACACCTGCCCGAAGGATGGCCGCATCCAGGCCTCGAACCCGTGCAGCGAGTACATGTTCCTCGACGACACGGCCTGCAACCTGGCGTCGCTGAACCTCATGCAGTTCACCGACCTTGAAACCGCCGAGTTCAACGTCGACGCGTTCGAGCACGCCTGCCGCCTCTGGACGCTGACCCTCGAGACCGCTGTCGTCATGGCACAGTTCCCGAGCAAGGCGATCGCCAAACGCAGCTACGAGTACCGCACACTGGGCCTCGGCTACGCCAACCTCGGCACATTCCTGATGGTTTCGGGCGTTCCGTACGACTCCGAAGAGGGTCGCGCGCTGTGCGGCTGCATCACGGCGATGCTGACCGGCTTCTCCTACGCCGCGAGCGCCGAGTTGGCGGGCGAGGTCGGACCGTTCCCGGTCTTCGATCGCAACCGCGACGACATGCTGCGCGTCATTCGCAATCACCGTCGCGCCGCCTACAACGACCAGCCGGGCGAGTACGAGGGGCTCTCGGTGCTGCCGATCGGGATTGACGCGCGCTATGCGCCCGAATCGCTCGTCTCTTCGGCACAGCGCGCCTGGAACCTGGCGCTCGCCGCGGGCGAGAAGCACGGCTACCGCAACGCCCAGTCCACCGTGATCGCCCCCACCGGGACGATCGGCCTCGTGATGGACTGCGACACGACGGGCATTGAGCCGGACTTCTCGCTGGTGAAGTTCAAGAAGCTCGCCGGCGGCGGCTACTTCAAGATCATCAACGAGTCGATTCCGCCCGCGCTGCGCCGCCTCGGCTACACCGAGCCGCAGGTGAAGGACATCATCGACTACTGCCGCGGCACCGGCACGCTCCGCAACGCGCCGTTCCTCAACCACGACGAGCTGCGCGCCAAGGGGTTCAGCGACGAACTGCTGGCCCAGCTCGAGAGCTCCCTGACGGGTGCGTTCGACCTCAACTTCGTGCTGAACGCCGGCACGCTCGGCGAAGACGTCGTCCGCAACCAGCTCAAGGTCAGCGACGAGGCGATGGCGCACGCCAGCTTCAACCTGCTGGAGGCGCTCGGCTTCACCAAGGAGCAGGTGCGCGCCGCATCCGACTTCTGCCTGGGCACGATGACGCTCGAGGGAGCCCCGCACCTCAAGCAGGAGCACTACCCGATCTTCGACTGCGCCAACCGCTGCGGACGAATCGGCAAACGCTATCTCTCTGCCGAGTCGCACATCCGCATGATGGCGGCGGCCCAGCCGTTCATCTCGGGTGCGATCAGCAAGACGATCAACATGCCCAATGACGCCACCGTCGAGGATGTGCAGAGCGCCTACCACCTCAGCTGGAAGCTGGGCATCAAGGCCAACGCCCTGTACCGCGACGGCTCCAAGCTCAGCCAGCCGCTCTCGAGCACATCCGAGGATGAGTTCAGTGATCTGTTCTCGGCAGAGGCGCCGGGCGAGGAGAAGGCGGTCGCGGAGCGCGTCGTCGAGAAGATCGTCTACCGCTACCTGGCCAAGCGCCGCCGCCTCCCGCTGCGCCGCAAGGGCTACACCCAGAAGGCCGTGGTCGGCGGACACAAGGTCTACATCCACGCCGGCGAGTACGAGGACGGTTCGCTCGGCGAGATCTTCCTCGACATGCACAAGGAGGGTGCGGCGTTCCGCAGCCTGATGAACTGCTTCGCGATCTCGGTCAGCCTGGGCCTGCAGTACGGCGTCCCGCTGGAGGAGTACGTCGAAGCGTTCGTCTTCAGCCGATTCGAGCCGAGCGGCCCGGTCAGCGGCAACGATCGCATCAAGATGGCGACGTCGATCATCGACTACATCTTCCGCGAGCTGGCGATCACTTACCTGCAGCGCGACGACCTCGGCCAGGTAACGCCGGAAGATCTGCGTCCGGCCACGATGGGCACCGAGACCGCGCCCGAGTACGAACACGAGGAAGAGGTTTCCGGCGGCCAGATTCCGGTCCGCATGGGCAACCGCCTGCCGCCGAACGGCAATGGCGGCGGCTCGGGCGGCGGGTTCTCCCGCAGCGGAAACGCTAGCCCGGAGCGCGTCAAGGAGCCGGTCGCGAGCGCGGCAGTCAAAAGCGAGCCCGTCGCGGTTCGCGATCGCGGCTTCGCCGTCCTGCCCGCGACCGAGATCGGACGCGACGAGAAGGTCGCGCCGACGGCGCTCACCGGAAGCTCGATGGCCTCCGCCTCCGAGCAGTCCCGCATTGCGAAGATGAAGGGCTACGAGGGCGACGCGTGCGGCGACTGTGGCCAGTTCACGCTGGTCCGCAACGGAACGTGCCTGAAGTGCATGTCGTGCGGGTCGACGAGTGGGTGCAGCTAGGAAGTCTCCCGACGAGTGGGTCAGCCTCTGAGCTGCACCCACTCGTCGGTGTTTCTGGCACATCCGCTAACGCGGATGTCGCGATGAGTCAGCTTGACGAGTCGCTAGGAAGAAGCGAAGAGAACTAAAGGGGGTGCGACGGCAGTCGCGCCCCCTGTTCGTGGACGCGCTTCTAACGCTCCTGCTCAAAGCCGCAATCGAGACAGAGCCAGATCTTGCGCTTGCGGGAGAGGACGAGGCCCAAGAGCAGGAGCGGTGCGGCCACGAAAAGCATGATGCGACCGTAGTCGTTCATGTTGGTGAACGGGTTGGGCAACGGGTCGATGTCCGGTTCCTGGAACTCGGTCAGGATGGCCTCGACCTCTTCGCGCACCTCCGGGGGGAGAGCGGCGAGACTCTCCGCAGAAATCGCCTGATCGCGCCGGAACTCCTCGCGCAGAGCGTGCGGGACGCCATCGGTGTCATCGAGTTGCTCCAGGGCGAACTCGTGCTCGAACTCCATCCAGTCGCGTTCCATCTCGTCGGATGCGGCGCCCAGCATGTACATCGTGAGCCCCACCAGGATGGCCGCCACCGAGCAGACCAGCAGCACCGTCCCGAGCGTGCCGAGACCGCTTCCCAGACGGGGCGGCTTGCGCGCGCCCATATCGCCTTGGCATTGGGGGCAATCGATCAGGACAGGTCGTGACATCTCTCTGCGTCCGGTACTCCCCAGCCTACGAAACCATTCGTCGTTCGAATAGCCGACGGCGGACGGGAGTAGGATGAATCAAGGCCATGCGCACCGCGAACTTGAAGCTCCAGCAGGAGACGCTATTCATTCCGGGCTGGCTGGTCGCAATTATCGGTGGACACATCCTGGTGCTCCTGCTGTTGTTCTTCATCACGGTGGACGGCGCCACCGCGAGTGCGCCGCACGTCAACCGAACGGACATCCCGGTCGTGGCAACCGCGCCGCCCGCCTCGGTTCCATCCACACGTACGCCGGTCTTCCTCACGCGCAGCGGCGGCTGGGCCGTGGACGGTCTGGCAGTCATGGGAGTCGACCTCCAATCGCACCTCGAGCGAACGCTCGACGACAAACGCTCCGTTGTCCTGATCCGTGCCCACGCGCACGCCCCCGGGTCGATGCTCCGCCGAGGAATCGAGGCAGCCCTCGCCGCCGGTGCAGTGCGCGTCGAGATCCAGGTCCGCACCGCAACGAACGGCCTCGGCGCGGTCGCGCTCGACATCCACGCCCAGCTCCCGGACATGCCGCACGACGCACGCGTACAGCAGGTCGTCGACGCACTCGTCGCACGGCAACGCTAGCCCGCCTCCGCGCGCCGATTCCGGATCGAAACCGCACCATTTCCGAAACGTGACAGCGCAGGATCCGGTGCGACTCTGAGCGTCGCGTGGCACTCCTGCTCGTCCTCACACTGGCCTCAACTTCGCTCGCGTCGGACGTCGAGCACTACCTCAACGCGACCGAGATGCAGTGGCGCTGGAACCGCGGAGCCGTCGCCGAGAGCAGCGACAAGGCGTTCACGCTCCAGGTGACCGGACGCATTCACATCGAAGCGGACTTCCGGGACTCGGATCCGGGGCTCGACGCGACGCTCGGCGAGAACAACGTCGGCTTTCCGCGCGCCCTGCTCGGCGTGAAGGGCACGATGTTCCACAAGGTCGCGTACTGGCTCGAGGCCAATTTCGGCAGCGGGCAGCCCGTGCTCTGGGACGCCTTCATCGGCCTCAAACGCAAGAACGGCGGACTCCTGGCCATCGGCCACTTCCGTCGTCCGTTCGGTCTCGAGATCCTCACCAGCTCCAACGACT
>Ga0070729_10005354_pt1 | contig 13299 bp, 12 predicted proteins | sample tdDd472_FD_66725 | JGI IMG/M metagenome (GOLD analysis project Ga0070729, IMG submission 66725) | Marine sediment microbial communities from the Atlantic coast under amendment with organic carbon and nitrate - tdDd47.2 | ecosystem: Environmental > Aquatic > Marine > Coastal > Sediment | place...
CTGGTCGTGTCCCAATGGGCGATGAGATCGGTCAGCGGCGGCTCGCCGCTTGCGGCCAGCGTTTCGATTTCCGCGTCGCTCAACACGGATGCCGCGACGCCATGCCGGTCGATCTTGCCGTTGAAGAGCGTCGCGGCGAAGCGGCCGCGGCGGTCGTTCTCGTCGCTCGCCGCGGCGACGAGGAAGGGAACGCCGTCGGCTGGCGCAGCCGGCTTGACGCGGAAGCGCTCGACGACCCGCGAGCCGTAGTCGTAGGGCACCACCGGGCCGATCAGGGAATTGTAGCGGTTGACGACACCGATTTGCGTGAGCCGCGCGTCGCCGGTCGACCGGTCGAAGGAAGCGGCTACCAGGTACCAGACCTTGGTGACCAGCGGCGGTTCGGCGGTGACATGGTCGATAGACTTGCCGTCGCCGACCCAGAATTCGAGATGGCCTTCCGGGTTGATGCCGAGCGCGTAGCCGGTGCCGGCGACGATGTCCCATTGGCCCAGGATCGTCTGCCGGTGGCCGCCGGGCTTGGTCGGGCAGACGAAGGCGTAGACGGTGAAGCGGTCGGGCGCGGCGAGCTTTCGGTCCGGGTCTGCGACGGTGACGAAGGAGCCGTTCTGTGTGAACTGGCGGCGCACGGCGAGAGTTTCGGGGAAGGAGCTCGCCACTTCCTCCTCGACGAAACCGGGACCTTCGGGGTTCTCGTCGCCATGGATCAGCCGCACGAGCTGCACGTCGACGGATTCCGTTCCTTCGCCGGAGATCATGAATTGCATCGCGTCGCCGGGGCGCATCGACCAGGGATCGCAATAGCCGTGAATTCTCTTCGTCGCCATGGATTAGAGCCCTTTCCGACCATACGCGGCCATTCTGCTTGACGATTGGCGAGGCGATCCGTCGTTGAACCAGGCGCGGGGCGATGCCTTCGCATCGGCCGAGCCTGGTTCGGCGTCGGGCGTCCGCCAATCGCAAGCCCGAAGGGACGGGCTATTTTGCGCCGATACCGGCGCGAAACCGCTTGCCCGTATCCCGAATATGCGCTGCGCGCTTTCACTTGGTCTCGTCACAAAATCGCTCCGTCAGAATGACCGCGTATGATCGGAAAGGGCTCTAACTCTCCAGGAGGTCGTTGACCCGCAGCAGGAACACCGCGTGATAGGCCTCGTCCAGCGTGTCGTAATGGCGGTCGTCGACGACCCGCGGCGGGTAGCCGGCAACCCCGGAAAAGGCCATGATCTTGTAGGTGCACTCCGACATCGGGCCTTCGCGCAGGATGGCGTATTTGTCGGGCATCTCGCCGCGCCGGAAATAGTTGAGCACCCGGTCGAGCGCGTCGGAATGCTGGCCGAGCGGCCGGGCCTTGTGCTCCTCGATCAGCTCGGGCGTGATCAAGGTCTTCAGATGGTCGCGGATGCGCTTGTCGAACAGGCGGTAATAGACCTCCTGCTTGTCGGGCATTTCGGTGGCTTCCTCGGGCAAGACCTCACCTCCTTTTTCCGCGCGCAGCGCGCGGCGTTCGGATTTCTTGCGATTGCGGTAGGCGCGGAACTGGTCGCGCGCGCCGGTCAGGCCGTGATGGGTCGTCAGCGTGACGGCGATCACCACGGCGGCGATCAGGATGATGCGGACGGGGCCGAAATCGGTCAGCCCGCGGTCGATCAGAACGACGATCGCGGTGCCGACCACCGCGCCTTCGGCCCGGCCGAGGCTGCCGATGACGATCATCGCGAACAGCAGCATCAGCTGGTCGAGGGAGAAGACCGACAGCGAGATCGAGCGATAGAACTGGGCGTAGAAGGCGCCGACGACGCCCAGAGCCGTCGACGAGATCACGAACACCCACAGCCGCGCCCGCCGGTAGTCGATGCCGACCGCTTCGGAGAACGCCTCGTCCTCGCGGGCGGCCTGCAGGGCAAGCCCCAGGCGTTCGCTGTTGACCAGACGAAACACCAGCAGCGCAAGCAGTAGCAGCACGAAGGCGGCGAAGAACCCGGTCAGCAGCCCAGGCCGTTGCAGGAACCACGCCTCGGGGATGAACGAGTCGACCTTGTTGATCGAGCCGTTCATCGGCGCCAGTTCCTTGATCTGCGAGACGAACACCCGGCAGATCTCGGCGATGCCCAGCGTCAGAAGCGCGTAATACAATCCGTCGAGCCGGGTCGAGGGCAGGGCGAGGAACCCGCCGACCACCAGCCCCACGGCGGCGCCGACCGGGAACATCAGCGGCCATGGCACGCCGAGATAGACATTCGCGGCCGCCGCCGCGTAACCGGCGAGGCCGACCACGGCCATGGTCGCCAGCGAGAAGATGCCGGCGGTGCCGATGACCAGCGTCCACAACACGTTGACGGCGGCGAAGAAGCAGAAGATCGAGGCGATGCTGATCGCCTGGTCGGACAGGAACGGGGTCGCCACCAGCAGGGCGCCGAGTCCCAGCACCCACCACAGGGGCCGCTTGTCGACGAGCTGGCGTTCGCGGCGCAGGGTCTTGGGATTGGAGCCGCCGCGCCATTTCAGCCAGTGGCGGCGGGTCAGCGGCACCCGGCCGCGCGACCAGGTGCCGGCGCCGTCGACGGCGAGCTTCCATTCCCGCTGACGGTTGCCGACCTTGTAGAAGACGGGAGCGATTGGGTCGGTCGTGTTCATCGGCCTCACTCCCGGGTTTCGTCCAGAAGGCCGCCGAGGCCGCGCGGCCGGATCAGCAGAACCGCGACGATGAAGGCGAACTGCACGAACAGCACGTAGCGCTGGCCGAGGAACGGGATGATTCCGGTCAGCGCCTCGAGCGCCCCGATCAGGATGGCGCCGAGCACCGCGCCCGGCACCGAGCCGAGGCCGCCGAGCAGCGCGATGGTCAGCCCCTTGATCAGCGGGATGGCGCCGGCGGTGGGGCTGACGAACACGGTCTGCGACAACAGAACCGCGGCCATGCCGGCGAGCGCGCCGGTGAGCATCATCACCGGCAGGGCGGTGCGACGGGCGGAGATGCCGGACAGGGCGGCGCCTTCGGCATTCTGCATCATCGCCCGGATCTCCAGCCCCTTGCGGCTGTGCCGCAGCCACATCAGCACCGCGCCGAGCAGCACCGTCGTGGCGACGATCGTCGCCGCCTGGTCGTAGCGCACATGCACGCCGAACAGGTCGAGCCGGCCGAAGCCGAAGATCTTCGGCAGGCCCTTCTGCCGCGGCCCGAAGGCCCAGAGCAGGACTTGCACGGTGGCCAGATTGATCGCCAGGGTGACGATCAGGCTCCGAACCGCGAAGTTCTGCTTGTCGTGGATCGGCAGGAAGGCGAGCCAGTAGATCAGCAGGCCGAACAGGGCGCCGACGACGAGGCCGGCGCCGGCCAGCATCGTCGCCATGGCCGGCATCAGGAACGCGGTGCCGCCGAGCGCCGCCTTCAGCGCCGGGCCGAAGGTGACCGCGGCGTACCAGGCGCCGTAGCCGGAGACCGCGAAGGTCGCCCCGTGGGCCATGTTGACCATGCCGATCGACGACCACAGAAGCGAGATGCCGATCGCCATCAGCCCGTAGATGGCGGCGAGGTTGACGGCGTAGACGATCAGGCTCGCATCCATGGCCTATCCCAACTCGACATGGCCGACTTCGCCGCGCAGGCGACCGGCATGCATGCCGATCATCCGGTCGACCTTGCCGGTGAGCAGCGACACGTTCTGTTCGGCGATCACCATCGCCCTGTCCTCGAGGCCGATCGCCATCAGCGCGTCGACGACGCGGCGCGAGATCTTCGGCGCCAGCCCAAGGGACGGTTCGTCCACCAGGTAGAGCTGGGCATCGACCATCAGCGCCCGGCCGACCGACACCATCCGCCGCTCGCCGCCCGACAGCTTGCCGACCAGCGCTCCCTGCAGGTCGCGCAAGGGGGGGAAGATATCGAAGATGCGCTCGCGGCGGCGGGCGCGCTCGCGCCAGGCGAGCTTCGAATAGGCGCCGCAATCGAGATGCTGGCGCACCGTCAGGCCGGGGAAGATGGCGTCGCCCTGCGGCGTCATGGCGATGCCGAGGCGGATGATGGAGGGGGTGCGGCGGCCCTCGCCGAGCGAGCGGACGCCGCCGATCTCGGTGCCGTCGAATCGGATCGTGCCGCGCTGCCAGCCGACCAGATGGGTGATCGCCCTAAACAGCGTCGTCTTGCCGTGGCCGTTGAGCCCGACGATGGCGATCCGCTCGCCGCGATCGACCGAGAAGTCGATCTCGTGCAGGACGCGAAGCGGGCCGTATCCGGCGGAAAGCCCCTTGACTTCCAGGAGTTTGCTCATGCGTCCGCGCCTTCGAAATAGGCGGCACGGACCTCCGGATGGTCGAACACGGTCGCCGGGTCGCCCTCGGCGATCATCTCGCCCAGATCGAGCACGCAGACCCGGTCGGCGATCGCGTCGAGCAGTTCGAGCCGGTGCTCGATCAGGATGACGGCGACATGGTACTCGTCGACGAGCTTGCGCAGCATCAGGTCGAGCTCGTCGATCTCGGTATTGATCAGCCCGGAGGCCGGTTCGTCCATCAGCAGCACCCGCGGCCGGCGCATCATCAGCATGGCGAGCAGCAGCTTGCGCCTGTCGAAGGTGTCGAGCAGGCCGGTCGGTTTGTGCCACGGTACCTCGAAGCCGACGAGGCGGGCGGCCCATTCCGCGTCGTGGACCGACATGTGCGGCCGGAATGCCTTGCGCGCCGCGCGGAACGTCTCCTCGATGCTCAGCGCGTTGGGGACCACCGGGCTCTGATAGGTGCGACCCACCCCGAGCCGGGCGCGGCGGTGGATGTCGAGCCCGTCGATGGTGCGGTCGCCGAGAAAGACATTGCCCTTCTGCGCCCGGTAGCGGCCCGACAGCACCTCGAACAGACTGGTCTTGCCGGCTCCGTTGGGTCCGATCAGGCCGAGCATCTCGCCGCGTTCGACCGACAGCGAGACGTCCTTGAGGATCTGCCTGCCGCCGAGCGACAGGCAGATCCCACGGCAGCCGAAACGCCACGCGCCGCCGGAATTGCCGGACATCGAGGCCATCGGGGATTTATCCACCGGACCTCTGGATCAGAACCAGGGCGCCGGCTTGAACGGAACCTCGGCGAGACCTTCCGGGGCGATGATGCGGTGCGCGTTGTCCTGGACCTGGAACAGCAGGTGGCTGATGCCTTCCGACTGCTTGTCCGTCTGCCAGGGATGGATCAGCGGCGCCTGTTCGGGACGGTCGAAGGTGTAGGTCCCGCAGGTGCCTTCGTAGCGCATCTTGCGGATGGCGTTGCCGACGGCGTCATAGTCCTTCGGATCGGCCGTCGCCCAGGCTTTCGCAAGCATGTACACGGTGTCGTAGCCGGAACCGGTATAGACCATACCCATGTTCTCGCCGTGCTTGGCGATGTACTTCTCGCGGAACGCCTTGCCGGGTCCGTCCGCGTGGGTGCCGATCACGGTGCCCCAGATCATGCCCTCGGCGGCGCCCTGGCTGAGCTCGAGGAACTCGGGCTGGCTCGGGCCGTATTGCAGGTAGACCAGCGAGCCGGAAACCGGATCGGTGGCGAATTGCTGCGCGAAGGCGGCGAGCTCGGCGGCGACCCAGTGGTCGATGAAGATGACGCCGGAATCGGTCTCCTTCAGCGCCCTGAGCACCGGCGACCAGTCCTGCACCGGGAACTGGATGTCGGTGACCGCGCCGAGTTCCCACGCGCCCTTGGATTCGGCGATCGCCTTCTGGGCGGCCTTCGAGATCATCTGGGTGTAGGCGATCTGTTCCTGGACGATATGGACCTTGTTGTTCTTCGGCTTCCACACGCCGCTCGCCTTCATCTTGTCGAGATAGCGGATGAAGCCGTAGCCGTACCAGGTCTCGGCCGGGTCGATCTGGAAGATGTTGCGGTATTTCTTCGGGTTGGACTTGACCAGTTCCAGCGCCGCGATCTGCGTATTTCCGTGCAGGTAGGGCACGCCCTTGGCGGCGGCGGCGTCCATGGCCGGCTGCGGGATGAGGACGAAGGCGTTGATGATGGCGTCGACGCCCTTGCCGGTCAGCGACTGGAAGGCGCCGACGGTGCCTTCGGGCGTCAGGATGTTGATGTCGACGACCTCGGCCCGGAGCTTGCGCCCGCCGACGCCGCCGGCGCCGTTGATCTCGTCGATCGCCAGGTTGACGCCGTTCAGCCAGTCGGCCTGGTCGGCGACGCCGACCGGCGTCGATTGCGCCGTGGGCACGCCGATGACGATGTCGTCGGCCGCGAATGCCCTGACCGGCAGTCCCGTCATCAGGGCGGCGCTGGCGGCGCCGCCGAGAAAGGTCCGTCGCTTGATTTCGAGACTCATGATAATCCCTCCGCTTATCGGTGTCTGAAACCGAGCTTAGCCAAGGGAAATCGCGGGTTGTATGATGCAGATGCATCATAAGGGCGCATGCGCCGGCAGGCCTGCCTCCTCTATCCCCGTTCGAACAGCTTCTCGGCCATGATGCCGACCCGGCTTTCGATCGCCTCGCAGGCATCGAGGATCATGTCCTCGCGGAACCGCCTTCCGACGATCTGCACGCCGACCGGCAGGCCGTCATTGTAGTTGGCGGCGATGTTTCCCGCCGGCAATCCCAGGAAGTTCATCGCCATGACGTAATAGCCGGCCACGAGCGTGTCGCGGACGCCGTCTCGGCCCTCGGTATCCCGGTTCCAGGAATAGGTCGGCGCCGGCAGGAACGGCGTGAGCACCAGCGGATATTCCTCGAGGAACAGCGTCCATTGCCGGACGTAATGCGATCGTCTGGCGAGGCCTTTCAGGAAGTCGGCTCCTTCATAGGGTTCGTAATAGGCGAAATATTCGTCGAAGAGGCGGTTGATCGTGCCGCTGCCGTAATTGCGCACATCAGCCTCCATCAGCGCGCGGACCTCGCCGAACAGACAGCGGGCGCCCTCGATGCCGATCTCGCGGACGAGCGGAGGCTCGACTTCCGTGACCTCGTATCCCGCATCGGAAAGCGCGGCGCGCGCCGTTTCGAGCGCCTGCTCGACCGCGGGGTGGAGGTCGAAATCGAACGTGTCGCGGGTGAAGGCGACCTTGACCGGACCTTCGACCGCCGGGCCGTCGAACGGCATCGGCACCATCCACGGATCGTGGGCGTCGTAGGAGACCAGCGAGCGCATCGCCAGCCGCACGTCGCCGACCTCGCGGGCGATGACGCCCTGCACCGACATCAGCTGCGCCAGCAGGCCGCGTTCGGCCTTGGCGGAGGGATTATAGGCCGGCGTGCGGCCGAGGCCGGGCTTCACCGTCGTAGCTCCGGTAGCCGCGGATGGATAGCGCAGCGACCCGCCGATATCGTTGCCATGGGCGATCGCGCCCATCCCGGACATGACGGCCGAGGAGGCGCCGCCGGAGGAACCGCCCGAAGAGGCCCAGTCGTTCCACGGGCTGTAGGTGCGGCCGTGCAGTTCGTTGTCGGTGGTCGCCCGGAACGAGAATTCCGGCGTGTTGGTTCGGCCGATGACGACGGCGCCGGCCTTCTTCAGGTTGCTGACCACCGGGGAATCCGCCGGCGCGATGATGTCCTTGAACGCGGCGACGCCGTTCGGGGTCGCGTGGCCCGCCTGGTCGATATTCTCCTTGATGGTGACCGGAACGCCGTGCAGCGGACCCGTCGGCCCCGAGCGCGCCATCGCCTTGTCGAGCTCGGCGGCCTCGGCGACCGCCTCGTCGCCCATGTCGTCGACGACCGCGTTGAGCATAGGATTCCGCTCGCGCATGCGCTTGACGGACGCCGTGACGCTTTCCACCGCCGACACCTCCTTCGAGGCGATCGCCTCGGCCAGGTCGCTAGCGCTCATCTGCCACAGGGGACGGTCGGTCATCTCGATACTCCATTGCCGGGTTTGCCTTGGCCGTCCGCACACCATAGCGGGAATCCCGGCGGCTGGCCGCCGGAATTTCAACAGTCGTCATATCGTCTGTGAACGGATCAGTGGCCGAAATAGGCCTTGGCGAGTTCCGGGTCCGACCGCAACTCCTCGGTCGCGCCGTGCACGGCGATGGACCCGGTTTCCAGCACGTGGATGTGACGGGCCAGATGCATTGCGAAATTGACGTTCTGCTCGGCGATCAGGATAGTCATTCCGTTCTCGCGGTTGAGCCGGACCAGCGCCTCGGAAATGGCGGTGCAGATCTTCGGCGCGAGGCCGATCGTCGGCTCGTCGACCAGCAGGATGCGCGGGCTCGTCATCAGCGCCCGGCCCAGCGACACCATCTGCCGCTCGCCGCCGCTCTGGGTCGCGGTTTCCTGCGCCCGGCGCTCGAGCAGCACCGGGAACAGGCTGTGCACCAGTTCGAGGTTCCTGTCGATGTCGTCGCGGGCCGTGTAGGCGCCCACCAGCAGGTTGTCGCGAACGCTCATATAGGGGAACAGGTGGGCCCGTTCGGGCGCGTAGCCGATGCCGGCGCTCACCAGTTCGGCCGGGTCGAGGCCGGTGATGTCGCGGCCGTCGAGCCTGATCGAGCCCTTGATGTTCACCAGGCCCATGATCGAATCCATCAGCGTCGACTTTCCGGCGCCGTTGGGTCCGATGAAGCCGGCGATGTCGCCCTCGTTCATCGAGAACGAGACGCCGTGCAGCGATTCCGCCATGCCGTAATAAGCGTAGAGATTTTCGACCTCGAGGACCGCCAAACCGTCGCTCCTATTCCCCCAGATAGGCGGCGCGCACTTCGGCGTCGCCCATCACGTCCGCAAAGCTGCCCTCGGCGATCTGCCGGCCGAAATTCATCGCCGTCGCCCGATCGACCAGTGGCTCCAGCGCGCGTAGGTCGTGGCTGACGATAACGAAGGTCATCCCCTCCGCGCGCTTTTTCGCGAGCAGCTCGGAGATCTGCGCGATCTCGCCGACCGTCAGCCCCGCGAACACCTCGTCGAGCAGCATGATCTCCGGCTTGGTCGCCAGCGTTCGCGCCAGCTCCAGCTTTCTGAGGTCGCCCATGGAAAGAGTGCTCGGGGTTCTGCCGAGATCCGCCTCGGTGAAGCCGACGCTGAGCGCCACTTCCAGTTCCGCCTCGAGATCGGGCCCCCGCATCAGCATCTGCCGCAGGCTGTCCGGCATCATGCCGACGCGAATGTTGCCGGCGACGTCCATGTCCGCGAACGGCCGCGGCACCTGATATGTCCGGGCGATGCCGCGCTGGATGCGCCGATGGGTCGGAAGCCGGGAAATGTCCTCGCCCTTGAGCCGGATCGCGCCTTCCTGCTGCCGGATCTCGCCCATGATCAGCGAGAAGATGGTGGTCTTGCCCGCCCCGTTCGGACCGATCAGCGCGAGCGATTCCCCCTTCTCGACGGTGAAGGAGAGATTGTCGGTGGCGACGATACCGCCGAAGCGCTTGTGGACGCCGTCCACCTCAAGCAGCTTTGCCATTGCCCGCCTCCCCGGCAAACTTCGCGCGCAGGCCGGAAATCAGATCGGCGACGATCTGGTAGATGCCTTTCGGCTGATAGACATAGAGCAGGAGAGCCGCGACCCCGAAAAGGAAAAAGCGTTCGGTACCTGGCAGGAACGGCCTGAGATAATCGAACAGGAACGACATGAAGAACGCGCCGAGCATCGGGCCGACGATGGTCGACGCGCCGCCGATCAGCGCCGAGACGATGATCTTGAACACGAAATCGATTTCGAAAATCGCGCGCGGGGCGATCGAGCCCTGATAGTGGACGTAGAACGCGCCGCCGATGCCGGCGACCGTGGCCGAGACCAGAAAGGCGAACAGCTTGAGCTTGGTCGTGCTCAGGCCGCTGCCCGACACCGCCTCCTCGTTCATGGCGATCGCGTCGAGCGCGGTGCCGGCCCGGGTGCGCGACAACAGCCACAGGACGATCGCGATCCCGAACATCAGCAGGAAGGTGAAATAATAGTTCGGGCGGGCGCCGACGAGCATCGTCTGCACACCGGAAATGCCACGCGTTCCGCCCGTCAGATCGGGGCGGATGACTTGCGTGAACTGGTACATCAATTCCATGAAAGCGAGCGTCACCAAGGCAAAATAGGTGCCCTTGATCCTCAGCGCCGGCAGAAAATACACAATGCCGCCGACCAGCGTGAAGACCACGGCGAGCGGGATCGAATACCCGATCGGTACATGGAAGCGGTAGTTCAGAATCGCCGTGGCGTAGGCGCCGATACCGATCAGGAACGGGTGGCCGAAACTGATATAGCCGGTCTTCCCGGAGAGAAAATCCCAGCTCATGGCGAAGATCGCCACGAAATTGGCGGAGATGATCAGCCGCAAGGTGCCGGATTCGACATATTGCGGCAATAACAGCATGAAAACGGCAAAGGCAATCCACGCCACGATCCAGGCGATCAACGATTTTTGCGTGATCATTCCACCCATCTCAGGTCCTATAGGTCGCTTCTGCCGAACAGGCCCTGCGGCCTGAGCAGCAGAACGCCGATGATAAGGGCCATTGTGAACACGCCGCGCATCTGGGCGGAGATCAGGCTGGTGGTGATGATTTCCATGAAGCCGATGATATGGGCGACGATCAGGCTGCCGACGATGGAGCCGATGCCGCCGACGATCACCACGGCGACCACGATGATCAGCGGCGCCACCCACATCGACGGATTGAGCTGGGTATAGGCCGCGAAGAACACGCCGGCCGTCGAGCCGAGCGCGCCGGATATGGCCCAGGTGATCAGGTTGATGCGGTCGGTATCGACGCCGGAGATCACCGCGCCTTTCGGATCCATGGACACCGCCTGGATGGCGCGCCCCAGATGGGTGCGTTTGACGAACACGAACAGGCCGGCGAGGATGACCCAGCTCGCCACCATGGCCGCCAGCATGTTGAAGGTGATCGAAGCCGATCCGACGCGCCAGACGCCGTTGACGATCGGCAGCAGGATCTTGGTGGAATCGTTGAACACCAGAACGACGCCCGCCTGGATGACGACCGCCAGGATCAGGGTGGAAATCTCCACGGCGACCTGGTCGCCGGCCAGCCGCTTGACCAAGAGCTTGTACATCAGCACGCCGGCCACCCCGCCCATGACGATGGCGGAGGCGAAGCCCAGGAGCTTCGGCATGTGCAGCGCCTGCGAGACGTAGAAATAGGCGTAGCCGCCGAGCATCAGGTAGGAGCCGTAGGCGAGGTTGAGCACCCGTCCGACGCTGAAGATCAGGGTGAAGCCGATGGCCATGAGGGCATAAAGACCGCTCAACAGGAATCCTTGTATCAGGATCTGCGTCACCAGGGTTCTCCCCGCGTTGCGGCTGAATGTCCGGAAGGAACGGGCCGGCGTCCCAGAGGAGCCGGCCCGCGCGGGTTCTTGCGGGGCTACTTCTTCTTCACCCAGGAGGGAACGGCGAATTCGCCGTTGGCGTATTTCGGCGGATAGACCACCTTCGCCTTGCCGTCCTCGTACCACTGGACGACGACCATGGACGGCGCGCCCGAGTCATAGGGCGGGGAGATGTCGAACTTGATGTTGTGCGGATAGGTCCGGCCGGTGCGCGGCTCCTTCTCGCCGGGCTTCCAGAAGGCGTAACGCAGCCACAGCTTGCCGTCCTTCTTGAGCACCAAGTCTTCGTTCTCCATCGCCGGGACCCACTTGTCGAGGCCGAACCCGCCGGCCTTCTCGGCGGCGGAGAAAGCCTGCTTGAGGCCGAAATAGGCGTTGAAGCCGTTGAAGTGGGGGTATTTCGGACGGTCGGAATATTTCGCCTGGTACTTCTTGACGAAAGCGGCGGACTCGTCGTCGATGGCGAAGCCGACCGACGGGATCGGGCTCAGGGTCGAGATGCCGCCGCCGGCGCCGCCGGTGTCTTCCCAGTATTCGCGTCCCAGCGCCGAAACGTTGACGCCGGTCATCGCCAGCGGCACCTGCAGCTTCACGTATTGCGAGGACACCACCTGGCTGTTCACCGAGGCGACGAGGTAGATGAAGTCGGCGCCGCTGTCGACGGCGCGCGAGAAGATCGGCGAAAAGTCGACCGTCGCGGTGTCGTAGACGATGGTGTCGAGCACCTTGATGCCGGCTTCCGGCGCCAGGAGCTGGGTGACCAGACCGTTGATCGCATTGCCGAAAGCGGTGTCTTCCTGAACGATGACGGTCTTCTTCCAGCCCATCTTCTTGGCCAGGATGTCCTTGCCGAAGTCGACATAGAGCGCCGCCAGCGCTTCGTCCGTGGCGACGTTCATGAAGTACATCTTGTAGGTGTCGAAGTCGGAAACCAGCTTGTCGATGATACCGATATTCGACGTCCAGGTGTCCAGCGTCGGGATCTTGTATTCGACCATGCGCGGCAACCAGCCCAGCGACACGTCGTCGATGCAGCCCGAGATGACGAAGTCGACTTTCTCGGTCTCGGCGAGGTACTCGTAGGCCTTGATGCCCTCGGTGACGTCCTCGTGGGTATCGGCCTTGACCAGCACGATCTTCTTGCCGTTGAGGCCGCCGGCCGCGTTCAGCTCCTCGATCGCGATTTCGGCGCCGCGCAGGGTGCTGCGGCCCGTATCGGATGCGAACGAGCCGATAAATCCGACCTTGACCGTATCCGCGGCATGGCTGAGCCCGCTCGTTGCGAGGCCCGTCGACAGGGCCAGCGCCGCGACCGCGGTCAGCTTCATGAATGGGTTCATAACGAGTACTCCCCTCGAGGTTTGGCAGTGGATTCTGTATTCTGTATTCAGACTAGCATTGCCTCCGTTAACCGTCAATTCGCGCTGCCGTAGCGTCACGGTTTGCCGGCAAACAGGCCCTGGTATCGCGGATCGTCGTAGAGTACGGCGTCCGCTTCGATCTCGATCGTCATCCCCGGCGTGGTCAGGCCCGCCTCGACGGCGCAGGTCACCGGGTCGATGCCCTTGAACACCTCGCCATGGGCCCGCACGAAGCCGCCGGCGCCGCTCGCCATGTCGGTGAGGAAACCGCGGGTGCGCACCACGTGGCGCATCTCGGCGCCGGCCTCGGCCAGCGCATCCTCGATACGGCGGAAGATGTAGATGGCCTGCGCGTAGGTATCGTCCGGCGCGTGCAGCTTGCCCGAGGGTTCGATGGCCGTGGTGCCGGCGACGTAGACGAACGGTCCGATCCGCTTGACGCGGGAGTAGGAGCCGATCTCCTCGAAGCGTCCGCCGGTCTTGATCGTAATGATATCCATCAGTTCAGTCCCAGCCGGCCGGCGATGGCCGCGGCGGCCTTTTTCAGAGCCTCGCGTTCCTCGTCGGCAAGCGTCAGCTCCTCGACCTCGACGACGCCCGAGGCGCCGAGATGGCAGGGGACGCCGAGCACCACCCCGTCGATGCCGTATTCGCCTTCCAGCATCACCGATAC
>Ga0070729_10005357_pt1 | contig 13294 bp, 8 predicted proteins | sample tdDd472_FD_66725 | JGI IMG/M metagenome (GOLD analysis project Ga0070729, IMG submission 66725) | Marine sediment microbial communities from the Atlantic coast under amendment with organic carbon and nitrate - tdDd47.2 | ecosystem: Environmental > Aquatic > Marine > Coastal > Sediment | place...
GTGGATGCCCGCGCTGTTCGTGGTGTTGGGCGCGTTGGAGCCCGTCCTCGTAGTCGTTGTGGCGGCGGAAGTCGGCTCGCGCATCGGTGCGCACGGAGCGTTTGGCTACGGCATGGGTGCCGTTAGCGCGGCCACGGTCCTCATGTACGCACTGCTCCGGTGGCGCCGGCGAACTCCTTGGGTTCACGCGGCGGCGCCGGCACTCTTGATCGTTGTCGCGAGCATGGTCGAGCCGCTGTCGCTTGCGAACGCCGCGGCGGCCGCCGGCCTTGCGTGGGTCGGAACGATCATTCTGCTGCCGCGCATCGGAAGCGGCGCACCGTCCTTACGATCCCTCGCTGGCGGGCTCTGGGTCTTTCTCTACGGCCTCTTTCTTCAGCTGGGACTGCTCTGGGTGCTTCTGGGGCTGCTGCGTTGGCCGGTCAAACGTGTACGGCGCGCCGGCCAGAAGGGCATGCTCGGTCTCTTCAAGAGCTTCCCCTATGGCCGCATCGAGTTCGGCTCGATCGACCTCTCGAAGCCCGCTGTCGTCGTCAGCAATCACCAGTCCTCGCTCGATATCATCATCGTGCTGGGACTGCCGGGCGACGTGCGGCTGACAACGTCTCCCCGCGTCTGGGACGAACCGTGGCTCGGGTTCAGCGCGCGGCGGCTCGGTCACGTCCGCGTGGACGATAACCTGCTCGAGTCGTGTCGCGCCGTTGCCGCGGAAGGGGCCTCGGTTCACTTCTATCCGGAGGGAACGCGCTCGCGAGACGGCTACCCCGCCCGCTTTCGCCGTGGCGCATTCGAGTTGGCGGTGCAGCTCGGAATCGACGTTCTTCCCGTCGTGATCTGCGACTCGCGCATCTACGTTCCGCGCGATGCGTATTGGGTCGATCGCGGGCACATGACCGTGAATGCGCTCCCTCGTGTCGCCCCCGGGGACGACTCCCGATCGCTGCAGAAGCGTGTACAGCGCATGGTGCGCGACGAGTTCACAGCGGAGATGGCGCGCATCAACACGCCCGCCTACCTGAGGCAGAAGGTGCGGCGTCTCTACCGTTACCAGTGCTGGATCGTGCTCCGCCGGGTGAGGAGAGCACTCCGCAGGGCCCCCGTCCCGACAAAGCCGATGGACGAGCCCGTGCGAATGGACGCGGCGGATTACGGCGTTGCGGCGCTGTTGTTGTCCGAAGCGTTTCCCGGCACTCGGATCGTGGTGCGCGAACCGAATCCGCACAAGCGGGCCGTCGCGCGACACGCGGCCGCCAGCCACCCGCGCATCAAGTTCGAGCCTGCGGACTGAGCATCTGCAGGCGACGCTGCACTTCTGTGGTGAACTCCTTGCGGGGTACATCCCCCATCGAGAACGCCTCGCCGATGTGGATTTCGATTTTCCGAAGTCCGCGTAAGAGACGCCGCGGCCCGTGCTTGGAGGTCACGCGTTCCACGCCTTCGAGAAAAACGGGCACGATCGGAGTGTCCGCGGCGCGCGCGATGAATCGGATGCCCGGCTGACACGGCCCCACCGTCCGCCCGTCGCCGCGCGTCCCCTCCGGAAAGACGATCAGCTCGAAACGGTCGATCTTCGACCCGAATTCGCGCAGTCGGTCCACCATCGCCTTGTCGGGTGCTCCCCGATCGATCAGGAAGCCCACCTGGCGGCTCAAAAGGTCGCGCAGCCCCGATTGCTTCCATGTGCCGCGATCGCCCAACACGAGAATCGGGGAGTGCCCGCGCACAAACAGGCAGGATCCGAGGATCAGCGTGTCCAGCAGGCTGACATGGTTGCAGACGTACAGGTTTTTTCCGCGGGGGAGGCGGCCGTGGACACGACGCACGTACGGAAAATAGACAAACAGCGTCGCGAGTACGCCCAGGACAAGTTGCACGAGTCGCGTCCAGAACATGGCCCGGTTCATCTTGGGGGATGCGCAGGTTCAACGCAATGTCCGCGCGGGTATCATGTCGGCGCCGATGAAGATCGCGTTCGTGTCCGCCAACCGCGAAACCATGCCCGACGCGGTCATCCCGATCGGCCTGCTGTACGTGATGGCGGCTTGCCCGAAGCACCACGAAACCGAGCTGTGGGACTTGTGCTTCGAGGACGAACCGTTGTCCATGCTCGGCCAGCGCCTGGATGCGTGGCAGCCGGATCTGATCGCGGTCGGCCTGCGCAATATCCAGAACATGGACTACACGGGCATCGACGCGAACATGGAGTTCTACCGCGCCATGATGCGGACGATCCGCAAGCACTCGGATAAGCCGGTGCTCCTCGGCGGCGGCGGCTTCTCCGTGATGCCGGAGCGAATCCTCGAGGATCTCGGCGCGGACTTCGGCATCAGCGGCGAGGCGGAGCGAGCCTTCCCGCAGCTCCTCGCGGAACTGGAACGGCCCGAGCCCGACCTGATGCGCGTCGAGTCGCTGTTCTACCGGGCCGACGGGAACATCCGCATGAACGGGCGGATGGGCGACTTCCTTGTGATGGACGAGATCGCGAGTCCCGACCGCTCGATCCTCGACGAGCGTTACTACAGCGAATACGGAATCGAGTCGCTCCAGACCAAACGCGGCTGTCCACTCAAGTGCGACTACTGCACCTATCCAAAGATCGAGGGGGCGCGGGGGAGGATGCGCGATCCCGGACTCGTCGCCGATGAGTTCATGGAGATCGCCGCGCGACCGGAGGTCGACCATGTGTTCATCGTGGACAGCGTGTTCAACCTGCCGATTCGCCACGCCAAGGAGGTCTGCCGGCAGTTGATCGCGCGCGGCAACGCGACACCCTGGACGTGCTACATCAACCCGACGGCGTTCGACGAGGAGCTCGCGAGGCTGATGGCGGAGGCGGGGGCCGCTGGTTCCGAGCTCGGCTCCGACTCCGGGTGCGACGAAGTGCTGCTGTCGCTGCGCAAGGGATTCACGGTCGAGAAGATCCGCAAGTCAGGCGCGCTGCACAAGCAGTTCGGCCTCAAGGACTGCCACTCGTTCATTCTCGGCACCACCGGCGAAACCATGGACCACGTGGAGCGCACGCTCGACTTCATCGAGGAGCTCGATCCGTTCGCGGCGATCCTGCTGGTCTGGGTGGACGACATCGAGGCGCTCGACGCGGGCGTGGCTGCGGAGCGCTTCCAGCTCAAGGAAGACATCTACGGACGCATCGCGGAGCGCGCCAAGGGTCACTCGCGCTGGGTCGTCCCGACGATCGGGGTGCAGTTCAACGAGCGACAGTTCCGTGCGCTGCGGCGGGCCGGACTGCGCGGGCCTCTGTGGCAGTACCTCGACATGGCGCCCGCCACGTAACAGGCCATGACGGAACGTTTCGATGTCGTGGTGGTCGGCGGCGGGCCCGCAGGCTCCGTGGCGGCTACGGCGCTGGCGCAAGCAGGACGCTCGGTCGCGGTGCTGGAGCGCGATCGGTTTCCGCGGTTCCATATCGGTGAGTCGCTGCTCCCGGAGTCGTTCCCGATCCTCGAGAAAATCGGCGTTGCCCCCCTGCTTGCGCAGGAGGAGTTCCCCATCAAGCGCGGTGCAACGTTCGTACTGGCCAACGGTCGCTCGCGTACGCGCATCCGCTTCGCCGATGCGCTGGGGGAGCGCGGCCAGGCGCGCCAGGTCCTGCGCTCACGCTTCGACGAGATCCTGTTGCGCCACGCCGCCGCGGCGGGAGCCGATGTGCGTGAGGGCGTGGCGGCGGAGGACATCGCATTTTCCGACGAAGGGGTGCGCGTCAACGACATCGAGGCATCGGTCATGGTCGACGCTTCCGGGCGCCGCGGAGTCCTCGGCCACAAACTCGGGCTCCGCGTTGCTCATCCCGGCATGCGCAAGGTGGCGGTGTACGCGCACTTTCCCGGCACGATTCGCCCGCCCGGCATCGAGGATGGCGATATCGTCGTCGTGTCGCTGCGCAACATGGAGTGGATCTGGCTGATCCCGCTTCCGAACGGTTGCACGAGCGTGGGTGCCGTCTTCGACCGCGCCGATCATCCTTCGGGCGCGGACCCGTCGGCAGTGTTGATGGAACGCCTGCGCGCTGTTCCCATCCTGCGCTCCGCCTTCGCGGACTGCGAGGCGAACGACTCGGCGCGCTTCGAGGCGGACTACTCCTACACTTCCTCGCGCTACTCGGACCGCCGCTGGCTACTTACCGGGGACGCTGGAGCGTTCCTCGATCCCGCGTTCTCGACCGGGGTACATCTCGCCGTCACGACCGGATGGGACGCGGCGCAGGCGGTTCTGTCCGGAAGGCACGCGGCCTACGACCGTGCGTTCCGGGGGCGGCTGAAGGTCTACGATCGATTCGCGTCGGGCTTCTACGATCCGGCGTTTCGCGACGTGCTGTTTTCACCGCAGGCGTCGCCGGGCATGGCCCGCGCGGTCACGGGCGTACTGGCCGGGGCGCCGCCGCGCGGGTGGCAGGATCGTTCGCGCGTCGCGCTGTTCCACCTCGTCACTCGTCTTCAGCGACGGCTGCCCCTCGTGGCTCGATCGCACTCCCGCTGAACAGGGCGGGGAGCACGTCCCGGCTGCGGACCGGCTGCGGGAGCGCCCGCACCATGCTCAAGACGACGGCATCGCTGTTGACGCGGTTCAGGCCGCCATGGGTGGACTGCATGTCGATCCACTTCTCCATCGACGGGCTGCCGGCGCAGTGCCCGTCATGGAGCGTGAACATGACATCCGCCGGATTGATGACGAGAGAGTGAAATGCCTCCCAGACTCGGCGCGGCGCGTCCGGCCAATCGCCATGCGCCGTCGCCTCCATCCACTCCTCGCCCGTCAGCCAGCGCCCGGCCAGGTCCCCGAATGCGAGCACGTCGCCGTTGGCAGCATCGGGCGTGTAGCGGAAGCGACCGTCGCGGCGCTCGATGCGAGCTGCGCCTTGTCGACTCCGGACCACGACGGAGTCGCCCTCCATGTACATCGCGAGCTGAATCTCCGGCCGCGGAAGCATCGCCTCCGCTACGGCGCGCGGCCGCTTCGTATGAACCCCGAAGTAGGTCACGAGGCCGTCGATCTCCGGAACGACGTCGCGGTCGGGATCCTCGATCGATTCCGCCACGCGAAAACCGGCGGCCCCCAGGATCTCGGCCACGGGGAAGTTGGGGGACACAGCGAGGTTGTGACCATGGTCGGAGACGATCGTGATCTTGAGCGCACCGTGCCGCTCGTAGAGGAGCTGCAGGCAAAGCTGTTCGACGCGGTCGAGGCACTCGTCGAGCCCCACACGTCCATAGCGGCTGACCATGGCCGACGACGAGACGATGTAGACCGACGTGAACCGATTGGGGCTGGCGTCGAGCGTCTGCTTGGCGCGCTCCAACTCGGCGAGGTACCAGGGGCGCGGATTGAGGTAGGAGTAACCGACCTCGCGGTAGTTCTTGAGCTGGCCGTCAACGCGGCGCTGCCACGGGTGCTTGTAGCCGAACGCGCGCGCGGTGTAGAGATTGTGGATCTCGTTGTCGCGCTTGTCGTAGTAGCGCTCGATGGCCCCACCCATCGGCGGCGCCCCCATGATGGCAGAGAACGTCACCTCGCTCAGCGAGGGAAACGGCGGGATGACCAGCTGCGGAGGGCAGAACCAGTTCCACTGCCCCGCCTCGTACCGCTCCGTGACGAATCGATAGGGCAGGGAATCGATCAGTAGGAGGAGGTGCGGGACCTGGTCGCTGTCGTACTCACCGAGGTGATAGACGCGGTCGTACGTGCCGTCCTCATCGTCGTCGTAGCTCAGCGTGTCGCCATCGACCTTGAAATCGATGGCGCCGTTGCCGTCGACGTCGAACGACCGCGCTCGCCCCTCGACCAGCGCCGGCTTCTCCGGAAACGTCAGCCGGCCGTTCGGCGCAAACGACCCCGCGAGCGACGTACAACCCGCCACGAGCAATAGGAGAGGGAGGACTCGCTGCACTCCGGGAGCATACCCGCCTCCCAATCAAAAAAAACGGGGGTCCGGACTCTCGTCCGAACCCCCCTTGAATTCGTCTTACTGACTCATCGTCCCAACGGCGTAAGCCGTTGGACCAAAGAAACGAGGGTCCGGACTTCCGTCCGAACCCCCGTTGAATTCGTCTTAGTGATTCATAGTGCCAACGGCGTAAGCCGTTGGACCAGAACTACGCGGCCGCAGGCTTCTTGATGGGCTTGGCCTTGAAAGCGAGGAGCTTCTCCTCCGCCTTCTTCCAGTCTTCCATCTTCTTCTCGTACTCAGCGATGTCCTTCTCAAGCTTCTTCGCCTTCGAGGCGTTGGGCTTTTCCTTCAGCTTGCGCGCAGTCTCAGCGTTCTGCGCACGGACGCCGTCGAGGCGATCGAGCTCGTTGAGGAGCTTGCCGTACTTGCTCACCATCGAGCTGAAGCTGTCCTTGTACTCGGTGCGGGCGAGCCTGGCCATCGTCTTGACGATGGTGCCCGGCTTGAGCTTCTTCTTCTCGAGCGTCGCGACGACCGTGTAGTCGCGCTTAACGAAGAGAAGACGCGGTGTGGCGTCGCCGTTGTCCTTGAGGAGACGATCCTGCAGCGCGTTGCCGGCAGTGATCTTCACGCAACGGAAGAACTTCGAGCCGATGCCGATGCGCTCGTCGGCGAACGCGACATCTTCGAGCTTGCGCGTGACGGAATCCGTCGCGTCGTCGCTCGTCACGTAGACGAGCATCGGGCGCTCGGCGTAGCGCTTGCCGGCGTCTGCGTCAGCAGACTGAGCATCGCCCGTGGACGCTGCTTGCGGCGCAACCGAGTTTGTGCTTTGCCAGCGGATGTTGAGGCGAGCCATACTGGCCCCCGAACGTCCGCATCAGCCCGCTTCTGCGGGAGTAATCAAAGCCGCGACCGCGACAAGCGCGGGGACGGCGAGAAGCGCCAAGCGACGGGGCGTCATCCAACTTCCTCCTGATGAATTCACTGATGGGCAGGGACGGCTCGTTGCCGCATTCCTACCGCACTAAAATCGGGTTCACTCTTCTAAAGGAGTGTACGGCAGGGGATGAGCGTTTTCCGATCCCCCACGGAAAGAATTTCGGTTTTCCCGACGCTCCGCGTTAGGCCGCACGAAATGGGGCAGGTCGGGCTCGGGCGGACTTCCGAGCCAGTTCTCCCTGAATATTGGGGCGCGGGGGCGCAAGGATAGGAGAATGGCGTCGCCACCATGGGCAGTTACCGCATCGTCTCCCTCACCCTCCTTCTATCTTTTTCCGCCTGGGGAGCGGATTTGCCGCAAGGCGCGCTGCCGACGATCGACGGCAAGATCGGCGCCGAAGAGTGGGCCGGGGCGTACAAGATGCCCGTCCCACACGGCACCGCGTACCTGCGGATCTCCGGGCGCACCCTCTGCATCGCCGTCGAGGTCCAACGCGCCTACACCGGCCAGCGGATCGAGCTGCGAACCTCCGATCCGGCCGGCGACCGGCTCACGCTGGTCCAGATGCATCCGGCCTGCTTCATCCCGCGACCGCCCTTCTCGGCACTTCCTCCCCTGCTGATGCGCCAGTCCACCTGGACGGATCGTGGGAAGGCACGCTTCTCGCCCCCCTACTCCGCCAAGCTGCGCGCCCGCGTCCTCGAGAAGGACGCCAAGTCCTGGTCGGCGGAGTGCTGCATCGCGCTCGAGTGCCTCGATCTCCCGATCGGGCAGCCGGCCGTCTTCAATCTCACCATCACCCAGCCCTTCACCAAGAGCGCAAGGCCCTTGGCCACCCCGCCCGCGCAGTGGGAACCGCTCAAAGCGAAGTGGGATCCGAAGGCCGATCTGTTCATGACGCCTGAGGAAGACAAGGTCCACGCTTGGGCGCAGCGACTCTTCTCGGAAGGAGTCGATCTCGCGCGCCAGCGCGCCCCCCAGGAGCCGATGCTCGCGGCAGCGTTCGATGAGCAGATGGACGAGCAGAAGGTCAAGGAGCTCCTCGCCATGGCAGAACTCGAGGTCAAGATCGCGCCGTCGCGGTATCACGGCCTCTGGTACCAGCTGCACCTTCTGCGCCGCGCCAATCGGCTTCAGGAGGCGGACGCTGTCTACCGAGCCCTCATCGAACGCCTTCCCGGCGCCAAGCGCATCGAGCCCGTCCTGCAAGAGCGCAACGTCGCGCTTCTCACGGAATGCCGCTTCGACGATTTCGAGCGCGAGAACCGAGGCATCGACAGTAAGACCATGAACTGGGTGCAGGAGCTGCGCACGGCATGGGAGTACGAGTTGGCCCGCCGCAAGCGTGAGGCAAAAGCGCCCGGCGCGCGTTTGATACTGAAGACGACGCGCGGCGACGTCGAAATCCAGATGTATCGCTTCCAGGAAAAGGGCTACGACGAACTGCTCCAGCAGTGGCTGGGGGACACACAGCTGACCGGCAAGGCCCCGAAGTCGGCGACCGGCGCGCTCGGCACTGCATGGTCAGGCCTGCCTACGAAATGGCGCGCCCCCCAAACGGAAAATCCCCCGTCCGCATGGCGCGGCAGCGTGGCGATTCCGGGTGACGGCACGCTGCTGCTGGCGACGGGCGCCGTCCACATCACCATGCGGTCCTACGCCATTGGATACATCCTGAAGGGCATGGAGCACGTGGATGCGATGACGGCGGCGGATCGGATTGAATCGGTGAAAGTCGTGCCCGCGGCGGCGCGAGCGGAAGGCGATTGAGCCTGGTCGGCCTGATTCTCGTGGCCGCCGTCGCGGTCGTGACCGACGGCAAGCCGGCCGTCCGTCTCGAGCACGACGGCAGCCCGCGGGCGACGGCCGCCGCGGAACTCATCCAACGCCACGTGGTTCGCATGGCGAAAACCGCGCTGCCGGACCAGGGTGCCGCGGCCGCACTGCGGTTCGAGCAGTCTCGGTTCGACGGCTATCGCCGGCGCATCGTCGAGGGAAATCTCGTCATCGACGGCCGCGACCCGCTGCTTGCGGCCTACGACGTGCTGCGCGACTGGGGCTGCCGCTTCGACAGCGATGAGCCGTTCGTGCCACAGGCCACGACGCTCGCGATCGAAGCGACGACATGGAGCAACGATCGCCCACTCGTTATCGAAGCGGAGCAACTCGATGCGTCGTTTCCGGCCACGGCGCTGGCGATCCGCGGTCTCGATCGCTATCAGCCGACCGAGGCCCCGCCCCCGCACGAACTGCGCGTGATCAGCACGACGTTCGACGACTTCCTGCCGCCCGCACTCTTCGAGCAACACAGGGACTACTTCGCGCTGCGCAAGACCGAACGCGTCGCGCGCGGCAATTTCGCTCTCACCAACACAGCGGCCCGCAAGGCCTACCTCGACCGCATGGGCGCGTGGCTGAAGGCTCACCCGCACGTCGACGTCCTCGGAATCTGGCCGGAGGTAACCTCGGTCTGGTGCGAGGAATCGCTGCGACTGGGCGCCCACGAAGCCTACGCCCTGCTTTGGCGCGAGGCGGCGGCGACCTTTCCGAATCGCCGCTTCGAGATTCTTGCGACCGGCGAAACCGAGCGCCCCCCGAAGGGCCGCGTTCCTCCCAACGTCGAAGTCCGATTCCGCCCAACCCGCGGCGCAAGCCTGAGCCTGCTGCAACCGATCGCAGCCCAGCCGTCCAACAACCTCGCCCGCGCATGGGAAGTGCGCGGCGCAAAACTCCTGTTGGAAATCGACGGTGCCCCACCCACCTGGTGCGGTCTGCCGTGGCCGTGCCACGACGCGGTCCGCGGCAACGCTCGACGATTCCACGGCGCCGTTCTCGTCCATCCTCGCCGCGCACTGGCCGAACTCTGGCACCGTCCCGACTCACGGGTCGCGATCGACGAGGAACTCGCCGCGCTCCTGACGCGCGCGCGCACCATCAAGTCATGGGGCGACCCGCGCGATGCAGCGCTCCTTTGGCCCACAACGGAGGGTGCCGCGCGCACGGAGCTCGGCGCCCGCATGGGAGAGGTCGAACGCGGCATCGCACGCGCGCGGACGTCGTCCCTCGCCATCGAGAAGCGTCGCGCGGCGCTCAATGACGCGTGGTTCGGATTCCGCGCGTTGGTTCATGATCTGGGCGAGCCGCATGGGACGATGTATCGACGCCTGCGCTCCTCCGAATTCCGGAACGCCTTTGAGGAGATCCTCCCCGCCGGGGCCTCGAAGAAGATCGCCGGCGCGGACGTGCGCGAAACGTTCGAAGCCGTCACGATCCAAACGCCCCGCCTGCGACTCGGCATCGAACGACGGACAGGCCTCGTGACGGAACTGCGGCGCAAGCTCGCCCGAGACTGGAGTCCGAATCTGGCAGGACCGGGGGGACGCATGTTTGCCGTGGTCGCGCTGGGCAGCAAGACCGACCGCGTGGAGGGGGTGGTGAGGGTGCGCGCGGGAGCGGAGGGAAGCCTGCTGGTGGAGCTGTCCGGCCGCGTGCATCGCGGGGGCCCGCGCTGGTCGTGCGTTCTGACGCTCGACGGCTCGTCGGCGCGCATCGGCCAGCGCGCCACCGTGAACGTGCCCGGCGGAATCGCCGTCGGCTGCCAGTTCGGGCCGACCGCGTTCGATGAGTGGGTTTGCCCGTCGTACGCACGGGAAGGACGCTTCCAGCAACCCGCCGAGGCGCGTCAGGCGACCTTTCGTCTCGTGCCCGGCTCCGTGCTGTATTGCCGGAAGGCGCCACGGGGCGTTGGCCTCGCGCTGCGCCTTCCGAACGGTGGGGCAGGCGCCGTCGTCGATGGTGACGAAGGCACGATCCTCTCGACGTCGTCCGGAGCGACACTCGACGTCGAGTGGATCGTCTTCACCGGCGAACACGAACTCGCGAAGTAGCCGGCCTAGGCCAGCCCCGCGAACTGATCGGGGTGGGTCAGCATCTGCATGTGCCCGCCTAGTTCCCACTCCTCGAAGTGGGCGTCGGGCCTGAGCTTGCGCAGCCGTGTGAACGCTGACATCGGCACGACCGGATCGCGCACTGCGTGGCCGATCCGTAGGCTCGCCTCGATGCGCTTGACCGCGTTCGCCAGATCGACCCTGGCGATCAGGTGCGTGCGCTGTCGCAAACTTACGAACGGAGTCGCGCGCTGCCATCCGAAGTTGAGCTCGGCAAGTCCCGGAGTGAACTCGCGCAGGTAACGCGACTCCCTGCCCTGGAGTACACGCCAGGCGTAGTAATCCGAGCCGAGCCGCGGGGGCAGCAGATATGAGCCGTACAACGCGACCCGATCGAGTGCGCCGAGCTGGAACTGCGGAAACGCCCCCTGCACCACCACCGCGCGGACGCGCGCATCGAGGCGACCGCCGTACGCGAGCGCGACGTAGCCGCCGAAACTTGCGCCGTACAGCGTGACGTTCTCAAGTGCGAGCGCGTCCAGTAGCGCGCCGACGTCGTCCAGCAAGTCGTCGACACTGAAGCCGCGCGCAGGCAGTTCCTCGCCGCGCAGCAACGGCACAATCACGCGGTAGCGCTGCGCCAGGAGCGGAACGACGCGAAAGAACAGGCGTCGCCCTCCGGAGATTCCGTGAAGCAGGACGAGCGGCTCGCCGCTGCCCATTTCCCAGTAGGACGAGCGCCCGAACGGCGTGTCATAGGCGTGCGTCGGAACCGACGCAATGAAGTCCGCGAATGAGTCGACGTGATCCGGCGAGGTGCCGGCGCTATCCGGCATGGTGTTCCTGCAGCGACTTCACCTGCAGGCCATGCGTGCGGCGCGCGGCAATGCCGTTGACCGCTGCTGCGGCCGCGCTGATGGTCGTCAGGACCGGGACCGCGTGACTCAAAGCCTCGCGGCGGATGCGCCCCTCGTCGGTGTGCGCACCCTTGCCGGAGGGTGTGTTCACGATCAGGTCGATCTCGCCGTTCTTCAGCGCGTCGAGCACGTTGGGGCGCCCTTCGCCGATCTTCTCGATACGCTGCGCGGGAATCCCGCTGCGGTGCAGGACGTCATAGGTCCCACGCGTCGCGATGAGCTCGAAGCCGAGGTCGGCCAGCTTGCGTCCGATGAACGTGCAGCCGCGCTTGTCGCGGTCCTTGACCGAAAGGAAGACGCGCCCTTCGCTGGGAAGCGGCTGGCTCGCGGCATCCATCGCCTTCGCGAACGCGACGCCGAAGTCGTCGGCGATGCCCATCACCTCGCCGGTCGAACGCATCTCCGGTCCGAGGATGATGTCGGACCCGAGGAAGCGCGCGAAGGGGAAGACCGGCTGCTTCACGCTGAAGTGCGTCGGCACGATTTCCTCGACCACGCCGAGTTCCGCAAGCGTCTTGCCCGCCATGACCTGCGCCGCGATGGCGGCCAGCGGCAGGCCAATCGCCTTGGCCACGAACGGAACCGTACGGCTCGCCCGCGGGTTCACCTCAAGCACGTAGATCTGTCCGTTCTGCACCATGAACTGAATGTTCATCAGACCGCGGACGTCGAGTGCCTTGCCAATGCTTTGCGTGTGCGCGCGAATCTGCTCCAGCACATCCGGCGGCAGCGTGTAGCAGGGGAGGCTGCAGCCCGAGTCGCCGGAGTGGATGCCCGCTTCCTCGACGTGCTCGAGGATGCCGCCGATGACGACGTCCGTGCCGTCCCCAACCGCATCGACATCGAGTTCGATCGCCTCTTCCATGAAGCGATCGAGCAGAATCGGCTTGCCGGGCGCCGCGGCGACCGCGTCGGTCATGTACCGGCGCAACGTCTCCTCGTCGAACACGGTCTCCATGCCACGCCCGCCGAGCACGTAGGAAGGCCGGACGACGCACGGATAGCCAATCTCGTTCGCCTTGGTAACGGCCTCCTCCACGCTCGTCGCGATCGCGTTGAGAGGCTGCGGAATGTCGAGTTCCTGGAGCAGCGCCTGGAAGCGTTCGCGGTCCGAGGCGCGGTCGATCGAATCGACCGTGGTCCCCAGGATCGGCACGCCGGCTTCCTCGAGGCCGTCTGCAAGATTCAGCGGCGTCTGGCCGCCGAACTGCACGATCACGCCGACCGGCTTGACCCGCTCGATGATGTGCAGGACATCCTCGACGGTCAGCGGTTCGAAGAAGAGCATGTCGCTCGTGTCGTAGTCGGTCGACACCGTCTCCGGATTCGAGTTCACCATCACGGTCTCGAACCCGATTTTCGAGAGCGAGAACGCCGCATGGCAGCAGCAGTAGTCGAACTCGATGCCCTGTCCGATACGGTTCGGACCGCCGCCGAGAATCACGATCCGTTTGCGATCGGTCAACTCGACCTCGTCCTCCTGCTCGTAGGTCGAGTAGAAGTACGGCGTGAACGCCTGGAACTCGGCCGCGCAGGTGTCGACCACCTTGTGACGGGCCGGATACCGCTCGCGTAACGCCGCGCACGCACTTCCTTCTCGGTCGTGCCGAGCAGGTGCGCGAGCTGGGGGTCGCTGAATCCGTCC
>Ga0070729_10005358_pt1 | contig 13294 bp, 8 predicted proteins | sample tdDd472_FD_66725 | JGI IMG/M metagenome (GOLD analysis project Ga0070729, IMG submission 66725) | Marine sediment microbial communities from the Atlantic coast under amendment with organic carbon and nitrate - tdDd47.2 | ecosystem: Environmental > Aquatic > Marine > Coastal > Sediment | place...
GATGGTTGTTTATAGCGATGCCCACAAATCGTATCCGCCAGCGATGCGGGCTGTTTCCTGTCGATTCCGTCATGTCGTGACGAGTTCGAGAAAGCACCGCGATCAGAACAACAACCTGTTTGAGATCAACCTTTTGGATCTGAAGATCCGGCATGGAAATGGGAATCATAAACGGGAAACGATTGGCTATTCGAAGCGTCGGAATGCGGCGGCATTACGACTGATGATCTTCAAGGTGTGGCGAAACTTCATGCAGCCTCGGCGAGCGAGGAAGTGCAAGGATTCGCCGGCTATGCTGCAGGGGCTGTGTGATCGAATGTTGACGTGGGAGGACGTGCTGGCTCGGCGGTTGTTCATCGACCGTGTCGAACTCATGGGGCGGATGCGGGAGTACTATTTCGGCGAGGTGGAGACCCGTGGGCTTGAGATTAACCGTCGGCATGACCTAAAGCTAGCGATCTGAAAGAAAGGCCCGAGCAGTTACTCGGGCCTGAGACACAATCTTGTGGGCATAACCTATTCTTCTTCAGGAGGATATTGGGTGTACTGCCAGTTGTAGTGCTCACCCGAAATAAACCGGAACACCTGAGGCCCCGACACCACATACAAGTACGCGCCATAATTCACGTTCGTACTACTGGTGCGGAAATCCACCGAAGCCAGGCTCTCCGGCACGAAAACCGTATCGGTCACGCTGTAGAGGAAATCGTAATAGCCATCGGGTTGGAAAACCTGGATCCGGTTGTTGGCCGTATCGCTGACGAAGATCCGGCCCAACCCATCGATGGACACGGCCGTGGGATCATGGAACTCGCCCTCGGCCTCTGAGGGGCCACCCTCCCAGTCGGTCTCATTGCAAATGGCGGCGTTGCCGAGCACGTAGTCGGTGGCCGCCGGAGGGTCGCAAGTGGCTGCCCGGAACAAGGCCGCCGTACCACGCAGGGGGTCCTCGCCTTCCCCTTCGTCCGCCACGTCGGTGGTATCAGGCGTTCCGTCGAAGCGCACCACCCAGTTGCGCTCGATATCCGCCTCGCACACCAGCAGGAAACCGCCGGAATCGGTGACCATGCCCCGGGGGTCGTGGATGGAGCGGGCCCCCTGGCCTTCATCACTGCAGAGGATGCCGTGGGCCACCAGACCACCGCCGGGAATATACGCGTAACGATGAACCACTCCACTGTCAGGGTCGGCCAGGTAGAGATAGGTGGTCGCCCCATCGACCTGAAGCCGGCCATAGGAGTTGGTCGCCATGGCGATGCAGGTCTGAACGTCCGGCAGGTCACTGAAGGGCACATCACCGGAAGGAGGCTCGAGATCACTCGACCGGTACCAGGACACTCGCTTGAGCTGCTCATCCCAGACGAACACCAGGTCGTCGATGGCCTCATGGCAGAGCGCCCGAGCATCACCGAAGCCGCCCACGCCATCCAGGCTCTCGTAGTTCTGGTTCCGCTTGATCAGGCTGTCACTGCGTATCACGAACAGGTTGCCCTGGATGGTCACGATCTGCAGGGCCTCATCATCATACTTGGCATCCTGGATGTACTGGGCCGTGGAGAACAGACCCGTGGGTTCGGGAATGGCGATTTTATCGCCACATCCCACCACGGTGAGCAACGCCAGCGTCGTCAAGAGGACCACGAGAATGACACGACGAATGATCATCGGCGCGCCCTCCCGTGTCGGGTCTTTTCCTTGGCCCAAAGTGGGGACAGTTCCATGGAGATGAAGTGCATGTCGCCGAAGACCCCCATGTCACTGAAGGCGTAATCGATGCGCCAGAGATATTGCTTCCGAGAAAGCTGGACGCCGAAGCCCAATCCCAGGCCTCCCTCGGACCGTCCGGTCTCGTAGCCGCCGCGCAGGAACAGCATGCGGTTCATCCCGACCTCGGCTCCCAGGCGGAAGCTTTCCTGAGCATCGCTCGGGTGGTTGAAGTCGGCCGTGGTCAGCACCGTCACCTTCGACTGGCGGCGCCAGGTGTAGGCCACCCCGAAGGCCCCTTCGGTGGGTACGGCATTGGCCTGGAACTGTCCCTGGGGGGCATAACCCGTGCGCAGCGGCGGATCTCCGTCCGGACGCAGTTCGGGGCCGAAGTTCCGCACCGCGAAACCCACCCGCATGTCGCCGACACCGAGCAAGTAGAGGATGCCGAAGTCGAACATGACTGACTTGATGGCCCACTCGTCCAGATTCTCCTGATAATACTTGGCCGAGCCGCCCACCGAGAAGCGGTCCGTCATGGCCCGGGCCATGCTGAATCCAAACACATACTGATCAGCGCGGAAGGTGTCTCCGGTTCCCTCGACATACATCTCGGTGGTACGGGGAATATCCCCCGACCGCAGCATGCCCGCAGTGAACGCGAAGCCGTAGTTCTGGGTACGCCACTGGAAGGCGGCGTGGGAGACATTGATGTCGGCGGCCCACTGGGTGGTGGTCACGAAGTAGTTGGTGCGCCCCGGCGTCCGCAGCAGGCCGGACGGGTTCCAGAAGACCCCGGGTCCGTCGATGGCGCAGGCTACGTAAGCCTTGCCCAGGGCCATGGGACGCGCGCCCACGGGAATCTTGAGGAACTGACCACTCGCCGTGCCGACGTTCTCCTCACCATAGAGGCGCAGGGCATCACCTCCGGTGGCCACCGATACCAGCAGGCAGAGAGCCAGGATCAACAACATGCCGCGTTGCATTACCATTGGTAGCTCACCCCCCACAACAGAACCCGGGGGTTCTCGATGTAGCTCGGATTGACCACGCCCTTGGCGTAATCCTCGCTATTGGTGGAGATGGGGACCTCGGCGTTGGGCGGAGTCCACTTGTCGACCCAGGCGGGATTGTAATCGCCCACCGCATAGCCCTCGCCGGTGTAGGGGTTGACCCGGCGATAGTTCTGGAAATTGAAGATGTTCCGACCCTCGAAGAAGATGGTCAGCTTCTGCGAGCGGCCGAACTTCCACCACTTGCTCAACCGGAGGTTCACCGTGCCCTTGGTGGGGCCGATCTCACTGTAAGGATCACCACTCAGGGTCTGCCCCTGGCCGGCGTAGTATCGCGGCGTGTATCGCTGTCCCGCCTCGGCGCTGATCAGCGTGTTGATACTCCAGTTCGGCGGCATCGTCCAACCGAACAGATTGGGGCGGTCCTTGTCGAAGACGGAGAAATCGAGGTTGATGCTGAACTTCCAGGGCTTGTCCCAGAGCAATGGCGAGCGCCGCAGACCGCCGATGTTGGAGCCTGATTGATAGGACTCCTCGTAGATGGCCTGCAGGTAGGCCTGGTCGGCGTTGCTGTTGGTGCCCGTGGAGCGGGACAGCTCCAGGCTCGCCGAGCCGCTCAACCAGCGGGTCGTCCGCTTGATGACGGACATCTCCATGCCCAGACTGCGGGCCGAATCTCCGTTGAAGTAGCGCACCGGGTTGATGGTGGTGGTGCCGGTGTCGTCGGGGTCGGGGGTCTCCTCGGCGCTGATGACCACCGGCGCCATCTGGACGCTCTTGGCATAACCGTAGATGTCACGGTTGTACATGGTCAGCCCCAGGGACCACAGATTGCTGAACTCGTGCTGCCAGCCCGCCTCGTACTCCACGGTGACCTTGGGGTCGAGGTTGGGATTACCCAGCAGCTGCACCTTGGTGGCGCTCTGGGCCTGGAGCTGGGGATACACGTAGGCAAACCGCGGCCACTGGCTGAAATGACCGTAGTTGAAGAAGAACTTGTCCGAGTGGGTGACCGGAAAACTCAGGCCCAGTCGCGGCGACAGGCGCGCCTTCCAGCTGCGACCGAAGGCCCGGAAGGTGTTGTCATCGAACTCCTGGGCCATGTCCTCGGTGATGAAGAGGTAATCCTCGTTGTTCTCCATCACTTCCTCGACCTCGCGGCCGGGAGCCCAGACGTCGGCGCGGATACCGGCGTTGAGGATGAGTCCGTGGTACTCGATGGTGTCCTGGAAATAGGCGGCCGACACAATGGGGTGGGCGACGAAGATGTCCTCCTGGACGGCCAGTTTCCCCGGAGGAGGCGAGCCCAGGCCGGATTTGAGGTCTACCAGTTGCATCTCGGTGAAGCTGATATCCATGCCGGTCTTGAATTGATTGCCGGCGCCGGCGTAGAACGAGTAGGCCCCCTTGCCCGTCCAGGCTTCGCTGTAGTGATCGTGCCAGCGGTCGGCGCTGCCGAGGGCGAGCTGGGCCGGATCGGTGGAGGGGATATCCACCCGGGTGTAGGTGGTGAAGTCGTCGTTGCCGTTGACGTTGGCGTGCAGCCGGGACCAGTTGCGACCCAGGGTGACCTCATACCAGTCGGTCTCCGAGAGGATCTGCCGCCAGTAGACATTGGACAGGATGCTCTCGGTGGTGAACGCCAGATACTGGTCGAGGTTGTCGATGAAGGGTCGGGGATAGCCTTCGCCTGGAATCGTGAAGCCCTGGCTGATGCCGAAGTTACGGCTGTTCGAGAAGGCTAGCTTCTTGGTCGGCGTCATGTTCCAGGTCCACTTGATCAGCCCGTTCCAGTTGTTCTTCTGACGGGGAGACCAGAAGCTGCCCGTGTAGATGGGCGACTCGAGGCTCTTGCTCCGGGAATAGATGGGTAGGTAGCCATCGCGGACATCCATGCTGCCCGACACCAGCAGGAAGCGCTCGCCGCCGATGTTCAGGCCCAGTTTCTGAAACAGGCCGGTGATGGGGTCGGGACCGCTCATGGAGGCCTTGACGATGTCGATGTTGTGGGGCTCATCGAAGTTCGTGAGATCATTCCAGCCGCGATAGTCGTCCTTGGGCACCGTGCTGCCGGCATAATCGCGCTTGATGGAGACCTTACCTTCGAAGCGGTCGGTGCCTTCCTTGGTGGAGATGTTCACCACACCCGACACCGCCTGCCCGTACTCCGCATTGAAACCGCCGGTGAGGACCTCGATCTCGTTGATGATGGAGGGGTCGATGGTGTAGCCGTAGCCACCGCCGGCCAGGGGATCGTTCACCGCCATGCCGTCGATGACGAAGGAGGTGTCATCGGCCCGGCCACCGCGGATGTGGATCTCGTTGTCCTGCAAGGTGACGCCCGGCTGGTGGGCGATCATGTCCACCACCTGGTCCAGGGGCATGGCCTCGAGCTGCTTGCCGGACAGATAATGACTGGTGCCCGTGCGCTCGATCTCGATGAGCTTACGCTCGGCCTCCACCCGGATGGGATCGACGTAGATCTCCTCGATGTCGAGGACGAAATCGACATGCTCCACCCCGCCGGGCTCCAGGCGGACCACGTGCTGGACCACGCCGTAACCGATGTAGCTGGCCTTCAAGGTGTAAGTGCCGGGACGCAGGCCGCGCATGATGAAATAGCCGTCGCCGAAGGCCATGGTCCCGATGTTGGTGCCGCTGATGAAGACGTTGGTGTAGGGCATGGGCAGCCCGGTCGCACCTTCACTGATGCGGCCCTTGATGATGCCGGTACTGGTGACCTGGGCCGGGGCCAGGGAGGCGACGGTCAGGATCAAGAGGATGAGCAGCAGCATCTGATGTCTTGGAGTGTGCATCACGGAGAGGGCACCCCCAGCTCGAACTCGAGCACACCGGCCAGAGCCTCGAAGACTCCCTCTTCCTCCATGAACTCGAGCTGATAGGAGAACCCGATGGTACTGGCCAGCGGATCGACATCACGAAGCGGTGTGCGCACACCGATGATGGGGTCGCCAGGCAACTGCTCATTGAGATCGAAGCAATCGTGACATTCAGGGAACTGGTACAAGATCTCCGTGCCGTCCCTGGGATCCAGCCCCACAGCTCGGGCGCGATGGCTGCTCACCACGATCGGCGGCAACCAGGCTGCGGTTCCATCGGCAGAAAAGGGAATCTCATCGCGTTCCGGCGCCAGTGTTCCTTGAGGACGCGAGGGGCGCTCCACGCCCATGATCGCGTTCATGAAGTGTGACGACAGATTCGAAGTCGTGCCCGCCATCTTCTTGCTGATCAGCATGTACCGACCCGGGTCGGAGCCGTCGACTGGATTGACATACTGCTCCACGGGCCCATCGCGCCGGGTGCATTCCTCGAGAATCGCGCTGGTATTTCCCCCACCGATCCAGAAGACCACCTCGAACTCCCGCATGCTCTCGATCAAGACATCGTCATGGTCGGGCATCCCATACCAGAAGTCATACTCATCCCACTCATCGACACCGAAATACTGATCCAGGAAATCGCGGTAGAACTGCTGGGTCATGGAGCCCGCATTGTCCAGCATCACCAGGACCGGTCCCAACGGTTCACGCACTTCCCAGGTGTAGGTCATCCGTGTCACGGCGTCGGCCTCATCCCCGACGGCCACGGTGAGCGTGCGCTGGCCGGCAGGCAATCCGCTGACGAAGACCTCGAATTCCAGGATATCGCTGGACCCCTCGAACGGGGCCTCGAGCCAGTGCAGCATGGGGTCGGCCTCGGGGTCGTCCCAGTCCTTGACCTCGGTGGGGTCGGTGTCCGCGCAGGTGTAGCGGTAGAAGTCATCCATGGTGCTGTTGCCGTCGAGATCGAAGGCGAACAGGCGGGCATTCATGGCGCCCCAGTTCCAGTAGGTGGTGTCCACCACGGTTTCGCCCTCATAGGTGTACTCACGCTGGAGATTCACCAGAGGCTCGAAATCACTCTGGAAGTTCACCGCCGGAGGGAAGTTCTGCAAAGGCACGTAAGTGATCAAGGTGTCGCTCATGGCACCCTTGTCATCACGGCAGGCCAGATAGAAGGTGGCCTCGGCCCGGCCATCATCATCGGTGATGAAATTCATGGTCGTATCAGTGACCGCCGTGGTGTCCCAGGGAGCGGGATCATCAGGCGTGGTCCGGATGGAGACATGATACTCGGTGACCATGCCGTCTGGGTCGGACCCGCTCCAGCGGAACGTCCGCTCGTAGTAGCTCGTGGGGTTCAGTTCACCTTCGGGATCCACCGGCTCAACAAAGAAGCTCATCACCGGGGGCTGGTTGGGCAGTGTCGACGGATCGAAGGGATCGTTGGTGCAGGCTCCCAGCCAGGCGCAGGCCCCGGCAACCAGGACCAGGGCCACCAGGGGCAACCGGCGGACATTCAAGCACTGACTGAGCCGAGGTCGCATCATTTGATGATCACCAGCTTCCCGCGCTGAACTTCACCCGAGTCCAGATTCTCCACCACGTAGATGTAGAGACCCGTGGCAATGGCCCGGCCGTACTCACTGAGCACATCCCAGGACTCCTTGCCGTCGTTGGGGTCGTCATGCTCGAGGGTACGGACGAGATCGCCGGCCAGGGTGAAGATCTTGACCTTGCAGCGTGGCGGCAGATTCACGAACCAGATCTTGCGGCCCAGTTCGGGGTCGGCGCCCTGGGTGTCGAAATAGGATCCGCCACGATAGGGATTGGGCACGACACTGATGGCGCCACTACCGCTGTCGATGGGGCCCTGGGGGCCGGGGTACAGCAACACGGAGTTCTCGTTGAACCCGCTCTGGAATTCCGGCAGTCCCTCTTCGAGGTCCGGGGCACTGAAACTCACCACCGAATACCAGTAGGGGAAACCATCCAGCAGGTCGGTGTCGATGAATACTCGCAGGCCATCCTCATTGATCGGCGGCAGGCCTGTATCAAACCCGACACCGTCGATCTTGTCGAACTGGGCGATCATGTCCGAGATCTCATAGGGATCACCGGTGATGTCGAGCCCCGCGTATCGGTAGACCCGGTAGCCCTGGAAATCCGGCTTGTTGGTGATGGTGCTGATATGATGCTCGGGGGACCGTCGCGCATCCTCCGGATCCAGCACATTGCCCGCCTCATCGAGGGAATCACCCGGCGCCCACTGCAGCTTGATGGAGTTCCACTCGTAGTCGGCCTCGATGATGGGAGAAGGCGGGCCACCGGCAATGGTGAACCCCTCATCGTAGGCCACCTGGGCAACCTGGCTGTTGGCCAGGAGTCCCAGCGAATCCGGGCCACAGGTGATGGCCACGGTGATGTGCAGGGTCGAATCCGCGGCGAGGGTCGACCAGGGGCCGGTGGACAGGAGCCCGACCCAGTTGCTGGGAATCGTGTAGTCGGCATCCTCGGTCACGCCCACGGTGAATTTGCCGTTGGCCATGATATTGTACTTGCCGGGCTGCCACTCCTCGTTCTCGTCCAGGTAGCCGGAATCCTCTTCGGGGACATGCCGGAACTGCCAGGAGTTGTAGGACACCGGCGGCATGTCGATCCGGGGTTCCACCGGCGGAATGGTGCCCAGCAGACGGGTTCCGACCCAGCTGGTGGCCAGCCCCTCGTCCCCATCTTCATCGTGTTCGTGCATGAGCCAGATGTTGGGATCGTCGGGCACGGAATAATCCTCATCGACCCACTCGGTAGGCCCCCAGGCGCTGTTGACGTCATCCCAGAAGGTCCAGGGCACCGGGGCATTCGGATCGCAGGACGAAGGGACCGTATTCTCGATATTCCCCACGGTGAAGTCGTTCCAGAATCCCAGGTAGACATCGCGCAGCTCGGTGCCGCTGATATTGGTGACGGCATAGTCCAGGATCACGAAATCGTCGGCATAGGGCGCACTCCAGGCCAGCGCCCTCAGCTCGACCTGGAGCCCCAGGGGAACATGGTTGCCCGACTCGGAGATCTTGTAATCGTCCATGAGAACCTGGATATGCTGGGTCGAAAGGGCCCGGACATCGTAATGTTCGATGTCGTTCTGGTTGTTGGACCAGATGTTGACCGGCTCCCCCATCACATCCTGGAATTCACGGATATCGTCGCCATCCTGCAAGGAGCTCGCATCCTGGGACCCGGTGGATACCAGGGTGTCGCCCTGGGCGTTGACGGCCCCGACCCAGATCCCGCCCGAGTAGACATGCTCGACATTGCTGTGCAGGGGATACTCGCCGCTGGGCTGGTAGCAGCCATTGAAAGAATTGCCCACATAACCGAGGTTGGTGACGGTGAGGCCCAGGATGCCCACGCCGGTGTAGATGTCCGTCCGGGGCTCGGCCACCAGCTGGCTCGTGGACAGCAGGCAAACCCCGACCAGGCTAACGGCGACGAGTTGCTTGATCCAGTGCCGGATAGACCGACAACGGGTGCGGACAGCACCGAAGGACAGCACGGGCACCTCCGAATTGATGGCCGATTTCCAGGAAAACCGCGTCCCGGAAAACAAGCCTCAGTGGGGCGAGACGTCGACTTGGAGCGGTCGTTGATAGTAGCTCCGGGGCGCCCAGACTGTCAAAGAATAGATAACGAATTATCGTGATTTCCAGGGAAATCAGGGCCGGGCCGTCGGAGCCGCATCGGCGGGAATGATGGCTACACCCCGAAGCAAGGGGCCTCGCTCGGTCTGCAGCCGGTAGACCCTGAACCAGAGCCGGTATCCAGAGAGATAATGGAGCTGGGCCGCCAGTTCCTGGGCCCGGCCCCCGACAATCTGCTCCTTGATCCAGTTCATCTTGGGAGCGAGCCACAGAGCGTCGCTACGGGTCATGGTGTTCTCATCGCCCCAGGGCTGAATTGTTGAACTGGCATCGCCGCCGGCATCCTCAGACGAGCGATCGAAGACCAGGGACCAGTGATAGCGGCCCTCGAAGGAGGTGAAGCTCGCCCCACTCAAGACACGATCCTCGGCCGCAGTTTCCCAGAACTCCTGGTCTGCGACTTCATCCAGCCGCTCGAGATTTCCCCGATAGATCCTATCGCCTGGAGCAATCTCGGTGTCATTCACCTTGAGAAGCGTGGTGCCGGACAGGAGGACGAGAACAGCCACCAGTCCCATGGCGCCACGGCGTCGGTCCTGGCGGCGTTGGTGGAGGCGGTCCTCGAGGCGATGCCACAGCTCGCGCTTGGCCTTGGTGTCCGCCGGGACAACAGGGGCCTGCAGGTTGAACCAACGGTCAAATGACCGACTCATGGATTCCCCTCCTCAGGCTGAGCCCCCCGCTCATCCACCAAACTCAGGTTCCCCAGTTCCAGCCGAAGCTGGTCCAGGGCCTGGCAACCGTCCCGGGTCAGGCGCCCCCGGATCTCCGGATTGGACAGGAGGCTGGCCAGACGCTTGCGCGCCCGATAATACCGCGACCTGACCTTCTCGACATCCTCACTCAGCACCACCGCGACCTGCTCGAAGCTCAGGCCGCCCCAGTGGCGGAGGACCATGATGTCCCGGTTTCCATCGTCCAGGTACTGAAGGCACAGGGCCAGCAGTTGCCAATCTTGCTCCTGCTCCAGGGCCGCCGTGACGACGGCCGGGACCGCGACATCATGCACGGTCTCATTGAATACCACTTCACCGCGTCGCCTCTGCCGGGCGAAATGCCTGGCAATACAACGTTTAGCAAGCCGGAACAGCCATGCTCCAAACGTGACGCCTTTGAACCGAAATCGCCAGAACCCATCCACAGCCTCGAGAAACGTCTCGGACAACAGGTCCTCGGCGACGTCCCGGTCCCCCACCGAATGCTGGATATAATTCAGCAGGGGCTGGTGGTATTTCTGGTAGAAAAAGCCAAGATTTTCGTGATCGAGGCGGGCCAGGAGGCACCACTTCTTTTCGATATCCAGTTCGTTCTGTTCTGCCTGCTCATCATGTTCTGAAGCGTTGTCCTGATCCCCTTGATCTCCCACCCCACCCGCCACGGGACCTTGGCCCGCGGCAGGGTCGGGGATCGATCTCCCTCGGCGCCGCAATCCCCCAACGGCGCTCCCACCATGAAGGACATGGCCGTGAGTGCCCCAAATGTGTCGCAGTCTGGATGAAAAATGTGACATCAGCCTTCAGACACAACCGCAAGCTCGCGCTAAATGGCTATACTCCAAGCCATTGCAGAGATTTTGGCTCAATTGAACGGAGGCCGGACAAATCGCCGGCACGAAGCCCATCACCCTCCCGGGCAATCTCTGAACCAACCAGCAGCATGGGAAGCACCGGGAAGGAATCCATTGTACCACACAGGTAAGGTCATGATCACCTTCGAGATCGTTCTCGCCGGCAATCGGCCTCGAGCACCTTGAAAACAGAGTGGAAACTGCCATTCATCACGCAGATCGGGATGATTAACAACATTTTGACATGCTATAATTGATCCCGCTTTGCTTGGCGGCCCCCACCGCCGCATCCACTGGTCTAGCCCTCGAGAGGTATCATGCGCCTGCCGGTCCTGCTCCTCGCCCTGATGTCGCTGCTCGGCGCCCTATCCGCCACGGCCCAGGATATTCAGTATGAGCTCGCCAATAACTGGATGTGGTTCGAACAAGATGGGGAACTGCTGCGCATCCCCTGCCTGACCAGCCACCGTCTCGACATGGATCAGCCCGACATCACCCGGGTGGTGGTCTGCGTTCACGGCACCCTGCGCAACGCCATTGATTACCATACTGGCATGCAGGAGGCCCTCTCCCACATCGGAGTCCAGGCCGATTCCACCATGATCATCACGCCCCAGTTCCTGACCAATGAGGACACCGGGTACCACGCCCTGCGCGACGCCCTTTGCTGGGACTACTATGGCTGGCGCCAAGGTGATCAGTCACGGTCCGGTTTCACCGGCGAACGCCCCTGGAACATCAGCAGCTTCGCCCTGGTCGACAGCATGTTCCTGCGCGCGGCCAAGGTCTGCCCCAACCTGCGCGACGTCGTGCTCACCGGCCATTCGGCCGGCGGCCAGGTCACCAATCGCTACTCCGCCTCCAGCGTGGTGCCCGACCAGCTTCGTGAGGAATATGGCGTGCACTACCGGGGCGTGGTCATGAACCCGTCGACCTACGTCTACTTCTCTCCCGAACGCCTCCGCGAGGGGTCCTATGACACCTTCGAAACGCCTTCCGACCAGGACATCGCCGCTTGCCCCACCTACGACGACTACAAGTTCGGCCTGCAGAACCCCAACCCCTGGTTCACCCTCGAGGCCGACACCTTGCGCCACCGCTACAGCCGCCGCCACGTGGTGCATCTGGTGGGCGAGCACGACAACCAACCTGTGGACTGGTACCTCGACACCTCCTGCATGGCCAACTTCCAGGGCACCTACCGCCTGGACCGCTGCCACACCTACTGGCGCTATCTCAACTGGACCTTCGGCGACGATCTGAGCGAGCAGCAAGCCATGGGCGAGGTCCCCGGCGCCGGTCACCATTATTACGAGATGTTTCCCAGCGCCCTCGGCCTGTGCCACCTCTTCGATTTCGGCGACTGCAGCAGCACCCCGACCGAGCCCCTGTTCACCCCGGTCGAGGAGAGCGTTCTCTCCACCCTGGGCAGCCACACGGTGAGCTGGATCGACTGTGATCAGGATGGCAACCAAGACCTCTTCTTCGCTGGCGAAGACAACGACAACCGGCTGGTCCAGAACGATGCCAAGAACGGCGCCTTCAACAATATCACGCCCACCCTCCTGCACGATTCCAGCTATGCCCTGGCCACCGTCTGGGGCGACCTCGACGGCAATGGCCATCGCGACCTCGTTCTCCTGAACTACCAGGGCCCCGGCCTGGTCGCTCTCCAGCACGAGGACGGCTCATTTACTGATGCGACCCCCACGGTCCTGGCAGCCGACGGCAACTACACGGCCGCCGACTGGAGCGACTTCGACCTCGACGGTGACCTCGACCTCTTCGTGTCCCTGACCGGTGATCAGAGCAATCTGCTACTGGAAAACGTGGACGGTGAACTCGTGAGTCGTCCGGAGCTGATCAACAGCTCCCCCAGCAGCACCCGCGGCTGCGCCTGGGGCGACCTCGACGGCGATGGCGACGGCGACCTGGTGCTTGCCGAGAATGGTCGCGTCACGGTCCTACGCAACGACCGCACCGCCTTCCCCGACGTGACCTGCCCGACCCTGCTCCAGACGGCCTCCTACTCCGGTGTCGCCCTGGGCGACCTCGACAACGACGGCGATCTCGACCTCTACCTCGCCGTGCGCAACGGTCCCAACCGCCTTCTCCACAACCAGGGTGATTTCGAATTCACCGACGAATCCATGCTCCCGGCCGCCGATACCGGCAACTCCCGCTCAGCCAGCCTCGCCGACTACGACAACGACGGCTGGCTGGACATCTACGTCGCCAACATCAATAGCGCAGACCACCTTCTCAAGGGCGTCGACGGCACCCACTTCTTCAACACCACCGTCGACCCCATGGGCCTCACCAGCCAGACTTACGGGTCGGCCTGGGGCGACCACGATCGGGACGGCGACCTGGACATCTATGTCGCCGTTCACGGCGGCACCAACTACCTCTACGAGAACAAGGCCGCCGCGGAGCAACACTGGCTTCATGTGGATCTGAAACAGCCGGGCG
>Ga0070729_10005363_pt1 | contig 13283 bp, 12 predicted proteins | sample tdDd472_FD_66725 | JGI IMG/M metagenome (GOLD analysis project Ga0070729, IMG submission 66725) | Marine sediment microbial communities from the Atlantic coast under amendment with organic carbon and nitrate - tdDd47.2 | ecosystem: Environmental > Aquatic > Marine > Coastal > Sediment | place...
CAAAATAGATGTGCCCAAGCATTGGTGAGGCATCGAAGGTCTTGATCTCTTCGATGGTCAGGCTGGCGGGCTCTACCTCGAGTTTACCTTGTGGAGGAAAGATATAATTGACCACGTAATAACGCTGCAAATCGGTTGCGACTTCCTGGAAGATCGGGGCCAGACCGGCAGTATTTTTAGCTTTCCAGATATCTCCTTGGCTGGCCGAGGCGAAGCCCTGAAGCGCTGGCATCATCTCCTCGGAAGGCATGAAGTCGATGGCATAGGCACCAAACTGTGGCAGTCCCTGCGCAGCCAGTTCAACGTCTTCAATCGTCACAGAACTGTTCAGATCTTCACCATCGGAGAAGACAACCATGAACTTCTGCTCCTCTGCCGGAATTTTCCTCAACAGATCGTAGCCGGCCAGCATCGCTTCGAACAGCCGGGTCTCGTAGGTGATGTGTTTGCCGTTATAAGACTGGTCCAGAAACCGCCGCATTTCTTCTGTATCGCTGGTCTGCAGGATGTTGACATGCAGGTCGCGTCCGTCCACAGAAATGGTATTATTCTTGTCAAACACGATCAGTGAAACGCGGTCAATCGGTCGGAAGGTCTTCAGCAGCTGTTCGGCCGCGACCTTTAGCGGCTCGACAGCATCGCGTTTCTGCATCGAATCAGAATTATCAAGCACCAGGATGATATTCAGCGGCACGTCAAATTCTTCCGCAAACGGGACCACGGAGGTCACAGTGGCTTGTCGCCCACCCTGTTTGATAATGAAGTCTTTGAGACCCAGACCAAGCAACGGATGTTTCTCCGTATCTTCAACACTGACAACCAGCTTGCCCTCTTCAACCATCCGGTCTACCTGCACCATGGCACCAGGGTTGGCTACCGCAATCTCCAGGGCCATCTGATCAACAGCAAAGGCCTGCGATACAAACAGCAGACAGCCAACACAAAATAGGCCAATCCATCCGTGCTTCATCCTCTCCTCCATTCTTCCAGTTGTTCAGTGTGATTGATCAACAAAACATACCAGTGCAAGGGCTCCTGTGAAGAAGTTCCTGATACGTATCGATTTTCATATTTAACCGGTTTTGTTGCTCTAATAAAGATGAAAGATATTGATGTCATGCTTCAGTCGTTTACAGATCAGGGGCGAATGACCCATGCTTAACAACCCGCATATACTAAAGTTGTCCTGTTGCCTTGGCAATGTAAAATAAAGCATCGAAATTGTTCAAGAAAAAACTTTACATAAGCCTTCCATGAATAATAAGCCAGGGTCGGCTCGACAGAACCGCCCCTGGCTTAGTAAACCTGCCTGGCATGACTAACACCTGACGCAACGGCACCGGTTCAGTCCGTTCGCGGCACAACGACAATCCTGGAATCCGTCACCGTATACCCTTTGCGCCGATCTGCCGCCAGATCGTAACCTATCTCTGTACCATCCGGAATCACCACATTCTTATCGATGATGACCTTGCGCAGCTTTACATTCCGACCGATGCTGACATTTTCAAAGAGGATGGAATCTTCGATGATACTGAAACTGTTGATCTTGCACCGGGGGCCGATAATGGAACGCCTGACCGTGCTGCCGCTGGTAATGCAGCCGGCGCAGACATAGGAGTCGATGTTCTGGCCGCGGCGGCCGTCATCATCAAAAACCGTCTTGGCTGGCGGCAGGTTCCCCTGGTTGGTCAGGATCGGCCACTTGTAATTGTAGAGATTCAGCTGCGGTGAGACGTTGATGAGGTCCATATTGGCCTCGTAGTAAGAATCAAGGGTGCCCACATCCCGCCAGTAACCTCGCTCCTCGGCCTTCATGTCGGGGATTACATTATCGTTGAAATTGTAGGCAAAGACCCGGTCGCCGCTTTCCAGCATCATCGGAATCACGTGTTTGCCGAAATCCAGGTCCGCGTGGGTTTTCTTCCCTTCCAGCAGCACTTCGATCAATTTCTGAGTGGGAAAGATGTAGTTGCCCATGGAGGCGAAACAGGTCTCCCGCCCCGGAATTCGTTCCGGGGCCTCGGGCTTTTCGGTAAACCCCGTGACCCGCGCCTCTTCATCCACCGAAAAAACTCCGTAGCGGCAGGCTTCCTCAAAGGGCACCTCCAGGGCGGCGATGGTGATGTCGGACTGGTTCATTCGATGGAAGTTGATCATCTGGGTGACGTCCATCTTGTAGATATGGTCGCCACCGAAGACCGCCACATAATCCGCATCCGACGATTCGACGAAACGCAGATATTGCAGGATGGCATCGGCCGTCCCCTTGAACCACTCCTCGCTTTCGCTGCGGGTCTCGGGGGAAATGCCGACAAAAAAATCTCCCAGGCCGGTCCATTTTCCCCAGGATTCGCGAAGATGCTTGTTCAGCGAGTAGGCGCGGTACTGAGTAAGGATGTAGACCTTCTTGATACCGGAGTTGAAGAGGTTGGAGAGAACGAAGTCGATGATCTTGTATTTCCCACCAAAAGCGACGCTGGGTTTGGCCCGGCGCAGGGTAAGCGGGCTGAGCCGTTCCCCTTTGCCGCCGGCCAGCACCATAGCGATGGTATTGCTGCCCACATTGTCCGTAGAACTCATAGGTGCGTATCCTTGTGAAATTTGCTTAGGGCTGACGAATTGAATTTACATTCTGACAAAAACTCTCCTGAATGCAAGAAGATTGCAAAGTTGGTCAACGAGGTGAACGACAAGAGCACATGAACGAACGCAGCCGGCAGAAGTAATCGTTTTGTTTTCCAGCCGTAAATAAAAAAACGGCCCCCGGCCGATGGCCGGGGGCCCCCCTATAACATGAACTGCATTCCCTCTCTTCGTGTCCAACTTATAAAGCCTGCAAACACAAGCGTGATTTCTGTGCGCATTATACACAGAGCTTCTCACAATTTTCTCACACCGGGTATCAATAGGGGTTTGTTGCAGAGGAATGTATTGGCCGATCAGGTCAGTCCACCGGAAACCAGTCGTCTTGAGATTTTCCTGTCGGGAAATCCTGCAGGATGTCATGAATCTCCTGCTCGGAGAAATTCTCTCTGGAGAGAGATTCACTGTATTGCTTGATGACCTGGCCGGCCTGCCCCGGGCTGTCCTGCGCCAGGTACAGTTGGTAGGACAGGCGGACAACGCCATCATTGGTAGGGTCGTAGCGCAAGGACTCTCGTAGGAGCTTCAACGCCTGCTGGTGGCGGTTGTTCTCCGCCAGCAGGCGGGCAAAAGTCTGACTGGCATCAAGATAAATCTGCCCAATCTCGTCCTGGTAGACAGCCGCCGCATCGACACCGAAATCGGCAGGAACGAATTTCCCTTGCCAGAGGCTGAAGGCCGAGGAAAAGGTGATTTCTGCCGGCCAGTATTCGAGGTTGGCAACCTGCTGATGAGCTTTCCGCACCAGACGCCGGAACTCATGGGCGTCAATCCTGGAGTTCTCCAGGCAGAGGTACCCTCTCTTGACCACCAGGTATTGCTTGCTGTCAAACGGCGCAAACCATTCATCCATGGTCTGTCGCACCCGGGAGAGGAGGGAATCGAAACTCGAACGAGCCTTTTTAGTGGGGCTGTCTGGCCAAAGTGCAGCCTGAACTTCTTCCTGGGAGACCTTGCTGTCGGTAGAGCTGACCAGCATCGACATCAGCTTGCGTTGGGCCGGGCTGAACTCCTCAGCCCAGGACAGGCGATGGTTGCCGATGTTCAGTTCACACTTGCCCAGTGTTTTCACGAGCAGAACTGCGGGGGGAGAACTTGCCTTGGCGGGGGCATCAGCGGGGGCATCAGCAGGGGCCTCTTCCAGAAAGAGACTGCCGCGCCGAAGCAACGCCTTGACGCGCGCGTCGAGCAGCTTCGGCGAGAAAGGCTTGGTCATATAATCGTCGGCGCCGACCTCCAGCCCGACAACGATATCTTCTTCTTCGGACTTCCCGGTCAGCATCAGGACCGGAATTTTACTCATCCAGGGGTCTTGGCGCATGACACGGCAGACATCCAGGCCGCTCATGCCGGGCAGGTTCAGATCAAGGACGACGAGGTGCGGCGGGTCTTCTTCGATCTGACCCAGGGCAGCCTCACCTCTTTGGGCGACGGACACGCGATAACCTGATTTGGTCAGACTGGAAAAAAGCAGTTCGCAGACGCTGGTATCATCCTCGATGACCAGTATATGTGCCTTGTCCATGTATAACCTCTCCTGAAGATTCCTATAACTTTAACGCAACAGGACGAATCCCATCTGCCGACCGGTTCTGCCGTTGTCTCGTCGATGTGAAAAGAATGTCTCTTTATGGCAGCATGTGCACTCGGCAACCGTATCGATCGCACCGCGATCAATACCGGCTGCGTCCAACTGCAGGGCGATGCTTTTCTGCAGGTCAAGCTGCCAGTGGCCAAGGCTGACTTCCCTGGCAATGCGCTGCCACTGGTCTGTGCCCTGTCGAAACTGATCGCGGACCGGTCGATCGACTTCATAGCTATGCGCCGCAATGCCCGGGCCGATCGCAGCTTTGATGTCAGCGACATGGCAACCCAGGAGTTCTCGCATTGCGGTAACGGTTCTCTCCAGCAGGCCGACCGCGGTCCCGCGCCAACCGAGATGGATGACAGCAGCAACATGCTTGTCCCGGTCATAGAGAATCACGGGGAAGCAGTCCGCGACAAGGATGCCGATCAAAATATTGCGTTGATTGGTAATGATCGCATCACTTTCGACCCGCTGGAAATGAGAGACTTCAGGATTGGGCTGGTCGATCACCAGGATTTCACTACCGTGCACCTGCTTAACGGTCAGGAACAGGTGCGGCTCCAGGCCAAAGCTTCTGGCCACGACAGCACGGTTGGCTTCGACCTGGGATTGCTGGTCACCGGAGCCGAACCCCAGGTTAAGGGAGTTGAAAGGTGGTCGGCTGCTGCCACCATTACGGGTGCTGAAACCGGCGACCAGATTCTCCTGGTCAGCCCAGGCCGGTTGCATGAATTGAACTTTGCCCTGCTTAACTGTTTTCATCGGATATCGTTTCAACCGGACCTGAGCGAGGCGGAACCTCGAGGTCGGTCAGAGAGTAGTGATATTTGCCTTCCAGGTAGCAGAGGATGCCGCGCAGTTCGGACGGGACGTCCGCCTGAAAAACCATCGGCAACCCATTAGGGTGTTCAAAGCCGAGTTGCCAGGCATGCAGGAACTGTCGCTGCAGGGCCGCAATCATCTGGCGCAGCTCCTGGTCGGTGATCGCCTTGATCCGGCTTGCACCGCCATAGAGGGGATCGCCGACGACCGGACAGTTCATCCCGGCCATATGGACCCGGATCTGATGAGTTCTGCCCGTTTCCAGGCTCAGGTCGACAAGTGTCATCCGATCTTCTTCGTAGCGCCTCAGGACTTGCCAGCGGGTGACCGCCCGGCGACTGCTGCGGGCTGCCGTCGACATCTTCTTGCGGTGCACCGGGTGTCTTCCGATCGGCTGGTCTACTGTCCCCATCGCTTCTGCAACCAGACCGTGAACAAGTGCCCGGTAACGTCGCTGTATGGTGTGGGCCTTGAACTGCCGGGCCAGATACCGGTGAGTGCGATCATCCTTGGTTGCGACCATCACCCCGGAAGTGTCCTTGTCGAGTCTATGCACAATGCCTGGTCGCAGTTCGCCGCCGACCCCCGAGAGGTCCTTGCAGTGATGCAACAGGGCATTGACCAAGGTGCCGCTCTGATGGCCCGGGGCAGGATGAACCACAAGGTTAGCCGGCTTGTTGACGACAACGAGCGCCGGGTCTTCATAAATAATATGCAATGGAATCGGTTCGGCTTCGGCGGTGGCAGCAAGCGGATCCGGCAGAACCACGCAAATCTCTTCTCCGCCTCTCAGTTTGAAGCCGGGCTTACTCGTTCCGCCGTTCAGGGTGACAGCTCCTTCGTCGATCAGGCGCTTGACCTGTGAACGGCTCAGTTCCGGCAGACTGTCATCCAGAAAACGATCCAGGCGCATCGCCACGTGCTCTGCGGTGACCTGAAGGGATTGGGACGCAGACATGCAGTTACCAGATTGAACTCTCTATTTTGCCCGCCTGTTTGATCATCACGTCGACAATCGCACGGTCGTAGAGGTGGTCGCGATCATCCAGGTCGGGAGACACCCGGCCATAAAAATGTTCCCGGCCCTCCTTCAGCTCCTCGGACAGAACGTCAAAAACCGAATCGTTTTTGATGCCATCCTTGACCTTCTCCTGGTTGTAGAGGGCAATGTCCGAGACAATGGCGCGGGCCAGTCGGAATGCAAGTTTAGGGTTGTCTACCAGTTTGGCCATGAGACCTCCACATTGGAGTAACATTATATTGTTCGGGCGTAGGCGCCCGAGATCCTTAATCTTCGGCCGGCAGCGCGATATAAAGGTGCGCTTCTCCCCGCTGCAGCAACAACAGGATACTCTCCTTGACCCTGATGCGCTGACGGGCCTTGGATATATCTGTCAGAGTCCCGGTTGGATGGCGGTTGATCGCCATGACCCTGTCTCCTGTTTGCACACCAGCATTCGCTGCGACGCTTCCCGGGGCGACCTCGGTGACCATAACCCCGCCACCTGACTCTGCAAAACTCATCCCGAGCCACGGCGTCGTATCAGGCTCCGGAGCCTGTGCGACCGGCACCGTTTTTTCCTCACGCGCGACGATGGTCACTTCAAGGGTCAGGCGCGTGCCTTCACGCAATATCTCTACGGGAACCTTCTCCGCAAGCGCCGAACTCGCAACCAGCAGCTGCAACTCCTTGACACTGCGAACCGGTTTGCCGTTAAAGCTGAGCAGTACATCGCCGCGCTCTATCCCGGCACGTTCCGCCGGGGTGTCAGGCAGAACCCGGGTCACCAGTGCTCCCGTGACCCGATCAAGACCAAAGGATTTTGCCAGTTCGGCATCCAGCGGTTGGATACTGACTCCCAGCCAGCCGCGCGTCACCTCTCCTGTACTGATCAGCTGATCGGCGATCTGCCTGGCCAGGTTGATCGGGATGGCAAAACCGATCCCCTGTCCGCTGGCAACAATGGCCGTATTCACACCGACCACTTCCCCATAAATATTCAGTAACGGGCCACCCGAATTCCCCGGGTTGATCGAAGCATCAGTCTGGACAAAATTTTCGTAGTCCTCGATCCCCACATCGGTGCGTCCCGTAGCCGAGATTACACCGACCGTCAAGGTGCTGTCGAGGCCGAAAGGGTTACCGATTGCCAGGGCCCATTGCCCCACCTTGAGGTGGTCTGAATCGCCAAGCACAACAGCCGGCAGCGACTCCTCGGTTTCGATTTTGACCACTGCGACGTCCGTCTTCGGGTCGACCCCGACGACTTTGCCGGGGAATACCCTCTGATCCGTCAGGCGGACCTTGACTTCTTCCGCACCGGAGACAACATGTTCGTTGGTCAGGATATAACCATCCGCGCTCAGGATGAAACCGGACCCGAGGCTACGTTCACGTTGCTCGGAGCGTGGGCCACGGAACAAATCGCCAAAAAACTCTTCAAAGAGAGGGTTAACCCGTCCGACTTCACGCACCCGCTCTGCGCGGATGTTCACAACAGTCGGAGTTACTTTTTCTGAAACCTCGATGAAAGCCCGCTGTGAAAGCAGCAACTCGGAAGCCGGTTCCTCCACGGGAGGAGGGGACTCTGCCTGACGAACAGTCGTTGTCAACCGGGTTTCCTGCTGCTCATTGCATCCGGCACACAAGAGCCAGGGCAGAGCCAGCAACAGGGCAGCAAACAATCTTGAAAAGAGCTTGTACATCAAAAACAAAACCTCTCAGCTACGACTCCGCAGAGTAGCGAAAACAAGACCTTATGTCAATCTGGACGGTCCCTGAGGTTGCCAAGAGCAGATCTATGCCTCGATCAGTGCCAGAAGTTCTTCATGCTTGCCCTGCCAATCGGGACGGAAGCCCTCCCCGGGGCGTTTGATACACCAGGGCGTCAGCAGGCAGGTCTGCATCCCGACCTGGCCGGCGGACAGGTCGTGCAGCGTGTCATTTCCGACCATCAGGCAACGTTCTGCTTCGACCTGCAGCAACGCCAGGTTTTCTCTAAAAAAAGCCAGGTTCGGTTTGCAGAAATGTTCTGTTTCATAGGCCGTCACATGGTGGAACGTGTCGCCGTCCAGTTCCCCCCACCTGATCCGCGCATCAACCACGGCCCGGGGAAAGATCGGATTGGTTGCCAGAACGACCTGCCACCCCCTGGCTCGTGCGGCAGCAATCAACCGGGATGACAAGGCATGTCCGGCCACTAGCGGACGTAACTCTTCGAGATCGTCGCGCAAGAATTGCTCCAGGCACTCCCGGTATTGTTCCGGGGAAATGCCCAATTCATCGCTGAGTACCTCGAACAACACTGTTTCCAGAGTCTTACCGGCATCCGGGTTGGCAAACATGGCGGCAACCGCATGATGCATCGCCCTGGTCGCCCGTGCAGGCTCAACCAGCGCTTTCATCTTCTCTGTCAGACGGTTCAGATAAACCGGCACGAAGCGGTGCATATCGACATCAATCAGCGTGCCGTCAAGATCAAAGAAGACCGCCTGAACATTATCGAGGTTAATGGAGTGTTTAACTCGTTTACGGAGAAATGACTGGAACATGGATAACACGATAGCACGATCGTTGGGATTACCGCCAGATGAGTGTTCCCTTCACCTTGACATGCCGGAATTTTTCTTTAATCTTGACAGACCCGCGATGCATGTAAGCGATCCATTTAAGGCATAACAAGCTAAGGAGGAGAACCCATGACAAAAAAAATAGGCGTAATCTTGTCCGGTTGTGGCGTATACGACGGCAGCGAGATTCACGAAGCGGTTATCACCCTGCTCGCCATCGACCGGGCCGGGGCAGAAGCTGTCTGCATGGCCCCGAACATCGACCAGATGCATGTCATCAATCACCTGGCCGGGGAGCCGGCCGACGGTGAAACACGCAATGTTCTGGTCGAATCGGCCCGTATCGCCAGGGGCAACATCAAGGATACTGCGGCTGTCACAGTTGACGACTTCGACGCCCTGATCCTTCCCGGAGGATTCGGCGCGGCGAAGAATCTCTGTGACTTCGCCGTCAATGGCCCTGACTGCAGCGTCAATCCGGACGTGGCACGCCTGGTCAAGGAGACGGTCGCGGCGAAGAAGCCTCTGGCCGCAGTCTGCATCGCTCCGGCGCTGCTGGCGAAAGTTCTCGGCCCGATCAACTCTCCGGCGTTGACCATCGGCACCGACCAAGGAACAGCAGGGGCCCTGAATAAAATGGGGGCCAAACACGTTGACTGTCCAGTCAGGGAAACGGTTGTCGACAGGGAGAACCGGATTATCTCTTCACCTGCCTATATGCTGGCCGGCTCGATCAGTGAAGCCGCGGCCGGTATTGAAAAGACGGTCCAGGAACTGATCGGCATGATCGAGTAAAACTGATTGCAGGAAATTATTATTCTCGACTTGCACTGGCGGGCTATTATAACTAAAATAGTCCGAATATTTTCCGGCAGATGATCGGATAAACTTACCCTACTCAAGGAGTGAACCATGACCAAGTACCGCTGCGTAATCTGTGACTACATCTATGACCCCGCTGAGGGCGATCCGGGCAACGGCATCGACCCCGGCACGGCTTTTGAGGACATTCCTGATGATTGGGTCTGCCCACTCTGCGGTGCTGACAAGAGCAATTTCGAACCGGCGTGAGCCAACCACTTGCGACAACCGGCTCTGGTACGCACCCGCTGACCGAGCCGGACGGGTTCAGGGTCTGGCGTCCCGGAATGGTCAATTACCGGGACGCCCAGGCCAGCCAGGTCGACCTGGTTGACCGGCGCCTTCACTGGACCCACGACCTGCTGATCCTCCTTGAGCACCCTCCGGTCATCACACTCGGACGAAATACCGACCAAAACAACCTCCTCTGGGACCAAGGGACTTTGCAAGCGGCGGGGATTGATTGTGTTCCCAGCCATCGCGGTGGCGATATCACCCTGCATGGCCCCGGACAGTTGGTCGGTTACCCGATTGTCGACCTGAACCATTACCGCAAAGACCTGCACCGGTATCTGCGCAGGCTGGAAGAAGTGCTGATCCATACACTTGCCGATTTCGATTTGGCCGGAAAGGCCTTGCCGGGCAAAACCGGAGTATGGGTCAAAGGTCGCAAAATTGCTTCAATAGGCATAGCCGTACGGCGCTGGATAAGCTATCATGGCTTTGCTCTGAACATCGACAATGACCTCTCGGCTTTTAAAGCGATCATCCCCTGCGGACTGCCTGACGTGACCATGACATCGATGTCCAGGGAGCTCGACAGGCCGGTCGACAAGGCCCGGGTCGCCGAAGCCCTGATCAGCCACTTCGGCACTGTGATGCAACGACTGTTACTTGGTGACTTTGATGACAACGCGACCGCCACGCAAACCTGATTGGCTCAAGGTACGTTTCCCCGCAGGGCCGAACTATGTACGCATCGACCGGCTGCATCGCGAACAGGGACTGCACTCGGTCTGCCGCAGTGCTGCCTGCCCGAACCAGGGCGAATGTTGGGAACAGGGGACCGCCACGTTCATGATCCTCGGCAACCACTGCACCCGTGATTGCCGCTTCTGCAACGTCGCCCATGCAACTCCTCTGGAAGTCGACCCGCAGGAGGCGTTCAAGGTTGCTGACGCAATTGCCGAGTTGGAGCTACGCCATGCCGTCATCACGTCGGTCACCCGCGATGATCTGCACGATGGTGGCGCCGGTCATTTCGCCGCGGTGACCCGGGCAATCCATGAACGTTGTCCGGACTGCCGTGTTGAATTGCTGATACCAGATCTGCAGGGCAATGAACAGGCCTTGCAAACGATCCTCGCAGCAAACCCCGGGGTTCTCGGGCACAACCTGGAAACCGTTCCGAGGCTCTACCAGATGGCCCGTTCAGGAGCGGGCTACCAACGTTCGCTGGATTTACTCTCCGCGGCGCACAGAATTGCACCGGAGATCCCGACCAAGTCAGGCCTGATGCTGGGGATGGGCGAAACTGTTGAGGAAATACTTGATGTCATGCAGGACCTGCGTCGATCTGAGTGCGCCATGTTGACTCTGGGGCAGTATCTGCAACCGACCCGGGATCACCTGCCGATCGACCGCTATGTGGAACCGGAAGAATTCGAAAAACTGCGCCAATCCGGCCTGGAACTCGGATTTGACCATGTCGAGGCCGGCCCCCTGGTGCGCTCTTCATATCATGCCGCAGAGCAATTTGAGGGAGATCAAGATGACGAATCCTGACGTGATCAATGAAACGATCATTCTCGGCTCCGGGCCGGCAGGTCTGACCGCAGCAATCTATGCCGGACGCAGCCGCTGCTGCCCGTTGTTGATTCATGGCATTCAGCCGGGGGGCCAACTGACGACCACTACAGCGGTCGACAACTTTCCCGGCTTTCCGGAAGGAATCGATGGCCCGGACCTGATGGAAAATATGCGTCGGCAGGCGGAACGTTTTGGCGCCCGATTCGTCGAGGGGGAGGTTACCAGGGTCGACCTGCAGGAACGCCCCTTCCGGATCTGGACCGGAGAAGAGATGTACCGCTGTCTGACCCTGATTATTACCACCGGTGCATCACCGAAACTGCTCGATTTGGGCAACGAAGAGGCCCTGTATGGCCGCGGAGTATCGGTCTGTGCCACCTGCGACGGGTTTTTCTATCGCGACCGCGAAGTCGTCGTGGTCGGTGGCGGTGACACCGCCATGGAGGAGGCCGTTTTTCTGACCCGCTTTGCGAGCAAAGTGACGGTCGTCCATCGTCGCGACTCTTTGCGGGCAACGCCGGTCCTTGCCGATCGTGCACTGACCCACAAGTCGATCAATTTTATCTGGGATTCGGCACTGACGGAAATCCTTGAGGACTCCGCCGGGGTCACCGGCATCCGCACCAGAAATATAAAGACAGGCGACGAAACCGAGCTGGCCTGCGACGGCGTGTTTATCGCTATCGGACACCAGCCGAACACAGAACTTTTCCTCAACCAGCTGGAGATGGACGATGAAGGCTATATCCTGACCCGCAACGGCACCGAAACCAATGTCTCGGGAGTTTTTGCTGCAGGGGATGTTCAGGACCACCAGTTTCGACAGGCCGTGACAGCAGCCGGCACCGGCTGCATGGCGGCCATCCAGGCGGAGCGTTTTCTCGACAACCTCCCCTATGACTCGACCCTTTCCTGCAAAAAAGGGATCTGCATGCCGAAAGGCTAGGAACTGGATGCGTCAGCCACGCTTTCAGCACATTTGCCGGGGAGTAACCCCCTTGATATAATTCACGGAGTTTCGATCCGCTATCGACTGTAATCTTACAGGGGCATCAATGAGCATATCCAGTAATGTCAGCCCGGAGTGGTTGGAAGAACACTACCAGCTCTGGAAATCCGATCCAGGCCAGGTATCACCTGACTGGCAGGCGTTTTTTGAAGGGTTTGACCTCGCCCAGCAGGCGCCGGTCGCCGACCGCGACCTCGCAGCGAAGAACTCGGCTGTCGACTCCCTGATCTACCGTTACCGGGACCTTGGCCACCTGCAGGCCTCCACTGATCCCCTCACGCCGGAACGCATCGACCATCCCGAGCTCAGCCTCGCCGCATTCGGCCTGACGGAAGCCGACCTGAAACGGACTTTTTACCCTCTGCGCTTTCCCCGCCAGAGCGCCACGCTGCAAGAGATCATCGAACTGCTCGAGGAAACCTACTGTGGTGTCGTCGGGGTTGAGTTCATGCACATTCAGGACCCGCACAAACGGGACTGGCTGAAACAGCGCATGGAGGAGAAACGCAATCGAGCGGATTTTTCCCGCGATGAACAACTCCACATCCTGAGAAAACTCCAGGAAGCGACCCTGTTCGAGTCCTTCTTGCATCGCAAATTCCTCGGCCAGAAACGCTTCTCGCTTGAAGGCGGCGAGGTCATCATCCCCCTGCTCGACAGCCTGTTGACCCAGGCGGCGCAGAGAGGTGTCAGTGACCTGCTCATGGGCATGGCCCACCGCGGCAGGCTCAACGTCCTGGCCAACATTTTTAACAAGCCCCTGGAGAATCTTTTCGCCGAGTTCAAGGACAACCTGGAGCTGGCTTTCGTCGGTGATGGCGACGTCAAATACCACAAGGGCTATTCCTGCGACCGCGCGCTTGAAGCCGGAGGGTCCATCCACCTGAGCCTGGCCGCCAACCCCAGCCATCTCGAGGCCGTCGACCCAGTGGTCGAGGGCCGCACCCGCGCCAAGCAGCGGCGGCGTGACGACACCGC
>Ga0070729_10005365_pt1 | contig 13281 bp, 9 predicted proteins | sample tdDd472_FD_66725 | JGI IMG/M metagenome (GOLD analysis project Ga0070729, IMG submission 66725) | Marine sediment microbial communities from the Atlantic coast under amendment with organic carbon and nitrate - tdDd47.2 | ecosystem: Environmental > Aquatic > Marine > Coastal > Sediment | place...
TATTATCGCCTTGAGGTGGACGGGAAAGTCCAGACCAAGAAGATGGTGCTCATGCGATGAATGTCGGGTTATCGGAGTGAAGTCGTCACTTGGCTGGCCGGATAGATCAATTGGTAGGCAATACACGTATTCAGACCGGAACTACCATCATCAAGGTCGAAAATCGAAATCACACACGAGTTTCAAATAGTACTCGCGGTCGGTCACCTCTGACATGCTGAGCACTTCATCATACTCATCCGCCAGCTTGAAGCCGGTCATCAGGTTCCAGCCCTTGGTCACCAGATAGAACAGCGTGTATTCGAACCAGCTTTCGCGCTCCTTGCCCGGCTCGGTTGCGAGCCAGAGCGTTGGGTCGCGGCGAGTAATATCATCGCGTAGGAACAGGCGGTGCGTCATCTTGGGACTCGGTCTGAAGATCAACGTAAACGTCAGAAACTGCTCGCGATAAAGGCGCCCACCATCGACATCGAAATCTCGGAATTCGCCGGCGGCACGTACCTCCAGACTGCCGCGATTGAAGATCAATCTGGGTTCGAACTCGGCCATGGTACCAGCGACCATATTATCCGGATCAGCGAGAGTGCCGTAGCGGCCATCGAAATTGATGGTCAGATTAGGGATAGGGGAGATCTCGAAGTACCATTGCAGGTAGTTCTCATCGAACAACGGAGCATTGTCACCGACCTCGAGCGAAGATTGATCAATACGGTTGACTGCCCGCTCACGATCGAAATAGCCGAGCCGGACCAGGGTCTGATAAGAACCGCGAAACTCGCCAAAAACCGAGAAACTGGTATCGAGAGGGTCGTTGCTTCGATGAGAGCGCATGTGGGTGCCGATGCCGTACAGGCGTATTCGCGACTTTCCGCGATCGCCGGCCAGGGCGTTGAAATACCACTTGCGGCCGTATGCCAGATTGGCCGCACGCAGATCGACCTGCCGAACGAAGCCCAGGTCGGCCCGGAAATCCGGGGCGACGTCATAGTAGTTGATCCAGTACAGGGATTCGGGGCCGTCGTGCTTGTAGTTGAAGCGCAAGCCGTGACCGCTGAGCGGGCGAGTGTAATCGGCGCGCAGCACACTGGCGTTGAAGGAGCAATCTCCGATCGGGCAATCGTCCGGCGGCGGAGCCTGAGTGCAGTCGTCGGTTTCGCACACGTCGGCGGCGAAAGACTCCGGGTACTGGGTATCCGAGTACATCACCTGAAAGCGTAGCTTGTCATCGATACCCAGATTGGCCAGACCATCCAGCCCCATCAGGTAGTTGTGGTAGCCTGATCCTGAACGATAGGTGCCGTGGACGCCAAGGGTCTGCGTGCCGCGCGGTACCTGATAGTGGAAGGCCGCCGATCGGCTGCGCTCCAGCAACTCCACGGTATCGTTGACCAGGTTGTCCGGGATGATGACTTCGGTCTGCCGGTCGCTGACCCAGAAGGCACCCAGCGATTGTCCCTGCCCGGCGTTGTGATAGGAAAAGCCGACCTCGGGATCGATGATGTTCCGGGTGTACACGACCCTGGTCATGGTGGCGAAATACTCGCCGATCTCCTGAAAAAAAGCGCGTTTCTCGGGCTTGAACGGGATGAAGGGGTTGTTGATGTTCTCCCTGGCGATATCCTCTTCCACTTCGGTGAAATTCGGATTCATGGTCAGGGCCAGAGTGTGCCTGCTGCTGGGTTGATACTTGAGATCGAAGCCGGCCGAGAACAGGTTGTGGTCGTCCACGCGCTTGAATTCGCCACCGACATCACGTTCTTCGTCGGCATGGTAGATGACATGCGGGGTGAAACGCAGCCTACGGTTCGCGGGTTTCGACCCGTCAACGGGCTCACTCGTGTCTCGCAAGGCTGGCTCGGCCGCCAGCAAACCGAGTGCATTGGGGTCAGCGTCGGGCGTAACCGGGGCGCCGTCGGTTCGGCTTGCATCCTGCAATCGGTACTGAAAGAAATAGCCCATGATCCGGTCGACCCGTCTCGGGTAGCTACGCTTGACCATGGCAATTCCCGGTTTGTCGCCCCCGGACTCGAATCCCGTGAACTTGAGCGACTCCAGTGGTATCGCCATTTCCACCTGGTAGCCGAACTCGGTGATCCGGGCTGCGCTTTCCCATACGGTATCCCAATCGTACAGATAGCGGTCGCTGACGGTGTCTTGAAAGACGTCGGAGACGGTGCCGTGCGGGTTCACTCGAAACTCCAGCTTCTTGGCAGCCTGCCCGCTGGGGTCGATGACGAGGGCGACATAGTCGTCGTCACGACCGCTGTCCCGCCCCTTGAACGCGGATCTGAGCTCGGAAGGATCGGGATCATGGGCCATGAAGGCGACATAGACATGAGTCGAGGTGAGGCCGATCATGGCCTCGGTGGGTACCGCGGCCTCGGCCAGACGAGTGGGATAGAGCTCGATGTTCAGATCGAATTTCTGCGCCTCTTGCCAGAATGGATCATCCAGCTCGGCGTCGATCTTGGGTTCTCCCTGTTGCAGGCGGAAGCTAACCTGTGGAATCTCAGGTCTTTCTACCGGTGGTTCACCGACGCTCAGGTCGAGATCCGGCTCGAGGGTTCTGTTGCCGTCGTCGAGGGCCAGGCCGGAGCCGCTCCAGACGATCAAGGCCAGAGGAAGCGACAAGAGGTACCAGTATCCAGGTGACGCGAACGACCTCCTGCCTGCAGCGTCCACTTATCCTGCCCCCATATCTGACAATAAACCCGGTGACCTATCGCCCTCGATTTACACAAGAACGTAACGCGACAACGGCTCCTCGATGGCCCCATGTCATGTTGGCCGCACCACGTTTCTTTTCCTGGCCGTTCAGTCCACCGAGGACCGGAAGCGCACAATCCTCGTTCAGGTTCTTCACTATACCACGGATCCGCAGTGCCTTCCTTCAAATCCGCACGCATTGATAACCAACGACTTAGCATACCAATTCGATCGTACTCTCACGGGCTCAGGTTGGTCTCGGATGTGTTTTTGGTAGGCATAGGGGTCGGTAATCGTGTGCTAGGATGCAGCCACAATCAACCTCGAGAGACCGAAAGGAATCCGACATGGAATCCCGCAAGCAAATCGCCGTGGTGGCCCACGACAACCGCAAGAAGGACCTGATCGAGTGGATCGAGTTCAACGTCGAGCTGCTGCTCAAACACGAACTCACCTGTACCGGGACCACCGGCCGCCTGGTCGAAGAGGCCATCAGGTCCAAGGTGCCGTCAACGGAGATTCCGAAGGACTTCACGATCCGTAAACTCAAGTCTGGCCCTCTTGGCGGAGACCAGCAACTGGGCGCCCTGATCACCGAGGGCCGGATCGACCTGGTCATCTTCCTCTGGGACCCGATGGAGCCCCAGCCCCACGACGTGGACGTCAAGGCGTTGCTGCGCATCGCAGTGGTCTACAACATCCCCATGGCCTGCAACCGGTCGACCGCGGACTTTCTGATCTCGTCGCCCCTCATGGAACGCAAATATCTGCCGACGGTGAAGGACTACACAGCCTATCTGTCACGGGTCATCGCTACAGACGGTTAGTAGGCACAAGGCACAACGCCAAGGCGCCCGGCATGAGTAGCCGGGCGCCTTTCGAGGACCAAGCTACTCGTTCTTCAGCGACGCCATGTCAATGGAGAACCGGTACTTCACGTCGGAATTCAGCATCCGTTCGTACGCCTCGTTGATCTGCTGGATCGGGATGATTTCCACGTCGGCAGTGATGCCGTGTTCTCCGCAGAAGTCGAGCATCTCCTGGGTCTCGGCGATGCCGCCGATCAACGATCCGGACAGGCTCTTGCGGCCGAACAACAGGGCAAAGGACGATACCGGAAGCGGATTCTCGGGGGCGCCAACCAGAGTCAGGTTGCCGTCCAGCCCGAGCAGTTGGATGTAGGCATTCACATCGTGGTCGGCCGAAACGGTATCCAGGATGAAGTCGAAAGTGCCCGTATGGGCGGCCATCTCGTCGGCGTTGCGCGAGTTGACGACCTCGTGGGCCCCCAGCCGCAGGGCGTCCTCGACCTTTGACTCGGAAGTCGTGAAGACCACGACGTGGGCGCCGAAGGCCCGGGCAAACTTCACTCCCATGTGGCCCAGGCCACCGAGACCCACCACCCCGACCTTCTTGCCCTCTCCGACGCCCCAGTGGCGCATCGGAGAATAGGTGGTGATCCCGGCGCACAGCAGGGGCGCGACCCCGGCCAGGTCAAGATTCTCCGGCACCTTCAGGACGAAGCTCTCGTCGACGACGATGCTCTCGGAATAGCCGCCGAAGGTGACCCCGCCGAGGTGTTTGTCCGGAGCGTTGTAGGTGAACACGCCCTCGGGGCAGAACTGCTCCATGTCGGCCTTGCAGCTGGGGCAGGTGTGATCCGAGTCGACCAGGCAGCCCACACCGACCAGGTCGCCCGGCTGGTACTCCCTGACTTCGGATCCCACCGCCGTGACCCTGCCGACGATCTCGTGGCCCGGCACCACGGGATAGACTGTCGGCATCACGTCGGCCCATTCGTTGCGTACGGTGTGCAGGTCGGAATGGCAGATCCCGCAGAAGAGGATCTCGATCTGGACGTCGGTTTCGGTGGGCTCGCGGCGGTTTATCTTGTCCGACTCCAGCGGCGACGTGGCACTGGCGGCGGAATAGGCTTTGGCTTCATACATCATTCGTCCTCCTGTTGGTCATGAGCCGGAGTCGATCGGCCCTGCAGAATACATCCCAACATGGATACTCGCTAAAGCGTCAGGGCGCACCTCACGAAAGCTCCTGCATGTCGACTGACACGCTACGCGGGTTTACAAAGCCTGTGCCTACCGTTTGTTCCGTCCGCACTACTAACTACAGAAGAAACCCCACCACCATACCGGCGGCGGGGTCCCGATCATCAACCCGTGGGCTGACTGACTAACGAGACAGTGGTCACCTGATCAGCGACACCTTCAGCGTCTCTACTCTGGACTGGGTCTCCAAGCGCACGAGATAGGTGCCTGACGGCACGGCTTGACCCGTCGCGTCGCGTCCATCCCAGTCGAGGGTGTGGTCACCGGTGGGAAACGTTCGCTCCGCCAGTATCGTGATGCGCCGTCCGCTTGGCGTATAGACACCGACCCGAGCCCACTGGATCGAGCTCAGCGAGAAGGATATCGTCGTGCGTGGGTTGAACGGATTGGGGTAGTTCTGCTCCAGCCGGGCGACCCCGGGCACGACATCGCCGACCGAGGCCAGGCTCGGCGGCTCGGAAAGCGCCAGGATATCGGTCGCCGCCACTTCGCCGACGAGGATCAGGTACTCGGGTGGGCAATCCTCTTCACCGCAATCGAGCCAAACGAAGGGCGTGTACTCTTCGAGCAGATCGACCGGGCCCACGTCGGGAACGTAGTGCACGTGCCCGACGAGTTCGCTCTGCGCTGAGCCGATCTGGGTACCATTCTCATCGGTGAGGTAGCCCACACCGAAATCGACCAGGTAGTCCATCCTGACCGCGCCGCTGAAGGTCCCGGCCGGCGTCTCGACTGTCGCGTCCACGTCGGCAACCGTTCCGTGCAGATAGATGTCGTCCGCCAGTTCCGGAACCAGCTGCATCACGAACGAGGCGCCGACGGTCAGATCGTCGGTGAGGTACAGCCAGGTGGAATGGTCCCACATGTCCTGCCACATTTCGATCTCGGTGGGGTTCTTCATGAAGTAGCCGCCATGCAGTAACATGGGATTCCAGTACTCCGGCGGACGCTGAACGGCGTACCGCGCAACCAGACCGTCGCGCAGGTCGGGCCGGGCGTGCCAGATTTTCCGCAGCAGCGGCGGCAACTCGGAAACGGTCGTCTTCAGCACTCCAGGAGGTGGTTCGTGCTCAGCAATCAGCACCTGGGCCGGCCCTCCGGGGGTCGAGGCTGTGCCCAGAAGGTGCATATAGGCCGGCGAAGTGTAGCCTGGAATACTGTAGTCAAACAACGGATTGTAGATGAGTTCGTACTCGTACTCCCATCGCATCCCGTTCGGATTGGGCCACAACTCGTCCATCGTCGGCTGGGCGAACGCGGGGGTACACAAGGCAGCGAGCAACAGGACAACTGACAACGGGGTTGATTTCACGATGATTCTCCTGTTCTGGCCAGAAATGCAATATCCTGCCTTGCAGGCACATCAACGGCGCACAAGGGACCAGATCGGATCCTGGTTCCTCACATTGTATCCTTGAGTATACCATGGTTGAACTTCCGGGTGGTTCCGCAACCTCTGCCGGGCACCAAACAAACCTACTTTGCGCCGATTGCGCGCACAAAAAAACCACGCCGCCATACCGGCAGCGGGGTCCCAATCATCAACCCGAGGGCTGACTATCGATCCTGTCACGATGCGTAACCCCTTCGAGATATCGGAAAAGGCAGGCAAATACAGCACATCAGTTTCTCCTCGGATAGAGTATTTGGTAGCCACAGGGGGTAGGTCATAGTCTCATTGCGACACATCGGCGGCGACGACGGTTGACTCGGCGTCGCGCGGGTCGGCGACTCCCTGCCGTCCCCCAACGAAAGGCTCCGGCATTGGACGTGAGAAAAATACAGAACTGGCGACCACCCGCCGACTGGCCGCGCTTGCAGACCTTTGACGCGCATACCGGCGGCGAGCCTTTGCGCATCATCACCGGCGGCTGGCCCGCACCCGAGGGCGACTCGATACTCGCCCGACGCCGCTTCGCCCGCGATGAGCAGGACACCCTTCGCACGGCGCTCATGTGGGAGCCGCGGGGTCACGCCGACATGTACGGCTGCCTCGTGACGCCGCCGGTCACACCGGACGCCGACTTCGGGGTCCTCTTCCTCCACAACGAGGGGTTCAGTACGATGTGCGGCCACGGCATCATCGCCGTCGTCACCGTCGCGCTCGAAACGGGCATGATCTGGGGCGATCGGAACGAGACGACGGTCCGCATCGACACGCCGGCCGGCCTCGTCACCGCGCGCGGGAAGATGGACGACGCACGCGTCTCCAGCGTTGCCTTCGAGAACGTCCCGTCGTTCGTGCTCAGCCGTGACGACGTGGTCGACGTGCCGGGGCTCGGCGAGGTGCGTTACGACATCGCCTTCGGCGGGGCCTTCTACGCCTTCGTCGATGCAGCGGATGCAGACGTCGGGATGACGCCGGCCGACCACGCCGAGCTCATCGCAAAAGGCATGGCGATCAAACACGCGGTGATGGCCTCGGCCGACATCGCGCATCCGGAGGACCCGGACCTCGGCTTCCTGTACGGAACCATCTTCACCGGACCGGGTCTGACCGACGGTGCCGACTCCCGCAATGTGTGCGTCTTCGCCGAAGGCGAGGTCGACCGATCACCGACCGGCACCGGCGTCTCGGCACGCATGGCGTTGCACCACGCCCGCGGCGAGCTTGCAGTCGGCGAGTCGATGGTCATCGAGAGCATCGTCGGCAGCCGCTTCACCGGCACCGTCGCGAGAGAGATGACTTTCGGCCCGCACGCGGCCGTCATTCCCGAAGTCGAAGGCTCGGCTCACATCACCGGCCGCCACGAGTTCTTCATCGATCCGACCGACCCGCTGCGGGACGGTTTCGTACTCCGCTAGAAAGGGCCCAACCATGAAGATCCTGCTGCTCTGTCTCGCCGCAATCACGCTGGCCGTGCCCGTGCTCGCCTGCACCGACATCATCGTCGGCAAGGCGGCTTCGACCGACGGCTCAGTCATCACCTCGCACACCGGCTCGTCGCCCGAGTGCCGCGTCCACGTCGTGCCCGGACGCGAGTTCCCCGACGGCGCGATGGCGCCGGTCTACTACGGCATGACCCAGGTGCAGGACGGTGAGCGCTACAAGCCGCTGCACGAGTACGGCGAGGTCATCGGCCACGTCCCGCAGGTGCGTCGCACGTTCACCTACTTCCATTCGGGCTACTCGCAGATGAATGAGAAGCAGCTCGCCATCGGCGAGACTACGATGAGCCAGCGGGCCGAACTCGAGGTCGACAACGAAACCGGCAAACAGATCATCACCGTCGAGCAGGCGATGGCTTTCGCGCTCGAACGGTGCGAGACCGCGCGCGGGGCCATCGACGTGATCACGGCGTTGGTCGAGGAGTACGGTTTCCTGCCCTCAACCCACCGCGGCAGCGAGTGTCTTTGCATCGCCGACCCCCAGGAGGCCTGGGTGCTCGAGCTCTGCTCCGTCGGCGAGGACTGGGAGCCGGGCGGCGACGAGCTCGGCGCCATCTGGGCCGCTCAGCGCGTGCCGGAAGACCACGTGGCGATCGTCCCGAACTGGAGCGTCATCAAGCAGATCGACATCGACGACGCCGAGAGCTTCCGTGCCTCGGCCAACTACCTGCAGATCGCCATCGACCACGGCTGGTACGACCCGGACTCTGGCTTCCCCTTCGTCTGGCAAGACGCCTACGCGCCGACGCCGACCGAGTGGGCGACGGGACGCCTGTGGCTCTTCTTCACGCAGGTCGCCCCCAATCTGAGAGAGTGGCCCGACCGCTGGATCTCCGACGACGGCAGCGATATGCACAAGAGCTACGACGCCTACCACCAGGTCGTCGAGCCGCTCTCCATCTACCCCTTCAGCGTCAAGCCCGAGAAGAAGCTGTCGGTGCAGGACGTCATCGCGTTCCAGCGTTCGACCGGAGAAGGCACGATCTACGACATGACCGGCGACACGGACTGGCTCGTGCCGGGCGAGGACGGTTCGATGGTGAAGAGCCCGCTCGCCACCCCTTTTCCGACGCAGGCCATGCGCGAACTGCTCGACATCACCTGGCGCCGCAACGTTTCGAAGGGCGGCTACGGGATGGTTTGTCAGCTGCGCGACTGGTTGCCCGATGCGATCGGCGGCGTCTACTGGTTCTACCTGGACAACCAGTACATCAGTACCTACGTGCCGATATATGCCGGTACGACCGAGATCCACCAGACCTACCGGGAATGGGATCCGGACAACTTCAGCGAGGACTCGGCGCGGTGGGCCATCGACTTTGTCGACAACCTGCTCTACCTCAACTTCCGCGACGGCATGGCCGACGTGAAGGCGCAGCGCGATCCGCTCGAGGCGGGCTTCGGCGCCGGCCTCGCCGAAACCGACGCCGCGGCGGCCTCCTTGTGGGAATCCGACCCGGACGCAGCGCGCGCGCTGCTGACGAAATTCACGCAGCAATGCATGGTCGACGTCGTCGAGATGTACCGCAGCCTGCGCAACCTGCTGATCTCCAAGTACACGAACACGAAGGAATGGCTCTAGAACCAGGGGCAACCGGTCGTTCAGTCCGCACCGAGAACTGCAGATGAACCCCGCCACCGGTCCGGCAGCGGGGTTCATTCACGACTTGCGGCTGGTTCCGGCTAGTGAGAGCCCAGCTCCCAGATAACGTTCATGATCATCCATTGCCCGCTGATCTTCGTCAGGTGGATGTAGTCGATTCCCCAGGCAGCATCCAGCTTCACGTTCGCGATCAGGTCGGTATGATCGAGGATAGTCACCTTGCGGGGGGACGTTTTGGGATCGAACATGCCGTCCTTGTTCAGGTGGCCGGCCAGGTCCTTGAGCTCGTCGAGCGTCATCCAGCTCTCTTCGAAACCCGAACCGTCCTTCGCCGGCATGTAGCCCACCTTCTGCAGCTTCGGACTGACGCTCTTGTCCAGCAACTCGGGTTTCATGTCATAGAGCGCGCTCACGTAGTTCTGCACTGCCTGCTCGATACCCTTCTCGTCGGCATCGTTCCCGGCGAGGGCCAACCCGGCGACACCCATGGCCAAGGCCGACACGATCAACAAAGCTTTTGAAGTGGTATTCATCATGTTCCAGCTCCCTTTCGGTCCCGTCTCTCAAAGATCCTCACTCCGAAAATGCACTCGAATTCATAGCTCAGAACCAGCTGGACCGCCATGAACCCATCGTGTTAGCCGAAACGGCGACCTGCGATTGATTGCGGCCGGTCTCCTGAATGCGGCGAGCCACCTCAAGATTGAAACTATTGCAATATCTTCAGCGGGAAGAGCTCATCTCAACACGCACAGGCCACATACAAACAGTTCTTTCGGGATGTCGAAAGAAGGGCAGGCAAGTGATCTATTCAGGTCGCACGTTCCAGTCGGGCCGCGAATCGAATCCCGAGTCCTGTGTCAGATCGACGAGACCGGAGCCGTCAGCCCGCATGAGGTAGATCCCCCTGTTGCCGTCACGATTGCTCACGAAGGCTATCCATAATCCGTCGTAGGACCATGTTGCTTGATAGTCGTCTGCTGAATGATTGGTCAGGTTGACCGGGTCGGTTCCGTCCACGTTGATCGAGTAGAGCTCTCGATTCCCATCCCGGTCAGTCGTTATGAGAAGTCTTGCTCCATCGGGTGACCACGCTTCTGGGACGTCGTAGGCCGGGTTGTCGGAGAAATTCGTTTGGTTGGATCCGTTCGCATCCATCAAGTAGATTTCTTCGTTGCCGTCTCTCCAGCTCACGAATGCAATCTTGGTCCCGTCGGGCGACCACGCAGGATACATGTCGTCCCACGCGTTACTTGATAGATTCTGTTGATTGGAGCCATCGGAGTCCATCACGTAGACTTGCCATTGGCCGTCTTGTTTTCTGGAGAATGCGATCTGCGAACCGTCCGGAGACCACTCCGGAAACACGTCACGAGTCGACGTATCGGCAAGGTTCTGTATCTCGCTCCCGTCTGCATTCATGATGTGGATATCGAAACCACTTTTTGTAAATGCGATCTTTGCTCCATCGAGAGACCAGTCGGGGTCGTAACCGCTTGACAACCAGACAACATCACTTCCATCAGCGTTCATTGTATGGATGCCACCGTACTGAAAGACGATTTTTGCCTGGGAGATGGACCCGGGCATCTCGATGATTACTTCCAAGCCACCCGACAACTCCTCCACCACGATCGTAGCGGTCGCCGTCTGGCCACCAACAACCTCAGCTTCTCCGTTGCCCTCGTAGAGCACATAGCCGTCTTCATCACGAAGCTCAACGTCAATCAGCCAGAGCCCCGGCTGAAGATTCTCGAACAGAACCGTGGCGACGTTGCCCTCGAACACGAGGGGCTGCGAGTACACCAACTCACCCTTGCTGATCGTCACCGTTCCCGAGTCGATACCGAGGTCGGGCGAGATCTCCATCTTGAGCCTCATCTGCGCCGTGCCGCCCAGGCTGATCGATACCGGGTCGTCTGTACCGTCGGGATTGCAGCCGGGAATCATCATCGCCGTAGCCAGGCAAGCTATCGCCGCGATTCGTCTCACGTTTCTCATGTGTCTCATGGCAATCGCCCCCAACGGCCTGGATGGAAAGGCGCATCAGGATGCGGGTATTGTCAGCGAGGAAGCAGAAAACCGGCAGGTGAATCGTCAGGCGACAGCACAGGCATCCCCCGAGCCTGTGGCGAGACATTCAGGCACAACTAAGACGCATCTATGGAATTGCGCCATCGTTTTCAGTAACGCGGATTGGAAATCAGGAGACCGGAGACAGGATACCTGGCAGGCACAGGGATCTTCAGAAAGAGCAGGGCTCCAGCAACTCCAGATCATCGAACCAGCAGGCCTGGTCATCCCGGCGGGCCACCATGATCCGGCTCTCGTGGTTCGTATCCCGGGCACGATGGTAGCGCAGGTAGATATGTCGATCATCCACCCCGAGCACCTCGATCTTGCCGGTTGTGTGGCTCATGACGAACCGCACACACCGCGATAGACCCGAGCACCGGCGGCGCGCGGTATCGAATAACTGCCAACTCTGTACCAGGGGGATCCTGTAGGGCTCGTTGCCGACCGTGGGGCGCCCCTGAAACAGATAGTATTGGGGCATGCCCAGCTCGGTGGCCGTCTCAAAGAGTTCAGCGAGCACCTCAGTGGTGTCATTCACTCCCCGGATGATAGGGCACTGGTTCATCACGTTGGCTCCCGCCTGCTGCACGGCCCGGATACCGTCGCAGGCCAGATCGGTGAGCTCACGGGGGTGGTCGAAGTGGGCCATCAGGTACACGGCTGTCCCGCCAGAGGTCACCCAGGCTATCAGGTCTTGAAGTGCTTCGTCGCCAAGCAACCGGTATGGATTGAACGCCGGCACCTTGGAGCCGATGCGGACGGTCTTGACGTGGGGAATATCGGCAAAACGACGTACGATCGGCGCCAGGCGGTCGGTGCTCAACACCAGCGGGTCGCCGCCGGAGAGCAGGACATCCGTGATCTCAGGATGCTGTGCCACGTACTCGAAGGCCGGGCTGAGGTCTTGCGCGGCCTCCTCATTGTGGCGCATGAACAGACGTTTGCGGAAACAGTAGCGGCAATACGCCGCGCAGGTATCCACAGTGAGCACCAAGGCCGTGTCGGAATACTTGTGCTGGAGTCCGCGCACCACGGTGTTGGCGGCCTCGTCACTGGCATCCAACTCACCCCAATCGTTGAGCTCCGCCGCGTCGGGAATGACGAGTCGGCGGATGGGGTCCGCCGGGTCGTTCCAGTCGATGAGACCGACGTAGTAGTCGTTGGCAAGGAAAGCATAACCCTCGGCAACGGCATCGAGCTTGCGGGCGTCTGCAGCAGGGATCTCTGGAATCTGCGAGGGCTTACGGAAGTAGACGACATTCGGCGTGCAAGAGACCGACGGTGGACTGGAAGCACGCCTCTGCACTTCCCTTTCCATGGTATCGACCTCCAACAATAGCTGCCTGGGGATAACAAACACGGGAATTACAATATATCAACGAACTGGCCGAGCAGCCAGAGAACTAACTTTATCCCCGAGAACTTGTCCGGGTTGGGGATTGGCGACTTAGCTAACCATGTCGATATCCGGTCCCGCAGTAGAGTCGGGCAGGAAATCGCCGGCGTCGGAACCCGAATCGAGGCCTAGATCAGATCGCATACTCCAAGAAATCCCGTGCTCCGAACGGCGATCGAACCGTTATACGTTCACTGCTTCCTCGGATGGGATATTGTTAGGGACAAGGCACAAGCCTCAGAATGTTGACCCATTCCACCCCATCCATGGATTCGATTTGAAATTCTGAATGGCCACGTTTGGTGCCTCAATCTAAATTGTATGTGAGTTTGACCGACCAATCTCCACGGAGGAATCATTTTGGATAACAATAAAATGGCAACAGGTCCGAATAACCCGCTCGATTTGCTACGCTCGAGATCGACACAACTATGGACCGTCATTCTGTTTGTCTACGTATTTCTATTCTGCACCACGGGATATGTTGCGTTCCTGCAGAAGGAAATCAATCCCGCGAGCCTGATGGGCGAGGAAGAACTCGCTCT
>Ga0070729_10005373_pt1 | contig 13248 bp, 10 predicted proteins | sample tdDd472_FD_66725 | JGI IMG/M metagenome (GOLD analysis project Ga0070729, IMG submission 66725) | Marine sediment microbial communities from the Atlantic coast under amendment with organic carbon and nitrate - tdDd47.2 | ecosystem: Environmental > Aquatic > Marine > Coastal > Sediment | place...
GGCGCTTGCTGTGCATGAGAATGAGGCCCGGCTTATCGATCCGCTTGGTGGCAGTCAGGATTTGGCCGATCATTGTTTGAGACTATGCTCAGATGGTGCTTTTGAAGCTGATCCACTCAGAATGCTGCGAGCGGTCAGATTTTCCCGTCAGTTGTCATGTGAGATAGAGCAGCGGACACGCGAAAGCATGTGCCGCAACAGCAGCCGTATTACCCGCAGTGCCAGGGAGCGCATTAAGCGTGAATTCTTTACTGTGTTGTCCGGGCCCTTGCAGGAAACCTCTCTGCGTGAGTTGCACGCCTGCGGTTTGCTTGATCACCTGCTTCCGGATATAAGAATACTCTACGATGTTTGTCAAAGTACACCTCATGAGCATGTTTTGTTTGAACATTGTTTGCGCAGTGTAGGCTTTTTGCAGGACGCGCTTCAAATCGTTTGCGAGTCTCGTGAAGGGTCACATCAAAAATTAAGCGAATACATGAGTCAGAGCTTTGAAGAGGGTGTTACCATGACATCTTTGCTGTCTTTTGCGGCCTTGCTGCATGATATCGGCAAACCTGCATGTGCTGTTGAGGACGGCGACAGGATACATTTTTACGGCCATGACAAGGCCGGTGTTAAAATTTCCCAGCGTATCGCGCGTGAAATAGGCCTCGGGCGCAAAGCGCAGAGAGTATTTTGTTTTTTGGTTGAAAACCATATGCGTATTTTGCATATGTCACAATGTGAGTATTTGACCGAGCGTGCAAAAATAAGATTTATTGCAGATTGCGGGGAGGCTAGCGCAGCGGTGTGTCTGCTTGCGATTGCCGACAATCTTGCAACCGGTTCTATGCCCGCGTATCAAAGCTCAAGCAAGCGTCTACGTGATATAGCCACTGAGTTATGTGCTCTTGCAATTGATCCGCCTGCGGATCTTTCAACAGCACCGCTGCTTACCGGCGACGATGTTATTGCCCTTCTCGGGTTGGATGCGGGTCCTGATGTCGGAGATGTGCTCAGAAAGGCCGCACAGCTTGAGCGGGACGGGTTGCTTCAGGATAGGGACGCCGCTTTACTATGGTTGGAAAAGCTACCACGCAACGAATAAAAATTACTGGTCTGCGCCTGCCTGTAGCCAAAACGCCTGCGCTGCAGGATGCTTTAGCACATGCGCTTGCTGTGCCGGTTGAAAGCATATCCTGTGTTCAAATCCTGCGCCGCTCACTTGATGCGCGTCAGCGAACGCTGCATTATGAATACAGCATTGCAGCCGATGTTATCCTGAGCAATGATGAACGTGAGCACGTGCTTTCTAATCCTAAAGTAAACCTGTATCAGGATGCCTCCTTGCCGGGCCCTGAATCACAAATTACTATTCAACATCGACCGATTGTAGTCGGAGCTGGACCGGCAGGCCTTTTTGCCGCTTTGGGGCTTTTGGAGAGAGGATGTCCTCCGATTGTAATTGAACGCGGAGGGCCGATATCTGATCGGATTGAAGAAGTGCAGGGTTTCTGGAAGGAAGGTGTTCTTGACCCTGAATCGAATGTTGTTTTCGGAGAGGGCGGGGCAGGTGCCTTCTCAGACGGCAAGTTAACATCCCGCGGAACATCGCCTTTTAAACAAAAGGTGCTTGAAGCGTTGGTTGCCTGTGGTGCTGATGAGACTATCCTCTATGATGCTAGAGCTCATATGGGTACAGACCGGTTGCGGCAGGTTATTCCTGCGCTTGTTGAACGTTTGCGTAAGCAAGGTGTTGAGTTTCACTTTAATACCCGTATGGATGATATACTGGTTAAAAAGGGCCGTTTGCAGGGAATCGAAACAACTGATGGAAAAATTGCGACCGGACTCTTGGTTTTAGCTGTAGGGCATAGCGCGCGTGACACAGTGCGTATGCTCGCAAAACAAGGTATGCGGCTGCAGACCAAGGGTTTTGCCGTGGGGGTTCGTATTGAACATCCTCAGGCTCTCATTGATAGCACTATGTACTGTGATGAGCATGCGGGCCGCCTGGCAGGTGCCGCCGATTATGCCGTAAGACATGCTGATGCGGTTTCAGGAAGAGGGGTATACAGTTTCTGCATGTGTCCGGGGGGGATGGTTATTGGCTGTTCATCTCAGCCCGGAACGCTTTGTGTTAACGGTATGAGCTTTTCAAATCGTGCGGCCGCTCATGCCAATGCAGCTCTTGTTGTAACGGTTAGTCCGGATGATTTTACGGGTGCAAACGTTTTAGGTGGTATCGAACTGCAGGAGAGAATTGAACAACAGGCCTATTCTGCCGGATCTCAACCGTATTTTGCGCCTGCGCAAAGAGCGGCTGATTTTATAGCCGGCCGGAAGTCATCAGATCAGTCGCTTGCAGGACTTTCCTTTCAGCCTGGAGTGACTTCATGCGATCTTGCCGGGCTTCTGCCCGGTTTTACTGTAGAGCCTCTCAGGCGGGCGCTGCATGCCTTTGATACCAAGATCTCCGGTTTTATAGAGCAGGGTGTTCTTATCGGTGTTGAAACCCGCACATCTTCACCTGTGCGCATGTTGCGGGATCCGGATACATTTCAGTCTGCCGATATCGCAGGGCTGGTTCCTGTAGGCGAAGGCGCAGGCTACGCAGGCGGTATTGTCTCAAGCGCTGTTGACGGACTTCGGGCTGTTTGGGCTGTGTCTTGCTGAACTGTCGATTATGGCCTTAAACTCGCCAGCTGGAGTCTTGTGTTTTTTTTTGCAGGTACGACAAGAAAAAAGCACGGCTGATTGGTATGGCTTGACACAGGCTATGAAAAGTTTATAATACATACCGACCAGTCGGACTTAGAGGAAAAAGTACATGGCTGTAAATAAATCACCCGATCAAAGACGCGAAGAAATTTTTGAGGCTGCATTGCGCTGTTTCAATACAAGCGGTTATTATCAGACCTCAATTGACCAAATCGCATCAGAGGCCGGTTTGTCAAAAGGCGGCATTTACCATCATTTCAAGTCTAAAAAAGATCTTGTTATTCAACTTTTCAGAAACAGGGTTAACAGTTATTTTGATTACGTGACCGCTGAGCTTGGTTCTCAGGCAGACGCCGCCGGCAGCCTTCATGTTCTGGTTGAGAAATCAGGTGAAATATTTAAAGCGCATGAACCGATTCTGCGTTTTTGTCTTGAATTTGTCGCCATGAGTTCACGCGAAGTTGATTTTCGCGAAGAGGTGGCTGCCATGTATCATCACAGGGTAGAAACAATTGCTGCTTTGATACGTGATGGTATTAAACGCGGAACATTTAAAGAGCTTGATGCTGAGGCTGTTTCGCGGGCCCTGTATTTTCTTTCTATGGGTTTTTTTCTGAGCTATTTTACCGTGCCGCTTGATTTTGACCCGCAGATTCAGCATCGTCTTAATATGAAAACCATTATGAATGGAATTATTAATACTGAGTAAAAGGAGTATAGTTATGGGCAGTAAAAAAGTTTTGTGTACCGCTATGGGTACGTTGTGTCTGGCAGCGTTTGGTTGCGGGATTTTGTCTGTTAATCCAGCTGATGATACAAACAAGGCTGAGTCAGTTCAGCCGGCAGAGGCGATTGTTGCTGCGGCAGAAGTTGACACCGGGCATCCTGAGGTAGAGCCGGGTTTGAGCTGCAATGACTGTCATGAAATTAAGCTTGATGCCCAAACGACAGCTACACAGGTGTATTTATTTGATGATTCTCCCGGCCATGCTAAAGGCGAGGGAGTGTATCCTAAAGAGCGCGTCTGGGAGGAAATTGAAAAGGCAATCGGCGGGTTAAAGCATGATTCCAAGACCTTTATCCTGGCTACAAGTCTTAACAATATGCCGCTGTCTACGACGTGCGAATGGACGCTTGACCCCGGGACAAAAAAACTCTACGGTTTTCATGAGGCCGGTACAGAGAAACTGCGCCACATCGAGGCTAATCCCAATGTGAGCATGAATTATCACAAGGAATTTGACAGTGAAACTTTTAAGGATTTTCTTTGTGTGCAAATTGTCGGCACAGCGCGCCTGCTTGATGGCAGCGACCCTGATTTTGAACGTATAATGATAGAACTTCTGCCCTATGAATTCGGCGCAAGGGTGCCTGCTGATGCAACACTTGAGCAACGTGAGCAGCGTTTAAGGCTCTATCGCCAGGGCGTAAAAGACGCTTTTGTTATCAGCGAGATTACACCCAAGCGGGTTACTATTGCAAATCAGCAGTTTCGGATGCAGGGCATGCGAGTGTATCAGCGCTGGACCCCGTAGGAGGCGCTGTTTTTAGTAACGCTATCTTACAGGGCATTGATTATTAAGGAGATATCCATGAAGACAGTTGTTATTACCGGCAGTTCAAAAGGAATCGGTCTGGGATTGGCTCAAAATTTTCTCAAAAGAGGCCATCAGGTTATGCTCAGCAGTTTTGCCAAAGAGGAACTTGAGGGTGAATTAAAGAAGGCGCAGCATCAGTATGGCGCTGAAAAGGTTGCGGGCTGTGCCTGCGATGTAACAGATATTGAGCAGCTGCAGGCTTTGTGGAAGGCGGCTGTTGATTGTTTCGGAAAGGTAGACTTTTGGCTCAATAATGCCGGTATCGCCAATACAACCCGCAAACTGTGGGATCTTGAGAGCCGCGAAATTCCCCGCGTTGTCAGTACCAACCTAACCGGTGTTATATTTGGTACGCAGGTAGCGTTAAAGGGTATGCTTGAGCAGGGATTCGGCCAGGTATATAATTCGGAAGGCTTTGGCAGTGATGATATGCTGGTTAATGGTTTAAGTGTATACGGAGCTACAAAGCGCGGAGTGCGCTATTTCAGCGAGGCAGTTGCCCAGGAAGTAGAAGGCCTTCCTGTGCAGGTCGGAAGAATCAGCCCCGGAATCGTTTTAACCGATTTTCTTGTGGAAGATATGCGCAAGATGGAACCCGAACAACTTGAAACCACCAAGGCGGTATACAATGTGCTGGCCGATGATGTTGAGACGGTAACAAATTTTCTTGCCGAAGAGGTTTTGGTCAATACCGAAAATGACAAGCGTATTGAATGGATGTCCGAGGAAAAGGCGAATGCTTATTTCGTTGATGAAAGCCGTCTGTCCCGGGATTTATTTTCTCAATTCGATTTATAATCAAAACAGGTGCTTTTGCAGGAAGGACGTGCGTATGAAGACCATTGTTATTACCGGGAGCACAAAGGGCATAGGGCTTGGGCTGGCCCGTGAATTTTTAAAGCGTGATTGTCGTGTTGTTATCAGCTCAAGGCGTGCGTCTGCTGTTGAGCAGGTGTGTGCCGAGCTTGAAACCCAATACGGCACAGGCACGGTGACTGGTCTGGACTGTGACATAACCGATATCGAACAGGTTCAGGCACTGTGGGATCATGCCTGTAAGCAGTTTGAGCGTGTTGATGTTTGGATCAATAATGCCGGTATCAGCCATGCGCGCAAGATGCTCTGGGAACTTGACGCTTCAGAGGTCAGTCAGGTAGTTGATACGAATGTTACCGGCATGATGAATGGTTGCCAGGTGGCAGTGCAGGGTATGCGTAAACAAGGCTGTGGCTGTGTGTATACTACCGAAGGGCACGGCAGTAATGACATGACTCTTCCCGGTATGAGCGTGTACGGAACAAGCAAAAAGGCAGTGCGTTATTTCACGCAGGCACTGGTAAAGGAAACTGAGGACAGTGCTGTTCGTGTTGGCGTCGTTAGTCCGGGCATGGTTATAACGGATCTGCTTGTGTCCGATTTTCAGGAGATGGACTCTGAACAGCGTGAGCAGGCCAGGGTTATATTTAATATCCTTGCTGATACTGTTGAAACTGTTACGCCGTGGCTTGTTGAACAAATTCTCAAGGATCAGGAAACAGGCACCTGGATTGAATGGATGAATGATGAAAAAGCTCAGAAGCGTTTTGAGGATGATGCCTATCTCACCAGGGATCTTTTAAGCGAGTTTGGTATTTAATGCCGGGAAGAGTGTAGCGGGGCAGGAGGTATCTGTATGTGTGCAGTAAAGCCGAAGGCAGACGATGATAAAAGCAGACGTTTTTATGATGAATTGCGGCGAGAGCGACAGCAAACTCATCGACAATACCGTGATCGGGCGCTGAGCATTCTGCCGCATGTATGCGCTTTGTGCGGTCGTGAGTTTGAAGGTAAAAAACTTCGGGAACTGACTGTCCACCATAAGGATCATAATCATGACAACAATCCTTCTGACGGCAGCAACTGGGAGTTGCTATGCATGTATTGTCATGATGAGCAGCATGAGCGCAGTAGTGACGCACAGTGGTACGCTGAACCATGCGTCAAAGATAAAAAACAAACCACGACAATTTTTAAGCCTTTTGAGGGGCTTGAGAAGCTTTTGAGTCGCAAAAGTTCTGATAAGTAGGTGAGTGACTGGATGTAAGTGCAAAAGGGCTATTTGACATGCAGTAGTGCGCTTGGGATCTTTTTCCCGGATATTATGGCAGCTGGAATAAACGTAGAATGAATCTAAGAGTTACTATTTAGCCGTTGTATCCTGTCAGGTTTCATACCATTCCTTATACTCTCAACCTGCACGCCCGGAAGAGTCGTGCCCGCTTAGCACGGCAATGTGTGTTGCATTCGAAGTTAATTGATAGTCTTCGGGTGCCTCAAGCAGTGCGCACAGCGTTAACAGGCATATTATGATCAATAGTTTCCACATACCATCCTCCATTTCTAGTCTACACTATATATTGTAGTTGTAAAATAAAATTTGTCAATATGTAGTGCTTATTTTTTTGTTAAAAAAAGGCATATGGTTTAAAATGAAGTTTTTTTAAATAGTTAGTTCGGTATTTATGTACCGAACCGCTTTTTGTGCATATAATCGCAGCATATCGACTGTATGCCGGCTTTTTGAAAGGGGGGGATTTATAAAATTGATTGTACGTATGAATATAAAAAGCCCCTGAGGCTTGGGGCCACAGGGGCTTGAAGTTACGCTTTGGTGGTTCTTAGTACGTTTTTTGGAGATATGATGTGGTGAACATATTAGCCTTGACGTTGGAGTTTGAAACTATTGGCTGGTTGACTGCTTGTGAATTTGCACACCCTGAATGAGTGCGTTGGATATCATAAAAATGCGTGCCAACAATTACAGGTTTCATTGTGCCGAGTTCACTTTTCAAAGGTGTAGTTTGGTTGATAAACATTTTCCAGTAGCGGCCCTGCTGATCATAAATATCAGTGTACATGATGTAATAGGTTTCGGGATCAAGGTACCATACCCGTTTGCCATAGAGGTAGTTGGGGTCTTTATTAATTGCCTCAACAACCAACAGATTACAGCGTTCAAAACTCATATTGTTTGTGAACCCCTGGCCATCCACGCGCGTGGTCTGAGCCATACCGTCATGGCGGTCTGTCAGCAGTTCTTTTTTACCTTTATATGAATACGTATTGCGCGACAGCTGGCCGTCCCACAGGTATTCATCATCATAGATCAGGTCGGTGCCGTCAATCGCATCAGTCCTCTGCGACGTGTTCATACGACGGATTCTCCTGAACTGGCTGTACCACAGGTAGGAGTCATCTTCTTTATTCTGGTCGATATAGCGCAGGGTATACATGCGTGTGTTGATGAACTCAGCCGGCAAGTACATGTGCAGAAACATACCGCGACGGTATCCCTTTTTATTTTTGGGTATCGTCGGTTTAGGATCCATTTCTGTACGATTGATAAAGTAGAACTCATTGTATTGCTGGTCAGCCAGGCGTTCACTCATGTTTTTCGGGTTAACGTTCGGCGAGTATTTGCGGTAGGTATATGCATCGCCGCGGTTCTGCATTTCAAAGTTCCAGGCCATTTTCATTGCGTCTTCACCGGGATCCATGAACAGACGACCGGCCAAATCGGCAAGATTTTCAATTGAGCCGTCAGCGGTCAATTTGGCCTTTCCGGCATTTGCCTTACTGGCTGCGATGAAGCCGGGTGTTTCCGCAATGAATTCATAGGGTCTGATTGTGAAGTAATGACCATCAGGCGGTGCACCCCACTTGTTGTTGGGATTTTTAATTATGTCTACTAATGTGTCCGACATAAACTGGGCAACCTGGTCAACATTGGTTTTGTCAATTTTTTTACCGGCCCAGGTTTTTTCCCATTCACGTACCTTAGCCAGTTCGGCATCACTATAGGCTTTCTGCATTTCCTGGGCTGCTGCCGGCATTGTCATTAAAAGAGCTGCCGTGAAGATACATATTGCAAGAGCTTTGACATTAATTGTTCTCATGAGCATAAACCTCCGTACCGGGAAAAAGGGTTATTAAAATTCATAACGCAGGCGCAGTATTAAACTGTCCTTTTTATCATATGAGTGGCTAAGACCATTCTGGTCCTTATCTGAATATTTATGTTTTGCACCGCCATATATTTTTGCCCCTAAGTCTGCGCGAAATCCGCTGAATGGTCCTGAATCGGCAAATACATAGGTAAAGGAGGGAACCAGCATCCATTTGCCAATGTCCGAGATGTAACTGCCCATACACACAAAGGTCCAGCTGGCGTTAAACATCTGCTGCATAAAAAACGCCGAGAAGTAATTCAGGGTGCTTTCACCGAGTTTGTAGTTGCGGTCAGCCAGGTTCATGTCATCATCATAGTTGAGCACCCGCTCATTGAAATACGTTAAATTGAATGATGCCTGTTTGCCGGTGCCGATAACTCGTGTAAACCAGGGAATATCAATGTTCCAGTTACCCTGCAGGGCAATGCCGAGTATGTCAGCATTGGTACGATCATATATGTTTTGGGTGTTGCCGTACATACCTTTGGTTATAGGCCTGTCGATTTCAGCAAACCACTCCAGGCGCCAGACCGTGTTCAGGAAATTTGTAAATGTCTGGGCTGTACCGCCTATGGTAGTATAGCGTTCGTATTTATATACAGTGTACTTGGGCTGATTTGGCTGGTTTGGGTTGCTAGCGTCAAAATACGTGAGAGCATGCTCGATTGCGGCTTCAGTGTCTGCCCAACCCGGTCCGTCATCTTTAGCATTCCAGACCAGGAAGGTCCAGTCAATATCCCAGGTATAGCCCTGTACGCGGCCGCCTATTTCATAGTTATCAAGTGCCCAGGTTGACGGCTGGTCCTTGCGCCATTTTTCTGTCATCCATGAATAATAGCCCTGATCACGGCTGTCGGCGAATGCCGCAGGATGGTTTTTGAAATGTTCAGGCCCCCAGTGCGTGCCTTCATAGGCCAGCTTCATGCCTTGGTAATAGCCGGGGTTTAAAATGAATTCAAACAGCAGGTTGCCGGGAAGCTGGGATTGATAGAAGGTTCTGATCATCCACAGGCCCTGTTTAACTTCTTCCCATGTGTCAACGCCGGGAACTCCAAGGCGCAGGTCAAGCGGGTTGACCACGTCGGCAACGCGACTCATATCAAGCTGGCCCCATATTACGATTTGCTTACCGATGCGCACCTGCCAGGGGCCGGTGATGTAATCAAGATATAATTCACCGACTACTTCATCAAATTTTTGAGGGCTTTGGTGCTCCTTGCGATCATCCGAATTCATCCCGCGTTTAAGGGAGTCGTCATAGTCCATGGACATTTCATACCATGCCTTAAAGCCGCCAAAGATTCTAAGCGTACTGTCCTGGTCTTCCTTGATGGTGTAGAGTGCTTCAATGAGGGTTGAAAAGTTTGAAAAGTCAAAGCGTGTGTCGTGGTTTGTGCGCCCTTGTTTTCCCTGTTCGTTGTTGCCCCGTTTGAATTCGCGGTCGTATCCGTTCAGGCGGTAGTAGGTGGTATTCTTGACAAATCCGCTGAGTATCAGTTTACCATCCATAAGAGCTATTTCAGCTTGTGATGGTGCCGGAATTGCCAGGAAAAGAGCAAGTATTGTCAGCGTGAGTGCTATAAACAAACGTTTTGCCATTCCACTCTCCTTTATCTTGTTTGGATTTCTGCTTAGAGATTTGTTTTTTTTGTTAAGGGTGTTCTAGTACAGTTTATTTTGACTTGTTCCCAAACAGTAAACTAGGATACTTCATGCAACATATTTATATTATGACGAATAATTAACATACGTGCAATTGAAATACAAGCGTAAAATAAAAAACTTTTTAATGGTTGTAATATTACTCAGCATGTTTTGCGATGCATTATGCTACCTGACAATTAAAGAAGTAATTTTCTGCCTGTATCCGGGACGTTGCTTATAAGAATTTTAATACGAGAGATGGTTTGATGATTTTGATGTGGTCTGGAACCGCATATAAAAAGCCCCTGCGTCTTTATGCACGCAGGGGCTTTTTGGGAGTTTAATTGTTGCGGTGTTATTTCTTTGCGTGTTTCATTATAAAGCGGGGTTTAAATAAGGCAATCGCACTTGGGATGATGAAAAGCGCACCCAGCATGTTGAACAGCAGAATAATAGCCAGTAACAGTCCCATGAGAGCCTGGAACATCATTTTTGAAAGGAACCAGAAGGCAATACCGCAAACGAGGGTTACAGCAATATAGACAATAGCCTTTCCGGTTGTTCCAAGGGCCTTAACGATGGCTTGTTCCAAACTGCCAGACGCTTTGAATTCTTCAATAATTCGGCTGACAAGATAAATGCCATAATCAACCCCGAGACCAATACCCACTGAGGCAACCGGAAGCGTGGCCGTGGTTAGTGCCAAGGTTTTTTTGTTGAAGGCCATGAAGGTAAATGCGAGTACATTTGAGAGCAGCAGCGGCAGGGTAATAATGATCCCTGCATACAAGGAGCCGAAAATGAACATGCATAACACGAGTACGGTTGCCAGTGCCAGCACAAACGTCCAGATTTGATACAGGGTCAGGCATTCATTGATTGCGGCCTGAACACCAACCGTGCCGCCTGCCAACCTGTAAAACACATCTTCCGACCCTTGTATCTTGGGTTTTTCGGGAAGCGGTGCCTCCTGCTCGCGAAAGAAACCGTCAAGCCAGTATACAAACCGGTCAAATCCCTCACGCTTTACATCCTGTTCACGTAGGCCGAATCGTGACTCTTCGCGCAGGAACTGATTTATGCGTTTAAAGATTATATCGATTGTTTCGGTCGTTTTATCTCGGGCGTAAATGATGACATTCATGGTCGTTTCTTCAATGTCAACGTATTGGTCAAACTGGCCCGGGGCTGATCCGTACACAACCGATTTGTACAGTTGTTTTAACTGATCATCAACCGTGGGCATAAAATACCAGTTCGGGTCGGTGTCGCGCACACCACGGTTACGGCCCGGTATTTGGCCCAGTATCGTGAATGCTGTAATAACCCGCATGTCTTCGGTTTTTTTCATATATTGAGAGAATTCGCGGATATCGCGCAGTACCTCGGCCTGGCCAACAGCGTCCATCTCTTCGCCTTCAACGACTACATAGAGGGGGCTTAACAGCGGCATGGCAAACGTTATGCGGAATGCATCGGTGTTGTACCTGTGCCAGGGCCACAGAATTTCAGAACCGGGAAGGGCACTGCCGATGGTAATGTCATTGACATTTGTGCTTCCCCATACAAGCAGTATCGCTGATATCGCCAGTACAGGGATCTTTCCCCAACCGACAAGCCAGTGTCCGATTCCGGCAAGCAGGCGATCCAGAAACCCTTCACCTGCTTTAGCTGTTCTGATCGGCATGTAAGACAGCAGGATCGGTATAAAGATCATAGCAATGATAACAGTGGCAAATGCCCAGAAAGCGCAGGACAAAGTGATTTTCTGCAGAATCGGTATCGGTGTCAGGGCGATAACAATGATACCTGAAGCATCAGTAATGATACCGGCAAAGCCAGGGATAAATAAATGTTCAATAACGCTTTTAGATGCTTTATTAACATCCTGTAGATCATGAGCCTCTTCCATGTAGCGTTTGATTACCTGCACGCTATGCGATGCAGCCATGGCCGCGATCAGGAATGGAAAGACAAGTACCAGGGGGTCAAGGTTGAACCTCAGCAGACTCATGAAGCCCAGTCCCCATATCGCACTCACTGCTGCGGCCACTATTGGCAGGATCATGCCCCGGAATCTACGGAAGAAAATGTAGAGCATAATCATCATGGCAACAAGAGTAATGGCCAGAATCTTCAACACATCGGTTACGTAGTTGTCGACAAATCCGAGATGCATGGGTTCGCCGGCAATAGCGACGATAATATTTTCATTTTCAAGTTCTGCTCTTAACTCGCTGAATTGCTTGAAAAGCTCACTATAGCTGATTTGTTCTTCAAAGAAATCAACCATGATGAGGCTTTTTTTGCTGTCAAGCGATACGAGTACCGGGTATGCCATGGGGCTGCCGTAAACGGTCATCCGCAGTTCGTCCAGACCCTTCTGCGTGTCGGGTACATTGGGGAACATGATATTGTCAAGGCTCATACCCTGTGTGGTTATCTTGACGTCACGAACACTGCGGCTAGCCAGTGACATGATCTTGTTGCGGTCGACACCGGGGAAGAGATAGAGTCTCTCAGTTATGTCTTTGATCATATGGAGGGTTTCAAAGTTGAATATGTCTTCATATTCTCCGCCGTCCTCTTTATCACGTACCTGCAGCATGATCAGTACCTGATTGGCACCGCCGAACTTGCTTTGGATTTCTTCATGCAGCTTGGTGTAGGCGTGGTTGCTGGGCAAAAGATCCGAGAAGATCGTTTTGACTGTCAGATGTGTCACTGCCTGGTAGGCAAAGAAAATTGTGATGCCGATGATTACGAGGAGAATCGGTAGTCTTTTATCAATAATAAAATTCGAGAAGCGTTTCATAATTGTTATGTAACTCCCTGTTCGGATTATTCGGTTGAACTATTGACGCGCAAACGGACCCCAGGTCGGCATGCCGCGGAATTCAAGCGCTTTAGGCATTTCAAAGAAGTCCATGTCGTAGGAGAGGCCGGACTTGATCTCCCAGGTGACACCGCCGTCATTCGTGACGGCGACTATACCTGCCTGTCCAACAACCCAGCCTTTTTCAGGACTGCTGAATGAAACGTCTCGGAACCACATTTTTGATTTGATAAGGTCTTCTTTTAATTGCCAGGTGTCTCCGTTATCATTGGATACCAGGTAGGCGCCCTTGTCGCCGATAGCCCAGCCCTTGCCATCCTTGACTTCAAGTGTATACAGGGCAAATCTGCTCTCGGTCTGAGGAAAATCCCACGTCTGGCCACCGTCGGTTGTGCGCATGATGGTAGCGTCGAGACCGCACATATAGGCGGTGCTGTTGTCGATACCCTGCACGCAGAACAGGGACGGCCGGGGGTTT
>Ga0070729_10005376_pt1 | contig 13243 bp, 11 predicted proteins | sample tdDd472_FD_66725 | JGI IMG/M metagenome (GOLD analysis project Ga0070729, IMG submission 66725) | Marine sediment microbial communities from the Atlantic coast under amendment with organic carbon and nitrate - tdDd47.2 | ecosystem: Environmental > Aquatic > Marine > Coastal > Sediment | place...
GCCTGAATGAAGTGCAGGTCGGATTGCCGGTGCCGTCCACTGTGTTGGCAGCAATGGAATTTGTCGCCGGGCCACGGACTGCCCAAAAGCTGTCAATGCAGGGTGCGCTGCTCTCACCGGAGGCGGCGCTGGCGTGTGGTCTGGTTGATGAAGTTGTCGATCCGGATGAAGTGATACCACGCTCGGTTGAATTTGCGCAGCAGTTGGCGCAACTACCGCCGGTGGCAATGAACGTGACCCGCCGTCAGGCTAAAGCGGCATTCGTTGCCGGGTTGACCATCCACGACGATGCCCGTGCCACGACCGACTTCTGGTTCAGCGACGAAACCCGGGCGGCGATGCAGGCACTGGTTGAACGCTTGAAAAAATGAGCCTTGAAATGGGTGCCGGAGGCCGCCGCTTGCCACCCGGAATTTTGCGCAAGGCACAATTTGTAACGATTAAAAATTAGGCTGTACTGCGGCAATTCCGCTGCTTCATCAACCACTTATACACGCTGCCAGCTCTGCGTTTCCGCCAAATAGATCATCGGTTTTGATGATGCTTGTCGCTTGCCGTTGTGTAGCGAAAGGTTCAATCTGAACCGGTAGCTTTTGTTGCCAATAACAACAGTCCCGCATAACCAAACAAATAAAGGGGGCGACTATGCGTAACGACAGTTCCCACAGTAACCCGGTGAGTGGCGGCACAGCCCGCCGATTTTCCAACCAAAGCAGCGGCCCACGACAAACCGTGGCGCATCATTTGCGACGTAAGGTCACCAGTGGTGACTGGAAAGTCGGTGCACAGATACCCACGTCCAAAGATCTTGCTGAGCACTACAGTGTTTCGCCTGCCGTTATTCGTGAGGCACTCGCGGCGCTGGCGCGTGAAGGCCTGATTGTTACGCAGCCCGGCCGCGGGAATTTTGTCACGGCCTCGGTACGCGGTTCGCACTTTGTGCCGAGCGGTGTGATCCGCTGGTCTGATCTGGTGGCTTCATCCGGTGCGGGCAGCGTTATCAAGCTGATACCGCCGGAGCAGGTTGCCGCACCGAAGCCGGATATGCTGACGCGTGAGCGTCTGGGTGATGCCACGTTATCGCGCCAATACATCCGGCTGTATCGCAGTTCGGTATACAGGGATAAGCCGCTGGCTTTATCTGACACGTATGTGGATGAGGGCTTGTATCGCAGGCACCGGAACGATTTCGACACCTACGCCACAATGGTTGCGATGGACAGGTTGGCCGGTGTAACGGTAAAGGACGGCTTTCAGTTTTTTAAGGTTATCGAGGCCGATGTCGAGATCGCCTGGCATCTGGATATAATTTCCGGTGACTCTGTGGGCGAGAGCAATATGTGGTTGATTGATGACAACAACACGGTCATTTATCAGGCCCGCCATATATTCTCGACGGACTTTATTAACTTTCGTTTCGATCTCGACCTGGAGAACTAGACCTAGAGAACTAGATCTGGCGAACTGGATCACTTCAGCAGCACGTAAAGGGCACCGGAGCCGCCATCGTTATGCGGAGCCGGGCAGTAGGCTTGCACAACATCCGCTTGTTGCAGCCATTTCAATACCTTGGGCCGGATACGCGCGCCCTGGATACCGGAGCCCAAACCTTTGCCCGTTACAATGCGCACGCAGGCCATGCGGCGTGAGCGCGCATACTGAATAAATTCCCTGAGTGCTGTCATCGCTTCTGCGACGGTCATGCCGTGCAAGTCGATGTAAGCCTGTACCGCGATGCGTCCGCGCCCCAGGTCCCGGAGTGTTTTTTGCGGGATGTGCGGCCGCCGGTAGCGCATCACCTCGTTGGTTTCTTCAGCGATTTCGTCGGGCGGAATGTCGTTTTGTGATTCCAGCAGCGCTGCGCGTTCATCGCTACGGCGCATAACCGCTTTGGCCGGCGGCGGCTTGCGATGCTGGTGGCGGCTTTTCTGGCGGACAGGGGTCGCTTTACCGACGGTTTCCTCCATCAGTTCACTAAATGACTTGTCTTTGTCTTCGTCACTCATGTGCAGGCACCGGTGTGTCCAAAGGGGCTGCTGAATCGGCTCATTAATGAGAGAATGCACGCTGTTCAGGAGATTGACCAGTGCTTCCGCCAACCGGTTTCGTGATTTTCTTTCGCCGGGCCCGGATGGCAGGAAATATAACGCTGCGACAGTGATACAGCCCCCCATGAAAATACTGCTCAGTAATGATGATGGATATCTGGCCGACGGGCTGGCGACTCTGGCATTGGCATTAAAAAAACTGGGTGATTTGACCATCATTGCGCCCGACCGCAATCAGAGCGGTGCCAGCCACTCGCTCACACTCGATGCTCCGCTGCGCGTGAACCAAACTTCCGACGGTATTTATTTTGTGAACGGTACGCCCACCGATTGCGTGCATCTGGCGATAACCGGTTTACTTGATGATGATCCGGACATGGTTGTTTCCGGCATTAATCACGGTGCCAACTTAGGTGACGATGTGCTGTATTCCGGCACGGTAGCGGCGGCCGTTGAGGGGCGTTTTCTGGGCTTGCCGGCAATTGCTGTTTCGCTGGTCGGCGAAAACCCGAAACACTTTGATACTGCGGCCCGGGCGACCTGCACATTGATCGAGCATCTGCTGGAGCATCCGCTGCCGGCAGACACGGTGCTTAATGTGAACGTTCCCGATGTGCCCTTTGAGGCATTGCAGGGTTTTGCGGCTACCCGCTGCGGCAACCGCCATCGCGCGCAGCCTGTGGTGCCGCTGACTGACCCGAAGGGCCGCACGCTCTATTGGGTGGGGCCGGCGGGCGAGGGCCAGGAGGCCGGGCCGGGCACCGACTTTCATGCGATCGAACACAACAAGGTATCGGTGACGCCGTTGCAGGTCGATCTGACGCGGCACGATCATATAGATAGCCTGCAGGCGTGGTTGCCGTGAACTCGGCGAAGCAACAAGGCATCGGCATGACGTCGGCCCGCACCCGCGAGCGACTGGTGAGTCGTTTGGTAGAGAAGGGCGTTAGCAACGACGTGATTCTCGACCGCATCCGCCAGGTGCCGCGCCATCTGTTTGTGCAGGAGGCGCTGGCAAGCCGGGCCTACGAAGATGATGCGTTGCCGATCGGTTACAGCCAGACTATTTCGCAGCCGCTGATTGTTGCGATGATGACCCAGGCATTGTTGGAAGAAGCCGACGGCAGTCTGCGGCCTATGAAAAAGGTATTGGAGATCGGTACCGGTTGTGGTTACCAGACTGCGGTACTCGCGCCGCTTGTCGGCTTCGTCTATTCGATAGAGCGCATCGCGCCGCTGCTGCAGGAAACCCGCAAGCGACTGGCGGATCTCAACGTGGCCAATATCCGCTTACGTCGTGATGACGGCCATCGCGGCTGGCCCGGGCAGGCGCCGTTCGATGGCATCATCGTTACCGCTGCGCCCACCGCCATACCGCAGGTGTTGCTCGAACAGCTGGCCTTGGGGGCGCGCATGATCGTGCCCGTTGGCGACCCCCAGACAACCCAGACTTTGATGCGGATCACGAAAACGGCAGACGGCTTCGATGAGGAGCGTCTCGTTGGTGTATCGTTTGTGCCGATGGTCGAGGACGAGTGACTCGCACCCGATGCGGTTCGCACAGGGATAGTTAAGAGAAAGACAGGACAGTCTGACGCATGAGAATATTTTCCGTATTGATGGATAAGGTGCTGGAGTGGGCCAAGCACCCGAAAGCCCCGTGGTACCTCGGCGGCTTGAGTTTTGCCGAGTCATCGTTTTTTCCGATTCCGCCGGACGTCATGCTGGCACCGATGGTGTTGGCCAAGCCTGAGTCTGCATGGCGCCTGGCTGCGATCACCACGATCTCGTCGGTCATTGGTGGCTTGGCCGGTTTTGCTATCGGGGCATTCGCACTGGATATGATCGAACCGGTGCTGCGTGACTGGGGTAAATGGGAAACCTATGAGCTGGCACGTGCCTGGTTCGAGGAGTGGGGTTTCTGGGCTATCTTTGCGGCCGGTTTCTCGCCTATTCCCTATAAGATATTTACGATTGCTGCGGGCGCGATGTCGATGGCGTTGCTGCCATTCGCCTTTGCCTCATTGATCGGGCGGGGTATGCGCTTTTTTCTGGTGGCCGGTCTGGTTGCGTGGGGCGGGCCTAAAGTCGAAGAAAAATTGCGGCGCTATGTTGATGTAATCGGCTGGGGCTGCGTCGTGCTAATTGTGGTCGCCTACTTTTTGTTGAAGGGTTGAACGGGAGGCCGTTGAGGTAGCGAGACGATGTCTGCAGCTTGCCGCAAATTCCTGTTGAGTGTTATCGCCGCCCTGATTGTTGGCGGTTGCAGCAGCGGCACGCTTAACTGGCCTTCGAATTACCACATCGTGGCCCGCGGCGACACGCTGTATTCAATCTCATGGCAGTACGGTATGGACTACCGGGTGCTGGCGCGCTGGAATGATCTCGGTGACGGCACACTGATCCGCGAAGGGCAGGTTATCAGTCTGGTGCCCCCCGATAACGAAGAAATGCGTCGCCGTTCAGCGGGTTCATCTTCAGGTTCTGCGTCCTCCGGCAGCAGCGCACCGCCACTAAAAGTGTACACACCGCCCCCGGAACAAAAGGTTAGTCGTTGGCAGTGGCCTACGACCGGCACGGTGGTGGCCGGTTACGGGCGCAGCGTGAAAACCGAGTCAGGAATTCGCATCGGTGGCGAGTACGGCCAGTCGGTGAGTGCGTCGTCCGGTGGCACCGTGGTGTATGCAGGTAGCGCGTTGAAAGGCTACGGCAATCTGCTGATCGTTAAACACAATGACACCTACCTGAGCGCTTACGGTTTCAACTCTGAACTGTTAGTGAGTGAAGGCCAGTCGGTGCAGCGTGGTCAGCAAATAGCCCGGATGGGCACGACGACATCGGGTGATACGGTGCTGCATTTCGAGATTCGTAAAAACGGCCAACCGGTCGATCCCGGAAAGTATCTGCCCTCACGCTAGCTGTTGTTAACCGATAGCAGTTATTCCTGTCTGCTTTAGTCTATGAGCAATGCCGCTACAACAGGGCGCCGTTCGCCAACCAGAATGTTGAAGGTGCGGCAGGCGGCACCGGTATCCATGACTTCGAAGGCGATGCCTTGTTGCATGATTTCGGTGACCAGTGCGATGTCGGGGAAGCGCTGCAACTTGCCGGTGCCTAAAAGAATGATCTCCGGTGCTGCGGCAACCAGCGGCGCAAAGTCATTTACCGTGAGTCCGGCGCTGTCAGCGGGTTGCCAGCGTTCGATGCTCTGGCTGCTCACGATGCAGTGATGGGTAACGGCCTCGCCATTGGCCTTGAGCAGCCCCGGTTCCCAGGACTGCAGGACAATACCGTCGTGCGATTCGAGCGTCAGTTGCATACAATCAGTTTACCTTATCCCTAATTCGCCAACACCGGTCGGGTTGTTCGCTTTTGCCGGTGCGGTGCTAGCTTGCGTCGGGAGACACAGTGACTGTAGAAATTCGTCGGCGTGCAGCCGGCAATGGTGCGGGATTGCCGGCAGAACTGCACCCGGTAGTGCGACGGGTGCTGGCCTCCCGTGGGGTCGATGCCGGCCAGCTCGATCTTTCCTTAAAGAACATGATTCCGGTCAGCGAGCTCGGCGGCATCGAAGATGCTGTTGAGCGACTGTTGGCGGCCAAGTCACTGGATGAAACAGTGCTCGTGCTGGGTGACTACGATTCCGATGGTGCCACCGCAACAGCGCTCGTTATGACCTGCCTTAAAGCGTTCGGCTATGCGCGTGTGGTGTACATGGTGCCTGACCGCTTCAAGTTCGGTTACGGCTTGTCGGCAGCGATAGCCGATGCGGCATACGAAGCGCACCGTCCGGATGTCATTGTGACCGTCGATAACGGCATAGCCAGTATCGACGGTGTGGCGCGGGCGAACGAACTGGGCGTCGATGTCGTTGTTACCGACCACCATTTACCCGGCGAGCAGTTGCCGGATGCAGTGGCGATTGTGAACCCGAATGCACCGGGCGAGACTTTTCCGAGCAAATGGCTCTCGGGCGTCGGTGTGGCGTTCTATACGATGGCGGCACTGGGGCAAGTGCTCGCCGCAGAAGGTGAGCTCGATGCGGCAGAGGCCCGCCGGGCTGTTGCCGGCTGTCTTGATCTTGTCGCAATCGGCACGGTTGCCGACCTCGTGCACCTTGATTACAACAACCGGATATTGGTGGAACAGGGTTTGCAGCGCATTCGTCAGAGGCAAAGCCGCCCGGGCGTAGAGGCGCTGTTCGAAGCATCCAAGCGCAGCCCTCGCAGCGCTGTGTCAACCGATCTCGGCTTCAGTATCGGCCCGCGGTTAAACGCCGCCGGCCGCTTGTCTGATATGTCGCGTGGTATCGATTGCCTGCTCGCCGCCGACGCTGCTGAAGCGTTGCCGATGGCAGAGGAGCTGTCGTCGCTGAATAAACAGCGCAGGGATTTGCAGGAGCAAATGCAGGAGGATGCAGACCTGTTGCTTGATCGCATCGATAAAGAGCTTGCCGGAGAAAAACACTGGGGCTACTGCCTGTTCGATCAGAGCTGGCATCAGGGTGTGGTCGGATTAGTCGCAACGAAGATGCGTGATCGCACCCGGCGGCCTTCTGTCGCCTTCGCGCCTGCGGAAGCGGGGAGTAAGGAACTGAAAGGTTCCGGCCGGTCGGTAAAAGGCGTGCATTTGCGTGACGTTTTAGCGGTTGTCGCTGCCCGTCACCCGCACCTGATCGATAAGTTTGGCGGTCATGCGATGGCGGCCGGGTTGAGTATTCAGGTTGAGCATTTGCAGGACTTTATTGCGGCATTTGATGCCGCTGTTGAAGAATATCGTGACGACATTTCAGATGTGAATGTCATCGACAGCGATGGCGAACTGGGCAACGACGAGTTGACTATTGCGGTGGCCGAAGGGCTGCGAACAGCGGGACCCTGGGGGCAGGCATTTCCCGAGCCGATCTTTGATAACCGTTTCCGGGTGGTCGACAAGCGTGTCGTCGGTGGCAGCCATTTGAAGTTGCGTTTGCAGCCGGAAGGCAGCACAGAGGTTATTGATGCAATTGCCTTCAATCGCGATGAACTGCCTCGCCGAGGTACCGGGGAGCACGACGGGCTGTATACCTTTGCCTACCGCCTCGACGTCAACGAGTTTCGCGGGCGCCGCACCGCGCAACTGATCGTCGAGCATATTTCCGCCGACTGATTTGCGCGAGTTGTGCGCAATTTTGCAATGCATCTACGGCGTTTCGTCCACGCTTAGAAAAAGCTGTCGGACTGTCCGAAACCGCAATTTTAATTATGTTGCATAAGTCTCTGTAGAGGGCGAGTGCAGATGCTTTTGTCATGCGGGCAAGTCATGCAGCACGACTTCGGCGGAGGATTAAGTTGTGATGCTGCGGTGCTGTATTGCATCGCAAAATAAGGCCGTAGGATTCCTCCTCAGGCAATTGTCATTTTCGTGACATAGTCAGGATAAGCAGACTGAACAACAACTTAGAATCTGCTTCAGGTTCTACAAGGAAATCAGCCCTAAGAATTCAATTCTTATTCGTCTGCGACCTCTTTAGTAAGAATCTGCTCCGGAGAACTGCGTTTGATACGTTCCCGGAAGCTCATACGACCTGACCATCGGGCGACCCGATAACCGGAAATAATTATGCGTAGCATCCGGGCAAAAATTTTAATCTTCTGCGTCTGCGGAATTGTTCTTATAGAACTGATAACTGTCGCTGCAATTTTGTTGCACTCCCGGTTTCAGTCCGAGACCTCAACCGTGTCGACGCTAAATCGTGGCACCGATGTGGTCAATAAGTTTGTGGCTGCCCGTGCCAACAGCATGACCCAGATGGGTACGACCCTCTCCGAAGATCCCCGCTTTAAGAAAGTAGTGTCGATGGGTGGCAGTAATGCCATGCGGGCGATGTTACTGGATAACCTCGGCAGACTCAGTGTTGATGCTGTACTGATGATTAACCCTGAAGGCGAAGTTGTTGCCTCGACTATCGGGGCCTCGCTCGATGCTTACCCTGTATTTGATACCACCGTATTCGGTCCCGGCATGATGACCATTGTCGCGAACAAGCGCGGTTACGAAACGGTAACGTTGCCTGTAACAGCGAATGACTCAGGTGCGCTGTTGGGCTACCTGATGTTGTCATCGCAACTGGACCGCGAACTCGCCTTTCAGATTTCGGGCATTACCGGCTTGGACGTGAGTTTTGTGGCGCGGGCCGATACCGGCGGCATGTTCCTGGCAAGCAGCCTGAATGAACAGGATCTGAACCTGATGCAGGCCACTGCCAGAATGATTCAGGCCGGCGCCACACCGGAAGAAGCTAACGAGAAAATCCGTGACCGCTTTATTTCCCGGCGCGCGGCGTTTGGCGACAACTCCGCACTCGTATATGTACTGTTGCATGAAAAATTCGACCGGGCGATGGCCGCCTATACCGATTTGTTCGGCTTCATCATCAGGCTGGTTGCAGTCAGTGTGATCGCAGTATTCATTCTGGTCTGGTGGCTGTCGATGCGAATTTCCCGGCCGCTATCGTTGCTCTCAGAGTCTGCCCGTCGCATGACCGTTGGTGATTATTCGAGAAAAGTCGATGTTGCGAAAATCTCGAAGAATGACGAGCTCGCCTCATTAGCCGAAGCCTTCAATCACATGCAGGAAGGTATCCAGCAGCGCGAACGTGAGATGGAGAAGCAATCGCTGACCGATCATGTCACCAAGCTGCCGAACCGGCCGCATTCGATGATCCTGCTGCGCAAGCTGATCGGTAGTGGTCGTGATGTTGCCGTGATACTTGTCGACTTGGGGCGCTACGAACACATCCGTTCGACGCTGGGGCAGGCGGTAGCCGACCAGATGCTGTGCATCAGTGCCGATCGTATGAGCCGTTGTTTGCCCGACGAGGCGATGCTGGCCCGTCTGGAGGCTGATGAGTTCCTGGTGGTGTTGCCTGTTTCCGGGGTTGATTCCGCCATAAATGAAGCCGAAAGCCTGTACAGCCTGCTTGAATCGGGCCTGAACATTAATGATGCCCGCATATCTCTGGATGTGCATATGGGCGTTGCTGTGTACCCCGAACATGGCAAGAACTGTGACGAGTTGTTAAGCCGTGCATCGCTGGCGATGGTTGAGGCCACCCGCAGCCGCGGGCGTTTGCGGGTGTTTACCCAGATTAAGGAAGAAGCGCACGGCCGTCGTTTGAAAATTCTGGGCGATTTGCGTGTCGCTATCGAAGAGGAGCAGTTAGAGCTGTTCGTGCAACCCAAATTCGCTATCGAACACGGTGATGTTGTCGGCGTGGAGTGCCTGGTGCGCTGGAATCACCCGGAGCTGGGCTCGATTCCCCCCGATGAATTTATTCAGCTTGCTGAAGAAACCGGCACGGTGTCGCAGGTGACACGCTGGGTGCTGGCTGAAGCGACCCGCCATTGCGCCGACTGGCTGCAGCAAGGTGTCGATGTGCCGGTCGCGGTAAACCTGTCGATTCAGGATCTGCACAATGAGAATCTGCCCTACGAGATAGACGAGCTGCTGAAGAAAAACGGCCTTGAGCCGCGCCACTTGTCTGTCGAGATTACCGAAGCGGCGGTATCGCAAGACCTCGGTCGTGCCTGTGAGGTACTACGGGCTTTGGAAGAGCGGGGTATTCGCTCGGCAATGGATGATTTCGGTACCGGCTATTCGTCGCTGCATCAGCTGAAGGAGCTGCCGATTCAGGAGATCAAGATCGACCGCGCATTTGTCAGCAATCTGCCCGAAGATAAGGCCGACGTCGCTATTGTCCGGGCAGCTACCGATATCGCTATCAGTCTGGGGCTTACCGTTGTCGCCGAGGGTGTCGAAACCGAGCGCGCCTGGTGTTTTCTCAACCGTCTCGGGTGCCAGTACGCACAGGGCTTTTTGGCGGCCAAGCCAATGCCTGCCGACGATTTCGTCGATTGGAAGCAGCGTTCGGTAGCGCCTAGCTACAATGATATTGATGCCGCGATGATGATTCAGTTCGCCGGCCACGCCCGTAACACCTAGCCTGTCCCGCCGGTTCCCCGGGGGGCGGCTCATTTCCTTAATGACCTGTCCTGTTGTGCGGACGCCGCATTCCGCATAGCATTGCGTGCTGTAAATCCGTCCGGAATAAGCCTGCAATGGAAACCGCACCCGTCAAAGCCAGTTTGAATGACCTTCGTGAACGCTGTGAGGCGTTAAGGGGGTACCTTTGACTTCGACGGCAAACAGGAACGCCTGACGCTGATCGATCAGGAGCTCAAAGACCCGGAAGTCTGGAACGACCCGAAGCGTGCTGAGACGCTGAACAAAGAGCGTTCCCAGGTTGAGCGTGTCGTTTCAATACTCAGTACCACCGTGCAGTCGGTCGATGATGCCCTGGAACTGTTGCAACTGGCCGAAGAAGAAGGCGATCAGGACACCTTCGATAGTGTCACTAGCGACCTTGAATCAATTAAAGACGGTATTGAGAAGCTCGAGTTTCAGCGGATGTTCTCGGGCAAGGCTGACGGCGCCAATGCCTTTCTTGACATACAGGCAGGCTCGGGCGGCACCGAGGCGCAGGACTGGGCCGAAATGCTGCTGCGTATGTACCTGAAGTGGGCCGAGCAAAATGGTTTCGATGCCGAGCTGATTGAGGCATCGGCCGGTGAAGTGGCTGGCATCAAGAGCGCGACGGTACATATTAAAGGTGACTATGCGTTTGGTTGGCTGCGTACTGAAACCGGCGTGCATCGGCTGGTACGCAAGTCGCCGTTCGATTCCGGCAATCGCCGTCACACTTCATTCGCTGCGGTATTTGCTTCGCCGGAAATCGAAGATGATATCGAAATAGAAATAGACCCGTCGGATTTGCGTATCGACGTGTACCGCGCCAGTGGCGCTGGTGGTCAGCACGTCAATAAGACCGAATCCGCCGTGCGTATTACGCATTTACCGACAAATATTGTCGCGCAGTGTCAGAATGACCGTTCGCAGCACAAGAACAAAGACACGGCAATGAAGCAGTTGCGGTCGAAACTCTACGAGCACGAAGAGCAGAAGCGCAAAGCAGAGTTACAGAACGTTGAAGACTCCAAGGCCGACATCGGTTGGGGCAGCCAGATCCGTTCTTACGTGCTCGACTCGTCGCGAATCAAGGATTTACGTACCGGTGTCGAAACCGGTAATACCGACGCCGTGTTGAACGGCGCGTTGAACCAGTTTATTGAGGCCAGCCTGAAGCAGGGCTTATAGATATGTCTGACGACCAGAAAAAACACGACCAGGGCAAAGACGAACAAGCAAAAGACGAGAACAAACTCGTAGCCGAGCGCCGGGAGAAATTGCAGGCGTTGCGGGATGGCGGTTTTGCTTTTCCTAATGAGTACCGCCGCAATGCGCTGGCAGGGCAGTTGCACGAAACCTTCGCCGGGCACAGTAAGGAAGCGCTCGAAGAAGAGGGCGTTGAAGTGCAGGTTGGCGGCCGCATGATGTTGCGCCGGGTTATGGGTAAGGCCAGCTTTGCAACGATTCAGGATCGTAGCGGCCGCATTCAGTTGTTTCTGCAGCGTGATGCCATCGGCGCTGATCTGTATCAGGCGTTTAAGCACTGGGATCTGGGCGATATTGTCTGGGCCAAAGGTACCGTATTTCGTACCAAGACAGGTGAATTATCGGTCAAGGTCAGCGAGCTGGCGCTGCTGACCAAATCACTGCGGCCGTTGCCCGATAAGCATCACGGCTTGTCTGATCAGGAGCTGAAGTACCGGCAGCGCTATGTCGACCTGATTATGAGCGAGGAGACCCGTGAGGTGTTCCGCAAGCGCACCGAGGTAGTGCAGCACCTGCGCTCGTATCTCGATGCCATGGAGTTTCTGGAAGTCGAGACCCCGATGATGCACCCGATACCCGGTGGCGCTGTCGCGCGACCGTTTGTTACGCATCACAATGCACTGGATGCCGAGTTCTATTTAAGAATTGCGCCGGAGCTGTATCTGAAACGCTTGGTCGTCGGTGGCTTCGAGCGCGTTTACGAAATTAACCGTAGCTTCCGCAATGAGGGCGTATCGACGCGCCACAATCCCGAATTCACGATGCTCGAGTTGTACATGGCCTACGCCGACGAGCATGTGCTGATCGATTTGCTCGAAAGCATGTTCCGCAGCGTTTGTGAAACAGTCACCGGCAGCACCACGGTCACTTATGAAGGCCGCGAGTACGATATGGCGCAGCCGTTCAAACGGATGAGCGTGGAAGACTCCGTTATCGCATTTAATCCGGACCTTGATGCGGCGAAATTACGCGACCGTGACTATCTGGAGGGTGTGTGCAAACAGATGGAAATTCACGTTGAAGATAATTACGGCAGCGGCAAGCTGTTGCTGGAGATCTTCGAGAAAACAGTTGAAGACCAGCTGTTCGAGCCGACCTTTATTACCGGTTACCCTGCCGAAGTCTCGCCGCTGGCACGCCGCACCACCGGCGACCCGTGGCTCACCGACCGGTTTGAATTTTTCGTGCACGGCAGAGAGTTGGCCAACGGCTTTGCCGAGCTGAACGATGCTGAAGATCAGGCGGAGCGTTTCCGCCATCAGGTCGAGCAGAAAGATGCCGGCGATGATGAGGCCATGTTCTTTGATGCCGATTACATCAATGCGCTGGAGATCGGTATGCCGCCGACTGCGGGTTTGGGTATCGGTATTGACCGCTTGGTGATGTTCCTGACCGATAGCCCGTCGATCCGCGACGTGCTGCTGTTCCCGCATCTGCGCAAGCTGAACGACTAGCAAAGCCCTTTACCGGCGGCAGGTTCCTGCCCCCATTCTGTGCAGCTCCGGTCATTTCCGGGCAGTTCTATTTGTTCGCGTGGGTGCGCCTCATGCCTTTGTTCTGCTTAGGTATTTGCCGCGATTTAACGATAGGCAGATCCTGTGCGACACTAACCCCTTAAAGCTGTTGCAGTGCGCCCGACAATAAAGAATAAGCAAGGGGTATGGCTATGAGGTTTCTACGTTTTCTTGCCGGCGGTGTTTTGCTCGCCTTCCTTTCCGGGTATGCGCTGGCGCAGGCTCCGGCTCCCGATGCCAAAACACTCGAAGGCTTGTTTCCGGGTAAGGCGTACTCGCCTTATGCAGGGTTTAAGTATTCGGCAAGGCCGTTATTTGGTGACACTCATTTGCACACTGCCTACTCAATGGATGCGGGTGCGTTTGGTGCGCGTCTGGATATGAATGATGCCTATAAGTTCGCGCGGG
>Ga0070729_10005378_pt1 | contig 13242 bp, 12 predicted proteins | sample tdDd472_FD_66725 | JGI IMG/M metagenome (GOLD analysis project Ga0070729, IMG submission 66725) | Marine sediment microbial communities from the Atlantic coast under amendment with organic carbon and nitrate - tdDd47.2 | ecosystem: Environmental > Aquatic > Marine > Coastal > Sediment | place...
CTGCGCCATAAAGACTAGCGCGAGGACCGCGAACAATTTCAATACGTTCAATCTGTTCCGGGTTGATAAATTGAAAATTCGCAGTGCCTAGAGTAGCACTTGCAAAGCGCTGGCCGTCAATTAAAAACAATGTATGTTGACTATTTGATCCACGTAAAAACAGGCTGGCATTAGAGCCTTGTCCACCTGCCTGTGCAACATCAACACCCGGCGCTTGTCGTAAAATTTGAACCAGGTCCTTTGCTTGCAAACGCTCAATATCCGCGCTGGTTATTACACTGACAGGAGCCAATGTTGAGTCGATGCTTTGTTCGGTTCTTGTTGCAGTAACCAGCATATGTTCAGGATTACTATTTTTTTCTGCTAAAACACTTTGTGTAGCAGCAAGCGTAGCTGCCGCAATCGATAAAGATAATAATTTTTTCACAGGTATTCCCCAATGCATTTTCATTAAATAAGCGATTGAGGGAGGGGATTAGTGGGGCTAAGAACAGCAGATCGTTAACTAAAGATCAGGGAAGCTTCCACCGATGAGGCCCTCCGCGTCATCGTGAGTCTGCTAGGGCTGGTTTCGGGCTATTAACCGTTGCGGGGGCAGCGTTGGAATTGTCTATTACTTGTGTAAGCGACTCACCAACTTCCCATTTAACCTGTGTCGCTTCTTTCCATGGGGAAGGAGAGCCACAGGCACCTTGTGCAGTGGACGCGACTGTATGGGGAATCAGTATTGCAGTCAAGGGTTAAGTTTATAGAGGCGTTTAGGAGGGTAAGCTTGGCGCAAAGGAGCAGCTATGTAAGTGTATTGAATAAATAGTTGTATAAACAAAGGCTTAGCTTTGCTGTTTGCAAACACACGTTTTATATTTGTGGTTTTTACAGGTTCGTTTTTCGGGTAAAAGGGGGATACGATTAACTTGGAAAAGAGTTTTTTTTAGCATAGTGTTAATGCTGTTTGACGCCAGGAAACCTTGTAAAAGATAGGCTTTATAGTGTGCGCAGTAGGCTCCAATGAGAGGGACTTTTTATAGGGTTTGTCATTCTACTCTCAGAGAGATTGTGTGCTATTTGGAACAAGTTTGTATATAAGAGAAAGAGCTTAATAAACTTATAAAACGAGTGGGCATTTAGATGCTTTCTAGCCTCTTCCATTTTAGTTTCTCCTAAGTAATGTGATTTATTTCATTTATATGGGTTGAATCCCATTACTTTTTATAAACATGTTCTATGCTTACTCACTTAATCAACTCAAAGGATGGATTGATGAGTAAGCTAGAACAAATTATCAAAAAGCTTTGTATCTTAGTTGTTGATGATATGGAATCAATTCGCAGTATAGTGAATAGCCGACTCAAGGGATTGGGAGCCGAACAGATTGTTATGGTGGGTAATGGCGAGTCTGCCTGGGATACACTGAAGAGCAGACAGATTGATCTAATTATTTCTGACTGGGATATGCCGGAACTCACCGGCTTGGAGTTGTTGGGGCGAGTTAGAAACTCAGAGCCTCATAGCCATATCCCATTTCTTCTACTGAGTGGCGAAGTTGCCAAAGAAAAAGTTGTTAGTGCCTTTGATGCGGGTGTTGATGATTATCTAGTAAAGCCTTTTAAGCCAAAAGAGCTGGAGTTTCGAGTGATCAAAATGCTTGCTAAGGTGAAGCTTTAACAAGCCAGGTTTAATCCTTACGTTGACATTTGTTAATGGCAAGACAGTCATTGTTTCTTTACACTCGATGGCCAATAGCTCTCGCTTTTTAATTAACTCATGATTACTAAGGATTAAACATGCCATCCTTCGATATTGTCTCTGAAGTTGACCTCCATGATTTTACTAATGCCGTAGACCAGGCTGGGCGTATTATTGATACCCGTTTTGACTTTAAAGGTGTCGATGCCAAGTTTGATCGTACTGACTTAGCAGTCACGTTGTTTGCTGAGGCTGAGTTTCAGTTAACCCAGATGGAAGATATGCTGAGGGGGGCTTTGGTGAAATGTAAAATTGATCCTTTGGCTATGACTATGGGGGAGGTTGAGGGCGCAGGTAAGCAGGTCAAAATGATGGTGACAATGCAAAATGGTCTGGAAGCTGATTTATGCAGAAAGATCGTCAAATTAATTAAAACCAGTAAATTGAAGGTGCAGAGCCAGATACAAGGTGAGCAGGTGCGGGTTACGGGTAAGAAGCGTGATGACCTACAGCAGGTAATGGCTTTATTGCGTGAAGAAAAATTAGATCAGCCATTACAGTTTAATAATTTCAGGGACTGAAAGTAGATTAGGGAATTTAAGCAGCTTGCTTATGAAACCCCGTTACGATTTGTTTTAATAAAGCAGCCATTACAAGCACCCAAACAGCCAAAACTATCCAGATCATTATTTTGGCAATCCAATACAGTGGTTCAAAGTCAGCCGTTAAAGCCAGGCGGTAGCTGGCTACGGTATACATGCCCAGAGGAAAGGCAATGTTCCACTGCATAGGGTCGTAGCGTAGGGGTATTTTTAAAATGCCATGTTTCCAGATTCCCATAATAACTAACAACGGTATCCACCAGGTTGCCCAGGACCAACACAGCAAAATCGCTCCGTTAACGACTGAGTGAAGAGAATCTAAAAACCCCAGCGTTGGCGGTGCAAGAGAGAGTGAGCTACCCGCATTAGCACTGATGGCTGCGGCTCCCATGATAACCCACATCAAAGGGGAGTAATCTTCAGGCTTCATGCCAAGAAAGAAAATGCGATAACAGAATAAGGTGACAAAAATCGCATACAGAATAAGCCCAAGCCCCCAAAGCATATAGATCTCAACCATCATATAAGAGGCGTATTCACCCAGTTGTGGTGCTACTTTCGCACCGAGCAGTACCAGGGATTGGGTGCCAACAATCGTGATAAGCCAGCCACCGTGAACCACGTTAGCCTTACGGTCAGGGTGTTGGAGCGTTAGGATACTAAAGCCGCAATAAAGTAGGGCCGTCCAGGCTGTGAAGGCCAGAGCCCAGCAAGCTAAAGCTAATTGTTGCCAGCCGTGTTGATGCAGCAATAAGCCGACGATATCAGTGGCGGCAACGAAAGAGAAAAAGATAAAGGTCGTTCGAGTACTCAGTAAGTTTTCTAAGACGGCCTTGGGGAAGACAATCAGGCGCCACGTGTAAAGGGCAAATAATACGCACCATGATAAACAAGCGATCGTGGCCATAACGTTAGAGGCCGGTATCATTTCCAGCATATCAAAGGCGATGGAGATAATGCCTGTTGCCATAGTCAAGGTGAAATAACCTGGGTAGAGGTTTTTCAGCCAGCTCAGGCGGTTGGAGTTGTTAGATGTATCATCAGGCATTGGAATGAGTATTTATTCTATTTATTAAGTACGAGTCTTGTATTTGGCACACCCCATTATCATAGACTACTCATGGTAAATGGCTTTGATCTTTCCAAAAATTTTATGTAAGTCGATTGCTTCCAATAGAGCTGTCATAGAGGGTACACTCATTGCCACTTGGGCAGTATAACGGTTCACTCCGATTGTCTGCTAGAGAACAATCATAGAAGAACAATGATAAACCGGGGCTTTAGTGAACGAACATTTTCGACAACGAAGCTGGAAGGAGGCGGTGTTAGTTTATCGTCATCCTCGAGTTGCCACGATGTTGTTTCTGGGCTTTTCTGCCGGACTTCCCTATCTTCTTGTTTTTTCTACCTTGACGGCTTGGCTACGCGATTATGGTATTAGCCGTACGGCAATTGGTTTTTTCAGCTGGGTTGGTATTACTTACTCAATCAAAGTGTTATGGGCGCCAGTTGTTGACCGGATAGGTTTGGGATGGGTAACGAGGTATTTAGGGCAACGACGAGGCTGGATGCTATTAGCGCAGCTGACAATTATGGTGGGTTTAAGTGGGTTGGCGATAACGGACCCTAGTCAGTCATTAAGGCCAGTTGTTTTATTTGCGTTGCTCGTGGCATTTGGTTCAGCAACGCAAGATATTTCTGTCGATGCCTTTCGTATTGAGGCAGTTGATGATGATCGGCAAGGCGCCATGGCAGCGAGTTATTTATTAGGCTACCGATTAGCTTTGCTAGCTGCAGGTGCAGGGGCTTTGCATATTGCAGGTTCGTGGGACTGGAGTGTTGCTTACGCCAGTATGGCTGCCTTTATGGCTGTTGGTGTTGTTACCGTTTTATTGATTGCGGAACCCGAACATAAAAAAGACCGGGATGCAGAACAGATTGAAACAGAATTGGTTGCACGAGTAGAGCAGCAGTCCAGTTTATTTGCTCATACCCGGCGATTTATTCATTGGTTTGTAGCTGCTGTTGTTTCACCTTTTGTAGAGTTTTTCCAGCGTAATTCTAGCCAGGCATTGTGGATTTTACTGCTGATCGCCATTTATCGGCTTAGTGATATCACGATGGGGATTATGGCAAATCCGTTTTACTTGGACCTTGGTTTTGATAAACACCAGATTGCTAATGTGACCAAGTTTTTTGGCTTCTTTATGACCATTTTGGGTGCTGGTCTGGGCGGTATTTTAGTGATGCGGTATGGTTTAAAAAGACCGCTATTACTTGGAGCAGTATTGGTTGCTTCAACCAACTTACTGTTTGCCTGGCAGGCTACTTTGGGTGCAGATATGACCGGGCTTATCCTGGTTGTGAGTGCAGACAACCTCAGTGGTGGGATCGCCAACGCCTGTTTTATTGCTTACTTGTCGAGTTTGACTAATCGAGCTTACACAGCAACTCAATATGCACTGTTCAGTTCGCTAATGACTTTACCGGGTAAATTCGTTGCCGGATTCTCGGGAATCGTTGTCGATACGCAGGGGTATGCTGTTTTCTTTATTGGTGCGGCTATCGTAGGTATCCCTGCTATTTTCTTGTGCTCCTGGCTATTGCGTCAGCCGGATTAGATAGTTCGGTATTTGCACAGTTTTTCTAGAAGAATTTAGTGACATCCGTTATTATCGCGCCCGATTTTCTCTCTTTTAAACTCACACTTTTAACTCATGGAAATCTGTGATGAAAAATACAATGAATATTGTCAGGAAATGGAGCCTGGCGATTTTAGTTTTAGCAAGCTCGGTTGCCTCTGCTGATGTCCTCTGGTTGAAGAATGGTGACAAACTGACCGGTGAACTGGTTAATGTTATTGATGGCCAAATTGTTTTTAACTCTGAAATTTTAGGCGAGCTAAAGATTTCGCAGCTACAAATTGCTTCGATTGAAACTGATTCGGCCTATACCTTGGCTGTAGGCCTTAGAGAGCCTATGAAAAATTGTGTGTTTACCCGTAAAGAGGAGGCACAGTGGTTAAATTGTAATGGTAATGAAACACCTTTTGCCGAGTGGGAAAAAGTTAAACAGGTTGCTGAAGGTGAGTTATACGATAAAACGCGCTATAGCATGGGCGGTTCTGTTGCGGTGGCACTGAGTCACTCTGGTGGTAATACCGAGGAAGAAGAAGTCGCTGTGGATGTCCGCTACTTTATTCGTAACGACAAAAACCGTCATAACTTTGCTGTTGACCTGGATAAGCAGGAGAACGACGGTGTGCAAACAAAAGACGAGCAGAAATATGCTTATCAATATGACCGTTTCGTTTCTGAAAAGTGGTATTTATCAGGACGCCTGGGTTTGAAGAAGGATGACTTTAAATTCTTGGAAGAAGAAAGGACGATTGGTTTCGGTGTTGGTTATCAAGTCTTTGATGATGAAATTATGAGACTATCACTTGAAGGTGGTATCGATTTTATTGAAGAGAACTTTGCTGATGGTTCAGACGATGAGAGGGAAGCATTGCGCGGTGGTACTGATTTTAGCTGGAAAGTTTTACCTTCTGGCCTAACATTCTTCCACCGTAATAACCTGGAGTTAAGTACTGAGTCCAGCAGTGATTGGGAAATTGAAACCGAGTCAGGTTTCTTGATCCCAGTGATTGGCCGCTTAAGTTCAGAGTTTAAGTTTGAGTATGACTATGACAACGAGCCAGCTAACGGTGATGAAAGCGCTGACCGGGTTTGGACTGTGGGTGTACGTTACGACTGGTAATGTGAACTGACATACCATAAAAAAGGGAGCATTAGCTCCCTTTTTTATGGTTGGAATCCGTTGTTTTACAAACGAATACCACCATCCATTTCAATGACTCTGCCAGTTACGTAGTCGTTTTCGAAAATGTATTTAACGGTATGAGCAATTTCTTCTGGCTTGCCAAGGCGACCCAGAGGAATAGTTGCAGCGATTTTTTCTAAAGCCTCTGGCTTCATGCTAGCAACCATCTCTGTAGCAATGAACCCTGGTGCAATCGCAGCACTGCGAATGCCATAGCGAGCGAGTTCTTTCGCCCAAGTGACAGTCATTGCTGCCACACCGGCTTTAGCTGCAGAGTAGTTGGTTTGTCCCATGTTGCCAGCGCGTGAAATACTGGAGATATTGATAATCAAGCCTTTGCTATCTAACTTGATCATGCGTTCTGCAGCTTCTCGGGCACACAAGAAAACGCCGGTCAGATTGACATCAATGACTGATTGCCATTCTGCCAGGCTCATTTTCTTCTGGATTTCACCGTCTTTTGCTTTAAGCATCAGACCATCACGGGTGATACCAGCATTGTTGATTAATCCATCCAGTGCACCAAAATCCGCTACGATTTGGTCAAATAGAGCAATTACGTCATCTTCCTGTGCGACATTTGCTATGTAACTGCGGGCATCACCACCAGCGTCTTTACACAGGGCCACTGCTTCATCGAGTTTTTCCTGATTTAAGTCAACCAGAGCTAGCTTTGCGCCTTGACTTGCCAGCTCTAGCGCCATGCAGCGCCCTAGACCTTGTCCTCCCCCGGTGACAACTACCACTTTGCCATTGAGTTCCATAATCTAATGCCTTATATCTGTTTTGTAATTAAAAGTTGTTGATTATTTAGCCAGTAGGCTGAAATTGAAGTCGCGCATTATTGCAATAAATTGATTGCTAAATCAATGACTAACAATTTGTAGGGTTTTTAACCTAAAAATACTCCTTGAGGTTGATAGAATATCCCCCATGTATAGTTATTCGATGACATGAGACTCCGCCTATATGCGCTATTTATTCTTTTTATTCGTTGTGATGCCCATTATTGAAATGTGGTTGTTAATCCAAGTTGGTTCAGAAATTGGGGCATTCAATACCATTGCGCTGGTCTTATTGACGGCAGTTATTGGGGGTTGGCTGCTCAGAGAGCAGGGTATTTCAACGTTATTCCGTTTTAATCAGCGCCTGGAGAATGGAGAACTGCCTGCAAAGGAAATTGTTGAGGGCTTGTTCTTAGCGGTTGGTGGCGCTTTACTGCTGACGCCGGGTTTTATTACTGATGCGATTGGTTTTGCTTGCCTACTGCCTTTTTTAAGGAAAATACTGGTCGCGTGGTCACTACGAAACAGTTTTATTGTTGCTTCTCGAAGCTCTTTCCGCCAGGGAAGAGCTGGCGCGGGGGCTCAAGACCGCCCAAAGGTCTATACCGACAGGGAGGGGCATACTACCGTGGAAGGTGAGTACCGCCGGGAAGACGAATAAATTCCAATCAATTTAAGATTTTTTTGCCAAATGGGGTTGAAATCGTTTTGGTCGCCCCAACCTTCCCTTCATCACCGGCTTTGCCGGCATAATTCATTGATCAACCCGTTTTAGGAGAAAAGCTAAAATGAATATCCGTCCGTTATATGATCGAGTTGTCGTTCGTCGTAAAGAGGAAGAGACTACTTCAGCTGGAGGTATCGTATTACCTGGTTCTGCGACTGAAAAACCTAATGAAGGTGAAGTGGTTGCCGTTGGCGAAGGTAAGCTACTGGATAACGGTGAACTACGTCCTGTTGGTGTCAACGTGGGCGACAAAGTCCTGTTTGGTCAGTATGCCGGTAACACTGTCAAAGTGGCTGGTGAAGAAGTGATCATCCTGAACGAAGGTGAAATTTTTGGTGTAGTCGAAGGCTAAGCTTCGGTTAACCGTTGAATTTTAATATTAAGTAATTGAATTTTAAGGAATTACATCATGGCAAAAGACGTTAAATTCGGTGATGAAGCCCGTCAACGTATGCTAGCGGGCGTAAATGTTCTGGCTGATGCGGTTAAAACCACACTGGGACCCAAAGGCCGCAACGTAGTGCTGGAAAAATCTTTCGGCGCACCTACTGTAACCAAAGACGGTGTTTCTGTTGCTAAAGAGATCGAACTGGCAGACAGACTGGAAAACATGGGCGCACAGATGGTGAAATCTGTGGCTTCTCAAGCTTCAGATGTTGCTGGTGACGGTACGACAACTGCTACTGTTCTGGCACAAAGCATTTTGAATGAAGGCCTGAAGTCAGTTGCTGCCGGCATGAACCCAATGGACCTTAAGCGTGGTATCGATAAAGCCGTTGCAGCTGCTGTTGAGCAAATCAAAGCACAATCAGAGCCCTGTGCGGATAACAAAGCTATTGCCCAGGTAGGCTCTATCTCTGCTAACAGTGATGAAGAAGTCGGTTCAATCATTGCTGAAGCGATGGAGAAAGTGGGTAAAGAAGGTGTTATCACGGTTGAAGAAGGTTCTGGTTTGTCTAACGAACTGGACGTAGTTGAAGGGATGCAGTTCGATCGAGGTTATCTGTCGCCTTACTTCATTACTAACAGTGATAGCATGGCTGTTGAGCATGAAAACCCTTTCATCCTGCTGGTAGACAAGAAAATATCCAACATTCGTGAATTGTTGCCACTGCTGGAGCAAGTCGCTAAAGCTGGCCGTCCTTTAGTCATTATCGCTGAAGACGTTGAAGGTGAAGCACTGGCCACTCTGGTTGTTAACAACATGCGCGGTATTGTCAAAGTTGCTGCTTGTAAAGCACCAGGTTTTGGTGATCGTCGTAAGGCTATGTTGGAAGACATCGCGATTCTGACGGGTGGTACAGTTATCACTGAAGAACTGGGTCTGGAGTTGGAAACAACTACTTTAGAGCAGTTGGGTAGTGCCAAGCGTATTACTATGGATAAAGACAACAGCGTTATCGTTGATGGTGCTGGTGAAGCAGCTACTATCCAAGCGCGTGTTCAGGAAATTCGCGTTCAAATTGAAAACACGTCTTCTGACTACGATCGTGAAAAACTGCAAGAACGTGTTGCCAAACTGGCTGGCGGTGTTGCGGTTATTAAAGTCGGTGCTGCCACTGAAATCGAAATGAAAGAGAAGAAAGCGCGTGTTGAAGATGCGTTGCATGCTACTCGTGCTGCGGTTGAAGAAGGTGTTGTACCTGGTGGTGGTGTTGCTCTGGTTCGTGCCATTGCTTCAATTCAAGGTTTGGAAGGTATTAACGAAGACCAAACCCATGGTATCAACGCTGCCTTGCGTGCAATGGAAGGCCCTTTGCGCCAAATCGTTGCCAACGCAGGTGACGAAGCCTCTGTTGTTCTGGATAAAGTTAGTCAGGGCGAAGGTAATTTCGGTTACAACGCTGCGACAGGTGAATACGGTGACATGATTGCTATGGGTATTCTTGACCCAGCTAAAGTAACCCGTACTGCTTTAGAAGCTGCTGGTTCTGTTGCTGGTCTGATGATTACTACCGAATGTATGGTAGCTGAAGCACCGGAAGATAAAGCTGCTGGTCCTGCAATGCCTGATATGGGCGGTATGGGCGGTATGGGTGGCATGGGCGGTATGATGTAATCATTACCCCCAGCTATCTAGCATAAAAAAGCCCGACAATTGTCGGGCTTTTTTTATGCGTGTCTCTTTTGATTATGATTTACTGAGTATTTTTAAAAGATTGCCATAGGCTTGGTCATAGACCTCTCTGGAAGAAAATAAGGCTAATATTTCATCAGTATAGTCGACATGCATTTCTGACCATTGCGCGTTTTGTTGTTCAGACAAACCAATAGATTTTATTAAACTTTGAGACTCATCTTTGTAATCGCGCAAAATGTTTTCACATTTATCAAATAGCTCAGTTAAATAAGTATTGCTGTTTTTAGCAGCCAACTTTGCTTCATTAATGACCTCTTTTAAAAAATCTTGCTGTGATTGGTTTGTTCTCTTTAGTTTAATGCCCTGGATCATTCGATCTGCAATAAAGCAAAATCGTTCGAGTTTTCGAATATAGTTTGGGTCTGGATCAAACAGGAAGTTGGTTAGAATGCCGCAGTATTCTAGTCGATATAAGTTGCCAGCTGAGTTCTTTAGCCACTCTCGGTAGTGGGATTGATCTGTTGAAGTGATAATGCCCTTGGTTTCGTCATCTGCTTCCATACCATATTCATAGTAAGTATCACTCCTGGCTTTTAGATATAAAACAGCGCTACTGTTTTCTGGTTGATGAACTTTGGTAAATGCATCGGCTACTTCCTCTTCTTTTTCGCATATAAAGAGCGCGTTGGCGGCTGCAATAAAGTCTTGGTCAACAACGCTGGCAGGTTGGTTTTCCGGGGTGTCGTCAGAAATGGTGCTGATTTTTTCTCGAAGGCTATCTGTTTCAAGTTCTAAGGTTGCCGTACACATTTCTGAATCTTTAAGTTGAAGAGTTAGAGCGTCTATCGTTTTTTGCAATTCTTCATCAGAGATTTTTAGCTGTTTTAATTTTTCTTCAATGGCAGTGATTAGTTTTCTTTTTTCTCGATTACTTTGTTTTAAGCTATCAATACGTTTTTTTGCATTTTTATACATTGATTTTAATTTTTCTATTTCACCTAAAAAACTTGTAGGGAAGGATTTTGTTTTTTTTATTGCGGGTGTGGGTTTTGGCGAGGAGGGTTTTTCTTTAAGATTCTTTATTTCTTTTTCGTGCTGCTGTGACTGATCAAGGATTTTAAGCTTTAGTTCATCTATATATCTCAGCTTTTTTCGTAATAGCCAGGTTAAGCCTGACGCCAATAATGTCGAGATAATGGCGACTTCAATGTAGAGGTATTGGGCAATCACAATAATTATCCTTAATTATAGTTTTTGGATAGTTTGCTACAGATAGATGCTACATATTGCTCAAGTATAGAAGAAAATTAGAGTTTTTTCGGCCATGTGTTATTTGCTTGATTTGCGTCAAGTTTGTATGGAGGGGTTTATTTTTTGTTTTAGGTGTTAGTGTTTTAAAAAATAAGGTTGCAGGAGATCCTCGGATGATTTTTATCAGATTAAAAAAAAGCGATTTTGACCTAATACCTTAAACAATCCGGTACCCGATATTCTAACCTTGGCTGGCTAAGAATAATCGTGGAAGACAGGTTGCTAATACCTCTTGCTGTGGACAGTTCTTCTTTCATAAAACGATCATAATCCTTCAGGTCTTTGGCGTTAACTTTCAAAATATAATCATATTCACCACTGACCACGTAAAACTCCGTAATGTTAGGGAACCTTTTGAGATCGTTTTCAAACAGACTTGCTTGTTTGTTGGTGTGCTTTTCGAGTTTTACAAATACAAAGGCAGATATATTTAAGCCTATCGCCTCTTTATCTACTAGTACGGTATATCTCTCTATGACGCCATCTCTCTCAAGCCTTTTGGTGCGCCGCAGACAAGGGGTGGGTGTTAAACTGACTCGTTCAGCTAGTTCTACATTGGTAAGTTTTGCGTTTCTTAGCAGCTCATCAATGATTTTAAGATCTATTTTATCTACTTTATTTTTCATAATATGCCAATAAAAAGTTGTTTTTAGCATTTTATGCTAAAAATGGTAGTGGGTGTAGTCGAATATGAAATATTAACCTAGTTGGTCTTTGTTATTCTCAGTCATTGGTTCTTGGGGTAGTGGCAGCTAGTGGTAACTGGCTGTTCAGCTTTGTGGGCCAAATATAAAAAAATATTAACTGGGAGAAAATAATGAAAACACAAAAGCAAAATGGCCTTAATGGCCAGCTGGCTTTGTGCGCAGCCAGTATGCTCGCGATGCAAGGGTTTACTTCACAGCAAGCTTTCGCGCAGGAGCCTGCCATTGCGTTGGAAGAAGTGGTTGTTACCGCGCAGCGTCGTGAGCAAAACCTGCAAGAAGTACCTGTGAGTGTTACTGCTTTTACAGGTGCAGCATTGGAGCAGTCGGGTATCAGTGGAGCTGCTGAATATCTGGCTCTAACACCGAATGTTGGTTTTAGTGAGGATGGTCAAACCGGTAGTCGTGGTGTTGGTATTGCCATTCGTGGCGTAGGTAATGTTGTCAGTGGGGAAACCGCTTTTATTAATTCAGTGGGTATCTACCTCGACGAATTCAGTGTCGCTTCTGTACCTAATCAGGTCGCTAATCCTCAGTTGCCAGATATAGAACGTATTGAAGTATTGCGTGGTCCTCAAGGGACCTACTTTGGCCGAAACTCTTTAGGCGGCGCTTTAAACATTACCACCAAAAAACCTACTGACGAGTTTGAAGGCAAAATTACCGTTGGCTACGAAGATTTTGATAATGCGGGTGATTCGTACAATGTCACTGGTGTAATCAACATTCCGGTATCTGATACATTCCGAATGCGCGCGGTTGCCAACTATGAAGACAGTGACGGCTTGGTTGAAAACATCAATCCAGCCGGTAATGACAGCGGCCACGAGTACTCGTCGTTTCGTTTGAATACGGTATGGGATGCATCGGACAGAACCACTGTTAGCACTACGCTGTTCTATACCGAAGAAGAGCAGGGCACTGACGCCACAGTCCCAACTGGTGTTTTAGATATCGATACGATAGCCACCATCGGTGCGGTAGGGTTTTCCAACGATCCCGGTACAGGCTTGTACCCAAATAACCGCAACAAAGTGAATCGTAATGCGGATGAGTCGAATGAGCAGGAAAGTTTGGTGGGTATTGTCAATGTTACTCATGAGCTTAATGACACCACCACTTTGAAATGGGTGACAGGTTTTATTGATGCAGAACTGGAACGTGACTTTGACCAGGACCAGACCGCAATAGATCTCTTTGAAAGACACAACGAGTACGAAGGGTTTTCCTGGAGTACGGAGTTTCGGGTAGAGATTGCTGAAGATGATTTCGATCTGGTTGCGGGTCTTCTTTACGCGCAAGATGACCAAGACCAGGAGAACCAAGTATTAGCAAAGGATTTTACTGCTTCATTTAACGGTGCTAGTGGGTTTTTACCGCCATTCCCTCGTGACTTGCCCCTACTTAATAATAAAAGGAATTTTGAAGTAGAAAGTCTCGCCTTGTTTGCCGATTACACCTGGCATGTTGACGACAAATGGGATTTGATTTTTGGTGGTCGATATACCCGTGACACCATTACCAA
>Ga0070729_10005379_pt1 | contig 13241 bp, 12 predicted proteins | sample tdDd472_FD_66725 | JGI IMG/M metagenome (GOLD analysis project Ga0070729, IMG submission 66725) | Marine sediment microbial communities from the Atlantic coast under amendment with organic carbon and nitrate - tdDd47.2 | ecosystem: Environmental > Aquatic > Marine > Coastal > Sediment | place...
GTATCCCCGCCAGAACGGTCCTAAACGCGGCAGCACGTCGCCACTGCCCCTAGCCGTGTGACAGCACCCCCCCCCCCGCGGTGCGTCATTGTCGTCACGATGTGCACCAGAAAATAGGCACTCTCGCTCACTCGGCTCCACCACGCCCACACCCGCGCCAGGCACTCGCACAACAACCGAGTCAACAAACAAGAAGTTGCACGCGTCGGTACACCACCTCTGCCACGTCTAAAGATGTGTATTTTCAGGGTACAGGTGCCGTTAGTATGTGATGCGTGGCCTGTGGCCGTCGAGGCCTGCATGCATCAACGTCTTGCGCACGCGGGCGTCCCAGGCGCCATCACCCCCTGGTACGCCTGTTATGGCGAGTCGAGATAGATTCTCAAATGCCCGTGACGACGGCACGTCATACGAGTATCGCGACACGACGCGGTGCAAAGGCAACACGACGCGGGCGACAATGTGTGCACTGTGACGATAGTCTGACAGCACACGGTGGCTGACGCACCCGATCGTTGGTGACGCTCGTGCGCTTGCAATGAGCACACGCGCACAGGCGTACGCAGCAAGCACTCGATAGGCGCGTAGCAAGAAGCACTCTAAACTTGGTCCCCCGACAGGACCCCAGTTTTCGGACGCCCACTCAACCGCAGACTGGCAGCCAAACGGGTTGCGGTGTATGTCAGCGCCCGCGTAGACGAGGTGGATAAAGAAGTCTAGCGCACCGTCATGTTCCTCTGTGACGCCATCAGACTCTAGGGCGAGCATAAACGGCGTGGCGTTATCAGAGTCGTGCGCATCGATCTCTGCACCTGCCTCGATCAGTCGCTCCAAGCACCACAACTCGCCCCCCGCACACACCGCGTGAAGGATAGTGTCTCCGTCGTCGTTGCGCTGGTGCACGTCCGCACCAGCCGCAAGTATAGCATCGAGTATCTCGTCGCGGTGATCGTACGCGTGACTTGTGATAACGTCGAATAACGGACGACCACCGTAGCGTGTAGGTTGTCGCAGGTTGACGCCAGCATCTAAAATAGCATGTACAATGTCCATCGTAACACAGGGCTCGCCGAGGACGGAAACTGCCCGGCGCCCGTTGCTGTCCGCCTCGTTGATGTCTCCTCCTGCCGCAAGTAGCGCGCGAACGCAGTCTACGTGGTAGTTGAATACAGCAGCGACGATGCCGCCCGGAACACACTTGGCACACGGCTGACTGGTGCCGGCGTCGCCGCAATGGCCATCACCATTGCTGCCCTGGGACGTTTTCATCGATCGACAACGGCAAGGGCACAGAGTTTGCGTTACCAGTACAACGGAGATAAAAACGGATGCGATTTACACGCTCGTTAGGGACCACCGGGTTGCGGTCCTAAACGCTGCTGCACGACGCCTCTGCGCCCAGTCACGGGAGTCGCCGTGTACGCACACGTCCAGTGGCGCGGCGTCGCCGCCGCATGCACTCGAAAATAGTCGCTTGCGTGATACAAAATCGCCCAACGCGCGTACCACGTGTTCCTTCAACACTAACACTGCAATCGCGTCAACCAGCAGAAAGTACCCACCCGTCGATGCGTCGTCGCGTCTCAGAACGCGCACCAGCGCGTCGTACGCATACGCACCAACAGCCACGTGTATGTGGGTTGCGATTTCTGTAACCTCTGACGTCCATCGCACATGCCACCTACAGGGGTACATGGTGCCCAGGCGGTCGATCCGTGCTCCAAACTCCAGCAACGTGAGTACGCACGCCACGTGTCGGTGGAGCATGGCCCTCATTAACGCAGTGACACCGCCGGCGTCCTCGACGTCCACCATCGCTCCATTTTCCAACAGAAGACGCATACACTCGCCTAGCCCCCGCGTAGCCGCCCCCATCAGCGCAGTGCTCCTGTTACGTGCCGTTGCGTTTACATCCGCTCCCCCTTTCAGCAAGAGGCGCATGTACGCGTCTGTAAGAGCAAACATTATCGCGGTACTCCCGTCGTCGCTCGTTGCGTTTACCGTAGCACCGTTATCTAGCAATATACGCACGCACGTTTCATAGTCTGTGACACGACTCGTTCCCTCGCATGCAACCATCAACGGAGTAAACCCCCCCTCGCATACTACGTTAACCCCCGCCCCGTGTTGTAACAGGCGGCGCACACACCTGGGCCGCCCGTGTTTGCAGGCTAGCCATAGTGCTGTCTTGCCGTGCAATGCGGGGGCATCGACTGTTGCTCCAGCCTCTAACAGCACGCGTAGACACTCGTCGCTCGAACTAGCCGCGCAAATTGGCCTCGTCCCATCGACGCATACGTCCACGTTCACACCGCGACTAACCAACATGCGTACGCACTCCCCGTGCCCAGAGCAACAGGCCCATAGCAGCGCGCGGGGGTCTACGCTAGCACCGGCCTCCAGTAGCACGCGAACGCACTCGTGGTGTCCAAAATAACAGGCTTCTGCCAACGCAGTTTTCCTCGTCGCTCGGGGGCACGGCTTGTTCACCAGTGCACCCCTATCGATCAGAAGACGTGCACACACGTGATGCCCTCCGCTGCAGGAAGCCCACAGCGCAGTCGTGCCGTGGGAATCCTCCGCGTTTGCAGATACTCCCTCGTTGATGAGTGCATTCACAACGTCGCAGGAGCCTGCTAGCGACGCGCTCACCAACAACTCGCCCCCATTGTCGTTGTCAATCACAGCCCCGGCTCCTAGGAGCAAATGTAAAATCTCAGCGCTCACCCCAGCGACCGGCTTCTGTGCGGTGCTCCCGATGCAGTTCACGTCGATCGTAACACACTGCGCGTCGCATGCAATGGCCAGTGCCCTACGTCCAACCTCGCCCGCTACGTCGACCACCTGTAATAGCAGGCGCACGCATGCCGCGCGTCGCCACGAACACGCGCACGTCAGAGCAGCAGCACTGTTGGCGTTGTCCACCCCGGCACCTAGAAGCAAACGTGCACATTCTAAGTGGCCCTTTGAACATGCAAGCGTCAAAGCAGTGATGCCGGTGCCACCGCCGATGCGATGGTTCAGATCGAGTACACCACATGCGCGCAGAAGTAAACTCACACACTCGTCGTACCCACAGCAGCAAGCAAACGTCAGTGCCGTCCACCGCGACGCAGTCTCTGCGTCCACCGCCGCCTTGGCACACAGTAACACGTGCACGCACTCGCTATGTCCCTTTGAACATGCGTGCATCAACGCAGTCCGTCCATGACGGTCTGTGGCGTTCACGCTCGCTCCTCCCCGTAGAAGCAAACGTGCACACTCCAGGTGACCCGCTGCGCATGCATAAATCAACGCGGTCCCGTCGTACACGCCGCACAGATCCGCGTCCACACCAGCCGCCGCCGCCAAAAGAAAACTCGTGCTGCGCTCACTTTGCCCGTCATGTGTCGCCACATTTGTGTTTGCTCCTGCCTGTAGGAGCAAAAGTACACAACCCACGTGTCCAGCCATCGACGCAAGTATCAGGCTTGTTGCACCGGTCTCGTCGTCTTGTAAATCCAGTGATGCACCAGCCGCTATCAGCAATCTCACACACTCGTCACGTTTGTACAAACAGGCGATCATCAAGCCAGTAAGACTGCTGACCCTTCCTCGCGCATCGACCGCTGCTCCAGCAGCCAAGAACGCGCGCAAACACGCGCCATGCCCGTAGTAACAGGGCGCCTGCAGGACCGGACAGTCTTGGTGACAGATCTCACCGCCAGCGAGTATCTGACCCTCGCCCACGTTAGAGACCAAACACGTGCGCCGCGGGCAACACGTGGCACACGTGTCTCTATCCATCTATCTCGGTCCTCCACACCAATACTGCGACGACACGTGGCAACAGGGGCGGCATGTGATTTATCGACACGTGGGTGATTTTTAGATCGATCGATCGACATTTCTTTCTGCCATCTGTGTGTTTCTTGCGTGTCGGGGATCCTGGTTGGCACGCACACAGAGTCATGAGTGATGATGACGCCGCCGCCGCCGCCGCCGCCGCCGCCGCCGTAGAAGAGTGTGCCATATGTGCCGAGGCACTGGTGCCAGGAAAAGACGCAGCGCCATTACACACCTTGCTGTGCAAACACGCGTTTCACCGAGCATGCATCACGCGCTGGATGCTCACCAAGACTGACTGTCCGTGCTGTCGCCGCGCCGTGACACAGGATGGATACGTTGCAGTCGTCAGTGCTGACGAACGTCGGCTCTTTGTGAAAGAATCAAAAGCGGTGATGCCATCGCTGTTTCGAGACAGCAGCAGCAGCAGCAGCAGCAGCAGCAGCAGCAGCAGCACGACAGCGACGTCTGACACGATGCAAGCGCTCTTGTCAGATCTGGGGGCGCTGGGTGTAGCCGACAACTTTGTGCGCATGTCGCGAGAGCAAAATGTTGGCGCCATGGCACACGTAGCCGAGACGTATCGCAGCGATGACGCCACAGACGCGGCCGTGCAAGTGATCGATCCACATAATATGCAACCCGCACTCGCCGTCGTAGCGCGCCACATGGCGTCCTGGACACCAGCGCAGGCTCGCGCCAACACCGCAGCACTCATGCGGATGCGCGCGCGCTTTGAACAAGCGTCGGGGCACGCTAGTGCGCTACGAGCGCGACAGTCACAGTCTCCCCGCACTGCGGCGGGTGTGTAAACCACCAAGCAATGTTATTCCACGATGACAATGTGGTTGCCGTCGCGACGCGCTGCGCCAATCTCGATGCAATGGCGCAACCCCTGATCATACTTGTTGCGCACGGCATCTGTGATGCGCCAGTTGGTGGTGCATGTGTCACATGTGCGCTGGTGTTGTTCAAAATCGTAAACCGTTCGAAAGCGCATTGGCAATGTCGCTTCAGAGTCGTCGCTCATGCGACAGTGTGCGAGAAACACGTGGAGCATGTGATGCGCAAACTCGGAGCACTCGCCGCCGCCGCCGCCGCCGCCGCCGCCGCCGTCGCCACCAGTAGTATCGTTGGTGCCCACAAACATTCCTTCCCAAAACCGCACCATGTCAGTGACAGTTGCAGTCGCACGCGAGACGTGTTCCTGCGCGGGCGGCTCGTCGTTTGTCGACGACATGGTCTCGCTCGTGTGTACGTGCTATGCTCTGTTGCACACAACAACCAACAGCCAAGAGTGACAGGCGACGGTGTTGAGCAACATCACTATTATAATAAATAGCCTATAAGATGTACCCGGTGCCACTGCCATGACAACTACCGACTGCGGTGTTGGTGTGATGTCGCGTCGTCGCGCTCTACGTGATGGCAGAAATTGTTGACGCGTGCAATACGGGCGTGCGTGAGAAGCGCCAGAGAGAAGACCACACGCACGATGACGATGACGCAGCAATCGAACCAGCCTCCACAAAGCCAAAGCGCCCGTGTACACAACAAACTGTAGACCCAGGCGGATCCCCCGCACTGTTGTTGTCGCTGTCGTCATCGTCGTCTCTGGTGTGGACACCCACTACCACCGCCGCCGCCGCCGCCGTCGCCGCCGATGGTGACAGTGGGAGCAGAGAGGGTGAAAGGGAGATAGGGACCACTCGTACTACTACTAATGCCCCTGCTGCAACGAGCGACGAAGACGGCGCAGAGTATGTCGCTGACGAAGAGTTGCGGCGGCGACGACAAGAGGATGAAACTGTTTCAAGGATCACGCTGCTACAGACTAGGTGGCGTCGTGTGACTGATGTTATAGCATCACACGACGGCGCGGCGGTGGCTACAGACTGTCAGCAAGCGGCAGTGCGGCGAGTGCATGATGTCATGCGCGAGGCAGTCAGCAGTACCGATGCACGGATGGCCGAGTTGGAGACAGAGTTTTCGATTGCCTACAATCGCTTGCGAGTCGAGCGCAGTGCATTTCTCCTTTTGGCGGCGACCGCAAATGTGTTGTTGCGTTGACAGGCGCTGTGTGTGTGTGTGTGTGTGTGTGCAGAGTGCAGGCATAAATACCCCCGCTAGCAGTAGCAGCAGAGCGACTCGCCTCGCTCGTAATCATGGCGTGCAACTTTTGCTTGACGGGCGATATCTCCTTTGAGGGCGACTTGTTCTTGGTGTCTGCCCTAAAAGTAAGTTTCTTGCGAGGATCGAGTATCCTGACGGCCGCATTTTGCGATCATCTACCCTGTCTTGACGCTCTGCTGCAAACGAAAGACATTGACGAGAAAGACACCTTGTCGGGAGAAACTGCACTGTGTAGATACTCTGTAACCCATTTAGTCAGATACGACGTTTTTTGCATGATGCTAAACGCCAGTGTCGATGTAACAGCACACACGGCTCGAGATGGCTCTACGTTACTCATGCGCGTTCTCTCTCGCGAGTGTCTTTACAATACCGACCTGATACATGACCTGATCGCCAGGGGTGTCGATATTACTGCTCGAAATCACGAGGGCGACACGGCTCTTCATTACGCCTGTCGTTGGTGCGTCGACGAGGCAATTGTCGCCACGATTACCCACGCAGGTGCCCCGCTCGACCAGGAAAATAGTTCGGGACGGACACCCGTTGGAGAAGTCCAATTAACTTACGCATACGCCCGGCGTACGCCAGACGTTTCCGGACCTATCGTCGCAGCACTCACGACGCTCTTGCAGGCAGGAGCACGTCCCGATCACTTTTACCCCGACCATCTACATCGCGTTCGGACCCACAACTTGCCCCGCTGCGAGGAGTATATCTCAGACCTGGATGCCGTGTTTCTTCACGCACACCACGCACTATCAGCCTACGCATGTGCCCGCGTTCTCATCGCTGGATCACGAAGGATTACAACACGCGGCATCGACCACAACATCAGCGCCGCCTCGGTGGTACTCTCAGACTATCGACTTGTTGCACACATATCGGCACTGTCACTGTCGCCGCCTTACACCACACTGTGGCGACGCAAAGTGCCAACTACTCTTGCGTTTGAGGCCATTGCTCGCCTGGCCATTACAGGGGCTGCGGGAGGTACGTGTGACACAAGGTCTACGTTTTGGCAGACACGTAGAAGCGTCATTATGCATCTCGTCAAGGACGCCGACGACTCTGTGATAAAATAAAATAGTCGTATGTGCTGCACGCGCGCGCGCGCGGTGCAACGACGACACGTGTGCCTTTATCGCACACAGCGTGACGCCACGCGTAGCGCACAGGATGGCAACTACGCCACGCGACACGCGTCTGGCGCTCCTAAATCACGTGTACGGTCGCACACTGGCACCAGGTGTACGAAAACGCGAGATTGACCCGGGCAAAACAACGCCACGCGAGTTACACCAGGTGTACGGCGACCTGTGGCCGTCGTTGTACGCGTCCGATTGGCAATGTCTGGGACAGAAACTGACTCGGGAGTGCCCTCGGTGTGACGACACCCATCGTGCCGCTAGCGTTGTCGCCACAGCAACACCCAGCAGTGGCGGGGGCACCGCGGCTCCACCGACGCACTCTGCGCAAGTCATCGCCGAGGCGGATCAACGACTGCGTGACACTGCGTTACTTTCACTGGGCAACGCCGTGTCGACCCTGCCGTCCATCGAGAACGTACGACAGAGGCTGGGGGAACAGGCAGCCGCCGACTACCGCGCGCTGCGCGAGGACTTGGAAACGTCCAGCCACGTGCCTATTGACACGAGCAACGAGCGTCGCATGGGTACGGCACATATCGCAGACATACTGGCGCTGTTGCCCATCGCCGCGATACGCGATCGAGAAGAGGCAATCGACGCGTACCTGAGTCACGTGGAGCAACGACGCAACGTCATTCGTAACCGAAAGCGCAGCCTGCGAGAGAACAACCGGCCCGTGGCGCGCGTCGCTAAGCGACTGTGTGTTTGGTTTCCGTACAAGACGGACGAGCATCGTTGGCTGGGCAACGAGCACACCGCAGTGGTCTTTTCGCGCTGGAAAGCGGGCATCGCATCGCTCAGGATCTTGCTAAAACGCTATCGGCGTCTAATCCAATACGTGCAGCGTCGAAGGTTCAGTATGAGAGCCGTCGAGGACGTAGAGAGAAACATTGCGACCATAGAGAGTTACGTCGCGACCCCAGCGCTGTTGCACGAAATTGTCGAAAGACGGGGCGGCGACGGCGACGGCGACGGCGACGACGACGACGACGACGACTCTGACTCTGACTCTGATTCAGACCCTGACATGGTGCAGCAGTAGCATGGGGATAAACTACATTCGCTCTTTTGATTTTTTACACTCCCCCGCCCGTCCGCCCGCGCACCAGCCTGTTGATCGGTCGGTACATGCACGCTCGGGGTCGCCGAGATGACGCGGACAATTGACCCACGAGCGCTTCACATTTACTATGATGATGACGGGGGCGACGGTGGCGTATTACGTCACCGAGACAGCCGTGTAGACGACAACAACTCGGGATGCTACGACGACGACGACGACGACGACGACATTGGCGACTCTTCTTCTTCTTGCCTGGTGATATCCCTGTCGGAAGCGTCACTGTCCACGTTTCCAACAGTTTGCACAGCCCCAGTGCTCCATGACGGCCCGTCACTGTCGTCGTCGACACTATCGACACCATCGACACCCGTGTTATCGTCGCGGCAGGAGCCCCCTGCTGTTGCTACAGGGATTGTGCCAGAGTCGTCGCTACCGTTACTCACAGACACTGTAACAGGCCCTCGCGGCAACGACGGCGACGACGGCGTAGTCCCGACTACCTCAGACGTTGCAACACGCGGGCGCCCCCTGTCAACAACGACGGCGGTGTGGTGTAGTGGGACAATGCGATTTCTAGTGCGGTGGGGAATCGACGTTGCGAGATGGCGCACGGACATCGATGCGCTTACTAGACTGGTACTTTGCAAGCGAGACATGGGCCCCCCGTGTAGGCGTGCACGAGACAAAGACTACCAGACTGCACGCAGTGTGAAGCGTCTTTTGGAACGAAAGGTTGGCTCAGCGCAGATGTTGCGCGATCCAATCCGCTGTACGCGTTAAACACACCCGGGAAATGGCCACACTTTGTACTATTTTTATGTACCCCCCGGTGTAGTGTTACGACGACGACTACGACGACGACGACGACGACGACGACGACGACGATGAGTGAAGTGAGCGTGTGCATCGTCACCTGGAATGTCGGTAACACTCAGCCAGACTCTCGCCAACTAGCGGCGCTCCTTTCCGACGAGGTGTGTCAATCCTGTTCCCTGATCGCGGTGGGCGTACAAGAGTGCTTCTATCGATGCGACGGGAGTAACGTACGAGACGCGTATGACGAAGACGATGAAATTGACCCGCAGCAACAACAGGCCGTCGGCGGGGAAGACGAGTCGTCGTTGTCGTCGTCGTCGTCGTCGTCGTCGTCGTCAGACGAAGCGTGCTCGTGGAAGCAAATGCTCGTGTCTCACATGGACCCCACGCATAGCGTCGTGGCAACAGCAGTGCTGCAGCAGATTCAACTAGTGGTGTTTGTGCGCCGCAGGGACGCACATTGGATTGGCAACGAGAAGACGATGACCGAGGCCACCGGCTTTGCCAACATGATGGGCAACAAGGGCGCTACCGTCGTTGCCTTTCACTTTAAGGACACGTCGTTTTGTTTTGTGAACACGCACCTCGCGGCACACCAAGATCAAACAGCGCGAAGAAACGCAGACGCCAATCGCATTGCCGCAAACATTGTGTTCGACGGCCGAGAGGCCGTGTCGTCGTATGATCACGTGTTTTGGTGCGGTGACCTAAACTATCGACTTGACCTCGGTGGCACCGAGCGTACACCCAGCGCCGCAGTGTTTGACGCGATTGTCGGCCTCGTAGAGCGCCGAGAGTTTGAGACGTTGTTTGCAACCGATCAACTAAGTCGCGAGCGTGCACTGGGACACGTGTTTCACGGGTTCGACGAAGCAACGCAACACCTGCTCCAGTTTGCTCCAACCTTCAAGGTAGTGCCCCGCCTGCCGTTGCACAAGTCGCTGTCGGCCGCGAGTTTACTCACGTTGCCGCCGCCGCGGCGCTACAATCCACAGCGCTCACCGGCGTGGTGTGATCGCATCCTATTTAAGAGCGTGCGACCCAACGACATTGGTGTTACCGCATACTCGAGCGTACCAGAGGTGACGACCAGTGATCACACGCCTGTGCGAGGCGTGTTTCGAGCGACAGTACACGCGCATCGACAGCGCGACGGCTGTGTCGACGGCGTCGACGCGAGTATGCTTTCGATCTTTGCGCTGCGCGGGTGGAATCTCGCAATATGCGACGCTGCGAGTCACAGTAGCGACCCGTATGTCGTGTTTAGCGGCGACGTGTTATGCTCACAGGTGCGCACGTCTGTTATCAACAAGTCGCTGTCGCCGCGCTGGTACGAGCGACTCGAGGTGCCTCTGCGCACCGGCGAGGAGGAAGACCTGTTGCAGTCGAAGGTGCTTGTGACCGTGTTTGACCGTGACATGCTCAAGCACGACGATGTGATTGGCTACGCGCAGATTCCCCTTTCGCTTCTGTTTGATCGAGGACGCAGTGGCAGTACCTTTTTTACCGTGTCGCTGACGCGTGGCGGCGTTTGCACGGGTAAACTAAGCGGGCGCCTGGAGATGTGGTGGCCGCGAAAACTGCGACGCTCGCGTCCAAAGAGTTTCTAGAATACAACAACCGTGTGCTTCTCTACCTGAAATTTTCTGTTGCAACAAACTAAGCAGTGCCCTCGCCGCTGGTGACACGCGCAACAATGGCAATGATGACGTCGGCGTCGATCCTCGGTAGTCCCACCGCAACGACGAGTGACTGTGCGCGCAAACTGGAGAGTTTTCGCAACTCGGTCGGCCCGTCGAATCCCGTGTCGTACGTGCTGGCCACTCTCGCGGCATTTGGGCCTGCGAGCGTGTGTTCGCTGCGAGAGTTTGTGTGGCGGGCTCCGTACGCAAACGTCGACGAGTTGCGCGTGCACGACGAGTCGTTGCGCGTGTACGAGCCCAGTGAACACGTTGTATTTGTCCACACTGTCGCACGCTTTCCGAGGGACCGACTGACACCGGCCCTCGCAGCACGCGTGAGCATGCTCACGCCGCAGGTACGTTTCGATAGGCTGCGTGACGAGGTAAGTACGCGTGGCTCGTCGATTCTCGAGTGCCATGTGATGATGGCATTTGTAGAGGCACTCGCCGCGGGCGTGTACGACGGACTGACGATGCAGGAGTTGGCAAGTGAGTTGCGTCGCAGACAGTTGGGAACTGTCGTTAGCAAGCGCTTTCCAGACGTGTTGAACGAACGCGAGCAACCTCTGTACGTTCCTAGGTCGCTAGAGGACGTGTCGCGACAACTGTGTGCCTCTGGCAGCGCGAGTTACGCAGACGCAAGCCGACTGGTACTGCAGTGGACAAACAACCGGGGTCCGAACAACCCGGTTGCGTATGCCACAAAGATGTTTCTCATGCTTAGTCCGCCACAGGCGTCGACGCCGTCCGAGGTCGAGTGGTACCGGCCGTACAGCGAGGTTGAGACACTTCGCGTGCGTGACGAGGCCACTCGGCACTTTGTGCCGTTGCCACACTCTACCTTTGTGTACGCGCGTGCTCGCTTTGCAGACCTGACGCCGCAACGTGCCGCGTCGCTCGTCGCCGTCGACCCGACGTTGATGCCCGACGTGTTGTCGTCGAGCGCAACCGTCAAGTCGTCCAATGTGCTAGGCACTCAGGTGGGCCTGTCGTTTATCGACGATGTCACACGTGGTCGCCTCGACTCGTTGACGCAGGACGAGTTGCAAAACGAGTATACACGCCGCCGCTTGCAAAACTCGACAAACAACCGATTCCCCAACATCTTTAACGAATCATAGACACTGCAGCCGACGCCTGGTACGTGTCGTCGGCGTGTTGAAATGCACTTTTTAGCATGGCAAAGCCCTCTGCGTGCTGCTCGTTTTGAAACACGGGGTCCTCGTATGCGAGTCGCATCTCTGCACATACAACACACGCACACGGTTCGCGCCCATCCTCGCTCGCCATGTCTTCTGAATCAGTGTCCCCGTCGTCGTCGTCGTCGTCGTCGTCGTCGTCGCCGTCGTCCATGGCGCCCAGTGTGCCCGCCAGACAATACTCTATCCACTCAGACTGGTCACCCAGGACCATCTTACGATGCATAGCACCGACGTGTCGTTGCACCTCGGCAAAGAACACCGTTTGCACATCGGCGTCTGAAAGTAGCGGCAAGGCGTGCATTGCGCGAAACAAATACGTGACCGCCTCGATACCTACGCCAGTGCCCGCGTTGACAAACTGCGCACGCATGCCGCGACGCAAGTCGTCCGTACACATCTTGCGCCGCCCACAGTGCTCGGTGTACGTCATGCCCCAGTCTGTGGCACGAGCCGTGAACGCGACAATCGTCCCAAGGATGATCGCAGCCTGGCTCAGTGGCACGTCGCACTCGGCGTTGTTGCTCGTTGGCGCGCCGAGTCCCGATCGCATAACACGCGGCGGAGGATGTGACATGATGATGATGGCGGCGGCGGCGGCGGCGGCGGTGGCGGGCACGGGAAGAGAGCGTGGCCTCGTCTGGTGTTGCTTGTTGGGGGTGTTGTTTTTTATTTGACACGGGTCTAGCGCGTCTGTGTCATTAAACACCCATCGCATCGCCTACCCCCGACCTGTCATGCGAGCGCGTACGGCACGTACAACTAGGATCAACACGACGACAAGCAACGCAACGCCGAGGGCGCCTAGGACAATCGTAACAGCACGAGGGGGCACGGTGCTGGTGTTGTTGTCGGCATCGGCCGATGAGGCAGCCATGGCCAATTCATCGTCGTCGTCGCCGTCGCCAGTGTTACCGCGGCGGCGGCGCTCTGAAAGGCTCTTCCAGCGCCTCCACCTACGATACTCATCCTCGCAATCACTGTCGTCGCTGTCGCTGCATGGTCCCGAGTACTGTTGCCACTCGTCGTACGGATAGTCGTACATGTAGTAGGCATAAGGCCACCCAGCAACGTATCCTGGATAGTAGTAGTTGTTGTAGTAGTATGGCCAACGGCGTCGAATGTAGTAGTTGAGGTGACGGCGACGACCCGAGTGTCCGTTCCAGTGCCCCCGCCAACCGGGCCGGCTCCACGCGCGACGCAGTGCACCAGGCATCTGACCCCTGCCTCCGCTGCCTCCGCGACCACCCCAGCCGCCGCCACCACCACGACCACCACGACCACCACCGCCACCACCACCCCCCCCGCGTCCACCCCCGCCGCCACCGCGACCCCCGCCGCCACCGCGACCCCCGCCGCCACCGCGACCCCC
>Ga0070729_10005382_pt1 | contig 13240 bp, 15 predicted proteins | sample tdDd472_FD_66725 | JGI IMG/M metagenome (GOLD analysis project Ga0070729, IMG submission 66725) | Marine sediment microbial communities from the Atlantic coast under amendment with organic carbon and nitrate - tdDd47.2 | ecosystem: Environmental > Aquatic > Marine > Coastal > Sediment | place...
TGCCGGCCTCGAACCGGTACAGATACACCCCCGAAGCAACCGACTGGCCGGATGCGCTCTGTCCGTTCCACACAACCTCGTGTCGACCCGCGGCGCGTTGCTCGTCCACCAGCGTCGTGACCAGGCGGCCGGCGGTGTCGTAGATCTTCAGCCGGGCGTGCGCCGGAGTCGCCAGCTCGAACGCCAGCTTCGTCGACGGGTTGAAGGGGTTGGGGGACGCGCCGAGCAGGGCGGTGACCGATGGCAGCGATCCGTCGTCGACACCGACCACGCTGGACGGCGCCGCAGCCTCGCTCTCGTTCCCGGCGTGGTCCAGGGTGGTGACCTTGTAGTGCAGGCCCCAGGGATTGGCCGTGTCGTCCAGCCAGACCGAGCTGGCCGTCTCGTGCACGAGGTTCTCTGGCGCGAGCTCGAAGTCCGCACTGGTGCCGCGGTAGACGCGGTGGAACTGGAAGTCGTCTTCGGGTGCGTCGTCCCAATCGAGGCTCACGCCGCCGGGCTGGTAGTCGGCCACCAGAGCCAGGGGCACGCCGGGGGCGATGTTGTCCACCGAGTAGCCGCTGTCGGGCTGGCTGGCGAACCAGATCGAGGGCGTGGTGGTGTGGGTGGTGACGAAATGGACTGACCAGGCGGTCCCGTCCTGGACCGTCGAATCGGCCAGGGTTGGTATGACAGCCGAATACGAATCAACCTGCGTAGCGAACACGCTGGCCACGATTTCCCATGTCCCTGGCGGCACCTGCGCCTGAGCCTTGGCCCAGCCGACGAGGAAGGTGCGGTCGCCGATAGTCCTGAGCGAACCAGGCTCGAACGAGGCCAGCGCCGACTCAATCATCTTCGACGCCGAGGGAGTGCCACCCTCAGCGATGATCCGTTTGTTCAAGGCTGCGTCGTCAACCCGGCGATAGACCTGATAGCCGGTAACCGGCAAGCTGTCCTCGTCGGCGAAGTCGAAGCCCGAGCGGGTGAAGTCCAGCCGCACCCAGCCGCCCTGGTCGTCGGGGACGTCGGTGATGGAGGTGATGGGACCAAATTCGTAGAGCCAGTCGATGGTCAGGCCCGAGACGGTGGGGTTGCCATTCACGATGGTGTGCGTCGTGCGCCAGAGCAGGTCGGTGCCGGAGCTGCCGAACGGGGTCCAGCCGTCGCCGGCTACGAACGGTTCAAAGATCGCGCCCCCATCGGCGCTGAGTTCCCAGGCGATCCCCGGTGTCTCGCTGCTGGTCATTCGCGCGCGAACGATGGTGCCGGATCCCTGATCCACGGCGAGCGAGCGACCGATGTTGTTTACCCTATCAATCCCGTCATTCTTCGTGTTGACCACTTCCATGTCGCCGGCATAGTTTACCAGGAAGACATGGTTACCCGAGACCGCAAGGCCTTGGCCACCGGCGGGCGAATTGTAGGTGCCAAAGGGCGTGGGGTTCGAAGGATCGCTGATGTCTATCACATGTAGTCCATGTCCTCCCTCCGCCATAAAGGCGTGGTCACCCGATACCACAACGTCGCCTGCATAGGTCGACGGCTGGTAGTAGATGCCGATTAGGGTGGGATTCGAGGGGTCGCTGATGTCCATCACCAGCAGGCCATCCGATTCGGCGGCCACAAGAGCTAAATCACCCGAGACCGTCACACCCACTCCCTGGACGGGTGTGTTGTGGCTGCCGGCGAGCGCAGGGCTCGTGGGATCAGAGATATCGATCACCGACAGGCCGTTGCTCGTTTCTGCCACGAAGGCGTAGTCACCCGAAACTACAACGCCTTTGGCGAAACCCGGTGTGTTGTATTCGCCGACAAACACGGGGTTCGTGAGATCACTGATGTCGATCACCACCAGACCGGATGACCCGCCCGACACGAAAGCGAGGTCGCCCGACACGCAAACATCATTGGAGCCACTCGGGTAATAAAAGTTGCCGGCTAGCGATGGGTTCGAGGGATCTGAGATGTCGATCACCGACAGGAAGTATTCCCCGACTCCCCCCACGACGGCGGAATTACCGGACACCGCCACACCCCCAGCTCCGTCCGGCAGGCTGTAACTGCCGACGAGCTCGGGACTCGTGGGATCAGAGATATCGATCACCAGCAGGCCACTGTTATCGTCCGCCACGACGGCGAAATTGCCAGAGACTGCAACATTCCAGGGATTACCGCCAGGTATGTTGTAGCTGCCAACGAGCTCGGGGCTTCTGGGGTCGGCAATCCTGATGATCTGCAGACCGTCGGCATCATCGGGGACAAAGGCGAGTTCCCCGGCGATCGCAGGCTTCCAGGCCATGCCCGGGGTGTCGTAAGAGTCCAGGAAGGCCGGCGTCGATGGATCGGTGATGTCCAGGATCATCAGCCCGCTCGACTGATTGCCGATGTAGGCGCGGTTGCCGTCCACCTCGACGCCACCCGGATTGTCCCCGGTGGCATAGGAGCCGGCCTGCGTGGGTGTCGTGGGGTCGGTGATGTCGAGCACGACCAGTTGTCCGTTGCTCCAGTCGGCGACGAAGGCGTGGTCGCCGGCCAGGGTGAGGTCGTAGGTCGTGATCCCCCCGAAGCCGCCGGCCAGGGCGGGGGTGGTGGGATCGGAGATGTCGATCACCACGACTCCGTCCGGACCCGCGGCGGCGAAGGCGTGGTCACCGGCGAGTGCGACGGCGGCGAGGTTGCCGATCGAGCCGAGGTTTCCGGCGGCTGCGGGCGCGGTGGGGTCGGAGATGTCTACCACTTCGAAACCGCTGGTGGTCGCGAGGTAGGCGTGATCTCCGGCCACCGCGACGCTGCGGACATCGCCGATGGCGAAGAGCGTTCCGGCAATCGCGAGGTTCGTGGGATCGGATACGTCGAAGACCACGAGGCCGCCGCTTGCCGCGGCGACGTAGGCGTGGTCCCCGGCCACCGCGACGCTCAGGGCAAAGGGGAATACGGTGAACGAGCCCAGGAGCGTCGGCGCCGAGGGGTCGGAGATGTCGATGGCCTTCAGGCCGTCGATGTCGGCGACGAATGCGTAGTCCCCTTCGACCGTGACTCTCTTGACCTCGCTCCCCGTGTCGTAGGAGCCGACAAGGCTGGGCTCGAAGGGGAACAGCTTGAGCTCACCGTCGGCGGTGTTCCAGTCGGCGGTGGTGTTCACCTCGTCCTTGTAGGTCGTGGTCGTGAAGTCCTCGGTGTAGGACTGCTGGGCGAGGGCGGTTGCCGGCAACATGGCGACCGCGATGAGGATACAAGCGATTCGATACCAGGGTGTCGATTTCATCGGCGAACCTTTGCGCTGGGGGATCGGGATTCCAGAACAGATCGGGATTTCCAGAATGAAGATATCGGACGATTTTAGCCCATTTTTACGGATTTGTCAATAGTTCAGCACGACCGCTTGAATCAGGCTGGTGACTTCCCCGGGCGGGTTTTAATCCCCCTACTGCCCCGGGTAAATTAGCGGACAAACCCCCCGGGCAGACCCCCGCTAACATTAAGTCATTATATAAGTTATGGTTGCAGTCTTTCTTTTAACCGAAGAACCGTTAGTTGACCAAGGGGCCCCTGAAGGACACGGCCCCAAGTAGCTGTATGGTCTCGATCGTTTGGCTCCGGGCGCCATATCACTACCATTATCTTGCTTGAGTGGGCCCGGATGTCACTCACCGCGTGAATCAAGCACTTACCCGAGACAACGTGGTGCCCAGCGGTGGGGTTGCTGTACCGACGTGCCTGAGGATACACTGGTTTTCGCGCGGAACGTGAGCGCCGCACTTCGCTTTCTACTATCATGTTGGATCGATTGGATGATGGATGTTACAGGGAAATCGAGAAAGGACGGAGCGATGCCAAAGGACGAGATAGAAATCACGCCGTCGGTCACGGTCCATGATCTACTGGAGACCTATCCTGAACTGGAAGATGTCCTGATCGGCATCGCGCCGCCGTTCAAGAAGCTGAAGAATCCGTTTCTGAGAAAGTCGGTCGCGAAGGTCGCGACCATCAGGCACATCTCATCTGTCGGCGGTGTTCCTCTCGATGAGTTGATCGGCAAGATCAGGGAGGCCGTGGGGCAGTCGCAGAGCACGGATTCCTATGAAGGTCAGGACTACTTCGGTGAGCAACCTGCCTGGTTTTCACCTGACAAAATTTCACTGTCCATCGACGAGGACAAGGTAGAAGACAAGGACAGGATGACATTGACCATCATCCTCGAGGAGGCGAGGAGCGTCAAAAATGGAGAGATCATCGAACTCGTCACATCGTTCCTGCCTGCTCCGGGAATCGATATCCTGAAGTCCAAGGGTTACTCGGTCTGGACGCAAAAAGAAGGCGACGATCTGTTCAAATCGTATTTCCTCAAGAATGCGGACTGAGCGGCCGTTCCCCGGCTCTTGCCCCCGTCTTGGGTCCAGATCTAGAGTGAATTTGCTGCCTGCCAGAGTCGCCCCCTATCTTTATTGAGAGTCGTTGTCGAGTTTCAGGTCAGCACGGGCTGCGCCAGTGGATCTTGACGTGAAACCACTGACAGGTAGAAGGGAACCCTGATGAGCCCGTACCTTCGATTGATCGTTTTGTCGCTTGCACTTGGATTAGTAGTTGTGCCGGTACTTGCATCTGAAGCCATTCCTGTACGAGAAGAACCGTCGCCGATGGCCGGCAAGTTTGTGCACACCATGTCCCAGGGAGCGCCCCAGGATTCTCTCGTTCTGCGTGTGTCGCTTTGCTTCGAATCCGACATCAGGGGCGAGGGACACTCGTTCCTCATCGTTGAGGAACTGCACTGGCCGTTTCCGGTCCCGACTCTCGAGTTCGATGCCGAGACGAATGATTTTTCCACCGTAGAGCTGGAAACCGGGCAATGGTGGGGTGGGGCGGTCTTGATAGACGGCTCGTATTTGAATCAAGAACGGAGAAAGCTCCCGGCTCCGCAGATTCCCGGACAACGCGCCGGCGAGCTGTGCGGACACTGCCTTTTTCCTTTCCAGTCGGTTGAGTGGGTGTCGCCTCGAGTGTTTGTGCTGGAGAGCGAGCGGGCACGGTTCACATTGGAATGGAAAGAGCCCGGGGTTCTCGAGCTGACACGGGTTGTAAGGACCGGCTAGTCGCGTTCTGAAAAACTCGTCACGCGGTATCCAGGATTACCGAGTGATCGCGGCTCAGTGTTGTCAAATGGCGGAGCGCATCGGAGCGGTGGAGCCAGTATTGGGAGCAAGTGATGGAACGGTCCGAGATTGTTGACAGATATCTCCAGGCTTTGAGTCTGAGCAATCGCAGCCTGGACCTTGGGTTTCTACAGGAAGTGACCAAGCGGCACGTTGCGACCTTTGCATTCAGTAGCGTAGGTTGCCGACTTGGTGATGAGCTTCCACTGGATCTGGAGTCGCTCTGCAACCGGATTGTCGACCAGCGACGCGGCGGGTACTGCTTCGAGCAGAATGGCCTGTTGTACGAGGTCCTGGAAGAGCTCGGATTCTCGGTGGAACTCTATCTTGCCCGCGTGATCTACGACCAGGATGTCCATCCCGGCCTGACTCATCGAATCACGATGGTTGCCCTCGAAGGGCAGAGGTACGTCGTTGACGTCGGTTTCGGCGGCCTTGGACCGAGGGTGCCGGTCCCCATGTCCAAACAGGTGTCGACTGACGGTGATCGGAGATTCCGGATTACTGAGCCTCGCGCCGGTGAGTTTCACATGCAGGTCTACAAGGACGACGCCTTCTTCACTCTGTATAGGTTCGAACTCGCCCGCTACGGTCAGGCCGATTGTGAGCTGGGACATTTCTACTCACACAGGCATCCGGCGGCTGCATTCGTGAATCATCTGGTGGTTTCATTGATCATGGACCATGAAGTCCGCTCGCTGCGTGATCTGGAGTACTGGATCATCGATCGGACAGGCGCCCGGAAGCAGACCGTTGAAGATGCTGACCAGCTCGGAAGAATTCTCGCTGACGACTTCGGTCTTCGGATCACCCAGGCAGAGACCATCCACCTGTACGAGTCGTCCCACTCGAGCCGCGACTCCGGGTCAGGATCCACTGAAACCAGCTAGCCCATGAGAATAGAAGGGTGCCCGGCGGACATGTGTTCTGGTCGGCGGAAGAACCTCGTATTCCAGGTCGGAAACGGGAGTGCGCCCGGGTCCAGTGCGACCTCGGACCAGTCGCGTTATCGTGGTTGTGCAGTTCGAGTCACGTTTCAAAGGAGCAACCATGACCACAGTATCAATCGTTTACTACTCGGGAACCGGCCACACGCAGAAGATGGCCGAAGCCGTTGCCCGTGGTGCCGGTAGCGTCGACGGCGTTCAGGTGAACCTCATCGCCATCGATGGGAAGGACATCACGGACGGCCGCTGGAAGAATGACGAAACTCTGAGCCTGCTGGATGCGTCAGACGGAGTGATCTTCGGCTCGCCGACCTACATGGGCAGCGTGTCCGGTCAGATGGAGTGCTTCCTGGACGCCACTGCCGAACGCTGGATGGGTCAATCGTGGCGGGACAAGGTCGCCAGTGGTTTCACCGTATCGAGCGGTCCCAGCGGCGACAAGTTCAATACCCTGATGCGGTTCGCCACCTTTGCCATGCAGCAGGGCATGATCTGGGTCGGCCTCGGCGCGATTCCCGACAGCGAGGGATTCAACCGATTGAGTTTCTACTTTGGAGCAGGCGCCCAGGCGGGGCAGGAGCCGCCCGAGGAAACTCCGAACGAGCCTGACAAGAAAACGGGTGAAGCGCTGGGCCGACGGGTCGCCGAGGTCACGAAGAAGCTGGCGGTGGGATCCGCCTGATGGCAGGCCGGCTTCGACCACTTCAAGGAGATGAATTCGTATGAGAGCGGCGATATGGATCTTTCTTCTGGCCGTTGTCCCGTGTTGTATGACCGGGTGCGGTGAACAGCAGTCACGGGATGAGTTCGTCGAGCTGCAGGCCGCCCGCGACCTGCTCGCGGTCAACAAGGCGCTCGTCCTGCGCACCCACGACGAAGTGTGGAGCGGCGGAAACCTGGACGTGATCGACGAGCTCTACTCGGTGGACTACATCAGCCACTGGGCCGACGGTGAGGATTCCGACCGCGAGGGACTCAAGAAGATGGTGAACGAGGCCAGGTCCGCTTTCCCCGATCTGAAAGAGCAAGTCGTCCATGTCGTGGCCGAAGGAGATCTGGTCGTATCCCATTTCATTTCAAGCGGTACCATCACCGGAGAATCGAACGGCGGCGAGGCGTCGGACAGGAAGATATCGAGGCCCGAGATTGCCATCCACCGCATCGCCGATGGCAAAATCGTCGAGCAATGGACGGTGGCCGACCAGCTCACTTTGATGAAACAACTGGGGTTGATGTGAGAGTTTGCATTGTCGGTGCTTCCGGAAAACTCGGAAAGTACATGGTGCGGCACGCCCTGGACAGGGGCTACGAGGTTGTTGGCGTTTGCCGGCAAAAGAGTGTACCGAAGCTCGACGAGTTCGAGGGGCGTATCACGATCATCCCCGGAGCCACGAACGACCAGGATGTCATCCGGAAGGCGGTCGCGGGTTGCGACGGCGTGCTTGCAGTGCTCGTCCCGTGGGGCGTCCACGGATACTCGTCCGGGACGGCGCAAGCGGTACTGGACCATGCGTCGCCGGAAGCGCGACTCGTTTTCTCTTGCGGGTGGCACATTTCCCGCGACGGCCGGGACGTCTACTCACGGACCTTCAGATGGACCATCGGTTTCTTCAGCTGGCTAGCCCGGCTTGCCCGGCTGGTAGACATCAATGACCAGGTGGAAGCTTGTCGGCGGGTGTTTGCCAGTGGAAAGCGCTGGACCGTCGTACGCGGAAGCGATCTGGAGGAAGGCGAGAGCCAGGGCCTCCCGGTGTGGAGTCGTCACGTAGGCGATCCCATTCTTGAGAGCAATATCACCCGCCGCGTGGACTTCGCCCTGTTCATGGTGGAAGCTCTGGTGAACGACGAGCTGATCCATGAGGCGCCGGCCATTGTCGGCTGCCAGACACCTTCGGCCCTTGCTCACACCGGCGAAACCCGCAGCTGAAGTATCGTCGGTGGTTAGGAGCTTGGCCACCGCTGTCTACGCTTCCTTGCAGGGTCGCGCGAATCGACGGAAGCAGGGGAACTGGAGTATGAGGCCACTGTATACATCGGGTGGGATAAGATCCTGAACAAGTATGTGTGTCCATGGTTCGATTCGACGGGACAAGAGGGGGATACTCAGATGATACTCGATTCACCGATCAGGCTCGGTTCAGTTCTCATGCTCACCATTTGGATGGCGATTGGGGCAACCGCTCCGCTGAATGCCCGTGCTCAGGACGATTCCATCCTGTGGACCTTCGACGCCGACGGCTGAGTCTACACGACGCCCGCGGTCGCGGGCGATCTCATCCTGTTCGGTTCGTGCGCCGGCCTCTTCCTGGCGCTGGACCGTCACGACGGCACCGAGCAATGGCGGTACGACACTCGAGTGGACGGTTCGCCGGCCCAGTTCCACGGCGACCCGCTCCTGGTTGACGGCATCATCATCTCCGGTAGTGACCGCAGTAGTCTGGCTCACACCTACGCCTTCGATATCGCGTCGGGCGAGGTCCTCTGGAAACACGGTGGGTCGGCTCTGGAGTCGGATATAGTGCCGGCTGGGGGCTATGCCGTGGGTCGGCGTTGGAACGGCGATCTGCTGGCTGTCGACATCCGTACCGGCGAGCGGATCTGGTCGCTTCAACCGGAAGACTACCTGTACCGGTACAGGTCCGATCGATCGCCGGTGGCCCAGAACGATACGGTCTTCTTCGGTGGCGTAGACGGCCGCATCCAGGCGGTGGATGGCCAAACCGGCTCCGTGATATGGAGTTACGACACCGGTGATGCCGTCACATCGTCATTGACGGTTGTCGGCAACGATGTCTATGCGGGCCTGGCGAATCGCGATCTGCTACGCCTGTCTGCCAGCGACGGCGAGTTGCTGGGCGCGATCGAGCTCGAGAAGTCGGCGTTCGGGCGACCCGCTGTAGCAAGTGACGTGGTGATGGTCATGACAGGTCGAGGCGACCTCGTCGCCCTGGCCCGCGATCTGAGCACTGAGCTTTGGCGACAAGACGGAGACCCGCGTTGGACCACACCGCAACCTCTTGTATGGAAGGATCTGGTGATCGTCGGTACGACCGATGGCCTGGTGAATGGTTTTCGGACCGGAACGGGCGAACCGGCCCTCGAACTGACTCTCGAGGGACGGATTCGCGGCCTCGGCGCTTGCGATGACGTGCTCTACGTCGGGACACTCAACGGGAATCTGTTCGCCTGCCGGCCGAAACTCGATTGAACCGGCGGAATCGAATCGGAAGGAAACGGACCTTGAGTAGCGAATGGGATGAGTATGCCGGCGATTGGGACTCCAATGAGGATGTCGCGCAGTACTCGGACCGGGCGTCCCAGAGCCTCAATGAGATCCAATCGCCGGATGGATTGATCATCCTGGATTTCGGTTGCGGGACGGGTCGGCTGACCGAGAAGATGGCGCAAACTGCCAAGCGAGTCGTGGGGCTTGATACGTCTACAGAGATGCTTGCTGTGCTCAAGGCCAAGCGCCTTTCCAACGTGGATACGATTGAGGATGAACTGACCGTGGAACTGGTCGAAGAGCACGCGCTTCTGCGTGCGAAGTTCGATCTGATCGTCGCTTCCTCGGTTTGTGGTTTCTTGCCCGACTACGAAGGGGCCCTTGGCCTGCTCAAGTCACTCCTGGTTCCGGGCGGAATATTTGTGCAGTGGGATTGGCGGGCAGAAGAGGAGGGTTCCGGGTCCGGATTGACCAGTGACGCGATCCTGGGCGCGCTCAACAGTGTCGGGTTCGAATCCGCGTCGGTTGCCTCACCATTCTCGATAGCGAACTCCGAGTCCGTCATGAGCGTCTTGATGGGCGTGGGTAAAAACCCCTGACGATCGTCGGCAATCGGGAATCGATTCTATCGCACCCCGCACCAGTGCACGAGGCGCGACAATATCCCTGCTCAGTTGCCGGATCCCATGCGGTTACCGATCTCGCGAGCGCCTGCATCATCGACGACCACTGAGATGTCCAGATCCATGAACCTGTTCCAGTTCAACGAGTAACTGGAGATCGCTTCGGCGGTGTCGGCTTCGAATACGGCGGCCCCGGTACCCCGGATGAGATCATGCCAACGACTGATGAGCTTCACGTTCCCGCCCATCAACGACTCCTCCTGCTCTGCGGTCATCTGCGAGAACATCGCCAGGGTATCGTGGAGTTGCCCCTCGTGGACCTGCCATGTGACAAGGAACTTCATTGTCTATCTCCCTCCGGAACTCTATTCCTGAACGCTACGGCGGCGGCGCATACCGCGAACTGAAAACACCACTACCATTGATTCACCAATTCATACTCACAATCGGTTCAGGTGGCAATACGGGCTCGCGGCCCCGGAAGGAGTGGACCTGCCTCCTTCCTCCCAGCGGCTTGAATGTGTTACAACTGTGTATCCTGGAGGTGTCGATGCGACTGAACCGCATTGAGTTCGCGATGATGAACAATCCGATCCGTGGTGCGGTTCAGCGGTACGTCGAGGCCAAGAAGCTGCTGCGCATGGGAGGCGCCATGAATGGCGGGCGTGCCCTCGAGCTCGGGTGCGGGCGGGGCGTCGGCGCCGGTTTGATCCTCGACCTCTTCGGTGCCGACTCGGTCGATGCCTTCGATCTGGATCCAGCCATGGCGATCCGGGCCAGAGCCCGGCTGGCGAAATTCGGCTCTAGAGCACGGTTGTGGGTGGGCGATGCCGGCTCGATTTGCGTGTCTGACGCGATCTACGACGCTGTGTTCGATTTCGGCATCATCCATCACGTTCCCGATTGGCGCGCCGCCGTGAAAGAGATCCAGCGGGTGCTCAAGCCGGGGGGCCGCTTCTACGCCGAAGAGGTCCTCCGGGGACTGATCACTCACCCGCTCTCGCGTCGGCTGTTTCTCCATCCGCAGGAGGATCGTTTCGGGGCCTCGGAGTTCGCCCGGGAACTGGAAGCGATCGGCATGGATATTGTTTCAATGGATGAGTTCCAGGGATTGTTCGCCTGGTTCGTTGCGCAGAAGCGAGCCACGAATCCAATCGTAGGGGGCTAGAGACCTTGGTAATCCTTCGTTATGTGGTCGTTTCATTCTTGATGGTATCGGTGCAGGGTTGTATCACCGAGTCGATCTACAATCCCAGCAACGGCGACATCGTTTTCCATACATCTCGATCTTCTCAGAGCCTGGCGATACAGAGGGCAACCGGATCGAGGTACAGCCACATGGGCATCGTCTACCTCGAGGAAGGCGAGCCCTTTGTTTTCGAAGCCGTGGAGCCGGTGAAGGTCACACCGCTGGACCAGTGGGTGTCGCGAGGCGAAAACGGACATTTCGTAGTGAAGCGCTTGTCCAATGCGTCTGCCGCTTTGACACCTGAGGCGATGAAACGTCTGCAAGAGGTCGGAGAAGAATTCCGGGGTAAACACTACGATCTGTATTTCGAGTGGAGCGACGACCGGATCTACTGTTCGGAACTGGTCTGGAAGATGTACAAGCGCGCACTGGATATCGAGGTCGGGGAGGTGCAGACGATGGCCGAGTTCGATCTCTCGTCTCCAGCTGTGAAAGACAAACTTGCGGAACGCTGGGGTGGGAATCCTCCTCTGGACGAGAAAGTGATCTCACCCGCGGCGGTATTTGCGAGTAACCTGTTGGTAGAGGTATACAGGAACTAGGACCCATCTCTACCCGGGAGGTAGACCACTTTGTCAGAACTACGCCGAGTGAACTGCAGCATCCGGTGCCTGGATCGAGAGGTCGTAGACGAAGCTCGACAGCGCCTCGCGACAGCACCGATTTCTACCGTTCCGTACCGCTGCAAGGTTTCCGGCAAGAACGAGGAGCTACTGCTGGTAGCGGACAATCTCGCCGAGAAATTGGCTGCTCAGGTATCCGGCTTCGAGGATTCGCTGGATGCCGTTCTAGCCGTTGCCGCTCTCCGCACGCAGCTGTGTGAGTGTGATCTCGCCACGCTGGCGCAGGGACTCGAAACCGAGACCCTGGCGCACCTCGACCGTTTGGAAGCCACCGGAGTGCTGACCCGACGGGTGATCGACGGGATGAACTACTTCGGCGTTGCTGTTGGTCCAGTTCATGATGAAATCGAAACGCGGATCGCACCGCACCTTGCAGATTCCTGACCAGGCGCTACCGAAACACGAGGGAGACCGATTGAGTTTGAAGGCATCAGCTTTCTTCGCCGCCAGTCTGGATGGATACATCGCCAGGCAGGACGGCTCCATCGACTGGCTGAATGATGCCAACGCCGCAATTCCGGAAGGGGAGGATTGCGGATACCGCGCCCTCATGGATACGGTCGACACCTTGGTCATGGGGCGTAATACCCATGAGCAGGTGCTGACACTTGGGCCGTGGTTCCCATCATTCTGGGTGCCGGCATCTCGCCCTTCGGAGTCCTGGCAAAGGACGTCGCGTTGAAGCAGCTGCGTGGCCGAATATACGATTTTGGATTCGTGCAGATCACGTATGCGGTGCAAGGGCGCGTCTCCCGGTAGGTTGGTGCTGGGTCGACCGTCAGGTCATGCCGTCAAGATCCTCTGCATAGAGAAGGTGCAATGAACACATACATCGCCCTGCTCAGAGGTATCAATGTAGGCGGGAAAAACACCCTGCCAATGAAGGAGCTCGTCACGATGCTGGAGGATCTGGGCCTGGCAAACGTCAGGACCTATATCCAGAGCGGCAACGTGGTCTTCAGAAGCAGACGAGCCGACGCCGTGAAACTGGCCAGGGATATCCGCTCAGCTGTTGGAGAAAACCACGGGTTCACGCCGCAGGTGCTGGTCCTCACACAGCAGGAACTGTGCGATGCCATCGCCCACAATCCGTTCCCCGAGGGCGAGAGCGATCCCCGAATCCTGCATTTCTGCTTCCTGCAGTCGACGCCGCAGAAGCCGGACCTGGACGGACTCGCGGCCATTCGAACGGGTAGCGAGAGATTTTGCCTCGTCGATGCTGTACTGTACCTTCTCACACCCGACGGCATCGCACGATCCAGGCTTGCCGGGAATGTGGAGAAAGCGATGGGAGTAGCGACCACAGCCCGGAACTGGCGTACGGTGGCCAAGTTATGGTCCCTGGCGGATGGCCCGGGGAAGTGACCTGCATGCATGTTCTGATACGGAGGATTCTCAATGCGCCCGCTTGCCACTGCCGCACTGTGTTGCCTGCTGTTG
>Ga0070729_10005385_pt1 | contig 13230 bp, 13 predicted proteins | sample tdDd472_FD_66725 | JGI IMG/M metagenome (GOLD analysis project Ga0070729, IMG submission 66725) | Marine sediment microbial communities from the Atlantic coast under amendment with organic carbon and nitrate - tdDd47.2 | ecosystem: Environmental > Aquatic > Marine > Coastal > Sediment | place...
ATAGGTTTTATAGATGATAAGATTGCGCCTAAAGCTTATGCTTATCTTTTAGTTAATGATGGGAAAGCTACGTTCGCAACATGTATGTTCGAAGATTTTCAAAATGAAAAGATTTACTATGAAAGAGCATTGAGAGCGCTTAATACAGTGATAGATATCGATATAAATGAACCTGAAGAATTCGGAGGATTTGTTAACTTCTTCAATGAACCTAAGATTTCCAAAGATAATAGAATATTATATGTAGGCGAAAACGCCGGTTTCCAGGATGCTCTATGGGGATTTGGAATTAAGTATGCCATGCTTTCGGGTTATTATGCTGCAGAAAGTATAATTAACAACCATGATTATAAAAAGTTATGCGAAATAAATCTTCTGCCTAAACTTAAAACCTCGCTTGCAAACCGGTGGTTATTTGCCCATCTATATAACCCGGGTTATAGTTTTATTCTAAATAGAATGAAAACAATGGATGATGTTATCCCGACTTTAAAAAAGCATTATAACACTTCTTTGAGTAAAAAATTAATCTACCAAATTGCAAAACGCTGGTACAAAACAAGATTAATTGATAAACAATGTATGCACGAAAATTGTGATTGCGTTTGGTGCAGGCACGGCAAACATGCGCATTGAACGAAGTAAAATGCAGTCTTACAAAGATGGGCTGCATTAATCTCATAAATCAAACCGCACAACAACTAAGTTTCTTAACATCTTTATCAAAACTTATAGCTGCTATTTTAATTCCCTCTGATAATGTTAGATATGGATGGAACATTTGTTTTAATTCTTTTACTGTAATTCCGTATTTGATTGCAAGAGAAATTTCCATCAATAGTTCTGAACCTTCAGAAGCTAATATTCTTGCGCCGATTAATTTGTCATTTTCTTTATTGCGTATAAGTTTAATGAAGCCATTTATATTTCGTGCAGCAAGCGAACGGGGAACATCTTTAAGTTGAATTTTCGAGACTTCGTATTCAATTTTATTTTCGTATGCTTGATTTTCATCCATTCCAACACCGGCTACTTGCGGGTCGGTGAATATTACCCAAGGAAAAACTGAATAATCTTTTTTAATTGGACTTTCACCAAATATATTTGCAACAGCTAAAGAACCTTCATAAGCAGCGGAATAAACAAACAAATATTCACCAGTTACATCTCCGGCTGAATAAATATTTGGAATTGATGTTTGCATATATTCATCTGTTTTAATGAAATCTTGCTTATGAAATTCTACCCCTACCTCTTCTAATCCAAAACCTTTTGCATTACCTTTTCTTCCGGTTGCAACAAAGATATGTGTTCCTTGAATGGTTTCTTTTTCATCCTTAACCAAAGCATTTACTAAAACTTTATCTTCTTTCATATTGATAGATTTTATTTTCACACCGGTTTTTATTTCTATTCCTTCTTCTTCTAAATATTCTTTCAGTGTTTCGGTTACATCCGGCATTTCGTCTGGAAGAATTCTGAATGACCGTTGAAGAATTGTAACTTTTGAACCGAGACGCGCAAACATCTGAGCATTTTCCAAAGCGATATATCTTCCACCGATTATAATCAAATGCTCAGGAAGTTCTTCTAAATCATACAATGTTTCGTTTGTTAAATAGTTAATCTCGTTTAAACCGGGAATATCCGGAACAAATGTGGTTGATCCGGTTGCAATCAAAATATTTTCTGCTGAATATTTTTTACCATCTGCCTCAATTGTGTTTTTGTCTATAAGCTTTCCGTACGCCTTAAGAATTGTTACATTGGAATCATCTTTTAAGACATTTACATATTTGTGTTCTCTTAACTCATCCACTAATTCGGTTTTTTGACGGATAACTTCCTTAAAATTAATTTTATTATCGCCGGATTTTATTGAAGAAAAGTTTGGATGGTTGGCAATGTGAAATTGTTCTGCGGTTCTTATTAAAGTTTTGGATGGAACACAGCCAACATTTACGCAAGTACCGCCAATAGGTAAACCATCATTTATCATCAAAACCTTTTTCTTAAGTTCACTTGCTTTTATTGCAGCGGCAAAAGCAGCTGAACCTCCGCCAATGATAATCAAATCATAAGGGTAAGTCTTATTTTTATTCGATTCTATTTCACCCACAACTTTATACTGTCCAGTGGAATCAATTGCATCTATAATTTCAGATTTTGATACTTTGGCTGAATCGAATTCAAATTGACCTTTCTTTTCTGGATAACTAACTTTTTTAGAAATGATGCCTTCTAATTGAGAAACCTTTTTACTAATTGTTTGCGCACAATGTTCACAAGTCATTCCGTTAATATTTAATTTTATTGTTTGAACTGACATTATCACTCCGTCTCAATTTTCTTTTTCGTTACTTGTCCCTTCGGGAATTGTTTGAATATTTTTCACTTTATAGCCAACTTTATTTTCAACTGTTTTCTTCAGTTGCTCAGGCTGAACTTTTGTATCATCAAATTGAACAAAAGCAATGCCGGTTTTATAAGATGATTCAGCACTCAAAACACCTTTTTCTGATTTAAGAGCATAATCAACAGATTGTTCGCAACTTGTGCAAGTCATTCCTTCAATTTCCAATTTGGCTTTTATTATGTGATTTGTCCGAAGGACTCCACTCGGAGAATTTGTTGACAATACGCTTTGAGATTCCGGCTTATCCTTTTGGGGGAAGAATGCTTGAGAGTAATAAGGAAATGTAATTAAAACAACTGCAATCACTGCTACTATCCATAAAAATGATTTGGAATTAATAAAGCTTTTCTTTGTATCAACTTCATCATCGCAAGCACATTCTATCTCATCTTTTTTCTTAGGTTTGTATGCATTATAAAAAGCATAGCCGAGAATAATTATTGTAAATGCTATAAAGTAAGGACGGAGTGGCTCAAGAAAAGAAAATGTAGATGCAATACCACTCAATCCGCCTAATACCGCTAATACTGGTGTAATACAACACAATGAGGCAAGCACTGCCGTTACGATTGCGCTGTTTCTGAATAATTTATTTGTCTTCATAATAATCTTCTTCAGCTATTTAATTTTTTGTTCAATTACTTCAAGAATCGGGCATTCTTCGGTTGACACTTCTTCACATACACATTGATTAACCAATTTTATCAAAACATTTTTAATATTCTTCAAGTCTTTTATTCTTTCTTCGATGTCAGTTAATTTATGTTCTGCTAAATGTTTTACATCTCCGCAAGTCGCGGTCGATTCTATTTTTAGATTCAATAATTCTTTTATTTCTTTTAATGTAAAACCAAGTTCTTTTGCTCTTTTTATAAATAATAACCTTTTTAAATCCAACTCATCATAAATACGATAGCGTGATTCCATACGCTTTGGTTTAGGCATAATTTTTATTTTTTCATAATAGCGTAAAGTCTCTACATTCACACCGACTTTTTCGGCAATGTCACCTACTTTGTAATGTTCCATTTCCAAACCTTTTTTCACTTAATGCAAATATAATATCAGTAGTATAGTACGGAGTCAAGTGAAATTTCAATATTTTCTTTTTATTTGTCATACGAGGTATGAATGGAATTTTCAATTTACAAGAAAGTAAAATCAGTTCCGTACCCGCTCCAAACAACTCCTATGCAATAGCTCAAAAAAAAGACCTATCATGTGGCTTATCAGTCTCTTCTTCATAGATTTTTCATTTAATTTTACTCCCCTCACCTTTGCACTGCTTCAGAAATTTCGGTTTTAATATGCTAAACACTTGCACATTTGTTCAAATGTGTGTAAATTCACGCCGTGAAAAAAGAAAAAAAAGCGCCGGTTTGCGAAATAGAAATTGTTGATGAGAAAAATGTCGCTCTGGCAAAAAGGAAAATTGCCAACGCGGAACAAGTGCTTGAGATGGCAGAAATTTTCAAATTACTTGGGGAACCAACTCGTTTGAAAATTGTACTATCGCTTATTAATAGCGAACTTTGTGTTTGTGATCTTGCAGGGGCTATGGATGCAAATGTTTCAACTGTTTCTCATCAATTAAGATTATTAAGAAATGCGAGATTGGTGAAATATAGAAAAGAAGGGAAAATGATTTTTTATTCCATTGACGATAATCATATCAATGATGCATTAAAAAGAATCAAAGCGCATACGGAAGAAGAATGAATCACAACATTCTAAATAAAGCAACAAACATACTGTTATTGCTCATATTTGTTAGTCATCTAACATTCGCTCACGACTTGATGGCTGAGTATGTGCTTTGCACCGGCAGTGATGGTCATATAGCAATAGAAAAAGTAGATGACTGTACCGAATGCAATAACGTAAATTATTTGGATCAAACCAGTGGTGTTGAAATAAAACAACAATCTTGCGAAGATGTATCTTTAGAAGAAAATTGTTTTGAAGAAGAGCAGTTCCTCCCCAAAAGTAAAATTGTATTAACGGTTTACATTGCAACGTTTACTTTTATTCCAATAGAAACTTATAACAATAAAGACAAATTCTATTCAAATAATTTTTATCAATTAATAGATCAAACCTTAGAGAATTACACTACCATATCACTCATCATTTGATACCAACCATAAGCTTTATTTAACCCAAAAACATTCTAAAAAATTGTTAGAGTAAAAACTAAAGGAGTTTTTATGCACAGAGTAATGTGTATAGTATTCGTTCTGTTTAGTCTTCTGTCTTTATCTACAGACGGACAAACAAGCCGTGAATTAAGTATTGAAAAAGCAGTTTCATTAGCAGTTCAGAATAATCCGGAACTGAAAACTTTGCGCTATGAAATAGACGCTCTTGGAGCGGCAAAAATTCAAAGCGGCTTAATGCCCAATCCCGAATTTGCAGTTGAAGCTGAGAATATTTTCGGCAGTAAAGATTTCAATGGATTTGATAACAGTGAAATAACAGCAGTGTTAAGCCAGGATATTTTGCTGGCAGGTAAAATTAGTAAACAGGTAAAAGTCGCTGAATCAAATATCTCTTTAGCTGAATGGGATTACGAAACAAGAAGAATCGAAATAATAACCGATGTACGAAAAACTTTTCAACAAGCATTGACGACACAGGTGATGATTGCAAAGAACGAAGAGCTTATCGAAATATCGGAGGAATTCATAACTAACCTCAAGAAACGTGTTGATGCTGGTAAAATTTCGCCGGCAGAAGTGTCACGTGCAAGAATAATTCTTAACTCATTAAAAATTGAGCTTAACCGGCTCTTATCCGAATTTGAAATCCGAAAATCTGAGTTGAATTCACTGATTTATCAGCCGGATCTAGTAATTGAATCACTTGAGGGAGAATTGAGTCATAAATTTGCAGCCCCGGAATATGATCCTCTTTTCGATCAATTGAAAAACAATCCCAAATTAAAGAGATATGAAAGTGAATATGATAAACAAGAAGCAGTAATTAACCTTGAAGAATCGAAATCAATACCGAATTTAACGCTAAGTGCAGGATTCAAACGACTAAACGATGCTAAAGCAAATACATTTCTAATTGGCGCTGCAATTCCACTTCCTATTTTCGACAGGAATCAAGGTTCAATTCAAGAAGCTAAAATTCGTTTTGATCAAAAAAAGATAGAATACGAAACTGTTAAAAATAGATTAACTCTGCAATTAAATGTTCTTTATAAGAGGTTGAATACATTGATAGAGATTGCTGATCAGTTAAACAATGAATCTATACCGGAAGCAGAGGAAGCATTCAAAGTTATTAAAGAAGGAAATCTCGTAGGAAGATTTGCCATAATTGACGTTCTGGATGCCGAAAGAACATTATTTGAGCTGCAGAATCAGTATCTGAATATTATAGGGCAAATTCATTCAACTCAAACCGAAATTGAAGGACTAATTGCAAAGGAAATAAATTAAGGGATTAACGAAATGGAAAAGAAAAATAAATATATATTCTTACTTATTGGATTTGTTGTTGGAGCGGTTTTGACTCTTGCGGCAGTAACGTTTTTGGGCAGTAGTAGTGAAGATGCTCATTTAAAAACTGAAACGGAAATTATTGAAGAAGCCGGAGGAGAACATTCCGAAGAAGAACTTGTGACTCTTTCCGATACCGAAATTAATGAGCTGGGAATTAAACTCGAAACAGTTGGTTCCCAAAAACTTCAGATGCATACCGACTTAACCGGTGAAATTGTACCCGACCCGGATAAACTTGCTCATATTGTTCCGAGGTTTGCCGGTGTTGTTAAAAACGTTTACAAAGAAATTGGTGATAAAGTTAAAAAAGATGAAGTGATAGCGATTATCGAAAGCAACGAAAGTCTTGTGACGTACGAAGTTAAATCTTCAATCGACGGAGTTGTTCTCGATCTTCATATGACGCCCGGTGAACTAATTGGCGATGATAAACATATTGTTACCGTTGCCGATCTCAGTTCGGTTTGGGCAGAATTGACTGTTTATCAAAAAGATATTGATAAAATCAAATTAGGTCTGAGCGCTCAAATATATTTTAACAATATTGAAAATGCTGTTAATGGAAAAATATTCTATTTAAGTCCCACCGTTGATGAACATACCCGTACCGCAACGGCAAGAGTACGTTTGAATAATTCATCCGGTTACTGGAAACCCGGAATGTTTATAACGGGAAAAGTACTTACAGATTTTGAAGAAGTTGACCAAGCCGTAACTCTTAACGCAATTCAAAACTTCGAAGGTCAGAAAGTCGTATTCGTAAAAGAAAGCGGAGGTTTTAGACCACAACCGGTAACGATAGGAAAAACGAATACAAAATACGCCGAAGTGTTAACCGGTTTGAATATCGGTCAAACCTATATAGCAGAAGGTGCTTTTGTAATTAAATCGGAATTGTTGAAAGAATCATTCGGCGGCGGTCACGGTCATTAATTTTAGGAGGACTTAAATGAATAGAATAATAGATTTTGCGTTAAAGAACCGGCTGCTTATCTCGGTACTTGCAATAGTTGTTTTTGCAGGCGGTTATTTCAGCTATAAAAAATTACCGATAGATGCCTTCCCGGATGTATCACCTTCTCTTGTTCAGGTATTTACCGTAACCGAAGGGCTTGCACCCGAGGAAGTTGAAAAATATGTAACCTTTCCTATCGAAACTTCGATGAACGGACTACCGAATTTGGAAAATATTCGTTCAGTTTCAAATTTCGGTTTATCGGTAGTTAATATATACTTTGAAGACGGCACCGATATTTATTTTGCCCGGCAGGTTGTTAACGAGAGACTTCAGGAAGCGCGTGAGCAAATACCGGAAGGATTCGGCGATCCGCAGATGGGACCTATTTCAACTGGAATGGGCTTGATTCTTTTTTATTATCTAGACGATACAACAGGAAATTATTCCCTTACTGAACTTAGAACCATACAGGACTGGATAATTAAGTACCAGCTTCAAACCGTTCCCGGAGTTACCGAAGTGCTCGGCATAGGCGGATGGGAAAAACAATTCCACGTCGTTGTCGATCCAAACGCATTACTGCGATACAATATTGCTGTAAATGATTTGGTTGATATAATTAAAAAAAACAATTTGAACGTAGGCGCATCATTTATCGAAAAAGATGCAGAAGAATTTTTAGTCCGTTCGGTTGGGCTCGCAACTAAAATTGAAGATCTGGAAAATATTGTAATTAAATCCGAAGACGGTACGCCTATATATTTAGATCAAGTTTCTCACATTGAAATAGGCGGAGCGGTAAGAAGGGGACTTCAAACACGAAACGGCGTTGAAGAAGTTGTATCCGGTCAGGTGATAAAGTTATTCGGTACAAACTCTTCAACTGTAATTAGCGATGTTGAAAAGAAGATGGACGAGATAAATAAAACTCTTCCCGAAGGAATAGAGATCGTTCCCTATTACGAGCAAAAATCGCTTGTTGAAGCTGCTGTAAGTACCGTAACTAACGCGTTGCTGCAAGGAATCGCTCTTGTAGCGATTGTATTGATTCTATTTATGGGATCGATAAGACCGAGCGTTGTGGTTGCTGTATCAATTCCCTTCTCGATATTGTTCGCATTTATCGGAATGGAGTATTTCGGTATATCGATTAACTTAATGTCATTCGGCGGACTTGCCATTGCAATAGGAATGATGGTCGACGGGAGTATTGTACTTGTTGAAAATGTTGATAGGCTGAAGCGGGAATCAACACCCGATGAAAATTTTATTCATATTGTTGCTAAAGCGAGTAAAGAAGTTCTACGCCCCATTATCTTCTCTATAATAATTATTATTACTGTTTTTATTCCTTTGTTTACTTTACAGGGAGTTGAAGGTAAAACTTTCAGCCCACTAGCTTATACAATTGCGCTTGCTATGTTCGGCTCTTTAATCTTTGCAATGCTTTTAGCGCCGGTGTACTCTTCATTCCTCTTAAAAAAGAAAAAACCAGCCGGTGATAAACCGAAAGAAAATTTAGTAATCCGGCTGCTGTTAAAAATTTATAATCCCGTTATAAAGTTTTTTGTAAAGAATCGGATTGCCGCGGTAATACTGGGTCTAATAATCATTATTGCAGGCATATTCCTTTACCCAAGGCTTGGTTCGGAATTTACACCGACCTTGCAGGAGGGAACGATAGTAGTTAAGATTTCTATGGCACCCTCTATATCACTTGAGGAAAGTAAGAAAACAACTCTCATTATTGAAAAGAAAGTAACTGAAGTAAATGAAGTAAATGGAACAGTAACAAGAATAGGCAGGGGCGAAGTAGGAGCGCATACAGATCCGATCAATAGTGCGGAGATAACCGTTCTCTTAAAGTCGCAATCCAAATGGAGAGAAGGATTTACACAGACGGATATAGAACAAGCAATTCGAGGAAAATTAAGTTCATTCCCAGGAATACTTGTCAATTTTACACAGCCTATTCAGATGTCGGTTGATGAATTACTCGAAGGCGTTAAAGCCGAGCTTGCTGTTAAACTATTCGGTGACGATTTGAATTTACTTAAATCGAACGCCGAAAAGATTGCTGCTACTATTCGGGAAGTAGAAGGCGCAGCTGATATACAGGTTGATCAGGTAAGCGGCAAACCGCAGCTTAAAATTACTGTCGACCGTCACGCAATCGCGCGCTACGGGTTAAATCTTGCGGATGTTCAGCAAGTTATTAAAACAGCAATCGGCGGAGAAACTTCGGGACAAATTTTCGAAGGTATTAGACGGTTCGATATTTTTGTCCGCTTAGCGCCGGAATACAGAACTAACAAAGCTGCTATTAAAGAACTGCTGATAAGCACACCAACTGGAATGCAAGTTCCGTTAAGCCAGGTTGCCGAAATTGAAGAGATAGAAGGACCGAGACAAATTACTCGAGAGCAGAATCAACGTTTTATTACGGTTCAATGTAATGTAGTTGGCAGAGATATCGGGGGTTTTGTTGAAGAAGCTCAGCAGGAAATTGACGAAAAGGTAAACTTGCCGATCGGTTATTACACAACTTGGGGTGGACAGTATAAACTGCAGCAGGAAGCGAACAAACGTTTTGCAATAGTTATCCCGATTACATTATTGATTGTATTCTTCTTGCTCTATTCCAGCTTTAATTCAATGAAGAATACCTTGTTGATATTTATTAATATCCCGCTTGCTCTTGTAGGCGGAGTTATAGGATTGTGGATTACAGGACAAAATCTTTCCGTCCCATCCTCGGTCGGTTTTATTGCGCTCTTTGGTATTGCATTGCAGAACGGGATGGTGCTGGTTACTTATCTCAACCAACTATTGCGAGAAGGAAAATCGATTGATGAAGCATCGATTGAGGGTGCAAAACTTAGACTACGCCCGGTATTGATGACGGCACTTACAACTATGCTTGGTTTAATGCCCTTGCTGATTGCAACCGGTACCGGAAGCGAAGTTCAAAGACCGCTTGCTACAGTAGTTATCGGCGGGTTGTTTACTTCAACTATACTTACGCTGATTGTTTTACCGGCATTGTATAAATGGTTCCCGGTTAAAGTTAGGGCGGGTGAAATGTAGACACAAATTTCACTAATTATCACGAATACTAAATATATAATAAACCTCGAAGGTGTCTCGTTTTTACCTTCGAGGTTGCTTTAAGTCAGATTAAAAGGAGACTAATAATGAAAGAAATAAAAGCAATAATAAGACCGTTCAAATTAGACGATGTAATTACAGCTCTACATAATATTGAAGGGCTGCCCGGAGTAACTATCTCCGAGATAAAAGGTTTCGGCAAATCTAAAGCAAAAGATTCCGAAGATGTGATAAGAGAAGGACTGCACGACTATGTTGAAAAAGTGAAGCTGGAATTAGTTGTTCATAATGATATTGTTGCCGAAGTGGTTAATACAATTCAGCATATAGCCCATACAGGTAATCCCGGCGACGGGAAAATATTTGTTGTTGATGTAAGTAATACAATTAAGATACGGACAAATGAACGGGGTGAAAGTGCAATATGATATTACACTTAAACTGTGTACTTTACTCAAATTTATATTTGATAATAGGACTCATTAAAATGAAATCCGATTAATTCTGTTTTTACTTCTTCCGGAATTATTATTATTCTTTACTTGAAATGTTAATAAGGAGAATATTATGCTAACGATTAATAATTATGAAAGTAATAACGTAATTGAAACATTTTCAGAAGGAAAATTGGAGCAGAAAGATTACGATGAATTAATACCACTACTTGAAAAAAAGATATATAAATTCGGAAAAATACGCTGGTACTTTGAAGTAAAAAACTTTGACGGTTGGACGATAAAAGCAATGTGGTCTGACTTTAAGTTTGATGTTAAACACCATGACGATTTAGAAAAAGTTGCAATCATTGGAAATAAAAGATGGCACGAATGGATGGCTGAGGTGATGAGACCATTTACTTCTGCCGATATAAAATATTTTGAAAACGAAAAAAGATCAGAAGCAAAAGAATGGATTTTAAACTGAGGTGAATTAATGTCACAAGATCATTCTCATACACATGAAGTACAAGATTTCGGTAAAGCATTCGCAATTGGTATTGCATTAAATGTTGTTTATATAGTTATCGAAGTAATATACGGCTTAATAGTAAATTCATTAGCTTTGATAGCCGATGCCGGTCATAACCTCAGCGATGTTTTGGGATTAGTAATCGCTTGGGTAGCGAGTTATCTAGTCAAAAAATCCGCAACGGAAAAATATACTTATGGATTAAAAAAATCTTCCGTGCTTGCAGCGTTCTTAAACGCAATGATTCTTCTAGTCGCAATCGGAATAATAATATGGGAAGCAATTGGGAGATTTGCCGAACCACAGCAGATTGAAGGAACAACGATTATGATAGTTGCAGGAATAGGTGTTTTAATCAATGCAGCAACCGCATTTCTATTTTTCTCAGGTAGAAAGCAGGACTTAAACATAAAAGGTGCGTTTCTGCATATGGCTGCCGATGCCGGAATTTCTCTCGGTGTTGTAATTGTCGGACTCGTGTTAACTTTTACAGATTTATACTGGCTCGATCCGGTTGTAAGTATCGCGATAGCATTGATTATCTTTTGGGGAACTTGGGATTTACTGAAAGATTCCACAAGCTTAGCTCTTGATGCCGTTCCTAAAGACACAGACAAAGAAGGGGTTAAAGATTATCTTAATTCATTACCGGAAGTAGAGAACTATCACGATCTGCATATTTGGGCAATGAGTACAACCGAAACTGCACTTACCGTTCACGCAGTAGTTGAAGAAAACCGCAACAGTAATGAGCTTATTGATAAAATAAGCCAAGATATGAGAGATAAATTCAATATCGTTCATACAACTATTCAAATTGAAAACCGGGAAGAGAAAGATTGCAATCAGAATCAAATTTAACAAAATCGTCTTATCGAATTTCAAAAATGGACTGCTCTGCAGAAGTGCAGATGATACGGATGAAGTTGGAAAGTTTCAGTGAAATCAAAAAACTAGATTTCGATCTCACTAACCGTACTCTATCTGTAGTTCACTCAAGTGATAATTATGAAATAACCAAAAGTATTGATGAACTCGAATTAGATTCGAGTTTAATTGAAACCGAACCGGTTGAGGAATCCAAAAACATTTTGGATGAAGAAGCAAATCAAACCAAGCTTCTGTGGACAGTTCTGATAATCAATTTTGCGTTCTTTATAATAGAGATGACAACCGGATTGATTTCAAAATCGATGGGACTTGTAGCAGATTCACTCGATATGTTTGCCGATGCTACTGTTTACGGCTTGAGTCTTCTTGCAGTCGGTAAAGCGATCTCAAGGAAAAAGTTAGTCGCGAAGTTAGCAGGTTATTTTCAATTTACTTTAGCGGTAATCGGGTTCGTGGAAGTTTTAAGGAGATTTATCGGATCTGAAGGCTTGCCCGATTTCCAAACAATGATAATTGTTTCAATATTTGCTTTGATCGGCAATGTTGCTTCGCTAATGATTTTGCAGAAAACAAAAAGTAAAGAAGCTCACGTTCAAGCAAGTATGATTTTTACATCAAACGATATAATTGTAAACGGTGGAGTGATTGCTGCCGGCATATTGGTAAATTTACTCGATTCAAGAATACCGGATTTAATAATTGGCGGAATTGTATTTAGCGTTGTTATAAGAGGTTCATTTAGAATCCTAAAACTTGCAAAATAATTAATATCGTAAATACTCTAAGGCGATAATTTGGGAAATATTAATACTTATCAACGATGTATCATAAGGAACTGAAAAGACTTACAATGTTTTGAGAATAGCAATGATTATTCAAAAAGAAAATCCCGAGACAGAAGTAGCACTTTTTTTTCATGGCTGAGACAGTTGAATGTGCTATCCATAATCAAACTACACTGTCGGGATATTTAAACATAGAAATTATGATGAAATCAGTAATTAAAAAAGTCGCAGATGTAAAAGCTTGCGGTACTTGTATGGATGCAAGAGGTTTTAAAGATATCAAATTAATGGACGGCATTGAACGCAGCAATATGAAGAAACTTGCTGATTTAACTTTAGCTGCTGATAAAGTTATTTCATTTTGATGCAGGCTAACTAGCTATATGGAAGTTTTTAGCAATGAAGTTATTAAACATTGGTAGAATAATTATGAATCCTTTATTGATTCATTGCATCATACTATATAGAAACTGTAATGCTTCAGATGAAAATGGAATTTCCTAAATAAACAGTAAGAGAAAATTTAGGAGAAGAAAATGCAAAAAAGAAAACAGTACACGGGTGAACAAAAGACAAAAATATTACGTGAAT
>Ga0070729_10005387_pt1 | contig 13226 bp, 10 predicted proteins | sample tdDd472_FD_66725 | JGI IMG/M metagenome (GOLD analysis project Ga0070729, IMG submission 66725) | Marine sediment microbial communities from the Atlantic coast under amendment with organic carbon and nitrate - tdDd47.2 | ecosystem: Environmental > Aquatic > Marine > Coastal > Sediment | place...
ATCACCATTATCATCTGTCATAACTTTTGCCATTCCGACATATCCGCCATGAACATAAGCATATGCTGTTTCTGTTTGTCCCGGTACATAAGCACCTGTAATTGCAGGTTCAGTAGATATTTCTTCTTTCTGTCCGCCACAGCTGATAAAAACGAATGCAGATAGTACGATTAATAAAATTAAAATTCTTTTCATTCTTAATTACTCCTGTAATAATATTGTATACATAAATAATACACTATACAGATAAACATTGTGAAGTAATTAATAAAATATTATAAATTCCTTTTTCTCCTGAAAAAATCCAACTCCCTATTGTGCACTTTTTTGATAAACTTTGTAGAGTTATAAATTTATCAAATTCTTCATATCTTATTTTGACAATCCGGTCAAATACCGATAATATAAGTCAAAACATATATATAGGTTAGTATATTTTGCTCAGAAAATTGTTTTCACGTAAAATCCTTACCATAAAATCGCATTGAAGGTTATCTCTCATGATATTTAAATCTAATCGACAAAATTATACTTTGTACGGAGCTCTTTTCGGATTAAGTTTCCCCATTTTGTCAATTATCATCATCCTGTTTATCTCTAATGACATTCGGATACTCCTGGCAGTAATCTGTACAGCACCGTTATTCCTGGGAATTTTCTCAAGGCTCGCGGGAGTGCGACAGGATAAAGTTAATGAAATAAACAAGGGACTGGAAAAAACTATTGAAGAGCGAACCAGAGCTATTCAGAATATGCTTGATGTTTCAGGACAGGGATTCCTCTCCTTTGGACCGGATTTAAAAATAAAGGGCAATTATTCAAAAATATGTGAAATTATACTGAATCAGAAGATTCCCGGTAAAAAAATCCACGAACTGCTTTTTTATAAAGACGATGAAAAAAAGAATGATTTCAGCGATGGCTTCTCTCTCTTTTTCAGTGGAAGAACGAAAGGGGAAGTGATATTTGATCTTATGGAAAAAGAGATCGACTATGGTGAAAAAACATTGAGAGTTGAATACAGAACGATCAGTGGCAAAGAAGTTCTCTGCATCGTCACCGACATAACCACTGAAAAAACACTTCAGGATAAACTGAGAAAAGATGATGAGAATAAAAATATTATTCTACAGGTAATATCACATCAGAAATATTTCTCTTCCTTTGTTTCTGAAGCGAACAATCTCTTTGATTTTATGAATGCCGTCGGATCATCCAAAACAACTGATGATTTTGAAACATTGCAGAGAGATCTGCATACATTCAAGGGAAACGCCTCATTTTTCAGCTTCAACAACACAAAAGACACTGCACATGAGCTGGAATTTTATATCAGCGACTGTTTAGTTCTCGAAGAAGACATAAACCTTGAACAACAGTCTGTTGTTTTGAAAAAGGCATATTTCAATGAGATTAATGTCATACAGGAGACATTAGGGGAACACTGGATTTATGATATTGATAACATTACCATTCCTCAGAATAATTACCTGAAACTCGAAGAGTACATAGACAAAAAATATAGAGAGGATAACCAACTTAAAACCGCCATAAAGCATTTCAGAAAAGTCCCCTTCAGCGAGATGTTCGCAAGATTCCCGGATATGACAAACCGTTTAGCAACTTCATTGGGAAAGAGAATAGATCCCATTGAAATCAATGGTGGCCGAATGCCCATATTACCGGAATATTATCAGGGCCTGATTAATTCATTTGTCCACCTCGTCCGGAATATGCTGGATCACGGGATTGAATCTCCATCAGAAAGAGAATTTAAAAATAAACCGTCGGAAGGAAAAATCCGGATCGATATTGAAGAATCAGATAAAGGTATTGAGATCATTTTTTCCGATGATGGCAAAGGCATATCACTTACTGCAATTGAACAGAAAGCTGTAGAAAAGGGAATGATTGAAAAGAAGCAGAAATATAAACCCGGTGATCTTATCAAACTTATTTTTTCCCATAATTTCTCTACTGCCGATGCAATAACGGAAGTATCTGGACGGGGAGCAGGTTTGTCTGCTGTTAAAGCCGAAGTTGATAAGTTGAAAGGTAGAATATCAGTAACAACTAAACAGAACCAGGGTACGACATTCAGAATAACCGTTCCTGAGATAAAATAAACGAGGTATCAAATGAAAGCGGAATATGCGAATCCCTTTATAAGAAGTGCAAAATTGATTTTTGAAAAAGAGATAAAAATCAATTTAACCAGAAAAGATTTAGTAAAAAAAGAAAAACCTGCCCCCACCCTGCCAGTATCAATCGTAATTGGTGTAACCGGTCCGGTTAAAGGTCAGGTAGTCTATTCTATGGATGATAATTTCGCCTATAGCGTAGCAAAAGCAATGATGCCTAATAAGCTGCCGAATGAAATCAGAAAGATGATAAACAGCGCTGTCAGTGAAGTTGCGAATATGATAACAGGAAGAGCCAGTATAGAAATGGCCGGGGAAAATGACATGATAGACATAACTCCTCCGGCAGTCTTTACAGGACCGGGAATCAGAATGGATTTTCTGAACATCCCCACCATATCATTGAGCTTTCTTTCGGAGATCGGAATTCTTGAAATAAATGTCGCGCTGACAGAGGGTAAACGAGGTTAATAATGTATAAAGGTATGATAGTTGATGACGCTGCTATAATGAGAATGCGTCTTAGAGAGATACTCGATCCCCAGTTCGATATTATAAGTGAAGCTGGAGATGGAGAACAGGCTTTGAAAAATTATGAAAAAGCCAACCCTGATTTTGTTACACTGGACATAACAATGCCCAAAATGAATGGAATTGATACACTTAAAACACTCATCGAAAAGTATCCCGATGCCAAAGTGGTCATTGTAAGTGCTGTTGGACAGAAAAAACTTGTTTTCGAAGCTCTTGCAACTGGAGCAAAAGACTTTATCGTCAAACCATTTGATCCTGAAAGAGTACGACAATCTATCAACAGGTTATTCGAGTAATCAGTCGCTCACTTTTTTTTATATACAAAAAACTAATTCATAAGAAGTATTATTTTGAAAAATTTTTATTCGTCGAGCCAGAATACTTCAGAGCGTTGCTCTGGGGATGAAGGCTTTGTATATATCGCGACTTAGTTGCAACCTCTACGAACGCAGAGGCCCTGTAGCTTTGCTGCGGGGGGTCTTCATTGTTCCTGGGTATCGAGTTCTTCCAATACACCAAAATCTTCAATGATCTTAATCTCTTCATAATGGAATTCTTCTTCCGGTTCTTCGAGTTCTTCCAGATCCTCAAGAACTTCTATTTTCTCTTCAAAGAAAAGATCATTCAGAAGATTAATATCGGCTGCTCCCCTGGGAATGGTAGTAATGGTCTCCTCTTCTATGTATTCAACTTCAATGATATCTTCTTCAGCGACAACTTCAAGTTCTTCCAATTCTTCGATATCATTGAATTCTTCTACTCTTTCAAGGTAATTATTTAATTCTTCCTTACGGTTTTTCTCTATATTTGTAATAAGATTCTTTAGACCTGTGTTTTCTATAGCAACGGCATCAGTTTTCTGCCGCAGGGCAAAAAGAAAGCTGGATCCGACAGGTTCCTGTTCATAGAGATTATTGAATACCAGGAATTTTTCATTTTCGGGAAAATCCAACCCGGAACTGAAATACTGATCATACTGCACAAAGTATTTTTTAAGATCCAAATTAGTCTTTTTGCTCAATAAAACAGATTTGCTGTAACCTTTTCTTGTAGCGGGGTATAAGCGAAGAATTTGTTCTATTGCCAGGAAAATATTACATGTTTCTGCAGCAGTGCTTTTACACTTGGAAAAATCAAATTCCAGATGCTGATACTGTTCGGGAACATTTTCTCTATCCAGAATGACTTTTGATCTCTTTTTTATTGCCGTGAGAGTTTTAGAAATATAATTTATATAATTTATATAATAAACTGAATCTTTTATTGGAGTTTTATCCTCACGGAAAGAACCGAGAGTAAAATAATCATTTTCAAAAAATAGAAAATCGTCTTTTTTAAGATATTTAATCTGTGTAGGAAGGGAATTCATTATCAAATGATTTTCTTTCCAGTAATTAGTGCAGTCTCCCAAAGCGGGGTATCCACAGGACAATGCTTTGACACTTGTATTTTTTTTGAAATTATCAGAATAAAACTGTCTTGATGTTATATACAGAAGAATCCCGTTTTCCGGAAAGAGCAAACCTATGAGATAATCGATACAGGACTGACCGTTAATTGAGTCAGACAGCTGATCATTTATCCGGTTCACCAGATTTGCCAGTTCAATCTCTTCAAAAGACTGAAGTTTTTTTGTGTATCTGTTAAAAGTGGATTCAATAATATCCTTAAAGGAGTAATACTGTTCACTATTTTTTGCTGTCTGAAGATCAAAGTAAAGAAATGGATAAAAGGAAGTGTCTTCAATTGTGTGTTTTCGGATTTTAAAATAACAGCCGGGAGAACTATTCATTACCTCTCTTGAAAATATTTCGATTTTTTCATTTTCAAATAAGAGGCTATCCGGTTTTATCTCATCAATTTCATTATTTCTATATTTATCATCACTCAGCTTAAGATCTTTCACCGGTTACTTTTTACTCCCTCTGGTATAGTATAAAGCAATAGATATTTTTTTAAAGATAAAATTCATCTGAATTTACACAAATTCTTTCACTATTATAGCCTATATTAAAAAATTAATCAGAAATATAAGCCAGGGAACAGTGCTTTACAGATTTGTTATCAGGTTGAGGCATTTTTCTTTTATGGAGATGTCAAAGTTTTTTTCGAAGATTAGTTCTCCATCGAGATGCGCTGGAACAACCTCATCGAATTGAAGCGCACAGGACTTACAATTGTAATAAGAGACCTGCGGGTTGCCGAGATGAGTCCCTTTTGGAACTTTCAAAAGGATATTCAAGCGCTGGTATAGGGAAAGAGGATCTATATCACAGATATCGAGAAGTCCATCATCGGCGACAGCATCGGGAGTCAAATAATATGTCCCTGCAAATCGGCGGCCGATGGCAATTGTAGTTAGAAAAGATTTATGTTTGAGTTTTTTATTATCAATAGACATAGAGCGTTCTATCTCTTTGTAACCGAGCAGTGTCCTGAGAATAATCCAGGTATATCTTCCTTTCCCGGATTTTCCGGTTCTTTCTCTGTCCGCCTGTGATTCCGCAGACATAGTAGCATCAAAACCGATTCCCATACCATTAAAGAAAAATTGATCATTACAGACACCGACATCAAATCGGGTAATATGGCGATTTTTTATATTTTTCCAATGCTCATCTTCAAATCGATCGGGGAATCCGGCCATGTAATTATAATCATTTCCTGTTCCCGCTGAAATAATTCCCATGGCAGCATCATTATAATCGACAAGAACTGAACCCACTTCATGAGCCGTGCCATCACCTCCGGCAACAAGGATCGTATCATAGCCCTCTTCAAGAAGATTTTCCGCAATGATTGTACCATGGCCGGGTTTTTCAGTTAGATATACGGGAGCCCGGTGATCAATAGATTTCATCCTTGAAGTTATTCTATCGAGATTTTTCAGTGCATATCCATTTCCCGCTACGGGATTAACTATACAAGCCCATTTATGCTTATCCATAAAACAAACCACCTGTTTTTCATGTAATGAGGTTATATGATTTCTCTTTCAAATGAAAAAATATAAACCGAGAATAATATTATACTTCTCTTTCAGTAGATGGGAAATTCTTTTCTATAGAGATTAAAACGATCATTCATCCAATATCGGTTCAATTCTATAAAGAGCTCCTTTTTTCTCATCAGTCAATAGATATATCATGCCTTCCGGCCCTGTCCTGACATCCCGAATTCTTCCGATTTCATTTTTTAAAAGTATTTCCTCATGAGTTACTTCATTATCTGATAAAACCAGTCTCCTCAAATGCCGCCCGGCAAGAGCTCCGACAAAAATGTTACCCTTCCACATTGGAAACTTATCTCCATAATAAAAAGCCATGCCCGAAGGGGCAATTGACGGCACCCAGAAAATTACAGGCTCTTCTATACCCTCTTGTGAAGATGAATTTGAAATGATAGATCCATCGTAATTGATTCCGTATGTGACTAAAGGCCAGCCATAATTGGCTCCGCCTTTGAGAATATTCACTTCATCTCCCCCTTTGGGGCCATGTTCGTGCAACCAGATGTCTCCTGTCCTTTCATTAAGAGCTATTCCCTGAGCATTTCGATGGCCAAAGGAGTATATTTCATCGAACGAATTATCTGCTGCTGTAAACGGATTATCCGGTGGGATGTTCCCATTTGTGTCGATTCTTATGACAGACCCTCCGTGATGAGCCAGGTTTTGCGCATTGTCCATCACTCCCCGTTCTCCCAGAGTAATATATAGATACCCGTCGACTCCGAACAGCAACCGGGATCCGAAATGAATTCCTCCGGAGCTTTTGGGAATGGCCCTGAATATGACCTCCATCTTATCCAATTTGTTATTTTCCAAAACCGCTTTGCCTACAGCAGTTCCATAGCCGCCTATTCCCGATTCAGTAAAAGAGAAATAGACAATTCTATTGCCGGTAAAATCCCCATCGAGAACAATATCCAGAAGACCTCCCTGACCGATTGCTGAGATCGCCGGCAGCCCTTGAATCTCAATCAATTTGTCCTCATGGAAGAGATACAGGTTTCCCCGCCTTTCTGTTATCAATATGCCTTCATTATCCGGTAATAAGGCAAGTGACCATGGATGGTTCAAATCCTTTGTTAAAAGATGGAGATTGAATTCATTCACTTCAGTTTCAATTCTCAACGACTGCTGGCCTTGAGAATGCAGAATAACAGGGAGCAATATAATTAAAAATAATAAGTTTTTGTTTTTCATAATTACAAATTAATCATAAAGAGACTCAGACAAAAGAAAATAAATGGAAACATAAACAGTTTCTTAAGAGAAATAACAGATTGTTATATTTTAAAATCTTGAATTAATAACATTATTTCCATATTCTTATGCTTATGCGGAAATTTAACAAATACAGCGGATTACTCCTTATTACAACAGCTCTCTATTTTCTGATTCAGATTCTTTACTCCTGGAGAATTGAACCGTCCGGAAAAGGTCAGATATATGCTTTTACCTCAGCATTGATAATTGCCGGGAATATATTTTTCATAATACGATTGAACAACAATAAAACAGATCAGCTTCTTAAGGTTTTCAATAGCTATCTGCTTATATCAACATTTGTCTTTTATCTGGCATACTGTCTCAAAGCTTCACTGATAACATTAAACCCCGATGTAGTTGAGACACCATTCATTCTTGAATTCATTCTTCTGATAACGATACTTTTCAACAGTTATCAGGTTTTTATACATTCGATAGAGATAAAGGCAGTAGAAAAAAAGAATCCAAAAAAGAAAAAGAGCCTGTTTAGAGAAGTCTTCAGCTGGGTTGATGCCCTGTTATCTGCAGTCATCTTTGTTCTTCTAATCAATATGTTTCTGATACAGATCTACAGCATCCCTTCGGAATCGATGTTTCCAGTATTTTTCATAAAGGACAGGCCTGTTGTCGACAAAATAACCAGAGGGCCGTCTCTCCCCTTCACACGGTTCAGAATACCGGCTGTCCAGAAAATCAACAGAGGCGACATAGTCACATTCAGAAATCCAAAGTACAAGCAGACTGTGGAAAGTGAACTGAAACATCTGTTCTCCCAGTTCCTCTATATGATAACCTTCACTGCCGTCAATATTGACCGCTATGATGAATTCGGAAATGAAAAGGCAGATCCCCTGGTAAAAAGAGTTGTGGCTTTACCGGGAGAACAACTGCAGATTATTAATGATCAGATCTACATCAGAGATAATCTCAACGAAGAATACCGCATTATGGAAGAACAAATCCATTCGGAAACAGACTTATACAAACTGGATCAATACAGTTTGAGCAAATTGAAATACCTCCCGGTTAACAACGATATCAGAACCATGCTCACTAAATGGGATAATGAGATAAAGAACCTCGACAGAGATGCCGTTATCAAGCAGATACAAGAGAACAGTGTAAAGGCTGGACAGTCAAGAAATAATCTGATCGCCGGAAATCTGGCCTTTGTTAAAAACGGTCTCCAGGGCCAGTATGATCGTATTAGTGATAGTGAATTATCTATCAGCAAATCCTATTATCCTTTCCAGAAAATTGAAAATCTTAAAGAAGATCACATTCATTTTCTATACAATCTTGAAGATGAGAAGTTATGGGATAAGGGCTGGGATTTTATACGATCATACAGCGACCTCGATGATAGAGGACTTTTTTACGATCTCGCTTCCAATACTGACCTGAGATTCAAACTCCTGATAAGTGACTGGATGGTAAATAATCTTGATTATATGGAAGCTCTTTTTATCACAAATGATTCAGAAGTGAAAGCCGCAGAAGCAAAACTTGCGGCAAATGAAAAAACACTCGGAGAATTCCTTAATTATATTCTCCGGTATTACGATTTCAGAAACCTGCCGCCTTTTCCGGAAAAGAAACTGATTGATGATGAAAATTTCTTCCTTATGGGAGATAACAGATACAATTCAATTGACCTTCGTCATGGGCTGCATTCCAAGGACCGCTTTTTCATCAAAAATAAAAACCAGACTTTTGTGTACAAATCCTATCTGAATCCCATGACAATTCACGAATCGGGAATTGAGGGATTTGTTATGTTTCGTCTCTTCCCATTAAACAGGATCGGAAAACCTTAAAGAAAAAGAATTAAATCAGGTGGCTCTGTTGAGCCACCATTTAATATCTTCCCTTTCAGTTCATTTATAGCTTTTGCCCATTTTTTCCAATTTTTCTTTTAATTCTGAAACTAGAGCCGCTGGTTCGATCAGTCTGGCACTATCGCAGTTTCTAAAAAGGAACTCCAGGACGTGTTCTTTCCGGTCAGTCTCAAAAGCGACCAGGATCTCATCACCGGATCTTTCACTATGTCCATTTTTGAAAAGCACATCATCTTTAACAGTCTCATATAAAGAAATGGACATGGATAATCTAACGGAATATTCACCCCTGGTATTCTGAGAGTACAGATATTCCCTTTTGTCAAAATCCTCTGGCAGATAAAAATGAGCATCGGAGAGTCTCAGATATTTTATCCTGTCGAGGCGAAACCACCAGAGAAACGGTTTATCTTCGCTTTTCCCCCTCAAATACCAGACCCCGTCGGAGAAAGTAAGAATATGGGGCTTAACCAACCGCTCTTTGACCTCATTCAACCTTGAGGAGTAATAGCCCACATGAAGACACAGATCTTTTTCAAAGGATTCTCTAATAAGAGGGAAATAATCCTTCCCTTCCATCTCCGGGTCGATGTATTTCATATCGAAAAGAATTCTGCCGGTTATTTTTCTAATGACGGGAATATCTTTTCCGGGAATAATATTTGTTATTTTCAAAAATGCAGAGTGGATAAATGGATCAAATCCCGGAATCTCCGTGTTTAAAATCAGATCCCGGGCTATTGATAATGCCAGAATTTCATCTCCGGTAAAACTGATGGACGGGATAAAATAATCATCGAGGATCTCATAACCGCCTTCTTTCCCCGGAAGGGAAACTAAAGGAACTTCCATCTGGCTCAAAGCATCTATATCTCTGTAAATTGTGCGGACGTTGACCTCGAGCAGAGATGCTATATCGGAAGCGGTCATTTTCCCATTTTGCTTAAGAGCCATTACAATAGCCAGTAATCTTTCAATCTTTTTCATTACAAAAATCAGAATAGCAGGATTTTCCCCACTGGTATATAATGAACTACCTTATTGAGTTCATGAGAGAGATGAAGCATAATGAATATATGGTTTCAGTTTCAACAAATTCTATTTATCCCTTAACTCCCGAATTGGAAAAAAGGATTCTACACAATCCTTTATTGAATATCGATACATTCATAATCCCTTCCCCCTATGTTAAAAATCCGAATCTGATCAAAGATTATGAACATAGCTTTGTCTTTAAAGAGGAAGGTGAACTACTCGGTTATATACTTGTTTATTCCGATAGAGGGAAACACGATTTCCTTATTTACAAAGTAATTACCAGCCCATTCGGCAGAGGATTGGGAATAGGAACGCTGCTCATAGAATACCTTGCAGATATGATTCCCACAGGATCGACAATCAACCTCTATGTCTGGGAAAAACAGCAGGATACTATGGAATTCTTTTCCAGCATGGGATTTCAATCCAAAGAATCCATCGTTTACAGAAACCTGATATATCACTATTTTACTTCGACTAAAGGACAGGTGATTAAGAACAGGAATATCACCAAAATAAAAGGCCTTTCAGCCCAGGAAGAGATAGGCAATACAAGGCACGATGCCAGAAAAGTCGTTCGGTTGATGTCATCAATGGTCGAAAAACTTGCATTGGAGAATTGCAGTAGAATTATTGAAGATATAAACAGAGAATCTACAGGACTGGTGAATATTCTAAACTCATTCAGAGACAGCATAGAAACGATTCACGAAGTAGACCTCAAAGATCTAATAGTCGAACGGATCATACCTTTTATAGAAACATCGGCTAATAACTGCCAGATCAAGTTTAACATGGAGCCGAGAATAGCATCGATTAAAGGTTCTTACGTGAACATCAGTAGAGCTTTGATCAACCTGATTTCCAACTCTATTGAAGCAATTAAAGAGAAAGGCGAAAAAGGCATAGTTACGCTGCAGTTGACCCAGGATGATGAAAATGTCTATCTCCTAGCAGAAGACAACGGCACGGGAATCAAACCGGAGTTACTGAAGCGAGATAAACATGGATACCCTGCTTTCGTGGGCAAAACTACAAAAAAGAGAAAAAAAGGTGAGGGATTGGGAACTGTCCAGATATTCTCTACAATCGGCATCGAGAATATTCTCATATGCAGTGTACCGGGAGAAGGGACATCGTGGCGCCTGAGGTTCAAGAAAAAACAGAAAGAAAAAGAAAAGTGGTTCCTCAGCCTGGAGAGGCGATTTTATGAATTCAAAGACCTCCATGAAGGTAAACGCCTCACAGAAAAAACACCGGATAATGTTGTCATATCAATAATCTGGCTGATGAGAAAAATGGAAATATTCCTCTTTGACCTGATCATGCAGTTCAGCAAATACCACAATATGCGCGATGTCTACAGAGCTACGCTGGTCTACCTTCAGGGATATGAATCTGAAGAGAAACTGAAAGAAACCATAGATGATTACCGCAGTGACAACCCTGTAATAAAAGAATGGATGTACAACATTTCTCTGGAAATCCGCAAACTGATGAACAATCTGGAAAATACTGTCAATATTAATGACTATAAAGGTGAATTTTTCAAAAGTTACGGACAGGCTACTGAAAATATAATGATATTTACACTGGATCCTGAAAATGGAAACTTTCTTGTTACAGACAGAAAACTTGCTGAACATTTTGACTTTGTCTATTATCTGCAGAAAGAAAGAGATGATCTGTTGAGGGGAGAATTTATCGGAGATATGAAAAATCGCGACAACCCGATTCTATTCGGTGTCTGGAATATTTCATCCGATGACGATCTGATAGGCAAACTGAAACAGATTCGGGAAGGAGCCAAGCGATTGGTAGAAATCGGGATAGAACCGGAAAAAAAACTGGCTTTCTATCAAACGACTTATTGCGATAATGCCAATGATATCAATACAGATATGACAACGACATTCGGTGAGTTTATAAATCTATCCGATGATGACCTGCACAATTTCAAACGCGAGTCTGATGATGAATTACAGGGATTCCTGGTGCACAGGGACTGAGTGTTTGTAGAAGGGCAGAAAGACTTTCATCTCTGTGCCTTCGGTAGATGTATTGATTTTCAAACTTCCCTTATATTTTTTAAGCGTTCTGAAAACAGAAATCATGCCGATGCCCGTTCCTTCGATTTTAGTAGTTCTGCCGACCTTAAAGACATTGCAAGACGAGCAATTCCCTTCGCATCCAGCTTCCAGACAGGCTTTGATCCCAGGACCGTTATCAATAAAAGAAATCAGGCTCTGCTGGTCTTCTCTTACAAGCAGGACTTCTAATTTCGGTACAAAAAAAGGATTATCTCTGCTCATTTCCAATTTTTGTTTCTCTACCAGAGCTTCATAAATATTTTTTATCAGATTTTCAAAAATCTGGGATATTTCCGATGTATTGCCGAAAAAGAACAATTCCTCTTGGAATGTTTTTTTAAGATTGATAACGCCATATGTTTTATTAATTCCAAAAACTTCAAGCAGGCTGTGAAGCAGGGCATTGAGACTGAAATCAATATTATCTTCATTTTGCGAATACTTTGCCAGGGTGAGGATATTCTGAATTTTCGACTGCAAGCGCATATTTCCGTTTTTAATATATTTGATAGACGGATTATCGACTTCCCCTTCGAGCAGTTCCAGGGACATAGAGATGATACCAATATCGCCATTCATATTGTGAATCAGTCCGGCGATATTTTCTCCCAGATTCACGAAGACTTTACTTTTCCCGATTTGAGTATTCAACTGCTGATTTTCTAATGTCAGCCGTTTTATGTCGTCTTCGAAAACGATATAAATGAGGAAGATTGTTGTTACAAGAAAATTGATCTGATTTAAGAAAAGCCAGATTGTTGTTTCTTCTGTTTCATGTGTTTCCTGTATTGGAAAATTGATAACACTTAAAAATATCGATGAGAATAAAAGAAACAGAATTATAAAAATAAAAAAATTATTTCTGATAAATATCTGGTATTTTTTAGATAAAAAGTAAATGAATATAAGCAGAATATATCCAACCTGATATATTACAGGATTAGTAGATATTATAAAAAAAGAAATAATAAATAAAAAAATAGTCTGTATCTTTCTGGTAATATTGAAATCACCGATTAAAAACATTATAAGAAAAAAAAGCTCAAAAACAAGAAAAGGAAGCAAAGAAGAGATAAAAACCTCTTCACTTGCTTTTAATATTGTAAAAATCATTGACAGTGTACTGAAAACAAAAAAGAGAATATTTATTTTACTGTACAGATTAATGCCACCAAAAACCTCTGGCCGATAATTCTCCACCTTTTTCCTTCTGGCGTCCCCAGTTGGCTTTTTCAATTTTAACCCATTCATCAATTAAATCCTCATTCTTCTTTTCACCGGGAGTTCTGAATACAAGAAATCTCTCTTCAGG
>Ga0070729_10005388_pt1 | contig 13226 bp, 9 predicted proteins | sample tdDd472_FD_66725 | JGI IMG/M metagenome (GOLD analysis project Ga0070729, IMG submission 66725) | Marine sediment microbial communities from the Atlantic coast under amendment with organic carbon and nitrate - tdDd47.2 | ecosystem: Environmental > Aquatic > Marine > Coastal > Sediment | place...
ATTTCGAAAAACTCAGAATAATCATCTTTCGGTATAAGCCCTTCGGAAATATAGATCAGATAGAGTAGTTTAAGAGTTAAATCATCAAATCCCGATAAAACACCCAGTGAAGGATTCCCGCTTTCATAAATGTGGCCTGTTTCAAGAATTGATAGCAGGGAGTGAAACATGGGAATGGTCAAACCATTACTTTTTTTGTACAAAGTGAATATGTCTTTTTCATCAATCTGAATATCATAAAAAGCAGAATCGATTCTCTTTTTCAAATCATCGACCATATAGGGTTTGAAATGGATTGTCCTCGAGGAGATATTTTTTATATCATCAATCCATAAAGCTTCGCTACTGATGCAAATGGGAATCAGACCACTGCGGTTTACAAAAATCTGAAAGACACTATTCAGCATTCGAACACTTTCCCTATTCCAGGAATCCATATTTTTACAGATTATAATCGGAATCAGACCATGTTCTTTTCTTATTTTGATATACGCTTTCAAATACAATGTATAAAGTGAAAAGAAATCTTTATTTACATAATCACTACACTGTTCAGCGCCCCAGGAATTTTTAAAAAGATTCATTTCAGAGGACATTGCCCTCCACATATCCAATTCTCCGTTATCGAGATACTGAGAGACATTCTCTTCTATTTCATCATTTATACTCCATATGAATGGATCGAGGGGATTCTGACTGTTACACGTGGTAAGAAACAGAACTGGAATATCATCATCCTTGCAGAGGATTTTCAGAGATTCATCCAGATTGTATTCTTTCCCTGTGTGTTTTGGACCACGGATATGGATAATAGGGTTCTCTGTAAATGAATCATTTGTCTCTTTTACGATATCAATTATGCTTTCAATATGCGCATCTCTTTTACAGAAACGTCTCAATCTTTCTTCAGTCCCCGGTGCTTCCTCTTTCTGATCGCTGATAAGCGTAAGACCTTTAATTTTAGCAGTGGTGATGTGTTTTCCCAGTATATTTTTCTTGTCTTCAAACAACCACATGCTGTTTTCCTGAGGTATCTTATAGATAAAATTTCTAATATTGTTTTCCAATTCTTCATCTATCCAAAGGGAGTCGGAAATAATTATAGAATATCCAAATAGTTTATCTGCTATTTCATTAAGTTTTTTATAGATTTTAAAGGCACAATTTACAACTGTCAGAGATGTTTCTCTAAAGGTCGAATAAAAAGAATAAAGCCCCATCAGTGTTTCATGGCTCTCCCCTCCTTCGGAGGAGATGATATCATCGATATCTTTCAGCAATGGTTCAATCAACTCGGGAATGATCCTTTTTAACTGCTTATAATTGGTTATCTCGACTTGCAGGTAAAACATTGATTGAACTCTCCATAAATATTCATTATAAATTAGGTATGCACCATATTCTGATAAACGAAAAACAGTACAAACATATTAACTTCAATATAAATTGCAAATCAGAACTCAGCACCATTTTTGAAATAATGAGCAGAATAGACGTCCCTGGGATAAAAATCAGCAAAGACCTTCTCATCCACTCCATTATTGAACTGATTAATAATTCGATTTGCGCTCATAATGAAAATAACATTTCAGATCCGGTAAAAATCAGATTCTCAATTGAAAATGAAGACCTTCAAATAATCATTCGCGACAGAGGAAAAGGTTTTGATGTTGAAACTTTGCCTTTTAATCTGAACGATCCCGTATCCGCTATTGATATTAACGGCAAAAATTTTCAGGATTACAGAGAAAAATACAATTACAAGCGCTTTGGAACCGGTTTATTCAATGCAAAAAAAACTTTTGATGAATTTGAACTCAATTTTTTTGAAATTAATGGGAATGCTGTGCCTTACAATTCTCCTAAAAAAGACGGCACAATGATAAAAATGAGATTAAAGAACAAATGATAAAACAATTCTTTCTTGACTGTCACTTTTAAGCAATGGTAAAATCGCGAAGTAAGTACAAATCTAAACATCAGCCTAGTATTCTCCAAGGCATAAGCAAACTTTTACTGAAAGGATATTAATTTGGAATTAAAAATAATGAAAAGTAATGACATTTACATCATTGATGTAAATGGAGAAATGGATCTTTACAATTCTTATAAGCTTAAAGATCTTGTGATTAAAATGCTCGACAAAAAAGTCAACAAATTCATAATCAACCTGAATAACGTAGAGTACATAGATTCCAGTGGTATTGGAGCTCTGATATTTATATGTTCAACATTGAAAAAAAGTAACCTGCATCTCTATATCAGTAATATTCGCGGATCAGTAAAAAAAGTAATCGAACTGACTAAATTAACAGGATACCTGCCACTTGCCGGAACTGTACAAGAAGCTCTTGAACTAATGAAAAACGTATAATTGAGGTAAAAAAAATGTCCAAAATAATTTTAAAAGATAATGATCATTCACTTTTTAATACAGATAAAATGTTTTATAAGGAATTTCCCAGCGATTTCAGACAAATCAGGTATTTCACATTGCTGATTGTTCAGAAAGCTCCTCCGGAAATCAAAGAATTGAATCTTCTGGAACAGCAAATCAGTGAGTTAATTAAAAATGCTGTAAAACACGGAAACAAAAGTGATCCCGATAAAAAGATCAAAGTGTGGTATTTCTTCTCTCAGGAAGAAACCAGACTGGTTGTAGAAGACGAAGGGGCAGGATTCACCAAGATTGATGAATGGAATGATTTCAACGCCAAACGTCAGGAATGTCTTCAGAACAATGATTTTGAAGGTCTTGCCGATTATGTCGCATATACCACTGAAGAAAGTGACTATCACGATGGTGGAAACGCCATGTTTGCGGCTCTTGAGTTCTGGAATGAAGGTGTTGTTTTCACTGAAAAAGCAAATTGTGTCGCTGTAGGTAAAACCTATCCCAAAAAACAAAAAGGCATCACTATCGGTGAATAGCTAATGATTAATATCCGAAAGGCGAAGGGCTGATGGAAGGAAACCATTTTTCCTGATTCTCTTCGTTTTTTTCAATATTTAGTTCCATTTCCAATCCACTTAATAACCATATGTTTTCTTCATTTTTCAATAAATAGATATAAGCGGGTATATTCCCGGGATATATACGAATTCTGAATTCCGTTTCTATTCCTGCAATTTTCGGTTTTCCGAAAATCACATTTTCAAATGGAATCTTTCCCAAAATAAAATAATCGATGTAATCCTTCATTTCCACAATCCACATCGAATCGACTAAATTATAGTCCGGATTGCCCTCATTTATAGTTTCAAAAAAAGCTCTGCATGTCCCTATTATTTTTTTTTCTTCTGCAGTCGCTGAATAATCATCGTACAAAGTTCCGAATAGAAAATCTTTGGCAAATATTGGTTTCCCGGACTGAATCGATAACAACTCAGTTCTACCGCTTAAATAAAAATTCGATGCCCTATCGACTTCAACGCTCTGTTGCTGCGGAGCAGGTTGTTCCCTGTTCTGTTGAGTGGAAGAAGTATCTGGAGTGTCCAGATTGAGTTCAATTTTATTTTGGGCAATTTCTTGTTTCTGCTCATCGGAATCCGCTTTTTTACTGCACCCCGGAAATATAAATATTATGATTATTACATAAAGTATTTTTGTTTTAAACATGTGTCCATATTATGAACTGTTAACTTTTATCCAGTCAAGAAAGGTGTACTGGTAATTTCCAGTAATGGCTTCTATTATTGGAAATGGGAGTAATAAATCATGCGTTCTGAAATATTAAACTACCTTGATGACCAATTTACCGTTCCGGTCAGAGATCCTTTGTGGAAACACATCTATATGACAAAGGGACACAGAGATATTATAAATCACGAGGATTTCCGCTTTCTTGACGGCTTGAGGCAACTTGGCCCCGCCAGCAACCTGTACCCGGGAGCTATTCATACGAGATTGAACCACAGCATTGGGGTATTTAATCTGGCCAGACAGATGATCAAAGCCATTATAATTTCTGAAAAATGCCCGCCACTGACACTGGATGGAGTTAAAGCTTTCCTCTGCGCTGCTCTTCTACACGATATCGGGCATTTCCCCCATGCACACGCACTTCAGGATTTTCCTCTGAAAGATCACGAGGAATTATCCGGTTCAATTATACGAGAGGGATCAATCAGGGAAATTATAAAAGATTCTGCTAATACTGATCCCGATCTTACTGCAGCTATAATTGACAGAAAGAATGAATACTCTGGAAATAGTGAAATAATTTTTTTCAGGAATCTTCTTTCTTCACCCGTTGATCCCGATAAACTCGATTACCTCAATAGAGATGCCTATTTCTGTGGAGTTCCCTATGGGATTCAGGATATCGATTTTGTAATCTCTCAGATCTATCCGACAAAAAATGGTATTGCTATTAGTGAAAAAGGGACTTCTGCTTTGGAAAATGTACTTTTTTCAAAATACCTGATGTACAAATCTGTCTACTGGCACAAATCTGTAAGGATTTCTACAGCTCTTATCAGAAAATCAATTTATGAAGCTCTAAAGCATGATCTGCTCGATAAAGAAAAGCTCTATAGAATGAATGACCATGACTTCCACAAATTCTGCTCTGACAGCGATGAAGAAATTCTGAATCTCGTGACCAAAGCTGAATCACCTTGGAATTTTAAAGTAGTTGAAGATGTTTGTTTTGATAAAAACTTAAAATTTCATCAGAAACTGACAGATACTGATTATAAATCCCAAATTGAAGAATCTATCAACGGGAAGATTAGTGGTATAACAGGAACAAAACTTGGAAAATATGATGTTCTGATTGATGTACCATCAAAAATATCCTTTGAACTGCCCTTTGAGTCTGATACCGTGTTTACACGTCCTGTAGTTGATGGATTTACAGACTCCCTGAGACGAATTCGTTTAATTGTCCCGGCAGAGGTCGCAAAGATTATTGAGATTAAGAAAATAAAAGTAAATGAAATTTCAGCTGAACAGGTCTCCGAGATCCTCTAGCTTGATGATGCTTTCTCCATCACTATTCTCTTCATTTTCTCTGGCTTTTAATGTGAGAAACTTGTCGTTGAAGACAGCGGATAATCTAAAGATATCATCATGTTTATATCTATCGGGAATATCCACTTCGAGATTGTAGTCTTTATCTCTCATACCTTTAAGCATTACAAATACGGGATCGGAAATTGTCATGGCGAAATGAGGACTGTAAACGAGCATTAAAATCAATACAGCAAAAACAATTGTCAACAATAAAAGCATACCCGGAAGGGCATCGGTAGCATTTTTATATCGGAGATCAAAAAAGACCTCTGTTTTACCTGATTGTACATACATAAAATCACCAGGGCCGAAATTATCCTCATACTGGCTGTCTGTATACCGGGTGAATAAGGTTTGATTATCGCTTTTTACTAAAAGTATATCGTCTCTGATCATCACAAGGCTTTTTATCAGATCATTTTTTGCATCACCTTGATCTTCAAGAAGTTTCGAGATTTTTGAAGGATTTCTGTTCATGAGATCAGTTGCGGGTGAAGATAAAAAATTGCCCGAGAATAGAATTGATCCTGTAAACATAATAAAAATGATAGATACAACGACAGTGGAAATAATTCTTGTCAAATGGCGTTGGGTCATTACAGAATCAATAGATTTAATGCTTCTGAAGATTTTAAGAACTCTCAGCATTCTCAGGATTCTGGCAACTCTTACAGCTTTTATAACTTTGAGAATATTCAGGACTCCAACACCACCTGCAAAAGCGGCACCGCTTAATAGGAAATAAACAGATGGACCGGAATTAAAGAGTAATAATGGAACAGAGGCTATAAAATCGACCCAGCCCCGTCTATGTACCAGATATTCAGCTGTATCTCCTCTGGCAATAGATGAAAAATAACGGAAAATAAACTCCAATGTAAAGAAAAGATCAAATCCAAATCCTATAAAAAGCAGGATTCTACGGATATTCCAATCCCACATAAGATAAGCTGCCAGATCTTCAACAAAAGTGAAAACAATAACGAGGGCAATGGCGAGCATGACTATAGTTTCAAGAAACTGTTTTATAATCTTCATAATCTTTCTACCATCCATTCTCCACAGAGATATTGTATAATTCATTGAGCATATCTTTATCATATCCGTTAAACCGGTAATTCTTTTTTGCGATATTGAACCAGCTGCTATCTGCAGAGACGGCTCCCCTGTCTATTTTCATAGACGGCCTGTAATTCACACCCATAGTTGAGAATATTGATGACATTCTAGCTGTCGCTTCAATGTGTTTGTCTTCCTGAAAGGATAAATTACTGTTGATGCCGCTATAAATTACTGTTTCGGGAATCATGGTTAGTTCCCCTTTCAGCCCCTCTATCATTTTCTGTATATAATGTGTTTGAACCATAGAAGAATTCACATTGCGCCCATTTGCTTTACCCGGTGCTTCCATTAGATGTACAGCAGGCCGTAAAATCATTGAAAGGTTAATTAAATCCTGCATATCAGTTTGTGCCATTCTCAATCGTTGAACTTTGGTCAATTCAAAAAGAACATATTTCCTTCTATCAAATGCAGGAGTCAGATATTTTCCAACAAGTCCCGCAGTTATTGCCCTATGGGGACCGGTCAGGGTTCTTCTGATAACAGGGCGCTTGATCATCTTCTCCACAAATTTGAACAACTGAAAGCGGATCCCCTCTTCATTCAGGTTACCGGCTCCAAGAAAGGAAAAAAAGGAATAATTCAATTTTTCATAGATAATAGTTCTCATTTCCGGAACTAAAAAGGAATCAGTAATCTGAAATAAACTGGTTAATAGGATATTATTAACTTCAGGGAGACTTCTTCCGGGGAAAAAAGCCGGAGAACTGAGTGTTGGATACAACTTATTCCCGTTCATATGGAGAAATTGTATTATCTGCTCTTCCCTTTGGAGAGCTGTCAAATCGCTCAACGTCGGATTGGCAAGGAGTTTTAATATGAATTGTTTTGCTTTATCGTTTTCTGTAACCATAATAAATAAATTATATTTGCACCATTTGTATTTAAAGTAAATAATAATACACAGTGAAATATTTTACCGTCATTTTTACAGTTTTTATACTCTTTTTTATAATAGATAGACATATTTACGCAGATGAACAGCCATATTCAGCACAGGAAGAAGCTCCGGCTACTGTCTGGGATTTTGAAATCGGAGACCGTGAAGTTGACCTGTATTTTACAGGTTACTGGAAAATCGGAGTAATCGGGGGGGCTTCCATAGAATCGGGACCTTCGGGAATTATCTTTCCTGCAGCATTTCCCGGACTGACTGATTTCAGATTCTACCAGGAACCGGATCTGACTATTTCTCTCTGGTTGATGAACCGCTTTTATCTGGAAACATCATTCCTTGAAGGATTTGATAAAAATACCTATGCCATCGGTTACAGAGGAATGGAGGGAGAGTTTCTTCAGACGGTGCGTATTGGAAATTCGGAGATCGGTATTCAGGATTACAGAGGATTGAATGTTCCCTCCCCCAAATACAATACTCCTGGAATCAGCGCTTCTTTTCAGACTGAAAAATCTTTCCATGATATTTTATTCCGCTATGACCCTACCAGTGAGCATAAAAAAATATTTCTCGGCGAATACGAGATTACAGAAGAGATTATTGAAACTGATTCTTATGCCAGGGGTCAGTTTTTTATTCTGCCTGATGATAATATTGATGCTGATTCAATTAAAGTATATATAGCTGATAAAGATGGCGTATATTCCGGCACTGATGGTAAAAACTATCGATTAGCAACAGAGAATGAAGCTTATTATTCTCTGGAAGATGGCACTGTTTCACTATTTGAAGCATCGGAAACTGATGTTCTGGTTTTTTATGAGAAAACTATCCTTCTAACCACATATTCTGTTGGAGATGCAACACTGGGAACCTCCTTTATTCCTTCTTTGATCAATGGGGAACCAGATCCGGGAGCAGCTCAATCACAATTTGAATGGGATCTGCCAGATGCATGGTATCCGGCACAGGGTAATTATCGGGACAGCAGCCTGGTGCAAGTGAGTAGTAAGAATTGCCTGAAAGTCTACAACCCGAAAAAGTTCGGTCCATTTGAATTGTTCAATACTTATAAAATCAATAGTGCACTACCGGCAGATTCATGGAGAACAAATATAATTCTCGCCGATAATAGCTTATTGGAAGCTTCTGATTCTGGAGATTTTGAATATAGATTATCAGTATTTGAGTACAAATTATCTGCAGAGGAAAAACTTCTGAAAGTATTTTACAGCAGAGAAACTACAGATATCCGTTCTCCCTGGAGCCGTTATCCCCTGGCTGATTCCTATCCGCAACTATACGGAAGTGAAGAGACGGATACAGCACTGACAGGCCGTTCCTTCCTTGTTTCAATAAAAGACAACATAGGATTGAATTTAGGACCTGGAGTAGTTCCCGGATCAGAGCAGATATTCATCAACGGATATGAAACCAGTGCTGCTTCGGTAGATTATAACACCGGCGAAATGAGCTTCAGCAAATATATATTCCCCCTCGATAGAATTGTCGTCCTCTACAGAACGGAAACAACTGACCTGTCCGGTGGAGATCTGCTCTTCGCCCAGGGAAATCGTTTTTACGTAAATGATAATCTCCAGCTTCATCTTGCTGAGATGTTCCGATGGAATATTGCAAAGAAAACATCATCAACTGTAGATTCGACATCTCCCGGAGGGCTGACGATTGCCGGAGGATTGAATTATAAAAATGAAAACCTGAATATTGAACTGACTTCATCTCTGGGATTGAACACTCCCGATACAACAGGAATACTTCGATTACAGGGAATGGAAGAGAACGGTTACAGTTTTTCAATTAGTGAAGCACTTTTAAAACAGGCTCCCGATAGTATCTGGGACGGGAGTGCTGTCATCAATTCAGGTCGTGCTGACCTAACCTATACCGATTATTTCTCTACGAATGGGTTCGGACAGTATTTTCTCAATAGTTATACATGGAGTGAAGCCTCTCCCGATCCTTTGAAGAATGGTCCATCTGTTGCTTCAAAAATCTCAAGTGATACTTTCGACAGCAATGTAATGGTTATGGAATATGATCTGGCAGGGTTAGAATGGTCAGCAGGAGACCTGCTTTTGTCAATAAACGGCCCTTTAGATCTCTCCAGATTTACATCTCTGGCCATGAATTTTAAAAAACTTGACACGACAGGCGGCGATATAGTTGTTAAAATTCTGATTGGAGAGACAGGAGAAAGAGAAGACTGGGACGACGATGGATTTATCGATAGTGAAGATGAATCTTTAATTGTAGAAATACCAGCGACGCTACCGGCTTCTGACGGATCGTGGTCTGAATTTAAACACTATTTTACACCTTCGGAGATGAAGAATCTGACAAAGGCAAGGTCTATCCGGATCCTGATCGACGATAGTTCCCCCCTGTCATCGGGAAGACTTCTTATCTCTGGTGTACACTTTGACGGTTCTATTTTTGACGGGTCGCTGTATGATTCAGGAGATACTGAAATTTCTGCTGATGATAAACTGAATGTATCTGAAATTGAAAACTCAACGGCTTATGACCTGGCTACTGATTTTGAAGAAGTTTATGAGATTTTCCATCCTGCCGGGGAAGAACAGAAAGCGTTGAAAATTAACTGGGGATATTCTACTGTTCTTAATGCAGGTGATTACTGGATAGCCGAAACCAATACATCCCCTGTTCCCGCTGATACTTACAATAACTTTCATTTCTATATAAAGGAAGAAAGTGGCTCTGAGACTTATGAAATATCTCTTCTGGACAGTCAGGATAGAGGTTACAGCTTTTTCTACACTCCGGCTTCATCAGAGTGGGAGAAATTATCCCTTTCTTTAGAAACGGGAAGTGTGACCAATAGCACTGGTATAAATATAAGCACCGCAACGATAAATGATTCCGCCTTTGGAGAATTGTCCAGATACAGGATTCAGAGTTCCGGTTCGGGATCTACTGCAGGAACACTCTACATAGATGAACTCCACTATTCAGATCCCACGTTTTCCATAGACGGCAATGTGGAGCTCATCACAGATTATAACTACAGAGAGAATATCCTGGCAACATCATCTGGTTTCCCGATTCTATCAGATTTTTCATTCTCCAACCAATTCCGGTACAGTGGAGGTTCCGTTCTTTCTGCCGCGTCTGAAGGTTCGAATTCAATCCAGAACAGCACTTCTCTCTCAATTGAATTAATGATGCTCTACATCGGTGCCAACATAAAAATCAACTGGGACCAGTCATCGACTGATCTTTCGGGAAGTCATACACTTCAGTTTCCTGCAAATTTTTCTTATGGTTTCATTTCCGATTCCTATAGTCGTTCCGGATCTGGAGATTCGGCAACGATGACCAGAGAGAATGCCATACAGTTCAATATTCCGGAAAAGGGAATTTTTAACTTTACTCTATCTGCTAATGGAATTGATGAGCTGCTTCTCCAGACATGGAAAGCGCACACCCGGTGGACTGCTGCTTCAGTGTTCAACATTGAAGGATCAATTGCATTTGAGCAGAATACAGACTGGAGCGATTGGCAGATAGAGGACAAGGGTAATTACTTCTCAAATTGGATTTACGATTACAATCTGATTGCTCCTTTTTCAAATACCGATACCAACCGTTCTGTACAAGGCAGCTTGAATCTGAACCTGGATACAAAACCTGTTGGATTTACCTTCTCTCCTCATATGTCTTTTAACAGTGAAAATTCACCTCTTTCCACACAGACCAATAGAGGAGGTTTTACATTATCCATTCCTTTAAGACTTACAGCTGAATCCGGTGGAGAATGGTCAATCATTCCATCATACAGCCGAACATTTATGGAAAAGTCGGCAAAAGCTCAAAGTGATTCTTTTTCTGATGGATTCGGGAATTTATTCTCTGACCTTGGTTCATGGATTCCACTGACCAGCTTTATCCCATTCTATGAATTATTTTCCAATTCAACGACGGCAAAATTTGAATCGGATACTCTGCTTTTTAATGAAGCTACCTATTCTCCTGATTTTGGAATATCCTTTTTAAGGAAATTCGGCTCCAACATTTATGATTTGTTTCTCCCCTATAATATAAGTGTTCATTTTATACGTAACTTCAGCAAAAAAGATGATACATTTTTTAATTCAAACAGACTCGAATTCTCTTTTAAACAGACAGCAGTCAATCTCTTTGGAAACTTTGGCGTCTATCATAAATTCGATTTCTACAACACAGAAGACATAACTAGTTCTCTACAATTCAACTTGACTGTGGACGGTGGAAACCTCCCTGTACCGGAAGAGCTTATCTATCAGAACTACCTTGCTTTTTATGGAAATAACAATGGAGTATTTATTGTGGAGAATAGGTTCGAAACTGATTTTCAAGATACCTATATAGCAGATATTCTCTACTTCCGCTTTATCTGGAATCGTCCAATGAAAGATGATTTCAGAATTACGTTTCTCAACAATTTAATCAATAAAGAACATTTCTGGTCACACGAAGAAAACCTTGGACTGGAATTTCAACATCCATGGGATACTAATGATTCCGTAACTTCTACTTCGATAAGCATCAGCATCAAACATCTTTCCAAACTGACTGTTCCCACTTTAGGAGCGTTAAGAACTTGGATTCAACTTGGATTCTTTGGAGACGAGGAGCTGTTTAGAGCCGGTTTTGAGGCCGGAATAGAACTGGAAGTAAGTTTTTAAGACAATTTCTTTTTTTTTTACACTATATTAAGGTATATTATCAGTAACCATTCAGGAGGAATATTATGCATTGTAAAAGAGCTATTATGATTACAGTATCTCTTATATTTTTTCTTCAGTTTCCCGTGTTCTCTCAGAGCAGCGAAAGTGAAGAAATACCTGCAGCAACACCCAATCCCGTCGATTTCGGTTTCGGAATTGGAATTGGTGCTGTGAATCTCTACAACGAAGCGGGAGATAGTGTTGTTTACAACTCTATAAAATTGAATCCCGATCTCTCTATTGGCAAATTCGGAATCGGACTGGATATCGATTTCCGTTTTACCCTTAACGGGGACAGTGGCGATACAACATTTTCTGTTTATCAACCTGACTGGTACCTGCCCGGTGGTACATTTCTGGAATATCTGAATCTCTACCTTTCAAAATTCGATTATATCCGGTGGGGACAATCGGGAGATGACCTGTTTGCCAAAATCGGATCTCTGGAAAACGTATCCATTGGTAATGGATTTATAGTCGGCGGATATACAAATGAAATGTTCAAACCGGCTACCAAGTATACCGGTCTGCGATTTGAACTGGATACGGCTTTATTCAACTGGCCATACATGGGATTGGAATTTTTTGTTTCCAATATCTCCGCATGGGATCTTCTTGCTGCGCGGTATTACGTAAAACCGCTCGGTGGTATAAGTTCTCCTGTATTCAGTGGACTTGAAGTCGGATTAACTTTCTCAGTGGATAGAAATCCCTATTACTTTGTTGAGAGAATACTGGATACTACAATTCCATCAGATGACGTCTATGTATATGGGGCTGACATAATGCAGCCTCTCGTCGATATCAAAATATTCACCATGGCTTTATACGGTGACTTTGTCATGCAGGGTCTCTCGACACCAGCAGTCGGAGGACAGACAGGATTAGGTGGTACTCTGATTAAATTCATGACATGGAATGGTGGATTGATCTTCAGGGGCGATGATTTTGTTCCTACTTATTTCAATAGAACATATGATCTAGATAGAAGTAAGAAATACATACAATACAGCAATACCGGACCTACACCTTTTCAGGATGCCGGAATAGATTACAAAGCATCACTTGGATTCCAGTTTCTCGATGGAGGCATCAGTTTTGTAACGCAACTCAGTGGTCCCTTTGCCACACCTGTCCAGGCTGATCCTGTCAATGTACCATGGGAATACCCCCATTTAATGGCACTATTCAATGTCGGCGAGGGAATTATCCCCTATTTTGATATGAGTTTCTGGTACGATAAACAGGGAATTGATTCTTTAAGCGCACTAGTTGATCCTACCAATGCTCTGATCGGTGGCCGAATAAATTACAGAATACAGGGAGCTGTCTTATCACTCCAGGTTGATGTCAAATATGATGCCGTTACAACTGATTGGGATGTAACGACTAAACTGGAAACAGGAATCCAATTCTAAGGATATTTATATGAAAAAGATAC